>Ga0228536_1000740_pt1 | contig 49446 bp, 55 predicted proteins | sample SJ1Smetagenome_FD_168611 | JGI IMG/M metagenome (GOLD analysis project Ga0228536, IMG submission 168611) | Enriched culture of PCE-dechlorinating microbial communities from Ithaca, New York, USA - SJ1.S | ecosystem: Engineered > Modeled > Simulated communities (microbial... > Unclassified...
TGACTGAGGATCAGTCTACACAGATGTTTATGTCAATAATGAATGAGCAGATCGAAACTCTCGATGAGCAATTTGCCGAAAAGACTGTTCAGATTGAGCTCGAGATGGTAGATAAAACCTGGTATGTCTCTGCATTGTCGGATGATTTGCTTGATGTAATTACATCTGGGTTTTTGTCTGCTGCTGCTGACATAAGTAGCTTTTCTACTGATGTTGAAGAAGAGGTTGCTGATCCCAATGCTACTCCAATGCCAACGCCGACTCCTGACCCAAAGAGAGTTTTATCCGAAATCAATAACTTCATAATTTCCGACATTTGGAATGATGGTATTAGCACGGTACAGTGGTTCTTGAGCACTGGAAAGGGACCCACTGGGGCTAGCGTTGATATTGATTTCACCAAGAGTCAACTTACTACAGCCATGACAAAGAAAGCTGAATATGACGTTTACATCGCTGGTCTAGACAGCGGTTTCAACAACATCAAAGAAGTTTGGGGCAAATTGTCTCCAGAAATTGATTCCCTCTACCAACAAATACAATCCGGTGCACTGACATTGGACACGGGCATATTCGTGCAATATAGGGATGCTTTTTCCAAATTAATTTATGACCTTTGAGGTTTATAAGAGGACTATATATTGCTGGAAACATACCATCCGGAACACTTTGTTGACTTGATTTTTCATGGTCTCCTGACCATGAAAGGCTTTTGACCACATGGTTTCCATGTAAACAACGAGAAGCAGATCACCGCGCAAAAGAGGCTCGCGGCGGCGGACAAATCCGTCCTTGCGAGGAGCATAGCGACGCGGCAATCCGAAATCTGACCGGGAAGCCGGGTTCCGAACTTGAACCCGGCCTACGAAAAGATGGCTTGGCGTGCCAAGCCCCTACGTTGGAGGGGGCGGGCTCAGGCGGGGGTGGAGAGGGTCAGGCTGGAGTTGGTGCTGAGGCAATGCTCAATCCCATAAACAATTTCCCCGAGGTGGAGGGGGGTGTTGACGAAGTCAAAGAGCTGGCTGTTGACCGTCAGGACGGGGCTTTCGGCGTATTCAGCCGCCCACTGCTGGTAGTAGCTGTCGAGCAGGCGCAGGTAGTCAGGGTCGATCGTGTCCTCAATTGAGCGAGCCCGCTGCTGGATCCTCTCGACGAGCGTATCAACCGGCGCAACCAGGCGGATCAGCAGCGAAGGCTTGGGCAACTGCCTGAGCACCAGCTCATATAACTTGAAATAGGCGTGATAGTCCCGGTCGGAAAGATTGTTCATCTCGTGCAAGGCGCGCACAAAAATATGGGCGTCTTCGTAAATGCTGCGATCCATGATGGCAGAGCGGCCAGAACTTAGCAGGGTTTCCACCTCCTGGGCGCGGTTGCCCAGGAAATACATCTGAAGATGGAAGGCCCAGGTGCGCATATCGGCATAGAAATCGGCTAAATAGGGGTTGTTATCCACCGATTCATAGGATGCCTCCCATCCAAAGTGCTGGCTGAGTTGCTGGGTCAGGGAGGTCTTTCCGCTGCCGATGTTGCCTGCCAGGACGATCAGATGTTGGTTTGGTTTTAGGGTCTGGTTCATGTATCTCTCACTCGCCCGCAGGTATCAGCTGCGTAAAAGACTTCTCTATAGCTGCAAGGGTTAATGCGTTCACAGAATTCCTATTAATGTTACCACGTGGCTGGCGCCACGAGAAAACCTTGCGGGAAACATCCTGTTCCACAAATAATTCCCCAGGTGTCCTGGAAAATACTTGGATCAGAATGTTGCGCCACGGCGAACAGGATCTGTTTGCATGCCAAAGCAATACGATCTATAGTCTTTCGGGGCGTGAAGGTGTAGACTCTATACGTTCCATATCGCGAATCTTCAAGGAGAAAAAATGCCTAACAATATATTAGTACCGCTCTTAGTGGGCGTGCTTTTGCTGCTGGTTGCACTTTCCGGCATACGCTTCATACCCAATAATCGCATCGGAATCGTCGAAAAACGCTTCGGTCGCAGTTCGCTCAAATCGGGCTTCATCGCTCTAAACGGCGAAGCGGGCTATCAGCCCAACGTTCTACGCGGTGGTTTGCACTTTCTGATGCCCATTCAATACCGGGTGCACATCGAACCATTGGTGACCATCGCTCAAGGAAAAATCGGCTACGTTTTTGCCCGGGATGGTGAGCCGCTGAGCGCCATGCAGGTGCTGGCGTCCAACACAACCGCGAATGATTTCCAGGATGTTACTGGCTTTTTGACCCACGGCGGTCAGCGCGGTCCGCAGCGACAGATCCTGCGTGAAGGCACTTACGCGATCAACCTGGCGCAGTTTGTGGTCATTACTGAAGAACGCGTCTATTACCTGCCCCTCAGCAAGGATGACCAGATGGTTATCGAGAGTATGACCTCGGTCATAAGAGAGCGCAAGGGTTTTACACCTGTGGTTATCAAGGACTCGGACGACATGATTGGGATTGTTACCGTGCATGATGGACCTTCACTTCCATCTGGTGAGATTATCGCCCCAATCGTTGGCTCCGACATGACCGAAAGCACGACTTACCACAACAATTTCCAGATGCCTGACCGGTTTGTGGTCGCTTCAGGTTTGCGTGGGCGCCAGCTGCAAGTTTTGGTGGAAGGCACCTATTACCTCAACCGGCTCTTCGCGACCGTGGAAATGATCCACAAGACAGTGGTCGAGGTTGGTTTTGTGGGAGTGGTTGTGTCTTACACGGGCAAGGTCAGCGAAGATCTTTCCGGCCTGGATTATCGCCATGGCGAGTTGGTCAGCACGGGCAGCCGCGGTGTTTGGAGCGATCCACTCCTGCCGGGCAAATATGCCTTCAATACATACGCGGGGAAAGTTGTGATGGTTCCGACGACCAACATTATCCTAAAGTGGATCAAGTCTGAAGTTGGATCGCACAACCTGGATGAGAACCTCTCGGAAGTCTCTTTGATCACCAAGGACGCGTTCGAGCCTTCCCTGCCGCTTTCGGTCGTCATTCACATCGACTACCAGAAAGCCCCGCTGGTGGTGCAGCGCTTTGGGGACGTCAAGAAACTGGTGGAGCAGACGCTCGACCCGATGGTGTCGGCTTACTTCAAGAACATTGGTCAGACCCGCACGCTGATCGAGCTCATCCATGAGCGTAACGAGATCCAGCGCCAGTCCAGCCAGGAGATGAAAGACAAATTCCTGCACTACAACCTGGAATTGGAAGAAGTGCTGATTGGCACGCCGACCACCGCCGGCGAAGACAAGAACATGGAGATTATCCTCAACCAATTGCGCTCGCGCCAGATTGCGGTAGAGCAGATTGAAACCTTCCAGCGCCAGCAAGTGGCAGCGCAAAAGGAACGGGAACTTCGCGAAGCCCAGGCGCGTGCCGAGCAGCAGCGCATAATCACCGAGTCTGAGGTGAGCATTACCGTGCTTTCCAACCAAGGCAAGGCTGACTACGCCCGGGCAGTGCAGCAAGCCGCCCAGATCCGCACGCTTGCCGAGGCGGAAGCTGAGAAAATCGCCCGCACTGGTATCGCCCAGGCTATCGCCACCGAGGAACAGGTCGCCGCTTATGGCGGTTCGCAGTTCCAGGTGACCCAGCAGGTCATGAACCGCTTTGCCGAAGCTGTACAGCAATCGCGCGTGGATGTGGTGCCGAGGGTGGTGGTGGGCGGCGGAGGCGAAGGCGGTGCGAGTGGCAGCAGCATTATGGAAGGGCTGCTTACCCTCTTGCTCTCGGATAAGCTGAATCTCGAAGTTAGCACAGCCCAGCGCCAGCCCAGCGAGGAAACCGAAAGGCTGAAAGAGGAAATCAGGAAAAGCCTGATGGAGAAAAACGCAACCCCCGACAGCCAGGCGCTGGAAACTAAGAGCTAAGATTTTATTGAATTGAATAAAAGGGATTGGCGGACATTTGCCAATCCCTTTTCTTTTTAGGCGGCAGGTGCGCATAGAAATCTACAGTAGGTTCTGTCAGAAAGTGGACAAATCCAGATCGGACAACTTGCTTTGGGGCACAAATATAAAAGACGCCCCCGATGGCAGGCAGACCTTTCAAAACAAGTCCCCAGGAATATTATTGACCCTGGGGGTGTTTTTACTGGAACCATGAACGAGTTTCTTACCTTGAGTAATTAAGACGCAGGTGAGGCTTTTTCAATGGATTCCATGAAGGCTTTTAAAACACTTGCTCCGAGCTGAGTTATAGTGATCCTGTTCAGGTGTTTCCTGGAAAAGGATTTATGTTTACGGAGTTCATAATCCGGTTGAAAAATCCCAAATGAGATCAGGGGATTGATGCATATTTGTTCAACGAGATCTTCCTTATACTCGGAAAAATATAGCGATTGCCAGGCGATGTAGGAATTTTCTGCCAGATTTTCCACGAACCGCTCGAAGGAAACTCCATATGTTGGGCTGAGTTTCTGGCAAACAAACAGGAGGAGAATCTTAAAAGGAGTTGAAATTTCTTCTTCAGGCACGTAGACATGCGCGACCGAAAGCCAGTTTGTTTGTGTCCAAAAGGTTATCAACAGATGCCAGTATTGCCAGGCGGGGGATTCCGCGAGAAAACGACGCCCAAGTTCAGTCAGACGCCATTTTCGCCCCTTGCCTCCAGTTAGCAACTGTCCGGCAATTGCCAGGACGTGGTAAAAGTACAGAGTATCGACCTCAAGTTCAGACCTATATCGGCGTTCCCCATTAGGAAACCACACCTTTATCGGATCTACGAAGCGCTTAACCATTTCTTCTACTGTTTTTAATGGGAAATTGCCAGTCGTTGCCGTGCCCACAACCTTATTATTCTGAATATAGGTTAGCATTTCAACAATATCTCGCCGTAATGGCAAATCCTGGATTGTTTTGTTAAATTTTTTAGAGCCTGAAGTGATCCAGCTTGTTTTGTATCCGAAATGGTTTTCAGCTTCAGGATTGGGATCAACCTCCCAGTAATCTATGGGCTTTCCAATCCGCCCCAAAGATTTGTTGATCGCCTGGATATCAAATTCTTCGGAGTCAAAATGACCTCCAATCCATTGAAGTAAATCAGCATACATCTCATGCGCAGGATCAGCAATCGCTTCCAGGAACTCTTCGTAGCCATAAACCCCACCCACATCTTCAGGAGGCCCATTGCGCGCACCCGCCAGGCAGACTGCCTTCCTATCTTTTGCGCTGGATTCCTGCACCTTCTCGATCACGAGATCGATTTGCCACCCGTCACCAAAATCGTAGAGGTAAGGGAACCTTTGGCCTTCCTTTTCAAGCACTTGGAAAAGCGTAAAATTGCTGTCATCCAGAATTTCGTCTTCGAAACGCTCATTAGGATCAGGTATGCCATAGTTTTTACGTCCAATTCGAAACTCGTGTAGGTGGTAATCTTCCCAGCCAAATAGTACCTGGAGGACGTCATGCAAGTCCTGAAGGGTCTTGTCAGCGGGGATCGTAAAGCGCCGCCAGATTGGAGGCCTGGAATCATTTAGCGTTGCTTTAAACTGAAGGGTTGATGTGCTGTTGATAGGCATGATTCTCCTCGCTGATGAACTTTTTGAAGTCTCCTTGTTTGTAATTGTACTTTAGGTAACGTGAGAATCCAATGTTAAGACAAAAAATGGGTGTATTTAATGGATAGTTTAAGGGCGGGCAGTCAGGACTGTTGGTAGGGGCCAAATTTGCGGAATTGGGCGGCAGAAACACGCGCAAGGCGGTCGGTGGCGGGGCTTAGAAGGTAGTCGAACCCGTCGCGGTGGAGGATGGGGATGCGCCGCCGCCGCTTTTTGAAGACTTCGCGCATGTCCTCTGAGAGGAAATAGTAGCTGTCGTACTCTTTAGGGTATTCGTAGAGGAGTTGATCGTAGATGTTGATGAATTCGCGGCGATAGGCAGGGGTGACCTGGCCGAGATTGCTGATGACCCAACAGACCGGCTCGAAGTCCCAATTGTAGGTGAGCCCAATAAAGCGGTCGTCGGCGGTGATGTAGGGGGAGAAGGGAAACTGGCGGCAGCTGAGGGTGCGGAAGTCGCGCTCGCAGTATTCAGGACCGCGGCAGGCCATCAGGTGCATGTAATGGGGCGTTTCAGCTTTCATTTTGGGCACGTCGATGGGGTCGGTGGGGCATTCGCCGCCGCGCAGGCGATGCCAGAGCTTGGTGTTGGGTTTGAGGTAAGCCCATTCCTCTTTCAATGCAACGGGCACTGCCACGTAGATGTCGCAGCAGAAAGGTTTTCCGGAGGGATTGTGGGGTGCGCATAGTCTGCCGCAGTCGACTTCGGCAATTGGGGAGGCGAAGCTGGCGTAGAGCCTGGCGATATCGAGGTTTGGGTGGTAGGACATGGCAGCAATTGTACCGCGTATGGCGGGAGGTGGCAGGTGATGGGTGATGGGTGACAGGTGATGGGTGACAGGTGATAGGTGATAGGTGATAGGTGATAGGTGATTGGGATTTGGAGTAGGAAATTTCATTTTTGCAGGCAATTTTTCGTAGGGCGGGATTATTGAGGACGAATTGGTCAGGTATACGGAGCCTGTGACGACCGTCCTCAATCCGCCATGGAAGGTGAGACGGGATCGTGTTTGTGGTTATAAATCATCGCGTGGGACGGCGGATTGGAAGCACGGAAGCGTATTAGCATCACGGTGTTTTTAGTGCTTCCAAACTCGCCCTACGGGTGCAATTAATGAAAATGGTATTGTCGGGTTGGAATATGCATACTCTTCAAGCGTGATGACAGATATCGGGGTGGCGATCTCTTCTGGTTGAAGTGTAAACTGCAGGTTGGACTTCTGTCTTATCATTTTTAGCAAAGCGATGGATCTGATTTCTGCTGCTTAGATCCTTCGCAAAAAGGCCTCAGAATGACAAGAGTGTTAGCTGTAGGTCGGACAAAGTACCAGCAAAGCTGTGTAATGAGACCGCCTTTGCAAGTTTGCATATTGTTAATCTGGCGCGGGCTCACTCCGACAATAGAAGAGTCTATCCGGCCTATAAAATTGTTTATCGCTGATGAAATTCGAGCAGTTCAGATCGCCACGTCACTTCGCTCTTCGCGATGACAGATACCGGGGTGGTGATTTCTGCTGCTTAGATTCTTCGCAAAAGAGGCTCAGAATGACAGAAAAACTGACTGAGGGGCGATAGGAAGAGGTTGAAGAGGATCAGCCTGGGTTGCTTGCGATCGCATTTTTACAGTCGTTCTCGTAATGCTGGCGCAGGCAGTTGAAGGTTTCGGTGCTGATATAGTGCTCGATGCGGCAGGCATCCTCAAAAGCGGTTTGCTCGCTGACCCCCATCCAGATAAAAATCTCCGCCAGGCTGTTGTGTCTGTTGTACGTTTCTTCAGCTATGAGACGGCCTTTGGAAGTAAGGAAAATGTGTTTGTTGGCGTCCAGCTCGAGGTAGCCATCCGCAGCGAGGCGTTTGATCTGCTGGCTGACGGTTGGGCGGGAGAATTGCATTTGACGGGCAATGTCGATGGCGCGTACCTGGCCATTTTCCTTCTGGAGGACCAGAATGGTCTCAAGATACATCTCAGCTGATTCTTGTAAATTCATAGTGTGCACTCCTTATGCCCCAAGGGCAGTTATTAGCTCAATGTTACCCCCCCCCGGCTGCGCCGTCCGCCTCCAGGAAGAGGCTGGAAGGATTTGGCTGCGCCGTCCGCCTCCAGGAAGAGGCTGGAAGGATTTGGCTGTTCCGTCCGCCTCCATGAAGAGGCTGAAAGGATTTGGCTGTTCCGTCCGCCTCCAGGAAGAGGCTGGAAGGATTTGGCTGTTCCGTCCGCCTCCAGGAAGAGGCTGGAAGGATTTGGCTGCGCCGTCCGCCTCCAAGAAAAGGCTGGAAGGATTTGGTTGTTCCGTCCGCCTCCAGGAAGAGGCTGGAAGGATTTGGCTGCGCCCACCACATCCAACGAAGGGGCTCAAGCATGTGGCTTAACTTCGATTTTAGCACTGAAGCCTTGACAGAACAGTCAGCTTAGGCTAACATTTTTCGTTGTTAGGTAATCCTAACAATTTTCGCTTACAAACGCAAGACCATTTAAGCCAAGAGGAAGACCAGATGAAAACTTTGAGAGATGTTCGGGTAGGAGAATCGGCCCGTGTAGTGAAAGTCCACGGGCAAGGACGAATTCGCCGCCGGGTAATGGATATGGGCATCACAAAAAACGTGGAAATCTTCGTACGCAAAGTAGCTCCCCTTGGCGATCCCATTGAAGTCAATCTGCGTGGTTACGAGCTGAGTCTACGCAAGATCGACGCTGAAATCATCGAAGTGGAATGATCGTTTTCTTTCTATTAGAAAGCCGCTATGTCTGTAACTATTGCTGTCGCAGGAAATCCTAATTCCGGAAAAACCACGCTATTTAATGCCCTAACAGGTTCAAACCAATATGTTGGCAACTGGCCAGGCGTGACGGTTGAGAAGAAGGAAGGCATCCTGATCGGTCACCCCGATGTAGTCTTGGTGGATCTGCCGGGGATCTATTCGCTTTCGACGAATTCGCTTGAAGAAGAAATAGCCAGGGATTACCTGCTTGAGTCCAACCCTGATGCCATCATCAATATCGTAGATGGCACAAGCCTGGAACGGAATCTTTACCTGACGACGCAGTTGGCGGAGTTGGGAATTCCGATGGTTCTGGCAATCAACATGATGGATGAGGTTGAGAAGAGCGGGACCAGGATTGACAGCATAGCTCTTGGCGAGGCTTTTGGATTGCCTGTGGTGAAAATATCGGCACTGCGCGAGACGCAGATCGATGAACTCGCTGGAGCTGCCATGGAGGCTGCTCAAAAAAAAAGGCGCATGCTGTCGGTTCATCGTTTCAGCGGCGGGGTGGAACACGCCCTGGGGCACATCGAAGAAGTCGCCCTGCATGAGCAGCCAGAGCACAAACAGCGCTGGTACGCGGTCAAATTATTCGAACGCAACGAACTGGTTGAAGCGGAGTTAGGGCTCTCAGCTGAATTGAAGGCGCACATCGAGCAGGACATCCGGCAATGTGAACTTGAGTACGACGACGACTCCGACAGCATCATCGCCTCAGAACGCTATGACTTTATTGAAAAGGTGCTCGAGAAGGTCACCGTGCGCAAAAAGACGGGCGAACTCTCATCTTCAGACCGGATAGATCGGATTGTGACCAATCGCTGGCTGGCTTTGCCAATTTTTGCACTGGTGATGTTCGTTGTCTATTACGTTTCGGTAAACACGGTTGGCGCCAGCCTGACAGGCTGGACAAACGACAAACTCTTCGGCGAGATTATCCTGCCTGCCGTCAGCGGAAAGCTGGTGGATTGGGGCGTGGCAAACTGGCTGCAGGGGCTGCTCGTGGATGGCATCCTGGCAGGGGTGGGTTCAGTCTTGAGCTTTTTGCCCCAGATGGTGGTCTTGTTTCTGTTTTTGGGCTTGTTAGAATTCAGCGGATATATGTCGAGGGTCACTTTCATCCTGGACCGCATGTTCCGCAAGTTTGGACTTTCGGGGAAGAGTTTTATCCCGATGCTGATTGGAAGCGGCTGTAGTGTGCCGGCGATTTTGGCGACACGCACGATCGAGAACGAGCACGCCAGACGCATGACGGTCATTACAACATCCTTCATTCCTTGCAGCGCAAAACTGCCGGTGATTTCCATGATTGCTGGAGCTTTTTTTGGCGGGAAAGGCTGGGTTGCTTTTGGGGCTTACTTTTTGGGGATTGCGGCAGTGGTCATTTCAGGGCTTATCCTGAAAAAGACCGCGTTGTTCCAGGGGGAGCCTTCGCCATTCGTGATGGAATTGCCAGCCTATCGATGTCCTTCGCTTAAATGCATTTTTAGCACAACCTGGGATAGAGTTTCATCTTTTGTCAAAAAAGCTACCTCCGTGATCCTCCTGGCAGCGATCGTGATTTGGTTTTTGACCTTTTTTGGTTGGGTGGAAGGTCGTTTTCAGATGCTTGAAGCCGGGCAAATCAATCACAGCATCCTGGCTGCGATTGGAACCTCAATTGCCTGGGTTTTTAAACCTTTGGGCTGGGGAGAATGGCGCCCGGTCATGGCGGCACTGAACGGGTTGGTTGCCAAGGAGACTGTTGTGAGCAGCTTTGGTATTTTCTACGGTTTTTCTGAAGTTGCTGCTGGTGGTCAGGAAATGTGGATGAGCTTGCGGGCAGCCTTTTCGCCCCTTTCGGCGACCTCGTTTCTAATCTTTGTGCTGCTCTCCGCGCCATGCATTGCAGCGATCAGTTCAATCCGGCGTGAGATGAACAGCGCGATGTGGACTTTGTTTGCGGTTGGGTATATGACCGCTTTTGGATATATTACAGCACTGATGGTTTATCAGCTCGGCACATGGCTGCAGGGAGGCGTGTTCACTTTGTGGACGGGTATCACCCTGGCAGTGACTGGGGTGGTGTTGTGGCTCATTTTTAGGTCATCACCGCAGGCAGATGGTAGATTGAAGCGGGCGAGAGCAGGGTCAAGAGGCTAAGATGGTCCCAACGATTATTATCAGTGTTGTGCTCGCGGCAATCGTAGGATTGATCGTTTATAAGATGGTATGCAATGCCAAATCCGGGCGTGGGGGTTGCGCGGGCTGCACCTACGCGGGCACCTGTGCCGCGGCAAAGATCCTGCCGAAAAAATCCGAACAGGGCTGCCCGGAGCAGATCAAAAAGCATTGTTAAGCAGACATTTTTAGAAACACCCGCTCCACAAAGAAGCATTTTTTTTGACAGTGGGCTCTGGAGAGTTAGAATCCGAATACTTTTGGCTGACTGAGTAAGTGGGGGATGACCATAGAAAATACTGGTTCTCAGTGTCATGTCAAATGATAATGTTACGAAGAGATAGCTGTTGGTTCAAATGATAATGCGACTGAGAGGTTCGCTTGACGCATGGAAACAGAATGACTATAATTTAGACGTCGATTGCAGGTCGATATGACTTAATCTGTTCGTACCTTTCTTGAACGTTCCCTTTGGGGGATGGATATAAAATTTGAAAGGAGTTACCACCACTTGACTTTTAGCTTAGTCAGACCGAATTATCAGCAAATCTTTTCAATTGTTCCCGCAAGTGTCCATAGAAACGCGCAGGGTGCGTTCCCCTGCAAAAATCCTAATAAACAAGAAAGTGGAGTGAAAGAATGAAATCAGCATTGACTAAAGTTTTAGCAATCATTGTGTTGCTGGCATTGGTGTTTACACCAGTACTGGCTATCGACACACTACAAACCGGCGGTCCTGGTCGAGAACCAGACCGATCGGGTTTTGTTCCGGAGGACACCTCATTCACCAAGCAGCATTTTACAGCTGTGGAGCCTGAATCGGTGATCAGCCTGGAGCGTTCCGAGCGCTATGTGATCCTCTTTGAAGAACCTTCACTGGCAGTGGTAAGCAAGGACGCTGCTCAATTGGATACTACCAGTCCGCAGAGCCTGAGTTACCTTGAGAAACTTGCTAAACAACGCAGCCAGGTCATGGCTGCTGTTGAGAGCACTCTGGGTAGGAATGTAACTATCAAGCATGTCTATGATGTCATTCTGAACGGCGTTTCGGTTGAAATGTCCCCTGAGGAAGCACAGCAGCTTGCTAAAGTGTCTGGCATCCGCCAGATCTTGCCAGTTACTCTCGAGCAGCCCGACACTGACGCTGGTCCAATCTGGATCGGCGCTGGCGGCGTTTGGGATGGTTCTGCAGACCCCGCAGACCTCGGTTCCCTGGGAGAAGGCATGCTGGTCGGCATAATTGACACCGGCATCAACTTTGATCACCCCTCTTTCAGCGATACACCCGAAGATGAGTTTGTATATACTTGGACTGGGGATTACCTGGGTGTCTGTAACCCAACCACGGGCGACCCGGCATATGTCGCTGCCTGTAACGATAAACTTGTTGGCGCCTACGGTTACACGGGTGAAACAGTCTCCCCCGAAGACTCGGATGGACACGGTTCTCATACCGCCAGTACGGTGGCTGGCAATTACGTTACCTTCGAATTCATGGGTGTGGAAACCACCATTTCGGGTGTCGTACCCCATGCTCAGATCATTTCATTCGATGTCTGTGATCCATCCGGTTGTTGGGGCGATGACTCCGCCGCTGCTGTTGAGCAGGCAATTATTGACGGCGTGGACGCATTGAACTATTCCATCTCCGGCGGTAAGAGCCCATACAGCGATGTCGTTGAACTGGCCTTTCTTGAAGCTTTTGGCGAAGATATTTTTGTGGCAGCCTCTGGCGGCAACCTGCGTGAGGAGCCATCAACGGACGGTCAGGTCAATCACCTTTCCCCCTGGGTAACCACTGTTGCGGCTTCGAGCCACAACCGCAAGTTTACCAACGATATCGATGTGGTCTCTCCCGTCGGTTCACCCTGGGTGGATATGGCTATTATTCAAAGCACCAGCCCGGTGCCGTTCCCGGCATTGGATGATGTGGAACTGAAATGGGCTGGCGACGATACTGCATCCACCTCAGTCAATTACCCGGATAACCGCGAAGGGTGTTCGGCTTTCCCCGCTGGTTTCTTTTATGGGAAAGTAGCATTAATACAACGCGGTATCTGCACATTTGCAGATAAAGTAAACAATGCCCAGGCTGCGGGTGCAATTGGCATGTTGGCTTACGCTGACTCGCGCCCACCACTTTCAATGGGTGGACTCGATACGGCTACCTTACCCGCCGCCATGCTTTATCTGTCATCAGCTGATTCTGCTGCGTTTGCAGATTATGTAGGCGCAAATGCTCCAGTTTTACTTGACATCAGTGCTCTGGGTCGTTATCTGAACGACTCCTGGGGCGATATCAAAGCTGACTTCTCCTTCCGTGGTCCGAGTGCCAATAACCTTCAGGTGCTGAAACCTGATATTACGGCACCAGGTCTGGAAGTGTTGGCGGCTGTGGCTGATGGTGTCATTGATTCAGATGGTGCAGTGCAAGCTGCGCTCTATCAGGGCACGTCCATGTCCTCACCACATACAGCTGGTGCCGGCGCTCTGCTTAGTGCAGTCTTCCCGGATTGGTCGGTCGCCCAGGTGAAATCAGCCTTGATGCTGACGGCTGAACGCGACAATTTGATAAAAGAAGACATGCAAACCCCAGCTGACCTGTTTGATTTTGGCGCTGGGCGGGTGGACCTGGAAATGGCCAGCCTTACCGGCCTGACCATGGACGAAACCTATGAAAACATGGTGGCGGCCAACCCGGGCGAAGGTGGGGACATGAAAACCCTCAACATCGCCAGTCTTTATAACAGCCTGTGCGTAGGTGAATGCAGCTGGACGCGCACTTTCACCAGTGTTGCGGATGTTTCAGCAGAGTACACCGTCACTGCACCCGCCTGGGTCACGGTTGAGCCAGCCAGCTTCACGATTGCTACCGGTGGAACCCAGACCATCACGGTGACAGCAGACGTCAGCGGGCTGACCGAAGATGAATGGGCGTTCGCGACCATCCTGTTTGAGACCACTGCCACCCACCCTGGCGGCAAGGCGATTTCGGATGCAGCCATCCCCATGGCAGTACTCCCGGTTGGAAGCAATATTCCTGACTTCGTTTCCTTTGAAACCCACCGGGACGCGGACATGGGCACCATTCCCGACCTGCTGGCAGGCGAGATCACCGCTGGCACAGCTTATCAATCCGGATTGGTGAAAGGGACCTTGGAAGAAGTGCAATTAGACCCGGATCCCACCAACGGCGACCCTGTCGATGACCTGAGTCAGGTTTTTGTAAAGCGTATTGATGTTCCGGCTTACTCCATTCGTTTAGTGGCGGAAATTACTGAGACTACTGCCTCAGATATTGATATGTTCCTGTTCTATGACTACGATGGCAGCGGCGATTTGAGTACCCCCGACCTCGACTGGCTGGTTGCACAAAGCGCTACTTCAGCGGCGTTGGAGTACATCAATGCTCCTAAGGACTGGATCTTCTGGAACGCCGATGATGTTTACTTCCTGGTCGTTCAAAACTGGGCTGGCACGGCTGGCGACACCTTCACCCTGGCGACCGGCATCGTTCCATTGTCACCCGAAGTTGGTAACTACGATGTGATAGTTCCCGTTACCAACCCTGCAGCGACCCCGTTCGAGTTGGACGTCTACTGGGATGAGGATACCGAAGAAGGCGACCGGCTGTATGGCTACTTTGACACCTGTGCCGATGCAGCCTGTGACGAATGGATTGGCGCGACCGATATTGATATCCGCAGACTGGCTGATGATGTGGTTAAGACCGCAGATGTTGAAACCGCAATGCCTGGCGATATGATCACCTATACCATTGAGATCACCAATTTTGCCGATGTGGCAACGGATTACAGCATCAACGACGTTCTGCCTGCTGGGGTCACTTACGTGCCCGATTCCGTCACTGGTGGAGCAGTTTATGATGAAATTACTAACGCCATTACCTGGTCTGGCACGGTGGATGCACCTGGTGAGCCGTATTACAACGTGACCGACTCGCTTACAGATCCCTACTGTGACACAGGCTTTGGTGGCTATGCAGATCTGGAAACTTTTGGGATTCTGCCTCAATCGAGTATTTCTGGCGATACTAAGGCCTGGGGAGTAGGCGCTGGATCCATCCCCTTCAATTTCTATGGTGTTGACTATAACGCGATGTATTTTACCGATGACGGTTTTGCCATATTTGACCCTGTCAATACCTGGGTACCTGCACCTATGCCTTGGGTAAATCAGGATATTCCTGACACAGAGCTTCCTAACGCGTTAGCAGCTATATTATGGCAGGACATGGAAGTTGTCTATGATCCAAATCCAACCCTTTTGCGTGGAGTATCGATAGCTACAGCTGGAGCAAATTACCATGTCATCGAATACGATGACGTACAACCATACGGTGCTTCTTCGATCACATATGACTTCGAAATTGTTTATCAGCACAGCGTAGTTGATACTCCGGGTTGGTACGAGATCGTCTTTGCTTACGACAACATTAATGGTCCATTGAATTATGCTACAATAGGATTGGAAAATTACGCTGGTACAGCCGCTGCTCAATATGCCTACATGGATGCCAACTTCGTAAACGGGCATATGATCTGCTTTGACCTGGTGACCCCGAGCACCACCCACGTAATCACCTTCCAGGTGACAGTGGACGAGGGTATGTATGACTTCCTGCTCGAAAACGAGGTTGAACATGATAATGATAGTTTGGGTACACTCCCAGAGTTAGCCTCAGCTCTTGTTACCGTTCTTCCAAATGCCGCTCCAGTCGCGGTTGCGGATGCCTACACCACCGCTGAAGACACTGAATTGATTGTTGCAGTAGCTGACGGCGTGTTGGCCAACGATACCGATATTGAAGTGCTGACTGCCGAATTGGTACTGGACGCTGCCAACGGCACACTTGCCCTGGCTGGGGACGGCTCATTCACTTACTTGCCTGATCTGGACTTTAACGGCGAAGACAGCTTCACCTACAAAGCCTTTGACGGCGAACTGTACTCAGAAATAGTCACGGTCACCATTACGGTTGATCCCGTCAACGACGCTCCTGTGGCGCTCGCCGATGCTTTTAGCACGGATGAAGATACCGAGCTGGTGGTGGCGGCTCCCGGTGTTTTAGCCAACGATACCGATGTGGAAATGGATGCCCTGACGGCCGAATTGGTACTGGACGCTGCCAACGGCACACTTGCCCTGGCTGGGGACGGCTCATTCACTTACTTGCCTGATCTGGACTTTAACGGCGAAGACAGCTTCACCTACAAAGCCTTTGACGGCGAACTGTACTCAGAGACTGTTACTGTGACCATCACTGTAACTCCGGTCAATGACGCTCCTGAAGCAGTCGATGACGAATATACCGTGATTGAAGATGGACTATTGGAGGTTGCTGCTCCTGGAGTCTTGGCCAATGATATTGAAGTTGACCTTGACAACATGGTTGTGTCACTGGTCACTAATGTTGAACATGGAACCCTGATTTTGTTAGGAGATGGGTCATTCACTTACCAGCCTGACAAAGGCTTCAGTGGAATTGACACCTTCGAATATCAATTAATCACGTATCCTAATGCTATCCAATCTGAGTGGACTGATGAAGCGATAGTCACAATTACAGTAACACCGCTTCTAAGGATCTACCTGCCACTAATCTTTAAGTAAACTAAAGTTATGCTATGTTTTGAAAATCCTGCCCCATTTGGGGCAGGATTTTTTAACACCCTGTAACTTCGAACCCCGATTCTATCTATAAAGCAACCCCAAACGTGTGAGAGGAGCACGCCAGTCTGCAATTTCCCATCGGGTTTAAAAAATAGTTGAGATTTTTACGTCACTTTACTCCTCGCGTCGACAGACTGTTTGTCATTGCGAACCCCCGGTGGTTTGTTTCCACGAGCTTGGAGATACGGAAAGGGGGTGTGGCAATCTCATTTTTACTGTTGGTTGAAGAAGAAGACGAGAGATCGCCACGGTCGCAAGCCTCCTCGCGATACCCAGAGGGCACGATGTGACAGATTATTTGTCATTGGGAGCCCAGCACGGCTTTCAATTCAGTGAGGTCTGGCATGGTTGGTTTAGCATTGGTTCCACAGCTACCATCAAGAATGACGTCGCGAGGCTCGACTTTAACCTCTATAAGATTCCTCTGGTCCTGGATAAGTCGATTTACCTGCCCCTCCTGACCAGATAGCAGCGTATTAACAACTTATTGCCTAAAGAAGCCGGCTAACAAGCCGGTTTCTTTTTTTATACCCACTTAATCGAAGGTTTTGCTTATAAATTTTATATTCACACATGGAATTGCTCAACGCTTATTGAATTTCAGGTATAAATTTGCTATAGTATTAACATAAACTCTTTTGACCTCGTCCGAGGTCGCCAATTCGACAAAACTTCAATATAAAAAACCTGCATACACTCCCATAAGGAGGGTTTGTATGCACCCACTTCAAGGAGGTTGGATACTATGAAAGGCAAAACCATCGTTTGGACATTCTTCTTGCTTTTAACACTTATCTTAAGTGCCTGCGTTCCTACCACTTTTTCACCCCCGACCGAAATCCATATCACAGATGGTGATCAGGTGGAGCATGCGGTAATCGCTGTTGACGCGGCTGGACGCTCCCACATTGCCGGCGTTGTAGCTGACCGCATTGTCTACTATCGCACGCGTTATGGCGAGCCACTCACCAGGTTCACGATGGCATTAGGCGGCACAGGGACAAACTGGAAGCAGTACACCCCGGATATCGCCGTGCTGGATAGCGGGATGGCTTATGTGACCTGGGTCGAGCAGCGCGGTGGAACAGAAAAATTTGCCTGTTATCAGCAAATTCCTCTCTACCCACCTATCGGAGGCTACGACAAAGGTTGCGACCATCTAGACGGCACGGAACAAACCGCAGGCAATGTCTGGGTCGTTGCTCGGGGCAGTACTGCCTATGCGGTTTATGACCGACCCTATACAGACGGACGTACGGCTGACCTTTGGTACAGGAGGATTACTGACTTACCTCCCAACAGCGGCAGAGTTGCCTGGTTCATCGAAAATTTTGAAACCGTAAATTTTTACAGCCTGGATCTGGGCATTGATGACAGCGGTTTTCTGCACGTAGGCTTTCATTACAACTGGACAACCACTGGAGGACCACCATACTATGAGCGTCTTGAACTCCGTTCCAACCGCAGCACGCTGGCAGACGGACAAATGAACCAGATATGGGTTATTACTACCGTGAGCTATCTTGACCAAAATGTCCCAGTCAGTTTGTCGTTCTACAATGTTGGCGCAACTCAGCGAGTTGCACTTGCAAGTGTTAACGAGGTTAGTTCTAAAGATGATATTTTTATCTCATCTTGTACCACTGCAGGCTGCACAGGACAGTCAGATTATCAAGTAGATCTACCTTCCAGCTGGGATACCTTTTCAATCATTGATGATGTGGAGATCCTGGGTTTGGATGATTACCTATACCTCAGTTTCATTGGGGATGACAATACTTCTCCGACTGGGATTGAACAGGTGTATTACAAGTGGGATGCTTTCAGTTCAGATCCGCCAATGCAGCCTTCTTCTGGGTCGGCAACCTATAAATTTGATCTGGAGATGACAGTAGTTGACGCAAGGCCAGAATCCGTTGCTGATAATTTTGCGATGGTAGCCTGGGGAGAGTCAAATCTGATTCTGAACGAAATTTTCGTTTATGATGGGTTTACTCCAAAAGTCAAGATTTACGCGACAGACTGTCTCACTACGCCTATTGGCGAGATTGGGTCCAATGGGATTTACTTCTCAGGGGTCTGGGATGATAATCACGATACAATGTTTACCACTCAGGCGTGGACATCGCAGTTGCCTTTGATAACCAAATAGAGTAATGATGAAAACGGGGCGGGTATTCAAACCCGCCCCAAACAGTCATTCCCACCAATCTCATAGGGAATAGGCCCACCTGTTCCTTGTTGGTTTGTTCAATGAGACATTGCGGCGGAGGCCTTCCACCATAATCGTAGGGAACTGGCCTGCCTGTTCCTCGTTGGTTTGTTCGATGACACATCGGGGCGGAGGCATTCCCACCATCTCGTTGGTTTGTTCAATGACACATCGCGGCGGAGGCAGGCCTCCACCCTACGGGGGTGTTATTTCACGCAAACATATACCCAATTCACGCCTCCTTGCCAATCTCGTAGGGAACTGGGCTGCCTGTTCCTCGTTGGTTTGTTCAATGACACATCGCGGTGGAGACGGGCCTCCGCCCTACATCGGTCTAACCATTGCGCACGCCTCTCCGCAATCCGTAATGACCAAAAAATACCCGCACCACTGTCATCCTGAGCTTCTTTTGCGAAGGATCTTTCTCCTCATGGTGTTAAGATTCTCTGCTGCCCTCGGAATGACAAAGTGGCACTCGGAAAGACAAAGTGGCACTCGGAACGACAAAATGGCGCTCAGAATGACAAAGTAGCGCCCCCAATGACAGGAAAACAATTACAAAGCGTGATAAAATACCAGCCGCACGTTGAATACTAACGAATCTGATTGTGATCAATTCGTTTCCGAGATTACCAAAGCAAATTCCAAAAAACCCTTGCGTATTGGGCGGGGTTGTGATATATTTGACGGGCTACCTTCAGAGGTAGTTATATTTGTGTGACAATTTAAGAATGTTACCCGCGTGGGCAGAAGGCTGCACAGGGAACATTGACTGAATTGTGCGGAGATGATGCAGCTTGCCCAGGCTGACAGTCTCGCAAAAACCTAAACAGGAGAATAGTATGTTAAAAGGGCTTATTGGAAGAAAGATCGGTATGACCCAGATCTTCGATGAAAGCGGGCGCGCAATTCCCGTGACGCTTATCGAGGCTGGGCCTTGTTTTGTTTCTCAGGTCAAAGAGGTCGAGACTGACGGCTATAGTGCTGTTCAGCTGGCATTTGGAGAAGTGAAACCAAAGCGTCTGAGTAAGGCTCAACTTGGGCATCTCAAGACCAACAATCTCCCTCCCGTGCGCGTGTTGAGGGAATTCCGCACAAAGAAAATTGAAGATATCAATCCAGGTGACGAACTGAACGCGTCGGTCTTCGCTGCAGGCGAATACGTAGACGTTGTGGGCACATCCAAGGGTAAGGGTTTTGCCGGCGCCATGAAACGTCATGGTTTTCACGGTGGACCTGCGACCCATGGTCAGTCTGACCGCCAGCGTTCTCCCGGCTCTTCTGGATCCGGCACCACGCCAGGGCGTGTATACAAGGGCAAGCGCCGTCCTGGGCATATGGGCAATGTTCAGGTCACTTCTTCGCATATCCGTATTGCGATGGTTGATCCAGAGCGCAATCTGATCGCGGTTCAGGGCTCGGTGCCCGGCGCCAAAGGCGGGACTGTGGTAATCAAAGAGGCTCGCAAGCAGTAAAACGCTTGTGGTTGAATGGAGAAAGCTATCATGAAAGTTGATGTTTATAACTTAAAAGGCGAAAAGTCGGATACTGTTGAACTGCCCGATGAAATTTTTGCAGCTAAAGTGAATGTGGACCTGATGCACCAGGCTTATCAGCGCCAGATGGCGAATGCCCGCCTGGGCACTCACAACACCAAACGCCGCGGCGAAGTCCGTGGTGGCGGTGCCAAGCCCTGGAAACAGAAGGGTACTGGCCGCGCGCGGCGCGGAGGCATGACTTCCGCCCAGTCTGTTGGCGGTGGTCGCATCCACACCCCGAAACCTCGGGACTACACCCAGGCTATGCCCCAGAAGATGCGCCGCGCGGCTCTGCGCAGTGCCCTGACGGTAACCGCCAACGATGAGAAGATCATCATGGTCGATACTCTCAGCATGGAAAAAGTCCGCTGTGCAGACCTGGCAAAAGCGCTCTCAGCTCTGGCTGGCGACGCGCGCAAGCTGATTTTGGTGCCCGATAAGGGTGAATCTTACACAAACCTGATCAAATCCGGACGCAACTTGAGCAATGCCAAGCTGCTGCAGGCAAATTACCTGAATATTCGCGATTTGTTTACTTGTGAGAAAGTCATTATCCCACTTGCTTCACTCGATGTGATCAAGAGTTATCTGGGATAGGAAGGTGAAGCAGAATGAGTAATACCGTCTTTGATATCCTGCGGCGCCCTGTCGTGACCGAAAAGTCGAATTACCTGGCCGGAAAACTGAACCAGTACGTGTTCGAAGTTGCATCTTATGCCACTCGCGAACAGGTTAAGACCGCCGTCGAAACGGCTTTCGATGTCAACGTTGTGCGTGTAAATATCATCAACCTCCCCGCCAAAGCGCACCGCAACTCGCGGACCCGCCGCCTGGCGCTGCGTTCAAGTGGCTACAAAAAAGCCATTGTGAAGCTGAAGCCTGGGGAGAGCATTCCTGTGTTTGAAGGAGTGGACTAATGGCAGTAAAGATTTATAAACCAAAGACGAACGGTCAGCGGCATAAAACCAGCTACACGTTCGAAGAAATTACCAAGAGCCGCCCCGAGCGCAGTCTGATCGTTCTGAAAAAGGAACGCGCCGGGCGAAACTCGGCTGGTCGTATTACAGTCCGCCATCGCGGCGGCGGCGCGCGCCGGCAGATCCGCCTGGTGGACTTCAAACGGGATAAGACCAACATCCCCGCCAAAGTCGCCGCGATCGAATACGATCCCAATCGGACTGCCCGTCTGGCGCTGCTGAACTACGCTGATGGCGAGAAACGCTACATCATTGCCCCCATCGGGGTCAAAGTTGGCGACACGCTGCTTTCTGGTTCAAACGTGGAAATCCGCCCCGGAAACAATCTTCCCCTGGCGAATATCCCGGTTGGCACCACAATCCACGCGATCGAGCTGCATCCCGGCAAAGGCGCTCAGATGGTTCGCTCAGCCGGAACCTCCGCGCAACTGCTTGCAAAAGAAGGTAAGTATGCGCATGTGCGTATGCCTTCGGGCGAGGTGCGCTTGGTTCTGCAGGAATGCAGTGCCTCGATCGGTCAGGTCGGTAATGTGGAACACAGCAATATCAAGCTCGGCAAGGCTGGACGCGCGCGCCACATGGGACTTCGCCCTGAAGTTCGCGGTAGCGCGATGTCTCCAAGGGACCATCCGCATGGTGGTGGTGAAGGTCGCAGCCCGATCGGTATGCCCGGTCCGAAATCCCCCTGGGGAAAGCCGACCCTTGGTTATAAGACGCGCAGAAATAAGCGCACGAATGACATGATTCTTCGCCACCGCTCCAAGGCCAAGCGCCGTTAGCGGTTGAGAGACAGAAAAGGAAACTGAGATGTCGCGATCATTAAAAAAAGGGCCATTCGTTGACCCGAAACTGTTGAAAAGAATTGAAGATATGAACGAGAAAGGCGAAAAGAAGGTCATCCGCACCTGGAGCCGCGCCAGTACCATCTTCCCCCAGATGGTAGGGCATACGATTGCAGTGCATGACGGTCGCCGCCACGTTCCGATCTATGTTACTGAGAACATGGTTGGCCATCGCTTGGGCGAATTTGCCCCAACCCGCTGGTTCCGCGGTCATGTCTCTGAAAAGGGAAGGTAGAAGGAAGATGGCACAGGAAATTTCTGCAAAACTCTCAAACTTTGCTGAATCTGCTCAGAAGACCCGCCTGGTTATCGACCTGGTCCGCGGTAAGAAGGTTGTGGATGCATTGAACATCTTGAGTCTGACCCCTAAGAAGGCAGCCCATCCGGTTCGCAAGCTAATTTATTCGGCCATGTCCAATGCTGAAGAGAACTTTGGTGTTAGCCGCGATGACCTCGTGGTTTACAAGATCTACGCTGACGAAGCTCCTACCCGCAAGTGGCGCAGGTTTGGCGCACGTGGTCGTTTCAAGCCGCTGCTTAAGCGCCGTGCGCATGTGACCGTTGTATTACGCGAGATCGAGTAAAGGTAAGGAGTGAGATATGGGTCGTAAAGTACATCCAATCGGATTTCGTCTGGGGATCAATAAACCCTGGTTAGGACGCTGGTACGCCGAAGGTTCGGATTACACCGAACAACTGCATCAGGATCTGAAAATTCGTGATCTGGTGAAAAAGGAATCCGAACGCGCTGGTGTTTCAAATATCGAAATCGAACGCTATCCAGGCAAGGTGAAGGTCACCCTGCACACAGCCAAACCCGGCATCCTGATCGGGCGCAAAGGCGAGAGTGTAAAAATTCTGCGCCAGCAGCTGGAAGCATTGACGGGCAAGAAGATTGATCTGGAAGTGAAAGAGATCAAATCGGCTGATACCGATGCTTACCTGGTGGCAACTAACATTGCCAGTCAGCTCGAGCGACGTATCAGCTACCGCCGTGCAATGAAACGCGCTATCCAACAGGCTTTACGCCAGGGCGCAGGCGGGATCAAAATTTCGGTCTCCGGTCGTTTGTCCGGTGCTGAAATGGCTCGCCGTGTGACCCTGCGTGAAGGGCGCGTGCCGCTGCAGACGCTGCGTGCGGATATTGACTTCGCCCGTGCCGCTGCCACGACCACTTTTGGTCAGATTGGCGTCAAAGTTTGGATTTATAAGGGCATCGTCATGAACCAACCTGAAGAAAAGGTTGAGACCACCGAAGGTGTCTATATCAGCGAGTAATTATTCGGAACGAGTGAGGAAGTAAATTATGTTGATGCCAAAGAGAGTAAAGTACCGCAAGCAAATGCGCGGCCGCATGAAGGGCAAAGCTTCACGCGGCGTGGACGTAAACTTCGGTGACTATGGATTGAAGGCACTGGATTGTGGTTATATGACCGCTCGCCAGATCGAGGCTGCCCGCCGTGCAATCGTGCACGAGTTGAAGCGCCGCGGAAAAATCTGGATCCGTGTGTTTCCTGACAAACCCTACACCAAGCGCGCTGCTGAAACCCGTATGGGTAAAGGCAAGGGTGCCGTGGATCATTGGGTGGCAGTAATTCGCCCTGGTCGCATTTTGTTCGAGGTCGGTGGCGCTGATAGCGACGCCGCAGTCAGAGCACTGAACCGGGCACGCTACAAGTTGGGCTTCAAGACTAAGATTGTAGCCCGAGAAACGATGGGAGAAGGTTCATGAACAGCAAAGAAATAAGGGAACTTTCTACGGAAGATATTAATATCAAACTGTTGAACATCCGGCAGGAGCTCATGAATTTGCGCTTCCAGATCGTGACCGGTCAGCTAACGGACACCAGCCGCTTCAAGGTTGCCCGACGGGACATTGCCCGATTGGAAACGATCCTGAATGAGCGCGCCCGCCAGGAGAAGGAAGGTAAGAAATGAACAATCGCCGACGTTTAACGGGTGTTGTCAAGTCAAATAAGATGACCAAAACGGTCATTGTGGAAGTTTCGCGCACGTACAAGCATCCGCTTTACCACAAAGTAGTACGGAGCACGAAGGCTTACAAGGCGCATGATGAATTGGGCTGCAATGTGGGCGATAAGGTCGTGATCGTCGAATCAGCTCCGATTTCAGCAACAGTACGTTGGGTTGTGGCAGAGATCGTCAAGGTCGAAATCCGCCAGGAAGGCGTTGAATCAGCACCTGAGGCCATCGAAGAGCTTGTGGAATTAATCGAAACTGAAGAAGCTGTTGAAGAGGTCGAGGAATCAGCCGAAGCTGAAGAGGCTGTTGAAGAAGTCGAGGAATTAGTCGAAACCGAAGAAGCTGTTGCAGAGGTCGAGGAATCAGCCGAAGCTGAAGAGGCTGTTGAAGAAGTCGAGCAATCAGCCGAAGCTGAAGAAGCTGTTGAAGAAGTCGAGGATGGGCTCGAGGAAGAGGATGCGGCATGATCCAGCGAGAATCTCGATTAGTTATTGCTGATAACACTGGCGCCCGTGAAATTCTGGTTATCCAGGTTGTGGGCGGCACAGGCCGCCGATACGGTTACGTGGGCGACATTGTGGTTGGAACCGTGAAAGTTGCCACGCCTCAGTCTTCAGTAAAGAAGAGTGAAATTGTAAAAGCGGTCATCGTCCGCACCAGCCACCCTTACCGCCGCCCAGATGGTTCTACCATCAGTTTTGACGATAACGCGGCTGTAATCTTGGACAATGACGGCGTCAACCCACGCGGCACCCGTATTTTTGGCCCGGTTGCCCGCGAATTGCGCGACAAAGGCTATATGAAGATCGTTTCATTGGCTCCGGAAGTGCTGTAGTCGATGAATTAGGAGTGTCAAATGAAAATGAAAATACATAAGGGCGATCGCGTGAGGGTTATGCGCGGGGCTGAGGAAGATAAGGATAAGGTTGGCGAAGTCATCCGTGTGCTGCCCAAGGAAAACCGTGTGGTAGTGCAGGGCGTGAATATAGTGAAGAAGCACCAGAAGCAAACCCAATCTGCGGGTAAGACAATTCCTGCCGGCATTCGTGAGTTTGAAGCCCCAATCCATGCCTCCAACGTGGCTGTGGTTGATCGCGCGGCGGAAAAAGAAGCCAAGGATGTCCGCAAGGTCTCCAAGGCAAAAGCCGGCAGCGCTAAAAAACCAGCCGCAACGAAGCCAGCGGAAAAGAAAGCAGAATCAAAACCTGCTGCCAAAAAACCAGCCGAAAAAGCGACTGAGAGCAAGGCAAAACCCGCTGAAAGCAAGAAGAAAGCCGCCAAGGGTAACTGAGGCGTAGGTGAGCAGATATGAACAGACTACAAGAACAATATAAGAATGAAATCGCGCCAGCTCTGCTGAAAGAGCTCGGGTTGAAAAACGTCATGCAGATTCCGAAGATCAGCAAAGTGGTGGTCAATATCGGTGTCGGCGAAGCGCTGGACAACCCCAAGGCTTTGGATGCTGCTGTGAACGATCTGACTATCATCACTGGTCAGAAGCCTGTTGTCATCGCCGCCAAGAAAGCCATTTCAAATTTCAAGCTGCGTGAAGGGCGTCAAATCGGCGTCAAGGTTACGCTGCGCGGAGAAAAGATGTGGGCATTTTTGGACCGCCTGATCAACGTCGCTCTGCCTCGTGTGCGTGACTTCCGTGGAATATCGGCTGATTCTTTTGACGGACGTGGCAACTACACGCTCGGTCTGACTGAACAGCTGATTTTCCCTGAGATCCAGTATGACAAAATCGACAAAGTGCGCGGCATGGAGATCAGCATTGTGACAACTGCTGAAAATGATGACCATGCCCGGCAATTGCTGAGTAAATTCGGCATGCCCTTCAGGAAAGGAAACTAAATGGCTAAAAAGTGTATGCAATATCGCGAAATGCGGCGGAAATATCCAACCCGCGTTGTAAATCGCTGTCGTGTGTGCGGCAGACCGCGCGGTTATATGCGCAAATTTGGTCTTTGCCGTATTTGCTTCCGTGAGTTAGCACTCCAGGGAAAAATCCCCGGTGTGACTAAATCATCCTGGTAAAAGGGCCTGGAGGGATTAAAATGACGATATCAGATCCAATTGCCGATATGTTGACGAGAATCCGCAATGTTGCCATGGTTGGCAAAACAACCGTAGCCATGCCGAACTCGAAGCTCAAGAGTGAAGTCGCCCGTATTCTGACCGAAGAGGGTTATCTTGAGAGTTATGAAGTTGTTGATGGAAAGAGCGAATCGCACAAAATTTTGCGCATGAAGCTGAAGTACATCGGTGAACGCCGCCAACGCCGCCCGATTATTACGGGTTTGGAGCGCGTCAGCCATCCTGGCTGCCGTGTTTACACCTCCAAGAATGATATCCCCTGGGTATTATCTGGTATTGGTATCGCGATTTTATCAACCCCGAAGGGTATCATGACCGGCCAACGCGCTCGCAAGATTGGCGTCGGCGGCGAGATCCTCTGCAAGGTTTGGTAGGAGGAAGAGAAATGTCGCGAATTGGTAAATTACCCATAACCCTGCCAAAGGGTGTGGAAGTGAAGATGGACGGAAACAAGGTTTCAGTCAAGGGACCCAACGGGGTCTTGGAAGATACCTTCTCTCCTGAGATTACAATCAAGCTCGAAGATGGCGTTATCACAGTAGAGCGTCCCAACGACCAGCCCCGCATCCGGGCATTGCATGGAACCACGCGTGCCCTGCTCAACAACATGATTGTTGGCTGCGACAAAGGTTTTGACATTGTGCTGGAATACAGCGGCGTTGGTTATCGGGCTGAATTGAAAGGTAATGACCTGCTATTGAATCTGGGATTTTCACATCCTGTGAATTTCCCCGCTCCAGATGGCATCACCTTTGATGTGGAGCCAAAAGCCCGTCTGATCAAGATCAAAGGGCGCGACCGCCAGCAGGTGGGGCAGGTGGCTGCGAATATCCGCAAGCTGCGCCCACCGGAACGCTATCACGGCACCGGTATCCGCTATCAGGGCGAGATTATAAAGCTCAAGGCTGGTAAAGCCGGGAAAACCGGTAAGTAGAGGTAAATGACTATGGCTAAAAAATCAAGAAACGCTGCTCGTTTACACCGTCACGTTCGCGTGCGAAAGAAGATTTTTGGAACGCCAGAGCGCCCGCGTCTGAACGTATTTCGCAGTATTAATGAGATCTATGCCCAGGTGATTGATGATCACAGCGGCACAACTCTGGTTTCTGCATCCAGCGTGGATGCGGCTCTGCGCGAAGTCGTGAAGGGCAAGAACAAAACCGAACAGGCATTGCTTGTTGGTGAGGCGCTTGCCAAGCGAGCCCTGGACAAAGGCATCAAAACCGTTGTCATGGATCGTGGTGGTTACATTTATACCGGTCGTCTGAAAGCTCTGGCCGAAGGTGCTCGCAAGGGCGGGCTGGAATTCTAAAACGAGGATACTATGGAAGAATATCAAGGATTAGAGACTCAATACGACGAACGTGTAATTGACATTGCTCGGGTTGCCAAGGTTGTCAAAGGTGGCCGCCGCTTCTCGTTCCGCGTGACCGTGGTGGTCGGCGATAATAACGGGAATGTTGGGCTGGGCACTGGCAAGGCACTTGCTGTTCCAGACGCGATGCGCAAAGCTACCGAGCGTGCGTATAAGAATATGAATAAAGTCAGCCTGCTGGGCACAACGATTGCTCATGAAGTGACTGGCAGCCAAAGTGGCGCGAAAGTGCTGCTAAAGCCGGCTTCGGCTGGTACTGGCGTTATCGCGGCCGGTGGTGTGCGCGCGGTTTGTGAAGCCGCAGGGATCAAGGACATCCTTACCAAATCTCTGGGCTCTTCAAACATGCTCAACATCGTCCAGGCTACCTTCGATGCCTTATCCCAGCTCAAATCACCTGCTACGGTGGCGGCGGAACGCGGCAAGGACCTGATCGATGTGACACCATATTGGGACCGGAGGAAAAATGGCTAAGAAACAGTCAAATATCCTGCGCGTCAAATTGGTGAAAAGCGGCATCGGCTACAGCGTCCGCACCAAACGAACACTCAAAGCGCTCGGCTTCCACAATCTCAACCAGGTGGTTGAGCATGAGGATAATGAGGCTCTGCGCGGAATGCTGACAAAGGTCTCACATTTAATTGAGATCCTGCCAGACACTGAGGAGAAGTAAGCATGCAATTACATGATCTCAAACCAAACGAAGGCGCAAAGAAAACGCGCAAGCGTGTAGGTCGGGGCACTGGAAGCGGCTCAGGCAAAACTGCCGGTCGCGGAACCAAAGGCCAGAACGCACGCAGTGGCGGCGGAGTGCGCCCCTATCACATGGGCGGTAACCTGCCCTTTTACCGCAAGCTGCCTTTCCTGCGTGGTGAAGGTTTCACCCCACGCAATCGCGTGCGCTACGCGGAAGTAAACTTGGATTCACTGCAGGTTTTTAAGGCTGGTGATGAAATCACTCCTGAAAGCTTGAAAGCTGCCGGACTTCTGAAGGGCAAAGATTTGCCGATCAAAATCCTGGGTCGTGGTGATATCAACGTTGCCCTGAAAATCAAAGCTCACAAGGTGACTGAAGGCGCTCGTCAGAAAATTGAAAAAGCTGGCGGGACTATCGAGACATTGGCACTTTCGTAGCTAAGAGGAGATAAGTGATGAAACGATCATCCTGGCGTTACCTGTGGAAATCTGAGGATATTCGCAACAAGCTGTTGATTTCGCTGTTGCTGCTGGCAATTTTCCGCCTGGCAGCCAATATTCCAGTTCCTGGCATCAACCGTGCTGCTGTTGCGGCATTGTCCCAGCAGACTGGAGCTGGCGGTAATCTGGTGAACTTGCTTGATCTGCTCTCTGGTGGAGCGGTATCCAGATTCTCTGTGCTTGCCATGGGTGTCTACCCGTATATCACTGCCCAAATTATCCTGCAATTGCTCACACCGGTTATTCCCGCGTTGGAACAAAAAATGAAGGATGATCCCCGCGAAGGTCGTATCTGGATGGAAAAATGGACCGTTATCCTGACCATTCCGATGGCGCTCCTTTCAGCGTTTGGGCAAATTAATATCTTTAACTCGATGTTAGGCGGCAGTACGGTCATTCAGCAGTGGGGCTTTTCTGGAGCACAGCTGTTGCCGACTCTCACCGCCATCATCAGTATGGTTGCGGGTACGATGTTTGGTATCTGGATTGGTCAGTTGATTTCTGAATATGGCTTACGTAATCAGGGCTTATCGTTGATCATCTTTGCTGGTATCGTCTCACGCTTCCCGGTCACCTTCGCCCAGATGTTCAATGGGAAAGAACCCTGGTGGGTATTTGCGGTGGTGCTGACTGTCTTCGTGTTGACGATCCTGGCTATTGTGTTCGTCCAGGGCGGACGCCGCAACATACCGGTTCTGTTCCCGGGACGGCGCATTGGCAACCGAATGTCGATGCCGGTGCGCAGTCAATTACCCCTGATGGTCAATATGGCCGGCATGATCCCGATCATTTTTGCCCAATCATTCCTGACCTTCCCGGCGATTCTGTCGTCATTCTTTATCAATTCCCAGACCAAATGGGTCAATAGCGCGTCCAACTGGTTGTACCGAGCTTTTGGTGGGGAAGACTGGTGGTATCCAATCATGTTCTTCCTGCTGGTTGTTGCGTTTGCGTACTTCTACACTGACGTGCTCTTCGCGCAGCAAAACTATGGTGATAACCTGAAAAAGCAGGGCGCTCAGATCCCGGGAGTTGTCCGTGGTAAACCCACGCAGGACTATCTCACCCGTGTTCAGCGGCGCATCACGCTCCCTGGCGCGTTCTTCCTGGGTTTGGTGGCGGTATTGCCATACATCATGGGATACTTCCTGCCAGAAGGCAGCGCTGGTGTGCAATTAATGCAGGCTTCGGGTCTGTTGATCGTGGTTGGCACCATTCGCGAGACGGTTGAGTTGATCGAGACCGAATTGCGCATGCACGGCTACGATGATCGGCTGATCAACTAAGCTGGAGAGTTGGAAGATGAACGAAAAAGCGACTTACATCGTTATGCTGGGTCCACCGGGAGCCGGCAAAGGCACTCAGGCTAAGATCCTGGCGGCAAAGCTGGGTCTGGTACATGTTTCGACGGGCGATCTCTTCCGGGAGAATCTGAGCCAGGAAACCGAGCTGGGTAAGTTGGCTTCAAGTTACATGGTCAAAGGCGAACTGGTGCCAGATGGTGTAACCATCGAAATGGTAAGAGAACGCCTTTCAAGACCTGATTGTGCAAAAGGTGCGGTAATGGACGGCTTTCCACGCACTCCGACCCAAGCTGAAGCGTTTGAAAACCTTTTGGCTGAGATTGGTGGAAAGGTAGATTTTGTGCCTTTTATCAGCGTGCCGAATGATGTGCTGGTTGAACGTCTGAGCGGTCGCTGGATGAGCCATGCGGGGCGTGTTTATCACACGCTCTACAATCCCCCCAAGGAAAAATGGGTGGATGATGTGGACGGCTCGCAGCTCTATCAGCGGGACGATGATAAACCCGAGACGGTCCTGCACCGCATCAATGTATACTACGACCAGACCTCCCCTCTGATTGATTATTATCGTCAGGCAGGGACGCTGATCGAGGTAGACGGCACACAGGAAATTGAGCAAGTCACAGAGGATTTGCTGAAAGTTGTGGCTTAATGTTCGAAAACAGAATTAATCTCAAATCAGGCGCGGAAATTGCCCTGATGCGGGAAGCTGGTCGTTTGAATGCCCAGACCCTAGAAGCGGTCAAGGCGGAAATCAGGCCAGGTGTGACAACTGGTGAACTGAATGAGGTCGCTGAAAGTTTTCAGCGGGCTCACGGAGTTTACTCGCCCTTTAAGAATTATGACCCCGGAAATGGGGTGCCTTTCCCGGGGAGTATCTGCACCAGCGTCAATGAACAAATGGTACACGGCATTCCCGGCAATCGCAAGCTAAAAGAAGGCGACATCATTTCGGTTGATTGCGGTACGGTCTATGAAGGTTTTGTTGGCGATTCCGCTTTTACGGTCGGTGTCGGTGAGATTTCAGCAGAATCTCAGCGCTTGATCGATGTGACCAAAGAAGCGCTGGAAATTGCCACGTCATTGATGGTGGCGGGTAATCACAGCGGTGATGTCGGTTCGGCGATTGAAGCCCATGTGGAAAGCCACGGTTTCTTTTGCACCCACACCTACACCGGTCATGGTGTTGGGCGTGAGATGCACGAAAGCCCACAGCTGACCAACTACGGTGTACCAGGGCAGGGTTTTTTGCTGCGCGAAGGCATGACGATCGCGATTGAACCAATGGTGCTGATTGGCACACGGCGCACGAAGACTCTGGGCAATCAGTGGACGGTAGTATCAGTGAACAGGAAGCTGACTGCGCACCAGGAAAATACTATAGCAGTAACCAAGGATGGCCCGCTGGTGCTGACCAGTTTATAACCAAACCTTGCCAATATTGAACGATAAAGATATAATAAATGTTTTGCGGATAGAAGAAGGAGTAAGGACTGATGAAAGTATCAGCATCGATAAAGAAACGCTGTAACCAGTGCAAGATCGTCAAAAGACACGGTCGGCTTTATGTTATTTGTACCAATACCCGCCACAAGCAGCGACAAGGATAAGGAATCAAAATATGGCTCGTATAGAAGGTGTTGACCTCCCGCGCAATAAGCGCATTCAGATCGGTTTGCGATATATCTACGGTATCGGACCAAGGACTGCGGATACAATTCTGGCAGCCACTGGCGTCGATCCTGATATCCGGGTAAAAGACTTACCTGAAGCCGAAGTGTCAAAACTCCGTGATTTCATTGGACAGAACGTCAAGGTTGAAGGTGACCTGCGTCGGGAAGTTCAAATGAACATCAAGCGTTTGGTTGAGATTGGCTGCTATCGTGGCTTACGTCACCGCCGGAATCTCCCTGTGCGCGGTCAGAATACCCGCACCAACGCACGCACACGCAAGGGTCCCAAGCGCACAGTCGCTGGTCGCGGACGCCGCCGTGGAGCGACCAAGAAATAGTAATGAACTGACCAGCAGGCTTGGGATGGGGTTCCCTTTCTCCCCAGCGGCAACCTAAAGCAGGCTGTGACAGACATGTAAAGATTTAGTGAGGAATAATTATGGCAAAACAAGCACGTAAAGCGCGGCGAACGACTACTTCGCGTAAGGTCAAGCGCCAGATTTCGACAGGACAAGTGCACGTGTTTGCGTCCTTCAATAACACCATTGTGACCATCACGGATTTGCAAGGCAATACGATTTGCTGGGGCAGTTCCGGGTCAGCTGGTTTTAAAGGATCACGCAAAAGCACCCCATTTGCTGCAAGACTTGCAGCCGAACAAACTGTGAAGACAGCCCAACAGATGGGTCTTCAGGAAGTAGAAATGTTCGTCAAGGGCCCTGGTCCTGGTCGGGAAGCAGCTATTCGTGCAGTCCAATCATTAGGTATCCGTGTGCGCATGATCACAGATATGACGCCCGTGCCTCATAATGGCTGCCGACCTCCCAAGAAACGCCGCGTGTAGTTAAAGAAAAGGAAATTATTAAGATGGCTAGATATACAGAAGCAGTTTGTCGTTTATGCCGCCGGGAAGGCGAGAAGTTGTTCCTCAAGGGAGAGCGTTGCTATACTCCTAAATGCTCTTTTGAGAAACGCAGCTACGCCCCTGGTATGCATGGAAAAAATCTTGCCGGTCGCCCAGCACGTCAATCTGACTATGGCAAGCAGCTGCGCGCCAAACAGAAGGTTCGCCGGGTTTACGGTATTTATGAACGCCAGTTCCGCCGCTTTTACGGTCAGGCTTTACGCATGCGCGGTCAGACTGGTGCTAACCTGTTGACCATCCTGGAAACCAGGCTGGACAACGTGATCTATCGACTTGGTTTTGCAGCCAGCCGTGCGCAGGCACGCGTCATGGTGAGCCACGGTCATTTTTTGGTGAACGGTCAGCGCGCTGATGTTCATTCTTTTGGTGTCAAAGTCGATGATGTCATCACCGTGAAGGAAAAGTCCAAGGAGACGGTATTCTTCAAGAATTTGCGTGAAGAAGCCGAAGGTCGCACTGTGCCCACATGGTTGGCTCGCGACCTGACAAATCTTACAGGTCGGATGCTACGCAACCCCGAACGTTCAGAAATTGATGGCAATCTCAGCGAGCAATTGGTTGTTGAGTATTACTCACGCTAATTCAAGAACTAGTTCAGTCTTACTTGATCGTTAGACTGGTTAGGGGCAAACGTGACAGGAAATATGGAAATGGTAACACCAAAAATTGAACGGACTGAAGAGTCCCGAGACTATGGAAAATTTACGATCAGCCCGCTTGATCGTGGTTTCGGTGTCACTCTGGGAAACGCCCTGCGCAGGACCTTGCTCTCTTCTTTGAAGGGCGCAGCGGTAAGCTCAGTGCGTATCACCGACGTGATGCACGAATTCACCACTATCAAAGGTGTCCGCGAAGATGTCATTCAGGTGATGCTGCAGATCAAACTGCTGCGCTTCAAACTTCACAACGTTGAGAGCGCCACAATCAGCCTGGATGTAAAGGGTGAAGGCACCATCACAGCGGCAGATTTGCGCTGCCCACCTGAGGTGGAAGTCGTCAACCCCGATCTCTATTTGTTCAGCATCAATGAAAGGGATGCCCACGTGGAGATGGACATGACGGTAGAATCCGGCCGGGGTTATCTTCCTGCGGGAGATCGCGCGGACAGACTGCCGATCGGTGTGCTGCCTGTGGATGCAATCTTCTCGCCGGTACGGCGCGTAAATTGGAGTGTGGCAAATGCCCGCGTTGGTCAAAACACCAACTTCGATCGCCTGCAACTTGAAATCTGGACTGACGGAACACTCTCTCCGGAGAAGGCACTGATTGAATCATCGCAGCGCTTGATGGAGCAACTCATGATCATCAGCGGCACCAATGAAGAAGAACTCGTGAAACCCGCAATCCTGGCTGAGGTTGAGACGCCGCTTTTCAGCAAGGAAGTCATCGAAACCCCGATTGAAGCCCTGGACCTGACTGTGCGAGTATTCAACGCGTTGAAGCGAACTGGCATCACAACTGTTGGTGATGTGCTGGATTTGCTGGATAAAGGCGAAAGTGCCATGCTTTCCATCCGAAATTTCGGTGATAAAAGTCTGACAGAGCTAAAAGACGCCATGGTCGAAAAAGGCTATTTGGAAAAAGAAGAAGTGGAGTAAGAGAATATGCGGCATCAAGTTAAAGGATACCGACTCAACAGAAGTATGGGTCATCGCACTTCCATGCGGAAGACCATGATCAAACAACTGTTCGAGCATGAAAAGATACAGACCACCCTGGCGAAGGCAAAGTCCATTCAGCCAGATGCTGAAAAGTTGATCACGCTGGCACGCAATGCACAAAAAGGCGACGACATCCTGAAGATGAACGCACGCCGGCAGGTCGCAGCCAGCCTTGGCAACAACAGCAACGAAATTGTGAAGAAGTTATTCGATGATATCGCTCCGCGTTTCACAACCCGCAAGGGCGGCTACACGCGTCTGCTCAAACTTGGTCCCAGGCTCGGTGACAATGCCGAGATGGTGCTGCTTGAGTTGGTGAGCGAGTAGGCAGTCGAGTAGAAAGATTAGCCTTTCACGAGAAAGCGAAAGGCATGGCACATTACAAACTTATCCTCGCTTACGACGGCACGAATTACAACGGCTTTCAAAGGCAGGCAATCAAAACCAGCGTCCAGGCAACCTTCGAGGGAGCCCTTCAGCGGCTGGGATGGCAGGGCAGGGCAATTATGCCCTCGGGGCGCACCGATAGCGGTGTGCACGCCAAGGGGCAGGTGATCAGTTTCAATTTGGATTGGAACCACCCCGATAAGGACCTGCAGAATGCCTTGAATGCCTTCTTGCCAGCAGATATTGCGGTGCAAAGCGTGGCACAGGTGGCTGCGGAGTTTCATCCCCGCTACGATGCGCTTAACCGCCAGTATTGCTATCAGCTCTATTGGCAATCCGCGCGTGACCCCCTGCGCGACAGGTACGCTTGGCGGCTTGAACGAAAGCCGGAGCTTGCGCGAATGCAAGCAGCAGCAAAAGACCTGCTCGGAGAGCACGATTTTATTGCTTTTGGCAAAGCGCTGAAAGAGGGCGGCACCACGATCCGCAGAATTTATTCGGCGGATTGGGTTGAGGAGGATGATGGCATGAGCTTCACGATTGTGGGCAATGCTTTCCTCTATCACATGGTGCGGCGGATCGTGTACGTTTTGGTAAGAATCGGGCTTGGCGATCTGCCAGTCGAGACTGTGCGGCTTGGGCTTGAACGTGGCAGTACTGGCATTGTCAGCCTGGCTCCTGCCCGCGGTCTGACCCTGGAAGCAGTGACCTTTAACGAGGATAAATAAAAGATTGTTTGCCCAGCCTGCAAGGCCGGGTATGTATTTTGAAAACGGAGAAGTAGAAGTGGAAAAAACATACATTCCTAAAGGAAACGTGACTGGAGAGTGGTATCTGGTGGATGCCTCCGGTCAAACCCTTGGTCGCCTGGCGACCAAAATTGCAGGGTTGTTAATTGGCAAACATCGCCCGGATTACACCCCCGGTGTGGTTCTCGGAGATCATGTGGTAGTCATTAATGCAGCCGAAATCAGCGTTAACCAAACCCGTGAAGAAGAGAAAAAGTATTATCGTCACTCTGGTTATCCCGGTGGTTTGAAAGCAGTGGATTACAAGCGACAGCTCGAAACCCATCCAGATCGCATTATCCGCTTTGCGGTGCGCGGCATGCTCCCAAAGAACCGCCTGACAGCGCGTTATCTTGATAATCTGAAAATTTATGCTGGCTCAGAACACCCCCACCAGGGTCAAAACCCCCAGCCTATTTTTGAAAAGTAGTAAAGAGGAATTATGGCACAATACATAGAAGCAGTTGGACGACGCAAAGAAAGTACAGCCCGTGTGCGGGTTTTTCCCGGCAGTGGCAGCTTTACTGTCAATGAGAAACCCCTGACCGATTACTTCCCGCGGGCTGGCGATGCCCCTGCGATCCTGAACGCAATCGAAGTCACTGGTCAGAGCGCATCCTCCTTTGATGTCACCGTCAAAGTACAGGGTGGCGGCATCAGCGGTCAACGCGACGCGGTCAAACTTGGTTTGGCACGAGCACTTGTCGCCGCAGATGAGACCGTGCGTCCTGCCTTGCGCGCCGAGGGTTTGCTGACGCGCGACGCCCGTGTTAAGGAACGCAAGAAGCCAGGTCTCAAGCGCGCCCGCAAGGCCCCGACCTACACCAAGCGTTAGTTTTGGTTCCCACCTGCCAGCTTGCCTGGTATGTTGGAATCGGGTAATGTTACAATTAAAAGGCTGCCCAAGTTTAGCTGGGCAGCCTTTGCATGTTTATTAAGGAAGCGGATTTGATGACTGGACGTGGAATAACCATTGTAGGATTAGGACCTGCAGGGGCGGAATACCTGACCCGTGAAGCCTGGGCTCACCTTAAGCAGTGCGGTGAGATCTGGCTGCGGACGAAGTTCCACCCGGCGGTAGCCGGACTGCCGGAAGGCTTAGGGGTGCGCAGTTTTGACGAGATCTACGATTCCAAGAATGATATCGGCGAGGTGCTCGAGACGATCGTCCAGCAGGTTATGGAGCTGGGCAGACGCGAGCAAGGGGTGACCTACGGGGTACCTGGCAGCCCCTTTGTGGCTGAGGAGACCGTCAGCGAACTCATGAAAGCCGTTGAAGCCAGCGATTTGCCAATCCGGCTGATCGACGGCCTTAGTTTCATTGAACCGGTATGTTCAGCGCTTGGAATCGACTTGCATCCGCAGATGGTGCTGGCAGACGCGCTGCACCTGGCCAGCCTTGAAGTACCCTCCTTTCCCCCGACCATCCCGGCCATCATTTCGCAGTTGGAAAGCAGCTTCGAAGCCAGCGAGCTCAAGCTGACTCTCATGGCAAATTATCCCCAGGAGCATCCCGTGATGCTGGTGCACAACGCCGGCACTTCAGACGAGATCGTCGAGAAGCTGGCGCTTTATGAGATTGACCAGTCTGTCCACCTGGGCATGCTAAGCTGCCTGTACCTGCCACCCTTGCGCCAGGGCACATCGTTTGAAGACTTCCAGCAGATCATCGCCCGCTTGCGCCGCCATGATGGCTGCCCCTGGGACCGCGAACAGACCCATCTGAGCCTTCGCCCCTATCTTTTGGAGGAGGCTTACGAGGTCCTGGAAGCCCTGGACCAGGAAGATAGCCAGCACCTGCGCGAGGAACTGGGCGATCTGCTGCTGCAGATCGGTTTGCATGCCCAGATTGCGACTGAGGACGAAGACTTCCTCATGAGTGATGTTCTGAAGGGCATCAATGCCAAGCTCGTCCGGCGCCACCCACATGTCTTTTCGGATATCGACGTGGATTCAGTGGAAAATGTGCTCACCAACTGGGAGAAGATCAAGGCGGATGAGCGCAAAATCAATGGCGAGAGTCACAAGGGCATGCTGGATGGTGTCCCCCTCAGCCTGCCGGCGCTTTCGCAGGCGAACCAGATCCAACGCCGGGCAAAACGCGTGGGCTTCGACTGGCACACGATCGAACCGGTCATTGCCAAAGTGCATGAAGAACTGGGCGAGCTGCGCGATGCCCAAACCAATGAGGAGAGACAGTCCGAAGCCGGAGATGTGCTCTTTGCGGTGGTCAATTTGGTGCGCTGGCTGAAGGTTGACCCCGAAATTGCCCTGCGCGAAACCAACTTGCGCTTCCGCAAACGCTTTGCCTACATCGAAAAGCATGCCTTGGAACAGGGCAAAAGCGTGGATCAGTTGAGTTTTGAGGAAATGGATCAGCTTTGGGAGGCTGCCAAAGTGGCTTTCAGGAATGAAGAAAATAAGGATGCTGGGCGTGAATAATCCTGAAAAACTCCAAAAGCCCTTGGACCTAAGCAGTACTGGCAGTGCCCAGGCTGGGCGGCAGATTGCGCGCGCGGCTGGAATCGTGATGATTGCTTACATTCTCAGCACAATGGTAGGGATAGTGCGCGGCATGGTTGTTTCGCATGCTTTTGGTACCAGTGTTTCCCTCGATTCGTTCAACGCTGCCAACCGCGTGACCGAGCTGCTCTTCAACCTTACGGCTGGGGGCGCTCTGGGTTCAGCTTTTATCCCGATGTTTACAGGTTACTTGACGCGTAAGGATCAAAAAGGCGCCTGGCGCTTGGCTTCGGGGGTGGTGAACTCGGTCTTGATCGTCCTGATTTTGGCTTCAACCCTGATGTGGATATTTGCGCCATTTTTGGTTGAGCGCGGGTTGTTCGCGCTTGTGCCGGAATCGAACGCCGCGCAGGTGGCTGAGACGGCTCGCCTGCTGCGCATCATGCTGCCAACGGTCATTATTTTCGGGATCAGCGGTTTGGTGATGGGCATGCTGAACGCGCACCAGGTCTTCCTTTGGCCGGCGCTGGCACCTGCAGCCTATTCTTTTGGCATCATCCTGGGGGTATGGCTGCTGCCAGCCTCCTGGGGGATCGAGCGTCTCGCGATCGGCACTGTGATAGGCGCAGCCGGGCATTTGCTGCTGCAGTTGCCGGCACTCTTGCACCTGCCTGCCCGTAATTACGAACTGGCAGCAGGTTTCAGGGACGATCCGGTGCGCAAAGTGCTGCGCCTGATGCTGCCGCGGATTTTTGGGGCAGGCATCGTGCAGTTGAATTTTGTGGCAAACACCATCATCAGTCTCTCGCTTGGAGCAGGATCTGCAAGCGCGCTCACCTGGGCGTTTACACTGATGTTGATGCCTCAGGCGGCGATTGCGCAGTCCGCTGGCACGGCTTCGCTGCCGACGCTCTCAGCGCAGGTGGAACTGGGAAAATTTGAGGACTTTCGCCAGACTCTTTCAAGCATTGTGCGTGTTATGCTTTTGTTGGCACTGCCTGCTACGATTGGGCTTGTCTTTCTGCGTGTGCCTTTGGTGCGGGTTTTGTATGAGCGCGGCAGCTTCGATGCCACATCCACCCAAATGGTTGCCTGGGCGCTGCTCTGGTATGCCCTGGGGCTGACCGGGCACAGCCTGGTGGAAGTGTTGAGCCGCGCGTTTTACGCTATGCACGACACCAAAACCCCGGTTCTGGTTGGGGTCGCGGCGATGACGGGCAATATTCTGCTGTCCTTTTTCTTCTCCCGGCTTTTCAGCCAAATAGGCTGGCTGCCTTTGGGAGGTCTGGCGCTGGCAAACACCACGGCAACCGCGGTTGAATGCCTGGTTTTGTTTGCGATCATGCGCCGGCGTTTACAAGGAGTTGGAGGGAAGCAAATCCTGCGGACTGGTGCGCTGGCTCTGGCTGGTAGCACGGCGATGGGTTTGGTGCTGTTCGGATGGATGGCACTCTTCGGTGGGATAAACAAATTCCTGGTGTTAACTGTGGGGGTTATGTTGGGGGTGCTGGTTTACGGCGTGATGCTGAAGCTGCTGAAAGTGCCGGAGTTGGATGCAATCTTATTGAAGATAAAAGGCAAGCTGGCTGAAAAAGGCTGAAAGTATTGCAAAATCTGACCAGTTGGTCAGTATTCGCATCAAATGGTTGAACAATGAAGGCTTATATGGCGTTTGTGTGAGCATTTCCTTTTATCTTTCAAGCAGATTTTCTTGGGTCGTAAAGGCCACCCTGTCTATGCTGTCTACACGGGTAACCACGGGGGGTTACCCCTACAACTGGGGGGTTGAGGGAGAGGTGGCTTTCGTAGGGGCAGACCCCTGTGTCTGCCCTGAAAACTGTAAGAAATCAAGCTTGTCTGGCAAGAATGGCTGAGCTCCCTCTTTCTTTTCTGCAAGAATTGACAGGCCTTGCTTTAGGCTCGGATGCTAACGCATCGGTCATTGGCTACGCTCAGCGGCACTTGTGCCAGATGGCGGACCTGGCGGAAAGCGCGTACGCGGGCGAAGTACCGGACTTTCCAATCTGCCGGCTGCATCCGCTGGGGAGGTTAGCGGTGCTTGTCTGGAAGGTGGCTGAGATTCGGGAGGAGTATGAGAATCTTGGCGTTTCAGAAGAAATTATTAACGATACTTTCAGCGATATAGCCTTGCGGCAGCGCTTGTTTTACAAAAAAACCGCCAAGGTCGGGCTAAGCCGCGCGGATTGCATCTGGCTGCGGCATTTGGTAAGCGCGAAGATATTCAAGCTGGGCGTGCTGCAGTATCAGCCGATGAAAATGGTCTACCTGGAAAGCCGCGATGACGGAAGCCCGTTTTTTGTGATCACCGATGCTCAGAAATCCAGGCTGCCTGCAGGCGCACCCGTGTTGAACGTGCACATCCAGACTGGGGCAGATCTGGCACAGGAGCGTGTGGCTGAGTCGCTGCAGATGATAAGAGGTTTCTTTAAAGATGTTTTCCCAGGGACGCAATTCCGGGCGATGGTGTGCTATTCGTGGTTGTTGCACTCAGGTTTGAAGTATCTGCTTCCTTCTGATAGTCGGATTTTGGGTTTTGCAGAGAATTTTGAAGTGATCTATGAAACGGGGGATGGCACTCAGGCCGTGGAGCGTATCTTCGGCAGGCGCTGCAGACGGAAGGCGGATTATCCCCAGCAGACGAGCCTTCAGCGGGCAGCCCTGCGGAGCCCTTCCAAGCTCGGCTATGCCCTGGGTGTGATTTACCTGGATTTGGGTGATTAGCAATGACACATAGCTGGTATTGTGAGGCCTTTGCCAGCAGGGTGTGATGCTTGATGCAGGTAACACATACCTGTCATTGCGAGGCTTTTGTCCGGATGTTGAGATGCTTGATGCAGGTAACACATACCTGTCATTGCGAGACCTTTGCCAGCAAGATGATAGGGTTAAAGGGGTGGTACTTTGGCAAAGGTCGTGGCAATCTCAAATCTGGGAGGTTGAGGGAACATTGCGGTATCTATACAATGGTTGATTTTGTAGTTTGCTATCATTTTAGATTGCTTCGCAAAAGAGGTTCGCAATGACAATAAAACTCACCGGGGGCTGATAGTCATGCCTACCACACACCTGTCATTGCGAGACCTTTGCCAGCAGGATGATAGAGTTGAAATGGGTGGTGCTTTGGCAAAGGTCGCGGCAATCTCAAATCTGGCAAGTTGCAGGAATATCGCGGTATCAATCCACTGGTTGAATTAAATGGTGGGCTATCATTTTAGATTGCTTCGCAAAAGAGGCTCGCAATGACAGAAAACCTCTACCTGTCATTGCGAGACCTTTGCCAACAGGATGTGATGCTTGATGCAGGTAACACATACCTGTCATTGCGAGACCTTTGCCAGCAAGATGATAGGGTTAAAGGGGTGGTACTTTGGCAAAGGTCGTGGCAATCTCAAATCTGGGAGGTTGAGGGAACATTGCGGTATCTATACAATGGTTGATTTTGTAGTTTGCTATCATTTTAGATTGCTTCGCAAAAGAGGCTCGCAATGACAGTTAAAAAAAAAGGATTCGCAATGACAGAAACCGCGCGCAATTTAGCTTGCTTCGCTGTTCTCACAATGACAGAAAACCTCTACCTGTCATTGCGAGACCTTTGCCAGCAGGAATTGATGGATGAAAAAGGCGGTGCTTTGGCAAAGGTCGTGGCAATCTCAGATATGGGAGGTTGCAAGAAAATCGCGGTATCTATCCAAAGACTAACCTTAGTTTTGTGCCTGTAGTTTAGATTGCTTCGCTTCGCTCGCAATGACAGATTAAAAAAGGATTCGCAATGACAGTGACCGCCAACAGCGTAGATTGCTTCGCTGCGCTCGCAATGACAGAAACCGCTCGCAATGACAGATTAAAAAAGGATTCGCGACGACAGAAACCGCCAGCATTTTAGATTGCCTACGAAATAGTACACATCGTGTCGCAAAGGATGCTCGCAATGGCAACTAACTAACAGCATCAGCGCCAAACCATGATCCACTGCACCATAAGGGCGATCAGCGTACCAAAAAATACGCCTGCGACCGCCTCGCCAGGAGTGTGACCGATGATTTCCCGCAGGTAGGAGACCTGGTCCTCCTCCAGTTTCTTCAAATGCAGCAGCTCGCGCACAATCTGATTGATGCGTTCAGCATGCAAGCCTGCCTGCCGGCGGACCCCTGTTGCATCGTATACCACGATGCCAGCAATCGCGAGTGCCAGGGCGAACATCGGGCTGTCCCAGCCAACATTAAGCCCTATGGAAGTCGCAACGGCGGTCATCAGCGCGGAGTGCGAAGAGGGCATACCTCCGGCGTTCAACAGCAGCGCCCAGTCCCAGCGTTTGTAGCGCAGGTACTCAACCGGCACTTTGATCAACTGTGCCAGGATCCAGCTAAGCATGGTTGAGATACCAACCGGATTGGTGAAGAAACTTAAAAAGTTCACGCCGACTCACCATCCACGGATGAAGTAGTCGAGCTAAGCGTTTCCACGCGTAATTGAGCGGTCTCCAGCAGTTGGCTGCAGATGTCGCTCAGGCGTTTGCCTTCTTCATACAGTTTCAGTGCTTCCTCCAGCGGCAGTTCAGTATTTTCGAGCTGGGTGATGATCTGCTGCAGGGAGGCAAAGGCAGTTTCAAAACTGGGTGTGGATTGGTCGGTCATGAGTTATCTCCTGAGATAGTTGCGGCAATTTTGCCATCGCTCAACTGGATCTGGATGGATTGGTTTGGATTGGTCTGATCGCGGCGCGAAATCAGTTGGTGGGTCTGGGCGTCGCTGACGATGGCAAAGCCGCGCCTGAGCACTGCCATTGGGCTCACGCTTTCCAGGCGGGCAAGCTGGTTTTGCAGTTTGAGCTGACGCTCGGCAAGATAGTGGCGCATGGCGCGCTCGAGACGCTCGCGTGTTTCGTCCTGAGATTGAAGGTAAGTGCGCACTCGCTGTGCCGGAGAGTGACGCTGCAAGCGGTTTTCTGCAAGCAGCAAGTCCTGACGCAAATTGCTCAACCTGGTTTTGAGGTTGAGGTTCAGATTTTGTCGGATGGCGAGAAGCTCCGCTGCCAGGTCAGCACTGGTAATCGGGGTAGCAAGTTCGGCTGCGGCTGTGGGGGTGGGGGCGCGCAGGTCGGCTGCGAAATCGGCGATGGTGAAGTCCGTTTCGTGCCCCACGCCCGAGATGACTGGCACGTGCGAGGCGCGGATGGCGTAAGCGACGGCTTCATCATTGAATGACCACAAATCCTCAATCGAGCCGCCACCGCGGGCAAGGATGATCAGGTCCAGATCGGGCAGAGTCTTGAGCGACTGAAAAGCGCTGACTATGCCGGCAGGGGCTTCAACACCCTGAACAGGGGTCGGGGCAAGCGTGACGCGCACCAGCGGCAGGCGCCGGCGCAGGGTGTTCAGAATGTCCTGCAGGGCAGCTCCGCTGGCGGAGGTGATGACGCCGATGTGGCGTGGAAATTGCGGCAGTGGGCGCTTCAGTTCGGACGCAAAGAGCCCCTCCTCTTCAAGGCGGGCTTTGAGGCGCAGAAATTCCTGGTAGAGCTGACCTTCCCCAACCGGCTGCATTTCGTCGATGTAAAGCTGCACCTGCCCCCCAGCAGGATAAAGGCTCATGGCGCCGTGGGCTTCCACGCTCAGGCCATCCTTGGGGTTGAAACGCAGGCGGAAGGTCTGGCTCTTCCACATCACGCAGCGCAGTTGTGCTTCGCTGTCTTTGAGGGTGAAATAGAGGTGCCCGGAACGCGGCTGGCTGAAGTTGGAAATCTCTCCCCGAACCCAGACGTCGCGCAAAATTTCGTCAGACTCAAGTACCTCGCGTAGATAGTTGCTGAGGGAGGTGACGGTGAAGATCATTGGTTGGAGCGGCGGAAAGTCAAATTCAAGCATGGGTAAAGTATAAGCGATTTAGTGGAAATTTCGATGGCAGCGGAAAAGGTTGCTACTGCGGAGATGAATAATAGGAGTAGTAGAGGGGCAAGCAGTCAATTCTTTAAAACCTTAATCAATGGCTTTTATGAAAGCTTTGAGATTGTATAATCACATACAACCTGTCCCGATTGAGAGGAGACCCATGAAACGAATCCTTTTTGCTGTGATTATTCTTCTTGTGACGCTGAGCGCCTGCGTCACTCCTCAGAATACCAACGTTGAAGCCGAACTGCGGGCAACATTGGTAGCTGTTAATGTTCAATCAACAATTCAGGCAGACCAAATAACCTCTTTAGAAACGCTATTAGCACAACCAACAGCGACATGTCCGGTCTGCCCGACGCCCGAGCCCACTTCAACACCGCTTACACCTACTGAGACACCTGTACCGACAGCGACTGTCCAAGCCACCGGAAGCGTTTCGGGGAGACTGGGTTATCCCTCGGAAATGGTGCCACCGCTAAGGGTTGTGGCATTTAATATCCTGACAGGTGAGTATTATTGGCAAAATACGGTGCTGAACCAGATGAATTACCGGTTTGAAGCACTGCCGGTGGGCACGTATCATGTGCTGGCTTATCTGATTGAGAATCCTACCCGAACCTTTTACGCGGCATATTCCAATTTCGTCACTTGCGGCTACCTGGAGAGTTGCACGGATCACACATTGGTCGCCGTCGAAGTCAAAGCGGGAATGGAAACCACCAACGTTGACCCGAATGATTGGTATGGTACCGACCCGGAAGCACTTGGTTGGCCACTCGACCCGACTATTAACTGGAATTAGCTGAGCCTTCCCGTTCCATAACTTCTTGGTTGACGCGTGCGTCAACCCTACCAAATTTTTGAACGTGTCTTCGCACGCAACAAGCCGGCGAGAACAAAATTCCTGAGGTAGGGGCATGGCATGCCATGCCCGCCCAGGGTAACCTTGGGGTGTTTAGATAATTATGATTATCTACACATTCTCCGGGGTGATTGTTTACAAGATTCAGGGAAGGGCGAGGCTTAGCAATGGCATGCTCCTACATCGGTACGTTGGGGGTTTGCTGCCAGTCGTCAGGGTTTGAGATTACGCTTTCAATCGGATGCTTTGAGGAGTCGTTAGAGCATCGGATGAGGTTGACCAGGCTCAAGACGGAAAGGACAAAAAGGATAGCGATGCCGACGATTGGGAGCCAAACTGACCCGCTATCTGCCGTTGTGTCCAAAAGGTAAGGCAAAAAGACCTCTTTGAGATTGGGATATTCCTCTTGGAGAGCCTGTAAAACCTGGAATTTTTCTTCATTCGTCAACCTGACAATTTTGCCAGTCACAGGTCCTGGTTGAAGGTCATCGCCTCTCCCGGAACCAGGGAACTTTGCCAACAAAAGCCGGTCATCAAACAGCAGCGCATAATAAGAATGGCTAATAAATTCAGTGCCATTATCCAATTTTTCAAACAAGTAATAGCTGGTGTCCAGAGCCATAATTGGATAGGTCGTCACATAAGTGCGGAAAGTGTCCTGTGGACCGTGATACGAAATCAACTCCTCGCTGCTAACCTCAAAAGGTCCCGTAAAGTGATTATAGAGTGGTTTAATATTGAATGCCACCAGGAGGGCTAAAAGCAGAATGGCGATTGCGGCTAAGACAAGCGCCGTAAGATTGGTGCTTTTTATTGCTTTTTGAATGGTTGAAGACTGTTCCATGGATGACTCCTCCCGAGATGGCTGAGGGTAATTATACTGGCTGGGACCTACGGTGGGTGTTGCTTATCGAAAACTGGTCTCTTTCATGTACAATAGATGAGTATCCACGATTCTGCGGAGATTTGTAATGAAAACCATGATAGTTAAACTCAGACAAAACTTATTACTCTTGTTGATCGTGATGCTACTTGCGGGTTCCTGCGTTGTACTGGAACCAAGCGGCGGGGGGAAACTCCAGGTAAGTGCCAAAAACCCAGCTACAGCCATCCAGCAAGGACAGGTCTTTGACCTGGAGTTGACACTTTCCAACCCGGATATTGTCAACGCTGCTGTGAAGGAAATCCGCTTTGAATCCAATTTTTTCGAATGGGCTAGCTACGAAGGCTCAATCCCTCCGCTGAGCATGGAGCAGCAGGCGAATGGGGATGGAGTCATCAGGCTGGATATAACGATCGCTCCGACCGGGGTTGAGGATTTTATTTTTCGCTTCCGGGCTAATAAGAGCGGCGAGGTCATGGGAAACTGGCAGGTTGTTTCAGCTTCAGCAATCACGTCCATCGAAACAAAGCTGAAAATTGCCGGCACCACCCCCACAGGTTGGGATCCCGGACTCTCTCCGGAAGAACCAGCTCCTGACCTTGGCGCCATCCCTTACCAGGCGGTGGTGCAGATTACCGCTTTTGTGGATTTTGAGGGTGAATATGTGCCGCGCTGGACTGGTTCGGGAACGATCATCAGTTCGGATGGATTGATCCTTACCAACGATCACGTTGTCAGCTCCACCAGATACGACGAAGTTGTGGCGCTGCTTGTATCTCTGACTGTTGCCCAGGATCAGCCGCCAGTGGATAGTTACTACGCCTATGTGGTTCAGGCTGACTCGCAGTTGGATCTGGCGGTCATCAAACCAGCCTGGGACATGCAAGGAAACCCGCTGGACTACAGCCAGCTCAAACTTCCGTTCGTGCCACTTGGCGACTCGGACACTCTCAATTTGGGCGAGTCGATCGTAATCTTAGGCTACCCGGTTATCGGGGGCGGGACGATCACGCTCACTCGCGGCGAGGTCAGCGGTTTTACTGCCGAGGAGCCATTTGGCAATCGAGCTTTCATTAAAACCAGCGGCACAATCGCTGGTGGAAATTCAGGCGGGCTGGCGGTCAATTTCCTGGGGCAAATCGTTGGGATCCCAACCCAGCTGGGTTCCGGAGATATCTCACTGGACATCGTAGACTGCAGACCCGTGAGGGATACCAACCGCGACGGCTATATTGACCAAAATGATGACTGTGTGCCAACGGGCGGCTTTATCAATGCTCTGCGTCCGATCAACCTTGCACTGGAGATGATTGAGGCCGCCAAACGGGGCGAGGTGACTGTCAGCAGCGGGGAAAGCCAAAACCTGGCTTATCACGGCGTGGGAGAGGTTGTTTTTGAGGATGACTTTTCGGATGCGAGCAGCGGTTGGCTTAGAACTTCTGATGAAGATGGGAAGCGTGCCTATGAAAATGGTGAATACACGATTGAAGTAGTCTCACCCATGTATTGGTATTGGTCAGACCAGTACTTCCCCTATGATGCGCTGATGGCTGAGGCAGACGTGCGCGTGGTGAACTCGGTGGGGGATGCGGACTATGGATTTATCTGCGGTCTGCAGGATGATCAGCATTTTACGGCGCTTGAGATCAGCGAGGACGGTTACTTCACCATTTGGAAACAGCTTGGTGATGATTATATTACCCTGATCGAGTGGACCTACAGCGAACAACTGGCAGGGTCCGGTCCTTACCGCCTTGGGGTCCAATGCAGCCGTAAAAAACTGCTGCTGGCGGTGGACGGCATTTTGCTTGGGGAAGTGCAGGATCCGGATTATTCGCCAGGCAGCTTTGGGTTGATAGCTGGCACTTTCGAAACAGGCGGCTTTAAGGTTGCCTTTGACAACCTGATCATCATGATCCCATGAGGTGAAAAATGCGCATGAAGACATTGATAATCCATCACCTGGTGAAGGGCGAAGACCTCAACCACCACCATACTTTATATGCGGGAAGAGGGGCGGAGTGGATGGTGGAGGCGGGGTTCATCGCCGCGGCAGATTTACTACCGCCGCAGTATGTGCTCTGCCTCAAAATCCATGGGATGACCTTTCAGCGTCCGGTAAGACCTGGAGAAGTCATTCGTTTTGAATCAAAAATCGCGCTCACCGGTCGGTCGCGCCTGATTGCCTATGTGCGGGCGACCACCAAAGAAGAGCCGACGGTGGATGGATTCCTGACCTTTGTGTATGTGGATGATCGCGGTAAGTCGCGCCCTCACGGCATTACCATTGAGGCAGAAACGCCTGAAGAGATTGAACTGCAGGAGCGAGCCAGTAAGCTTTAGGAAGATTCTTTCGGTTTTCCCCGCGATTACCTTCTGATTGGTAAGCCTGTTTCCAGGCTTGGATTACTTTTAGAGCGGGACTGCGGGTATGACGCTAAAGAAAATCCCTTCGTTTTGCAGATCCTGGTAGATCCGATAATTGATGAGATTTTGTGCCTTCACGAAAAGGGCGAAATCAGGGGAAGTCACAAAATACACAACCTCGAAAACAAAACCCGTCAGTGCCACTGCTTGAAAGTGCGCTCGTGCAAAACGCACGTTTTCAAGTCCTTCGAAGGCATTCTCTAATAATTGAGGAATGATCGCGAGTTTTTCAGTGGAAGTGTTGCTGGCGATTTGGATGGTAAATGAAACGCGTCTTTCCTCCATGCGGCTAAAATTCCGGAGTGGGGTTTTCAGCATCTGAGAGTTGGATACAGTAAGTTCTTCCCCTGAAAAATTGCGAATGCTGGTGGATTTCAAGCCAATTTTCTCAACGGTGCCGGTAAATTCGCCTGTTGTGATAGAGTCTCCGGGTTCAAAGGGTTTATCAAGGTGAATGGTCAGGCTGGAGAGTAAATCAGCCACCAAGCTCTGGGCTGCGAGACCGATGGCAATACCCCCAATACCCAGGCTGGTGATGATGCCGGCGATATCAAAGTTTGGAATACTTTCGATGATGACAAGCACAGCTACCAGCCATATCAGGATGCGGGCGATAAAGGCAATCCCACGCAGTGAGGAACGGCGGTTGTAGTCGTCGTCAGGCAGTTTTTCAATTTGCTGATCGACCCAGTGGCTGAGGCCTAAGTCCGCCCAGCGACCGATTTGGACAGTGAGCAAAGCAATCAATAGGACCCTAAGCAGGGTGCGGACTGGCTCAGGGATTTGGAGCAGGCGGGATGCAATCCAGATGGCCGTAATCAGAGCTGTTGGCAGGATGATCTGGCTGAGCAGGCGGGTGAGAAGTTTTGGGTTGGGATTTTGTTTTACTTTTTTGCGACAGAAAGTTCGTAAAAGAAAAAGCAGTAAGAGAACCACAACGAAAACCAACATAGCCTTCAGCCAGTGCAGAACAGAGTTTCCTAGAAAAATCGTATCCATAGAATTAATTGTAACATCAAGGAATGGTTGAAAGGGGGAAAGGGTAGACGGAAAACCCCTGACATTCTGAACTTTTTTTGCGAAGAATCTAGTAACACAAGACCAGATCATTCTAAAGCGTTGTAGGATGGGTTGGCGTGATGGGATTTTGTGTCTGACAAGCAACTAAAAGCCAACCCACCAAATGAAGACGAGTGTCTACCTTTGTCATCGCGAGGGAGCGTTAGCGACCGTGGCGATCTCTCTTTTTTTTACAGGTGTAAGGGGTTGAGCGCAACTTAAATGTTCTTGTCATTCTGAGCCTCTTTTGCGAAGAATCTAATAATTGAAGACCAGATCCTTCACTTCGTTCAGGATGACAAAAGTTGAGATCGCCACGTCGCATTCGCTCCTCGCGATGACAGTATTGGAATGCTGTGAATGATTTATTTAAACCTTTCCGCTGCGCGTCTATTGCGGGCGCGCTTCTTCTTTGTCATTCTGAGCTTCTTTTGCGAAGAATCTAATAACACAAGACCAGATCCTTCACTTCGTTCAGGATGACAAGCCCCACCCGCCCTGTCATTCTGAGCCTCTTTTGCGAAGGATCTTGTCTTGAAAGACCAGATCCTTCACTTCGTTCAGGATGAGAAAAGTTGTGTAGCAACTGTATTGCTTGTCAAGACAGCTGAGGACACCAGGGCTTATTATGAGCCACCATTGCGTTCAAGATCCCGAGCAGTTTATGCATACATGCTACCATCGCAACTTTATACAATTTGCCTC
>Ga0228536_1000742_pt1 | contig 49188 bp, 41 predicted proteins | sample SJ1Smetagenome_FD_168611 | JGI IMG/M metagenome (GOLD analysis project Ga0228536, IMG submission 168611) | Enriched culture of PCE-dechlorinating microbial communities from Ithaca, New York, USA - SJ1.S | ecosystem: Engineered > Modeled > Simulated communities (microbial... > Unclassified...
AGAGGCGCAGTGAGGTAATAGAAAGGTGGAGGGGTGTACAACTCGGGCGGTCGCAGTGTTCAGTTTGGAGCGGTCAGGGTGTTCAACTCACGCGGTCAAAGTGTTCAATTTGACGCGGCGTATGCACTTCAAAAGTTTGTTTCTGAAGGTTATCTCGTTTTGACACTATGTCTTTCTCTGAGAGAATATCAAAATCGGTAAGTAGTGAAATGTACTGTTCTCGTATTATCCATAAATTGTCCGCAGTAATTCGATGTTGTTTTGACTCTTCAGCAAGATTAAATTCTTTGAAATAAAGGTTTAAGAAAAGCAAAGCTGTCGAAAATATGCCACCAATACAGGTTAGGAAAAACTGATTTGTAATCATTGAACCTAAAAAACCACCTGTAGAAATTGCTGACAGAAAAATTTGCGTATGTTTTATTTGCCGATTGCACTTATCCAATCGATTCATCTTTTTTAGATGCGTTGTGTAAGTATATACAATACGCCCGTAAGCTTCTCTGATTTGAGTCCTGAGAGCGTCTCTGTGACGCGAATTCGCTTCCATACATACCCTCCGATTTAGTCTACTAAATATGTTCTATCCTACTATATAATTGATCACTTTTATAAGGCATTCAATACTTGAATCTGTATCCACAGTTTGATTACTTCCCGGTGCATATAATTTTATCGGAAAGGAAGATAATAGTTGCTGTTTCAGGTAATCGGCCAAAACCCTCTCATAATCTCCAGGAGAAGCAGACGAAGCAACTCCCTCGCGTGTCCACTGCCAGTTTCCCATTGCCGCATAAACAAAACTATCAATAACAATTCCAGAAAGATGATAACTACTAAATCTATCGTCTCGCACCCTACGAAAATGCTTGCAAGTGTCAAAAAGCAAACCATTACTACTAATATTTTTAGCTTTCATAGCTTTCTGTTCTGCTAATGGGTTTGTTGACCGCCAGTTACCCCCCATATTCGAGTCAGGATAAGTATATGTATAGCTATCATCCCAATAATTCTCATTGCGAAAGGCAGGGAGAATTTCAAACCTAATTCCATCAGCGAATGCGATTTTGACTACTTGTCCGTCAGCCCTAATATCGCTTCTTGGATAAGAAGTCAATATCGTATTTCGCACAGCTTGCAATAGACGCGACTGTCCGTTACCTTTCACAATGTCATACCTGTCATATTCACTCTTAGGTAATTCGACAAGAACATCTATATCGCTCGTATCTATTGCAGTACCTCTGCCGTATGAACCGACAAGCAAACTATGATCTGTATCACTTTGCAGATTCCAAAATTCTCTGTTGATTGCACGAGTAGCTGTTTTGTAACGTGTTGTAATTGTGCTGATAATTTCTTGCAGAATTACTTCACCATGTTTAATAACCCAATAACTCAAAGCGACACCTCCATATTTCTCACACAACGGCTTATGTGTTGGTTTAGTTAATTGAACTTATACATAAAATCACGCAATAACTTTATCAAATAAGTACATTCTTTACAATTCCTCCGCCTCACTCGTTTCAACGTCTTTCAAGGTTCTGCCTTCAGCAGTTTTCCAAGCCGTATATCCATTAGAACTTGCACCCGTTACAAACATCGAAGCAGCAGATGGTGACGAAAAGAGCACGTCTTCTAAAAGCGTATAATTTTCATCTACCTTGGCCTTTTCACGAGCCTTTTTTGCTACCCCTGAGCAAGTCTTTTCATTGGTTTTAGAATTGATAACACTGCCACGTAAAACGATATATCCTTCACTTGAACGTTTGCATTTCGCTTTTACTGTCATGCCGGTGTTCTGCATTTTTTGCTCCATAAAAAACTCAAGGTTGTCGTCGTCCTCTTCATGATCTGTATTATGGATTGTTCGATTTTGAACTAATGGCTCGAATACCAAATGTCCAAGTACACCCATCACAATTTTTGCATACTCCACATACTCTTCAAGTTCGCTCTCTTTTTCTTCTGTAACATTTCCGGCATTAGGTTCATTTCCGTTCTTAGCTTCGTAACGATTAGCATTAACAGCAAGGGCAAAGAATCGATTTTCAAGCCAACTAATCTCGGTTGCTCCAAAAATGTTATTTGAAGTCGTGAAAGCTACAGCTTCATACCAATCTTCAAGGCCTTGTTTCGGGGAGGCGTGATGTTCTTTTAAACGGTTCAAAATACCTTCTCCATTTTTTCGAGTCCCAGATTGACCGACATAAACTAAGGGTTTGTCGCCATCACCTTTACTGAAAAGGAAATATACCCCACTCTGTTTAAGGTAGTCAATATTCTTACAGTCCACAAGCTTTACCCGTGGAATTTTATAGGCGACACCTGTCCAATTAGCAAGCGTACACTTGATGCGTCCGTTTGGGGTGCTATCCATCAGAAAATAATTCATATTTTTACCTGCCATGGCGTTTGCCTCCTTAAAGTTTATCCTTTGGCTTCAATCAACAAATAAGTCAGGGTTGTTGATGCTCATATTCTCAACCTCAGAAATCACACTAAAATTACCGCAGTTGAGGATGTCTTTTTTTATTTTGACAGGTCTGCTGTCGTCTAACCCAACCACATACTCACTCCGGTGCTTCCGAATAAACAGGGCTGTTTCACGAGAGAATCCGTTCCGCTGGAGGAATATTGTCAGTTTATTTGTTGTACCGTATTCGACGAATTCATACCAATCGTTGTTCATCTCGCCCTCGATGCCGTGAATCCGCTTGTACGCTTCTGAAAACCTCAAAAAGTAGTTTGCAAAGCTGAACAGAACGATACTCTCAATCGCTTGGAGTGTTTCCGACATGACGATGTTTCTGTGCATCATTGATTGATGATTATAAGGAATTAATTGACCGCCAATGCGGACTTTATATTTGGGACTATTTTGTGCATATGTAAGCGATTTGTCGATAATCATTCCGAGCCCATTGCCACTAACCCAATGACGTAGAATAACGGCATACCAACTAAGGCGTTTTTTATTACCGATAGTTTCGGAACTTTCACATTTACCCCAACCAAAAATATCATATAACTTCTCAAGGAAAGCTTGTGGCTCACCATGCTCTGTGCGTCCATCACCATCAATAGTGGGATACTCTAACCCCCACGCAATGTTGGCAGATAAGCTTTTAGTTTGATCAACAGATGTATTGATATCGTCGTCCGGTCTTATATCATCTCTTTCAAATATCGCCTTGATTTTGCTTTCATCTTCCGGTGTTAAGAATTCGCTGAACTCTCGTCTTACAATGCTGTTTCTGCCCTTCATTATGTCTCTGAGCAAAATTAGGCAAAACTTTCTTGTCAAATCAAAAGAGTCCTGCGATTGCCCTTGGTCTTTTACCAAGTTGGTGTGTCCTTGTAATAGGCATGTGACAATTTGCTTTTTTTGCTTGGGTTTTAGTTCAGTGTCAAGGGAGAGTTTCTGTTCCGGGACTTTCTTTTCAAGTAGCTCAACAAAATCTTTAACCTGAAGATTCTCCTCAAGTCGAACCAAGAACACATTGCCATATAGGTTGTAATTGATGCGTCCGACTCGTCCGACAAGATTTCTAAAATCAACGGCAGTCATTTTTGTTTGTCCACGGCCTTTTCTGTAAGTAGTGATAAACAAATTATCAGCGGGCAGATTAACGCCTTCAACAAGCGTACTGGTACAAAACATTGCCACGATTTTTCTGTCACGAAACAGCTTTTCTATTTTCATGCGAATAGAAGCTGGTAGATAGCCAATGTGGTAAGCAATACCTTTCTTAATTAATTTTGCGAGAAAATAATCCTTGTGGACTTGATTCGCGATCTCCCTGGCAACAGCATCGAGTTCACTGTCATTTTTATCCTGTTCGTACTTCGCATAATCAATTGCTGCTTGAATAGCTTTGTCTTTTGAGTTGAAGTATATAATAGTCTGAACACCCTTACCTAAGTGGGAGACAATATTGCTGAACGGCACTTTTATTGCAGCTTTGCTGATTTCCATTAGTTGACCACTACGGTCATTAAACAGATGTATGCCTCCATCAACACAGTCAATTAGGTATTTTACTTGGCTTACAGGTGAAAAACTTGTAGCCAGTTTATTGTAATCCAGATTGGTAGCTTCAAACGCTTCAGGAACTAACTTGAGATAGATCTCAGGATTTGGAATGTTAGGTGAAGCAAAAATGATGTGAGGTTTTCGCTCTCGCTGAGCGAGCATATCTATGTTTTTATAATAGAAGGTGCTACGCTTGTCCTTGGATGTGATTTTGTGTGCTTCATCGATAAATAAGTAGTCAATATCTTTATCCTTGTGACGAATCAGAAGATAAAGCAGTCGCTCAGGTGTGAGAACATAGATGAAGTTGTGTTCTTCCTCTAGTGCCAATGCTCCGGCAGATGTAACGACACGATAATTCATTTCTTTAAGGAGTGCGCCGAGGTCGCTAATAATTTTACTCGACACTTCATTAATAAGTGCTTTGGTAGGTACAATCAGAGCGTAATTGAACTTCATACCGTCCTGTACTTGCTTCTTTATAAACATCCTCATAATAAAGGACTTGCCCATAGAGGTGGGACCCGAATAGCTGAAATATGGCTCTGTCAGACGGTCATAGATTTGTCGTTGTGGTCGAAAAAACAACTTATCAGGCTCAGCAGGAATGGACACCAGTTCTTTACTGTATTCTTCATGAAAACGTTCAAGCAGATTACGGCGAACGGATATCGGGGCAACTTTTTTATTCTCAGCTGTTTCAAGTCCCTGATAATTACCTGTATTTGAAAGTACCGAATTAAGGTATATATCTATTTCCGGATTATTAGGCTCTATCTCCTTTAATAGTGCGACCATTTCTTGTGCCCAAGTCATATGGCTGTCAGCAGGTGATTTTGACAATATGTCGGCAAAACGTAGAGCATCAGAAATATTTACAGGCTTGTATTCACTCTTAATTTGAAAGAGGCGCAACGAATAGTTGTATAAGATATTCTCATACAACTCATTAAGATAGGGATTCTTGTCAATATCATCAAATATGACATTACCTAATGATACAGTGTTCCTATTCGCCACTTTGCACCCCTCCCTTAAATCCAAGAAGGGACTTCATAATCTCTTGCTTATCTTCATCCGCTTCATTGAATGGCAAAAAGTAGAAGTAAAAAGAGTAGAACTCCATTCCCGCAGTTTTAATCTTTTCTATGATATAGGAAACATGAGCTTGAATATCTTTTCGCATTTTTTTCGCTACTAGTTCGCGAAATTCTGCAGATGGGCGGTTTTTTTCTATTCCCAACGAGTAACCGAGAAACACGCCAAACGCAGTATCATGGGCAATTGTTTGTCCTTTGCTTGGTATGATGATGTTCTTTAATTGTTCGGCAACTTCCGGTGCAAACTCCTTATCAAACGCTGTGCTTTCTACAAGTCGGATTTCCCGTGAAGTATCATTCTTTATAGCTTCAAGTGTGATAAAGGCATCGTCGATTGCATCCCTTGGATCTCCTACGATGCGAGACTTGCCAAACACCATCTGGAAAGATGGCATTTCCGCGCCGGTCTGCAGTAAATGAACGCAGCTGGTGCCGGTCGTCAGTAATTCATCGGACGGGGTGTCAAATTTACTGAACACTTTTGGAGCATCAAGTATCTGTTCCAAAAACACATACAGCATCAGGTCACCCAGTTCGTCACCAAGCCAAGTCAAATCGCCGTTGCAACGGTAGTGCAACAATTCGACTGCTTTCAGACCAATGAGCGTTATCTCATCATCATTCATAAACTTCTTTATGCGTTCCCGCGAGTAAATGTATTGACCTATGTTTTTCAATAGAAACTTCTTTAGGGCATCGAAAGAGAACGCATTGTCAACCACGCTCAGTTGAAACAAGCGCAACTGGTAAGGGTTTATTAAACCCAGCTTTTCGTCATGTGATACTTCTGTGAAAACACCGTCAAAACCGGCATCCTTAAGCGTCTTTTTCAACACACTCGATGAAGCATCGTGAGTTTGCTCCCTTAAATGCGATTCCTTAGAAACAGACTTGGTTGTGATAAAACTAATGATTGCATCTATAGTGTTTTCTGGTTGCATATTGTTAGTGTCACGTATAGCTTTCAGAAAATCACCGATCATCAGGAGGATTTCGCTTACGCGCTTTATCTCTGCTGTAATGCTATCAATACTTTCTGCAGGCAAGCTCTTAATCTGTTCTTCAAGTGTTGCTTTTTTGTCATTCCAATATCGTATGTAACGTTCGTGATTTGCTACAGTGTAGACATTCAGATCGGCATTCTCAAGCACAACATACATAGTGCGGGCTTTCCAATTAACATCCTTGTATAACTGACAGGCCTCATACATGCAATTGATAGACTTCAAATACTCATCTGAAATGAGAAGCACAGCGTACTCAGCTTGGCGAATACGGTTCATGAATTCCTCAATACTACCCCACGGAGCAATGTCATTTGTATCGCGCAGGATAGGACAAACTGTGCGGACAGAGGACTCTATCTTATCTGCAAAGTCTTTTTGTTCTCTATTGTACGAGATAAATAATGACATCGTCTTACTCCTTTGAATTTATTGAGATGCCCAAACATCAGCCAGATTTTCCGCTTGCTTCATCACGAGCTCTATTGCGGCTGGCTGCTTATCGGGTGGATAACCATATTTGTTCAGTATTCTGCGAACTATGACCATAATACGTGCACGGGCTGTCTCCTTAATTGCAAAGTCGATGGTCGCGTTCTTTCTGACCTTATCGGCTATCTCCCGTGCAATTGCCCTTAATTGGTCGTCTCCCAGAACCTTTACCGCACTGTCATTGGTTTCAAGTGCATCATAAAAAGCAAGCTCATCCTCAGAAAGACCCATGTCTTGTCCGCGCTTATCAGCCGCGTTAATCTCACGAGCGATACGAATAAGTTCTTCGATAATTTCGGCAGTTGTCAAGAGGTTGTTCTGATACCTCTTTATTGCGCCATCCAGCATTTCCATTAATGTTTTTGATTTGGCCAGGTTGTGTTTGGAGCGTATTTTTATCTCATCAGATAACAGCTTCTTTAGGAGTTCGATGGCAACATTCTTATATTTCATTCCTTCGATTTCTTTCAAGAATTCTTCCGAAAGAATGGATAGTTCAGGTTTTTCAAGTCCCGCAGCACCAAAGATGTCCACGACTTGGTCAGAAGAAATAGCAGAGTTTACGATATTCCGTATAACTGAATCATAACTCTCGCCTTTTCCATTGCCGCCCGTTTCAAATTTTGTTAATCGTGCTTTGACCGCTTGGAAAAATGCAATCTCTTCAGCATTTTCAAAAGTGGCAGGATCAGGCTTAGCAAGAGCGTATGCCTGCCCTAACAACGAGACTTCACGGATAAAACGATTCTTGCCATCGTCCAAACCAAGAATGAAGTCCTCCGCTTGCAATATCAGCGACAGCTTATCCTTAACAGCACTGGAGAAGAAAGCCGAGTAATCAAAACCATAGAGTATGCAGCGCACAACCTCCAGCTTTTCAAGCATTATCTCAACAGCCTTCTGCTGTGTTTCAGCCGGAACACCTTTGCCACCGCTTTCTGCGTAAAAACCAAGAGCCTTTTTTAAGTTTGTGGCAATGCCTATGTAATCTACAATTAGACCGCCGGGCTTGTCCTTAAACACGCGGTTTACACGTGCGATAGCCTGCATCAGGTTATGGTCTTTCATCGGTTTATCAATATACATTGTATTAAGACACGGAGCATCAAAGCCGGTGAGCCACATATCGCGTACGATGACAATTTTCAGCGGATCGTTCTCATCCTTCAAGCGGAGGGCAAGAGCTTTTCTCTGTGCTTTAGTCGTATGGTGCTTCTGGATTGCGGCACCGTCTGAGCTGCTGGAAGTCATAACGACCTTGATAGATCCTTTGTCTAGGTCGTCACTGTGCCATTCGGGACGCAATTTAACAATCGCATCATAAATTTCTACCGCAATACGGCGGCTCATGGCTACTATGAGAGCTTTTCCCTCAAAGACCTTCTGTCGTTCTTCAAAATGCGTCACAATGTCATTGGCGAGAATACGGATTCTATCCTCGTTTCCGACAATTGCTTCCAATTTCGCCCACTTCATTTTCGCTTTAGTCGCTTCGTCAGCTTCGCCAACCTCATCAAGTTCTGCATCGAATTGCTCGATTAAGCGCTTTCCTTCCTCAGTAAGATTGACTTTCGCGAGTCGACTTTCGTAGTAAATCCTTACAGTAACCTTATCCTCAACTGCTTGAGCGATGTCATAAATATCAATATAGTTACCAAAGACAGCAGGTGTGTTCGCATCCTGCTTCTCAACAGGCGTTCCTGTGAACCCAATAAATGTGGCGTTTGGAAGCGCGTCACGGATATACTTAGCGAAACCGTAAGCAATCCGCTGACCAACTACCTCGCCGTTTTCTTTAATGTCACGGAGCTTAGCGTTAAATCCATACTGGGTACGATGTGCTTCGTCAGCAATAACCACGATGTTGTCACGGTCAGACAACAGTTCATAAACCGATTCGTTGTCATCGGGAATAAACTTCTGTATGGTCGTGAAGACGATGCCCCCAGACGCAACCTTCAATAGTGTTTTCAGCTCTTCGCAGGAGTTCGCTTGTGTGGGTGGTTGGCGCAAGAGTTGGCTATTGCCTGCGAATGTGTCAAACAGCTGATCGTCAAGATCATTTCGGTCTGTAATGACCACTATGGTTGGATTATTTAAGGCTCGGACGATTTTACCGGTGTAAAATACCATCGAAAGTGATTTGCCGGAGCCTTGTGTGTGCCAGATAACGCCTGCCTTACGGTCACCCTTTGGCTGATCGGAAGCGGAGGGTAACCCGTAGCTTGCAGGGTCTTCCCGAACCATATTGGTAGATTTATTTGAATAACCACTGGCGCGGATTGTCTGCTCCAATGCTTTATTGACGGCATAATACTGATGATAGGCAGCGATTTTTTTGACTGTCTCCACCTTAACTATATGTGTGACCTTGTCCTCGGTTTGGGTCTTTTCATAGGTCACGAAGTTTTGGATGTAGTCAATCAACGTTGTGGGATTGCACAACCCATGAATCAAGGTTGAAAGTTCGTTGTCAAATTTAGCGGCTTCTTTGATACCGTCTTTGGTTTTCCATGTACTGAAACGGGAATATGGTGCGGTAAGGGACCCCGCCTTTGCTTCTAAACCGTCGGAAATAATGCAAATTTCGTTATATGTAAACAAACCCGGTATCGCTAACTTATACGCCTGCAGCTGTTCATATGCCTTGTGGCAGGTGGCGTTCTCGTCAGCGGGGTTTTTTAATTCAAATATTACAAGCGGAATACCGTTAACAAACAGGAGTACATCGGGCCGCTTGTTATTGTTGTTCTGAACAACAGTGTACTGGTTGACAACGAGGAACTCATTGTTAAGAGGGCAATCGAAGTCTACTACCCGAACAGTGTCACCTTTGATGTCGCTGTCGTTGCGGTATTCTACAGGAACGCCATCCACGAGCATTTTATGGAACTCCTCATTATCAGCGAGTAAGTTTGAGGTGGCTATTCGCGACAGCTTACGAACCGCGCTCTGAATGGCATCAGCGGGGATGGTCGGGTTCAGCTTGTGCACCGCTGTCTGAAGCCGACCCATAAGCAACACATCCCCGTAACTGCTGCGTTCGGGATTCAGAGCGTCCGGAGCGAGGTCAACTCCGGATATGTAGGTATAACCGAGGCTTTGCAACTCCTCAATAACCATTTCTTCTATTGCAGATTCGCATAGTTTTGCCATTTTTTCGCCTCCTTATTGTTTCACCCTCACTTCACCACTGATTAGCTTCGGGAGAAGCGTGTCGCGTAGTTTTTGTAGAATAAGTATTTGAAAACAGTTTCGTGAAATTTTTTCCATCATTGGATCGATAACTATACTAAACAAGTTCACCATTTTTGAGTTTGGAACAACCACTTCAAAACTTTTAACATCATCACTGTTAATATGTTGTTGAGCTCCTCCTGTTTGCCGACTAACAAGTGCATCCAGATTTTCTTTTAGCCACAAATAAATGAAATTGTTTGATAATTCTGCTTTTGGTACTAATCCAATTACTGATTGATTAGCGGCAAACGAATACTCAATAATACTTATTTGCCCTAATGTTGCACCTGTGATTGCAATTACCGTTGTTCCGGCAGGTAGTAATTTAGCAGCAGATTTTTGTAGTGCCTCTTCAGTAATAAATTCACTTGCTTCAAGTATTCTAAAATCGTTAACCTTACCTGAGTTTATCCACCCTACTGTACCGTTTTTCCAATAAGATTCAATTTTTCGAGATGGTGTGCCTCCCAATAGAATATTATATTTACTGGAAATAGGAACGACATCCCAATCCTCGCTTGCATCCTCAACAAACCACTTTCTAAAATACGTCTGAGCCAAGTCTTCTAGCGTTTTATTCTGCCTGGTCAAAAGGTCGATTTTATCATCAAGCGAGGATAAAACTTCCGCTATGGCTTTTTGCTCAGGGAGCGGGGGAATTAATAAAGTTATATTCTCAAAGTCTGTCTTATTTACAATAGGAACAGCTGTACCTGACTGACCATAAGTCCTCAGAGTGTCATAAATTGCAATTAAAGAATAATAAACAAAATCTGAACTAAATTCTGAACTAACAATTATTGAATTTATTTGCTGATTTGTTATAACCACTTCTTTACTTATAGCTACTTTCCCCATATCAGAACCTATACAAGTTACAAGTACAGATTGTGGCGGCAATAGTCGATTCTTATATTTATCTGCACCAATTTTCGATAAAAATCTATCTGTTCTATCACAATATTTAAAATAATATTTAAAATCGGTTGGAGTCACAAATGGTATATCCGTGCCAAAATATTCTGGTATTTTACTTGAAGGCGTGGTTCCTGTAATAACTGTACCTATGTCTTTTATCTTAAACTCTCTCCATTCCGTCATAGCTCAATCCCTACTTTCGCCAGATTTTCCTTTATCCTATCATCCAGCTTCGCGCACTCTTCCATCTGCATCTTTAGTTCTGCTTTCAGCTTTTGAACACGCTCTTCAAAGTCGAAGTCGTCTTCTTCATCCGGCAGGCCTACATAACGCCCCGGTGTTAGAACATAATCCAATGCGGCAACCTCTGATACAAGCGCAGATTTACAAAAGCCGGGTACATCCTCATATCCTTCGCTTGTCTTCCAGTTGTGATATGTATCGGCAATTGTGCTGATATCCTCATCGGTAAGTTCACGAGTACGACGATTTATCAGCTTACCCATATTCCGCGCATCGATAAACAGAATCTTGTCACGACGGGGATGGCTGTGGTCGCTTTCCTTTGCACGGGAAAGGAACCACAAGCAAGCCGGTATCTGTGTATTTAAAAACAGCTTTGTAGGCAGGTTAACGATACAATCCACCAAACCTGCTTCAATAAGCGCTTTACGGATTTTATCTTCACCGTTGGTTTTTGAAGTTAGCGATCCTTTTGCTAAAACAAAACCGGCAGCGCCCTTCGGATTCAGATGATAAATGAAGTGTTGAATCCAAGCATAGTTTGCATTATTCGGTGGTGGCGGCGTTTCGCGGCTATACTGCCAACGTCCGTCGGTGCGGAGCAACTCACCGGACCAGTCGCTGTCATTAAAAGGTGGATTCGCAATAACGAAGTCAGCCCTAAGATCCGGATGCGCATCATTAAGGAATGATCCTTCATTGTTCCACTTCACGTTTGAACTGTCGATGCCACGTAAAGCAAGGTTCATTTTACATAGCCGCCAAGTAGTCTGGTTGCTTTCCTGTCCATAAACTGACACAACGCTTTCAAACAACTTATCGATTTCCTTTGCTTTGCCATTGTAGCGGTCCGCATGAGCTTCGATAAACTTTTCGCTCTGAACAAACATACCGCCGGAACCACAGCAGGGGTCGAAAACACGCCCTTCGTAAGGTTCGAGCATTTCAACGAGCAACTGAACTACACAGCGGGGTGTGTAGAACTGCCCGCCCTTTTTACCCTCTGCCAGGGCAAACTGGCCGAGGAAATATTCGTAAACTCTGCCAAGGACGTCGTTGGAACGGGACACGCTATCCCCGAGAGCGATAGTGCTAACAAGGTCTATCAGCCCACCCAGCGATTGCTTATCAAGTTTTTCTTTAGCATATTCCTTCGGTAAAACACCCTTAAGGGATGGATTGTCTTTTTCGATGGCGTCCATTGCGTCGTCTATGTCCTTACCGATCGTCGGCAGTTTGGCGCGGCTCTGAAGATAATCCCAGCGCGCCTGCGGCGGAACATAAAAAACATTTTCCGCGCGATATTCATAAGGATCATTTGGATCGGCTCCGGCATAGTCACCTTCGCCCGCTTCAAGTTTGTGATACAACTCATAAAAGTTGTCCGATATGTATTTTAAGAATATAAGCCCAAGAACAATATGCTTATATTCCGCAGCATCCATATTCTTACGCAGCTTGTCCGCAGCAGCCCAAAGCACCTGCTCGACAGGCTGTTCTTTTACCTCTTTTTTTGCTTTCGCCATAGTTTTCTCCTCACTTCTTAATCTTTAGATTTTTTTCTGGCTTTGCCCCAGTTTAATAATAATCTATCTAGTGTCCTATAAATTGGACTTAATCAGAATCCATTGAGTCGGAATTATCTGCAGCGCCACCCGAACGTATCCATTCGTCAACCTCGGACAGCTTAAACTTCCATAGCCTGCCTACCTTATAGGCGGGCATATTTCTTTTTGCAATCCACTGCAAAATAGTTTCCCTCCCAACACCAAGATACTCTTGCACTTCCTTTAAGGTCGACCATTTTTCTATATTGTTTTCGCTCACACTAATAACCTCCATGTATCTTGTGTTAATCTGCTTTGAATTTAATATTTATTGAAATGTTAAATTTCCTCATGTCATTAGGAAAGCAGTTTTCACCATCGCTGTCTTGCATCTCCCAAACACAATCGAATTTCCCTTCAGAACCACGGGCATCAAAGCCTGTGGTTATTTTTATATCCTTACCTGGCGGTGTATCCGGTATATCAATGGTGTTTATATCAGCTTTTGGCCGCACTTCATTGCAGTTTGCAAAAACGAATTTGCGACCACGCCATGTCTGAGTCCCATTATTTCGAATTACCCACGTGTGCTGGAATTTATCGTAGCAGTGAACCGAATAAGAGCGCTGCGGCTTACATTCAAGAACCCAAGCACTATCTCCCGGATAAAGCGGAGTCATTCGCTTCACAGGCTGCGTGTCAGGCTCTAACAGCAATTGTTGATATTTTAAAGCGACGATATCATCGACATCATTGCTTTCGCTCTGAATAAGCAGCTGGAACTGATATGCCAGTGATTTTGATAGTAATAACCTGTCCGACTCGGCAGAAACAGGTATTGCAAAAGCTGTCATGACATCGCGAAGTCTATCTTTTCCTATATTATCGGCAAAGAACTCAGATAAAGAATCTAACGGAAACGGGTCAGGAAAGCTCGCCTTCATGTCAGTTGTTATTTGCCTACCACCTTTATAAAGCATCCGCTGATATTCAAGGTTGTCGCTCGTTTGCTTTGTCTTGAGCCTCGGTAGCGAAAACACTGTGCTACCGGCTGCGATGAAGCAATTCGTAACAAACACGCCTTGATTTTTTTGATTGTTCAGGTAGGGATATACCTTCTTAAAAAACTCAGATGCGTTTATGCGAACCACCTCACTTTTGTTGTACCAGACTTTGTACCAGATGTACCATCCCTGAGTAATTTTTTGTACCGTCGCGTCTTGATATCCTTATCTCAGATAGAGGGATCGGAGATTGAGACTGCCCGAAGGTAAAAAATAACATCTTCATTGTATTACAAAACAAGTCAAAAATCAATCCTTTTACACGAAAATGTTCAAAAAAAGTTATAAAACCATTTAAACCGATTCGTGTAGACGTTCCCAATATCGAAAAATAAATCTCAAAGCCTGAGATGCGCATTAAGGCGGCGGGATACATAAGAAGTTCCAAGCACGGCAAACGCCGTGTTCGGAGCCTCGGATGTACCCACCGTGCCTTGTCATGCCCATTTTTCAGGTGTAACGGTCGGTGTACATCGAAGCACCGACTTTTTATGTGTCCTTGTCGCCCTCATCCGCACACAGGCGGAAAGGACACAACGCATGAAAATTCAATGGAAATTCGCAGACGGAACCACATCAGAAGTTGAAGTCAATGAGGAAATCGGCAACTACATAACAGCATCACGACGCGAGGAGAGCAATCTCGCCCGCAAGGAGCGCTACCACTGCTATTCGCTCGACGCTATCGATTATGAGGGACCCGAGTATGCGACAGACACTACACCCGAAACCGATTTGATACGCGAAGAAGACGCCGCTCGGATCAACACTGCGCTGGATAAGCTTTCGGAAACGCAAAAGCGCCGCTTATTAATGTTAGCGGACGGCTTATCAGTAAATGAGATTGCCCGTATCGAAGACGTCGCTCCAAACGCTGCGTGGAAATCAATCGAAGGCGCAAAGAAAAAATTCAAAAAACATTTTTAGAAATGGGTGTATAAAACACCCGCCTTTTCTCCGTATACCGAGGGACACAGCCACACCGTCCCTCGGAAAGGACGGAGATAAAAATGAAGCACAATTTAGAAATCAGCGTTTCGAAGAAGCCCACCGAGGGCGGTGTCGTCAGATGCCGACGTGTATCAATGCGCGAGCGACTACTTCGGCATTTCTTCGGTGAAAAGCGCCGTGTGATGGTAATCGTGCCGGGAGATAGTGTCGAGTGCGTATCCATTACGGAACTGCCCGGCGGAGGTGATGAAGTCAATGAACAATGACAACGCACCAATGCTGCCAATGCCAATTAAGGTAAAGCCCTATGCCCACCAGATCAATGCATTCGATTTTATCTGTAAGAAAGTCGGACTTTTACCGGGAAGCATGTATTCACCAGCGGGCTACGGAGCTGCACTGCTCATGGAAATGGGTACTGGTAAAACTCTCACAACGATAGCAGTCGAAGGCGCTTTGTATCATGCCGGACACATCCGCAGAGTGCTGGTGGTATCACCACTTTCAGTTACAGGTGTATGGAAAGACGAACACGATGCGTATGCAGATTTTGATTACACGCTTGCTGTGCTCAAAGGGAGTGGCGAAAAAAAGCTCGATACTCTCCGGCATATGACCGGCCAGCCTCTTCAGATAGTCGTTGTGAACTACGAATCGGCATGGCGGTTAGAACGCGAACTTGCAGCATGGAAGCCTGACCTTATCATCGCCGACGAAGGGCACAAAATCAAAACGCACAATATCGCTGCTTCAAAAGCGATGCACCGGCTGGGCGCACTGGCTAAATACCGGCTGCTCTTAACAGGGACACCTGTGACGAACAAGGCAATCGACATATTCAGCCAGTACAAGTTTCTCGACCCACGTATCTTCGGACAGAGTTTTTACAGCTTCAGAAACCACTTCTTTTTCATGACCGGCTACGGCAACCATACACCCGTTTTGAAAAAGAATATGGAGGATGAGCTTACTCGTCGTATGCACTCCATCGCATTTCGTGCTACGAAAAAGGATTGCCTTGACCTGCCGGAAACGACAGACATTATCCGCAAAGTAGAACTGGAGCCGAAGGCAATGAAACTGTATCAGAGTCTTGTCAAGGAAAGTTATGCCGAGCTGTCTGACGGTGAGGTCACCATCACAAATGTACTGACAAAGCTCCTACGTCTGTCTCAGCTTACGGGTGGTTTCATTGGCAGTGATGAAAGCAGCGCTACTGAACAGGTTAGTAAAGCAAAACTGGACGTGCTGGAGGATATCATAGATTCGGCTTTGGAGGAGAACCGCAAGCTCGTCATTATCGCCCGCTTTGTACCGGAACTGGATGCCATTTGCGCCATGCTTGAGAAAAAACGCATCAATTATTCACTCATCAAAGGCGGTGTAAAAGACCGCGACGAGCAGGTTGTAAGATTTCAGCATGACCCCGATGTACCTATATTTGTTGGACAGGTGGCGACTGCGGGATTGGGTATCACGCTCACAGCGGCAAGCACGATGGTGTTTTATTCTCTGGATTACTCGATGTCGAATTTCGAGCAATGCAAAGCCCGCATTCATCGCGCCGGTCAGCGTATGCCATGTACTTACATCTATCTCACCGCGCAGGGTACAGTCGACGAAAAAGTGCTGAAAGCATTGAAGAATAAGGCAAACCTCGCCAAGACGCTGGTTGATGATTATCGCTACGGCAACAACCCATTTATTTAATGAAGGAGATTATCGCTATGGACAATTCAGAAAAAATGTTTGAACTCGCAGATAGGCTTAAAGCCCTGCGCGATGAGAAAAAGGAAATTGAGCAAAGCCTCAAGGACATTAATGCCGAACTGGAGGAAGTCGACGCTGTACTGGCACAGCTTATGACGGATACCGAAACGCAGAATTTTACCCGTTCCGGTACAGTGTTCTGCCTTACCAATACCACACGTGCATCAGCGATGGCCGACCGCAAAGAGGATTTGTTCGAAGTACTTCGTGCCGAGGGTTATGGCGGATTGATTTACGAAACCGTCAACGCCAACAGCTTATCGGCTTTTGTCAGAGAACAGATATCTGAAAACGATGATGTTTTACCCGATTGGCTTAATGGTCTGGTCAATGTGTTTGAAAAAACCACTGTGGGTGTCCGCAAAGCGACCCGCAAATAATGAAAGGATGAAAATACCATGAAAAGCAACGAAAACAAAGCTCTTACCACCAAGAACAGTGCGTTTATGGCACTGAAAGATTTTAACTTAAACGATGCGCTCACCGAGGAGCTTTCCGGTTTATCCGGCAGTTTTGAACGCATTAAAATTCCTGCCGCCGGTATGACGGTATTTGAAATTCCCGGTGAAAATCCCGACAGTCCTGAAACCGTCAAGGAGTTTTCGGCAGTTATCCTGCATCACCACCCGCTGTATGCCTACTATACCGACAAGTATACGGGCGGCTCCAATCCCCCTGATTGCGGCAGCTTTGACGGCATCACCGGCGTAGGCAACCCCGGCGGCGATTGCGCGGGGTGTCCGTTTAACAAATTCGGTTCTGGAGAGAACGGAGCGAAAGCTTGCAAAAACCGTCGCCGCATTTATCTGCTCCGGGAGGGCGAGATTTTTCCGATGATCCTCTCCCTTCCGACCGGATCGCTTAAAGACTTTACTCGCTACATTATGCGGCTGCTCTCCAAAGGCAAGAAATCTAATTCGGTAGTCACTAAATTCACCCTAAAAAAGGCCACCAACAACAGCGGTATTGCATATTCACAAGCGCAGTTCTCGGTCGACCGCGATTTAACTGGCGAGGAATTCGCTCTTATTTCAGGACTTACCGAACAGGTCAAAGCTTTCTCCGTTCGTGTCGGCTACGACAACGAATCCTCCGTTGATGTAGCTGCAAACATTGACCCCGAAACAGGTGAAGTTATAGAGCCGCTCGCTTAAAACATAAAGCCGCAGGTCGGGTGGTCATGTACTACCCGGCCTCAAGCGGCAGATTGGAGCAATTTATGGATTACAACATTATCTATACAAATAAAGAAATACACGATTATATCAGCGGTGCGGGCGTCGTTGCATTTGACTTTGAAACAGCGCCGGATGATGAATGGCGCGACGAGCCGAAGGCGGCACTGGATGCGCACAAAGCACACATTGTTGGCATCAGCCTTTCAGTCAAAGGGGACAGCGCGGTGTACATACCCCTCTCACATAAGGTTGGCGTTAATGCCATTGACCCCGATGGTGTGATGAAATACTTGCGAGAAGTGGTGTTTGAAAATCCAAGTGTGGTCAAGGTGGCGCATAACCTTTCCTTTGAAGCGATGTTTCTGTATGCATTGGGAATTGTTGTCTGTGAGCCTTGTTATGATACCATCGCAGCAGCGCAACTGACGCTTAAGAGTAAATTTGAGTTTCGCAACCTGTCGGACAGCGGTTTGAAGCTGCTTTCGACGTCACTATTCGGTGCGGATATGCCGGATTTTGCAACTGTAACGGCAGGACGTCTTTTTGATGAGATGGATCCAGCTGATAAAGAAACCCTTCGTTATGCTTGTGCCGATAGTGACTACACCTTGCGACTGTATCATAAATTCAACGAATGGTTTGCCAAAAACCTGCCCCGTCACAGAGAAATCGTGGAGCGCGTCGAATCGCCGACTGCAGTTTATTGCGGCATTATGAAATATAACGGTGTTCCGATGGATGTTGATACAATGCTGAAAAGACAAAAGGAAGCCGAGGAAAAGCTTACTGCCCTCCGTACTGAAATCGCCGAGATGACCGACGGCGTGGACATCGGCGCAAATGCATCTACATCAGCTTTCAAGAGGTACCTCTTCAGTGAGCTTGGTCTTCCGGTACTGAAAACAACAGAAAAACATCAGGAGGCAGCGGACGATGCAACAATGATAATGCTCACCGACTACTGCCGAGACAAGCGTCCGGAGCTTGTTCGCCTGTTTGAACTGGTACAGGAATACCGTAAATGGGGCAAACTCAAAAGCACCTACATTGACGGGTACTTAACACATATCAATACGGCGACAGGGCGAATCCATCCCGACCTCATGCCCCTCGGTACAGAGACAGGACGTTTTGCCTCGCGTAACCCGAACTTACAAAACTGCCCGCGCAAAGATAATGACCCGGTTGGTGTGCGTAATTTCATCGCAGTGCCAAAGGGCAGCTTGATTGTCTCATTAGATTTTTCCCAGATAGAATTACGCGTCGGTGCTTTCTATTGCCGTGATGAGCGGATGCTTCAAACCTATCGAACCGGCGGTGATATTCATGCAGCTACTACCTCGGTCATTTTCCGTATTCCGTTCGAAACGGCAGCGGATAAGAATGAACCGCATTACAAGGAGCCCCGTCTGCGGGAACATATCGAAGGGCTGCGCGACTAAAAGGTCATATCCGCAGCTAAGCAATGGGCTTATGTCCCTTGCAAGGGTAGCTGGGTTGCATGATATATACACTATTCTGTCAGGCGCTATTTTTATAATGGAATCAATGACCTCCGGAGCGCATCCGCTCCGCGGCGGGTCAAGCACTACCGCTTCAAATTTTTTATCTGATAAGCCTCTGATTACGTCTTCCGCCGTCCCGGCGTATTTTATGATATTGTCGAAGCCATTGTCTGCGGCATTCACATCTATATATTTCGCCGCCGGCATCCAATTCTCAACCGCGGCCACATTATGGGCGCCTGACGCTAAAAACATGGTCAGACTACCTATGCCAGAGTAAAGCTCTAAGATGTTCTCAGGGGATTTTTGCAGCGCATACTCCGCGGCAAGCTTATATATATTGAGCGCCTGCTCAGAGTTTATCTGAAAAAAAGACGATATTTCGAATGAAAACCTGTATGGATCAAGCATCTCATGCATGACGGGCTCGCCGCTGATAGGAACAAATGTGTCTCCCCATATGAAATTGCCGGAAGATATGTTCTTGTTATATATAAATCCGTTTATAGACTCGAAATTTTTTTTCGCTATGGATGTCAGTTTTTTTATTTCATAATGTTTCAGATCTCTGTTTCCAACAACGCAGCAAAGGGATTCATCTATATATTTTGACGTCCTGAATACAATGTGCCTTACTGGTCCTGACTCACAGTCTGCGGCCACTTTTCCGCACCCGCTGAAGTTATTTTCGCGCATATCCTCAAGGACCGATATTACGTTGCTTTCGAGCTTAGGCAGCAGCACGGGACATCTGTCAAATTTTATGATATCGTGGCTCCTTCGTCTGTAAAAACCAGCCTTGAATTTTTCATTATCAGCGCTCTGTACCGGCAGGGACGCCTTGTTGCGGTATCCCCATTCTGACGGCGATGCTATGCAATCCATTACGTTTGGAGATAGGACGCCGCCTATTCGAACGAGCGCGTCTGTTACTATTTTTGTTTTCAGTTTCAATTGCCTGGCATATTCCACATGCTGGAGCTGACATCCGCCACAGTGTTTAAAGACGGGACACCTAGGTTCGACCCTATAATCGGAGCTATTATGCCTCTTTAAAACTTTAGCGATGCCGTAGTTCTTTTTTACACACAGCATGCGTACTGTTACTTCCTCGCCCGGCAGCGCGTCAGGCACGAAGACAACGAAGCGCTCATTACCAATCCGCGCTATGCCCTCGCCCTCGTTGTTTATATCCGCTATTTGAAATTTCTGTATTTCGCCCTGCAGCATTTCAGATCCTCCCCGCCGCCTGAATAAGACCGGTGAACCTCACCGCGATGTATTCATATATTGCAGTCGTGGCGCATATCTTACAAATTTATGATCCCTGCTTTCAAGCGGGCTGTCTATTTCTGTGAGGTATATGTTTGCTAACAGAGGAGAAAGGTCGCCTCATTATAGGGGCCCTTCTGTGGTTGGGCTTATCAGGCCATTTTCAAGGACTCCCGCCTTGAGGCTTTTTGGGATGAGATGTATAACTCTCTCGCCTTTTATCTCTTCCCTTAGCATTCTCATGAGAAGGAGGCGGTTGACCCTGTCGAAGTATTTCAGCGGGTCAAAGTCCACTGCAAGGCATGTAACGGTCTCTTCGTCTAGCCTGCGCACATATCGGGCGCACTCCAAAAAGGGCGGGGACGAGACGTCCCCCGCCCTTATAGAACCGCGATATGCACAGTCGTGTTACTTTTTTGACGCCATTGCCTCGCACATCATTTGGTAACCGGCTTCAAAGGCCTTTTCGTTTAGTTCTTCCGTCCCCTTAGGAACTCTGTCAAGTATGGCTTTTTTTATGGCCTCCGGTTTGACAAGGCCTTTTTCCTCAAGCACTTTTGCGGCGGTGCCCAATGCAACCATGTTAACGACGATCTCACGGCCCAGTTTCTCACGAGCAGTCCTCACTATGGGCAGCATATAAATCTCGGCGTCCAACTTTGGAGGATTTGTAACAAAGAAATCGTCAAATATCACTGTCGCGCCCTTCGCAGTATCATGGCTGTACGAGTCACAGGCCTTCTGCGTAAGGATTATCTGAAGGTTTGGATGCGCGGCTTTCGGGTAGTCTATTTCGCCGCGATCATATACTACTTCTGATTTCGACGCGCCCCCTCTTGCCTCCGGCCCGTAAGCTTGGCTCTGGACGGAATTAAGTCCCTCCGTGTGAAGAGCCGCGGCCTCGCCAAGGATCACTGCGGCAAGGATAACTCCCTGTCCGCCGGATCCGGCAACTCGGATTTCAAAACGATCGCTCATGATCCGTTACCCCCTATGCCTTTGCCTGAGCGCGCTTAATTACTTCGTCGTAGCGCTCTGTATATTCGCGGGCGTCCTCAATATTGAGGAACTCCCCGATGATGATTTTGCCCTTGAGCTCCTCGGGTGTCATTGTATCGGCCTTAGCCTTCATGACCGAGTTGTCTTTAAGATAGTTGAAGTTGTCCATCGGACGGCTGCGTTTGTTCTTGCGGCCAAATTGGGTGTGACAGAATGAAACTATCTCGACAACCGCAAAGCCTTTTTTCTGATGCTCAATGGCTTTCTTAAGTATCTGCTCACACATGGCAGGCTGTGCTACAGTGACACGGGCCACATAGGTGGCGCCTGCGCCTTCGGCCAGTTTACAGATATCGAACGTAGGATCAACTGATCCGTAGGGCGCGGTAGCGGCAAAAGCTCCTTCCGGCGTTGTCGGTGATGCCTGTCCGCCTGTCATGCCGTATATGTTGTTGTTCATAACCACGGCGGTGATCCCTATATTACGGCGGCACGCGTGTATAAAGTGGTTACCGCCTATCGCCGTGCTGTCTCCGTCGCCCATCACGTTGACGATAGTGAGATCAGGATTTGCAAGCTTAACTCCGGTTGCAAAAGCAAGCGAACGCCCGTGCGCGGTATGCAGCGTGCACGCGTCTATGTATCCCGGCATACGGCTTGAGCATCCTATTCCGGAAGAGATGCATATTTTTTCCTTAGGTATCTCAAGGTCTGCCAGCGCCCTGAGTATGGCGTGCATTATGATTCCATGCCCGCAGCCCGGACACCATATGTGAGGCATGAACTTCGTGCGCAGAAGCTTCTTTACATCTTCGCGTGGCATAATTACGCCACCTCCTTGATGAAGGACATGATTTCCGCAGGCTTGTAAAGTTCGCCGTTGATAAGGTTTTTGGCGTGAACTTCGCATCTGCCTTTGACGGCTCTTTCCACCTCAAGCACCATCTGTCCTGCGTTAAGTTCGGGGACAATTATGTGTTTGACCCTCTTTGAAATTTCAGCTATTTCTTTATCAGGGAAAGGCCACAGCGTTATCGGGCGGAAATGTCCTACCTTTACGCCTTCCTGCCTAAGCTCCCTGATCGCGCGAAGCGCGGAGCGTGAAACGCTGCCGTATGATACGATCGCAATTTCAGCGTCTTCGAGGCTTTCTTCTTTATATTCGACTATTTCATCGCGGCATCTGTCAACCTTGCGAATGATGCGCGTTGCTTTCTTTTCAATATCGGGAGCGTCATTCGTCGGGAATCCCCAGTCGTTGCTGGTAAGCCCTGTCACATGCCAGCGATAACCATCACCGAATGCCGCCATTGGAGGAATGTCGTCTTCGTCCGCCAGATAGGGGACAAAATCGTCGGGGCAGACTGTCGGTCTCTTGCGGTTTACTATCGGAAATGAACCTGCTTCCGGAATCACTATTTTCTCGCGCATATGACCTATGATCTCATCGGCCATGATAAGCACCGGCTGACGAAAACGCTCAGCGTTGTTAAACGCCTTTATCGCTATCGTATAGCACTCCTGGATTGAACTTGGGGCATATGCAATAGTCGCATGGTCTCCGTGGGTGCCCCACTTTGCCTGCATGACATCAGCCTGCGATACTTTGGTGGGCAGCCCTGTCGACGGACCGCCACGCTGCACATCCGCTACTACAAGCGGTATCTCCGCAATGTACGCATACCCAAGAAGCTCCTGCTTCAGCGATATGCCTGGGCCTGAGCTGCCTGTCATCGCTTTGACACCTGTTATTGAGGCGCCGATGGCCGCAGCTATTCCGCCTATTTCATCTTCCATCTGGATAAACTTACCGCCTATTTTCGGCAGTTCTTCAGACATAGTCTCCATGATCTCTGTCGAAGGGGTGATAGGATATCCGCCGAAGAATTTGCATCCCGCGGCGATAGCGCCCATAGCCAAGGCTTTATTACCCTGCCAGAACTCAACTTGGGCCATTATTAGTCACGCTCCTTAATTGTTATTGCCATATCAGGACAGACGTTATCGCACTGGTGGCAACCAATGCAATCGTCGGGACGAGCCGCCGTGCTCTTAACCTGTTCGCTTAGTTCAAGAACCTTCTTCGGGCAAATAGCGATACATAGGCCACATCCTTTGCACCACTTCTCAACGATGTCTATGTTGAACTTCTTCGCCAAAAGACCCACCTTCCTTCCACACATCTCATCGATTTTGTCTGTCAACCATCAAGCACGCGATTGGCACAACTTTGTTTATTATGACAAATTTTTCACATTTATTCAAGCAAAAGATTAAATTCGTTATTTTCTGATAATAAACAATAAACCGAGTATATTCAATTATCGGAAACAGGGCCTATATCCGGATCTCTGAGGTACTCCCCTTTCAGCGCCGCAGGAGAGATTGACAGGCAGCGGTCCCTCTCTCCGATAAGCGATATCTGTCCGCCTGGGGCAGATATCCTCATTATTTTTTTATTTGGCAGCGACGAGATCTCGGGATAAAGTCCGATATCCGATCCCGCTATGATAGCGTTTGGATAGCGGACAGCAATAGCCGCACATTGTTCCGCCGAGCAGAAGCGCGGTTTTTCCGCCATAAAGAGACTATCTCCGTCAGGGATGCAGACCGCACAGTAAACGCTGTTTTTTCTTGCTTTAAGCACCGGTATCAGAGGCGCCTGCTCATGGCGCATATCATATACAAAAAGTTCCATAGCGGATACAGGAACGACGCGGATGGCAAGCGATTCGGCCAGAGCTGCGGCGTAAGCTATGCCGGTTCGTATTCCCGTATAGTATCCGGGGCCTTTTGCCGCGGCGATAAGATCTATGTCTGAAAGCGTAATCTTTGCCGCAAGGAGGAGATCTGAAACCAGAAGGGGCAGCCTAGAGGACTGCTCTCTCCCAAGCTCAACGTTGATTTCGCCCAATATCTCTTTGCCGCGCGATATTCCAAGGCCTGTTGATTTTGTCGTACAGTCTATTCCGAGCACTGTCATCATGCTGTTACCGCCCGCTGCCGTCGTTTGAGATCATTCCGGAAATTGCAAGCCTAAGCGCACGTGAAGCTCTCTTTCCAGCAGCGCTGATAGATATCTCTCTTATGTCTTCGTTTGCTTCTGATTCCGCAAGCCCTATAGTTACATCCCACCTGTCCTCGCGGGGAGCGGAATCCCAATGTTCAGCCCACTCGACAACAAGCAAATAACCTGCGTCTATATAACTCTCAAGATCAAGATCATCGGTTTCCAATTGCGACTCCAATCTGTAAAGATCCGCGTGAGCTAGAGGGATACTGCCACCGTTATGTTCTGATACTATTATAAACGATGGGCTTTTAATTCTATCGTAACCTAAGGCAGATCCTATCCCGCTTGTCAACAAAGTCTTGCCCATACCAAGCGCGCCGTGAAGCAGTATCGCAAGTCCCGGATAGCAGAAAGATCCAAGAGCGGCACCCAGCGATTTCGTCTCTTTGGGCGCGTATGTGGTAACCGCTGCAAGGTTATCTGAAAGCATATGGCAGAGCATCGGCTATTTCCCGGGCAAATGTGCCGCGCGTTCCAACTGACTCCTCTATCGCTAATCCCGCGGCCGCGTGAATAAGAGCTCCTGACGTCGCAGCGTCAAACGGCGAAAGCCCATATGCGAGGAAGGCGGAGATAGCTCCGCTTAAGACGTCGCCAGACCCGGGTACTGAAAGCGCGGGAGAGCCTTCGAGAATCATGCGCGTCTCATTTTTTTGCGCTACGAGGGTATTCATGCCCTTCAACAAGGCTATGCCCGCTTTTTGGGCAAGTGCCATTACCGCAGCCTGCCTGTCTTTTTTGATGGCGTCTGCGGTCGTGCCCAGTATGGCGGCAGCCTCACCGTTGTGAGGCGTTATGACGACGTTCTCTCTTCGCGGCAGCTCATCCTGAATTTCGGCAAATAAGCGCAGCGCGTCGCCGTCCAAAAGAAGGGGTGATTTCCAGTTATCCCACAGCCAGCGCAGGATGGGTTTCAGCGTCTCTTCCCTGCCAGACCCAGGGCCAAACACAGCTGCGCCGCATCTTTTCACCCATGGCAGAATAGAGCTCGTCAGCGACTCGAACGACATTTCACCGTTTACTGTCTCGATAGGCAAAAATATAGCCTCGGGCAAAATGGCTGACGCGGCGTCAGTCATAAAATCCGGTATGGCCATCACCGCTAATCCGGCGCCCGAACGAAGCGCTCCCATTGCCGCCAGCACAGGGGCACCTCGGTAACAGCGGCTGCCGCCGCAAATTAAGACCCCTCCCCTCTCGCCTTTATGCGCATCTCTTGGCAGAGGAGGCACCAAAGCCTTTATGTCGGGCCCTTCAAAACAGGATATCCCGCGGCTTTCATCAATAACGTCGCGAATGTCTGCGCCGATACTTGCGACTGCGATTCGTCCGCACATGCCGCACGCAGGATACATTCCCATCCCTATCTTCGGCGCAAGAAATGTCACCGTTAAATCAGCCTTGACGCAAGGTTCGTACACTGCCCCGTTTTTAGGGTCTATGCCGCTTGGGATATCCAGCGCCGCCACACTGCAGCCGGTTTTTCCGCATAGAGAGATCAGTCTGGCTATATCGCCGCGCGGAGGCCCGAATGATCCTGTGCCAAGCAGCGCGTCTACAGAACAATCCGAAGATTCTATTGCGGATTTGATATCGTCGTCGGACATATGCTGTGAACAGACGATGGTACAGTCAAAAGGTGAAGTTTTAAGTCTCTCCAGGTTGCGCAGCGCGTCATTTTTATATTTATCGTGCTCGCACGACGTTATCACGACTACATGTCTATTTGCCTCAAGCAGACGGCGCGCTGCTACAAAACCGTCTCCGCCGTTGTTCCCCGGCCCGGCGAAAATGACAAATCTTACCGCCTTCGGGAATGTCTGTAAAATCTCCTCCGCCGCGTTTCTGCCCGCGTTTTCCATCAAAAAGAGCGAGGAGAGTCCCAGTTTTTCCACGGCAGTTTCGTCAGCTTTCCGTATGTCCTCCGGGTTATAGTATATTTTCATTCTTCCGCCTCCAGCACGACCATAGCTGCCGCGATACCGCCGTCATGAGAAAGACTCAAAAACACCCTTTTGATCTTTTCTCCTTCGAGCTTTTTTAGAAATTCATCGGTAAACACAAACTGAGGCCCATTATCAGCGCGCCTTACGCTGCAGGATTTCAGCCCCATCCTGCCGACCCCCCATCCTCCGGCCTTAGCAAGCGCCTCACGCGCTGCGAACGCCGAAGCGTAATGGACTGCGGGAACCGCGTTTTTCTCAGCATATTCTATCTCTTCCTCTGAGAAGACGCGCCTTAAAAAACCATCCTGTTTTATAGCTTTGGCGATCCGCTCTATATCGCAAATGTCAACGCCAATGCCCTTTATCACGGCAAGCACACCTCTTTTTGCAATCAGTTATATTTTTCGTCTGAACTATAGAATAGCACATTGTGGAAAGTGGTGCGAGAGAGGGGACTCGAACCCCTACGTCGTGGACACGGGATCCTAAGTCCCGCGCGTCTGCCAATTCCGCCACTCTCGCAAACAGACGGAAGCTGTAACATGGAGAATTCTACCTTGCCTGCGAGTATTTAGCAACGATCAAAATCGTTTCTCAAAAGCGGTATAAAAAGTCGCTCAAGACAGGACCACGTTCCGTTACAGCCGCAGGCATAACAATCACAAAGACAGCCTCAGTCGCAACTTGATGGCGGCATGCTCAGCGCATAAAACCGGAAGAACAAGCAAAAACGCCCCGAACCGGGGCGATTTTTTCAACGAGCCTGCGGCTCGGCTGTATACTTTTGGTGGATCGTACAGGAATCGAACCTGTAACCCCCTGATTAAGAGTCAGGTGCTCTGCCAGTTGAGCTAACGATCCAATTTTATTGTTTTATTACGGCATAAAAAAATGGTGGATCGTACAGGAATCGAACCTGTAACCCCCTGATTAAGAGTCAGGTGCTCTGCCAGTTGAGCTAACGATCCACACCAAAGGCCGTGCCGTTGATTTTATAGTGGGGTGAGCGACGGGAATTGAACCCGCAACCACCGGAGCCACAGTCCGGTACTCTAACCAATTGAGCTACGCTCACCATGCATCAGTAAGCCGTTCCCCTGTAAATAAGTGGCGCGCCTGAAGGGACTCGAACCCCCGGCCCACTGCTTAGAAGGCAGTTGCTCTATCCGGCTGAGCTACAGGCGCACGCCCTACTGCCTCTGCCGAAGCACGAAAGTCATTATATCCAATATACAGCTCATGTCAAGCTGAATTTATTATACGCGATTCTGCGTCAATCAACGGTTGTCAAAAACGTAAAAAACGGATTTGTTAAAATATTGAGGAAACACTGCTTCGTGTTTCAAAAAATAGACGGGGTATCCCGCAACAAAAAATTTATTTCGCGGTCTATACTAGCCAAACTTAACTAAAAATACGCCGTATCCTCGGTTTGAAACAGGCGAAAATACCGAACAGGCAAAGGGCCGATACAGTTATCGTAGTCAGCGGATGAACGGTTGATTTTTATTCTTGCGGGGGGAAGGCCAAATGAAAATGAAGATGATAACGACATTGCTGGGCGCGATCTGTGGTTTGATGCTTGTATTATCGCCGGTTTCTGCGAATGAAAAGCCATTCTTTAAGAACCTTGAAATAACAGATATAAAATTGAGCGGCCACAAGATACACATTAAGGGAAACAGCGATCTGCCCGAAGGCACGCAATTGCACCTCGATTTTCACGCGCCTTGGCTGAACACGTCGGAGGGCAACAAAAAGACAATAAAAGTGAGAGTCAATTCCAATAAATTTTTCGTAATGATCGACATCCCAAAGGATAAAAAAATAAAGGATCTGAGGGGAACTTCTATTTTGTTTAAGATCTTTTTCAGGCCGTCGCTCCAGGATGACGACATTAAATTAAAAGTGGGAGCGAAAGGAGAACATTTAAAAGGAGAACACCTGGCTGTTGCGGATGGAGAGAAAATCCTGACGGACTCCAAAAAGTTCTTATTTTAAGGCAATATAAGGCGCTGACAAAAACCCGTTGCGCCTTATATTAAAGCCCGCCGCTTTTGGCTGCTGAAAATTCAGATCGCTCAGCTGCCGATAGCGGCGGTAACATTGAATGAATCGATAGCAGGCGTGTCTTTTGTCGAACACATTTTTCTAAAATTAACTTTTTAATAAACAAAATATAAAATGTCAATAAAACTATTGACTTTACAATAAAGATATAGTATCTTCGTCTGCAATATTTTTGGAACGGAAGTGAGTGATCTCATGCGGGAAAACCGAAGAAACTTCTTGAACGTATCAACTAACCTGACGTACAAAGGCTTTGCCGCTCTAAACGCGAACTTGGAATCACCGCGACCTCGACCGTAACCACATCACTATAGGCCATGCGGCCTAATGCCGTTTGGCTCCATCTTAAATACCACGGGATATAACACAACAACTTTTTAAGAATTCTTGCGGCAAACACGTTTGCCGCAAGGCATATTGCTTGTTTTCCGCAGCGTCTGGCCGCTATCAGCCGCGTTGCAGGCTGTTTTATATACCTTAATGCCGGAAAGGGAATGATTAACTATGAAAGACATAAAAAACATGACTGCAGGCATCATCGGATTAGGCCACCTCGGTGGCTCAATAGCTCAATCAATGATAAAGGGCGGGTTCCCCAAAGAGAATATGATGATCTCACATAAAGGCAGCGCAAAGACTTACTTAAAGGCAGCCAAAATGGGAATAAGCCAATGTCTTGTAAAAACAGAGATTCTTATGGAAAAAGCTGACATAGTCATCCTGGCGGCTAAACCACAGGATTTAGAAAACATAGGCTCAAACCCGATTCGCAATGACGCGCTTTTGTTGTCTTTCATGGCGGCCGTTCCTCTTGAAATGTTAAAAGATAATTTTAGGTGTGCCGGCATATGCAGAGCGATGTGCAGCGGTCCCGAGACCATAGCAAGGTCAGGGGGAATAGGAGTTATCTATCCCGAGATTGAGATGGCGTCGGCGTTTTTCAGTCTTTGCGGTATAAAAAGACTGCCCCTGACGTTTGAAGAGGAAATAGACGCATTCACCGTAGGAATATGCATACCACCTCTTCTTATGAATACATCCGTATCGAAGGATGAACGGGACAAAGCGCTTTCTGGGATGGCAAAAAGTTTCCCCATATATGATCAGATCGGCAAATGGATCGAGCGCGAGCTAACCGAAAGCTCATTTTACAATAAAGAACGCGCACTTGAGAATGTCTCTACAAAGGGAGGGATCTCAGAGGCGATGACAATAAGCATCAAGGCGGGCGAAACGTTTTCCTGCGCAATCAAAAGAGGTATGACAAGGTGTTCTGAGATACGTTCCGCAATACAGGCTAAAATCCCGGCACGTACGGTATGATCAACATTGCCTCCGGGAAGGAGAGAGCGCCAACCAGACACATCCCCGTCTTCCCGGAGGCAAAACGCTGACTTCCGCCGTCTATAGATATGGATATGCAGTTCCCTTGGAGCAGAGTTTTTTATACATTCCCAAGGATGACAGTATCAAGATGCCTTTTCGCAACATCGCAAAGTTTACGAAGCACAGTGACATCCGTGGGCCTTTTATCAAGCATATTCCTGCGAGGGAAAAACCTCGTTATATGCAGCGGGATAGACTTACCGACCGACGCGACCCAAGATGATAACGCTTCCATCTCCTCAGCCGAATCGTTCTCTCCCGGGACTATCAATGTTGTTACCTCAACGTGAGCATGTTTTGCCGCGATGGAAATGAAATCCTTTACAATAGACAGATCCCCGCCAAGCTTCTTATAGTACTCTTCCGTAAACCCTTTCAGGTCTATATTATAGGCGTCTATCCACGGCAAAACCTCAGCAAGGATCTCCGGCATCACGGATCCGTTTGTGACAACAACGTTTTTCATTCCTAACTTTCTGACCTCTATGGCTGTATCCCGCACATATTCATATCCTATCATCGGTTCGTTATATGTGAAAGCGACTCCAATATTGCCCTCCGGCCTCAGCCTGAGGGCATATCCGGCAAGCTCCTCGGGAGAGACATATCTCACATCCACATCTTTCTCGGATGCCATAGAGATCGTATAGTTCTGGCAAAAGGGGCAGTTCATATTGCACCCGAAGCTGCCCGCCGATAGTATCATACTGCCGGGATAGAACGCCGCAAGAGGTTTTTTTTCGATTGGATCCAAGGCAATTGAGGTGAGCTTCCCGTAATTTATAGAGACGCTCTTGCCATTTTCATTTTTTCTCGCTCTGCAACGCCCGATCCGGCCTTCTTCCAAACTGCAGTGGTGCATGCATACATGGCATCTCATGTTAATAATGCCTTATTACTTCAAAGCGTTGCAGCTGCACCTTCTCACCGTCGCGAATGCCGGCCTTACGCTTAGCTATGGCGATCTGCTCCTCAACAGTGTCTACTCCTTCCAGATCAGGCAAGAGCAGGCCACGTCTGCTTCCACTGGTAACTATCACGCCATATCTCTTTGCGTCCAGCTGCGCAGGAGAGTATATATCTTCAGGCTGACCAAGCACATCGACACTGTATGAGAGCTTGTCGAGTTCATCAGGTGACACCGGCTCAAAACGAGGGTCTTGGGTTGATGCGCTTATTGCGTTTTGTATTATCTCCTCGGCGACGCAACTCCTTGTCGGAGCTATCGTTCCGATGCATCCGCGGAGCTGTCCGTTCTTCTTGATAGAAACAAAAACACCCGCTCGGTTCCTCAACATTTCTTCCGGCAAATCACCGGGTACGCCTATAATCTCCCCGCGTTTAACATAGGATTCGACTGTTTTTCGCGCTAAGCGTACGTAAGGATCCTCCGAACCGCGTTTATTCTTTTCTTCGCCCTTAAGTTTTTCCAAATAGATATCAAGAAATTTTCTGTTTTCATCAGGCCCTTCCGGCATAAAAAGACAAACGCCGTAGCCTACCCCGAACGGTCCCTCATAAGAGAGTTTCTCTGCGCGTACGGACATCCCGTCGAGCGTCCCGGCCATTATAGTGAATGACCTGTGGCCGCATTCGCCCGCTCTCTCGCAGAACGACTCAGAAAAATCAAATAACTCGCCAAATGCCGCTCTGCTCATAACATCCATCACGCGTCTGTCATAGACCGGTCCCTCTTTACGGTAGCCATAAGGGCCGTCTGTCTTCAACACGTGCGAAAGATCCCCGCTGGCTACTACGCCGACTTTGCGGCCAAGAAGCTCAGCCGTCTTCTTTATTAACATGCCCAGCCTGTAATGCTCTGATAACGGCTGTCCCGAAAGGCCGATGCGCACTATCTTGCTTTTAATATCGCCTTTGTATGCCTGTCTTATAAAATATAAAGGAACCATGGTGCCATGATCAAGCTTTTTATCCCTTTCTCCCAATGTCCCCGCGCGCAAGCCGCTTATTTCTGCCTGGCGGCTAAGCTCTTGCGTAAATACCTCATCGTACTCAACATCGAATCGGACGCTTGGCGCGCCAAATTCCGCAAAACTCCCGCTCGCTCCCGTACCGGGTGAAATATGAAAATAATCAGCGTACATCACGCTGTGCGGGGAAATAATTACAATTGTCTCCGGGTCAAACCCTACAAGCGTCTGCGCTGCTCTGAGACAACTCTCGATCGTGCGGCTCACTGCACGCTCCTGCCCCTTGCCGATCTCCGGAATTATCAACGGCGGATGAGGAACCATTATAGCTGACTGTATCGCCATAAAAATCGCCCCCCTCAGTACTGCAAAATAAGCTCAAAGGTTTTTCCTGCTTATAATTTTATACCTTATCGCTGCGCTTTTGTCACGATAGATCGAGCGTATGGACTAAATTAAACACAGTCGGAAGAGACAGCGTGCCTGCGCCTGGATGAGAAAACCGAGGTACACATTGAGGGACGTTGCAAAATGAAGCGCCGCCAGACGATATCCATTTCTTTTGCTGGCGGATTATCAAATAAAAAACCCGATCATTAGATCGGGTTATTGTCGTTTGGTGGCGCTGACTGGATTCGAACCGGTGACCTGTCGGGTATGAACCGAATGCTCTAGCCAACTGAGCTACAGCGCCAAAATGGTTGCGGGGGCAGGACTTGAACCTGCGACCTTCGGGTTATGAGCCCGACGAGCTGCCGTACTGCTCCACCCCGCGATCTTACGCCTTAAGCGCCTTAAGGTGCTGGTGCCGAGAGCGGGATTCGAACCCGCACGAACTTGCGTTCGCAGGATTTTAAGTCCCGTGCGTCTACCTTTCCGCCACCCCGGCCAACAGAAGGTATTATAGCAATATTAGCCTATACGTCAAGGTGTTTTGTAAAGTTACACCATTTGGCTATAACACAGTCTGCACAAAGCGGATTTCTCGCGCGGCAGATCTGCCTGCCATGCTGTATTATATTAAGATGCGCCCCACGAAAACGTGGCGCCGGCAATACGCCCTCAAGGTACTCCTGTATTTTGTCCGGAGTCATTTTCTCCGGCACCCAGCCAAGCCTGCGACTGACACGAGCAACATGTGTGTCGACCGGAAAGGCCGGCATGCCAAGATCGAACACCAATACGCACGCAGCGGTTTTTAATCCGACGCCTGGCAATGACACCAAAAATTCTTTTGCTTCAGCCCCATTCAATTCAGCAAGACCTTTAATCGAATGTTCGCCGAATTTGCCTTTGACTATCCGCAGCACATTTAGAATTCGATCCGCCTTTGTACAGCCGAGGCCCGCGACACGTATGGTCTCAGCCACATCCTCAGATGAGGCGGCGGCGACATCATCCCACGTCGGATATTTGGCCTTAAGCGCATTAAAGGCTTTATCCCTGTTTTTGTCGTTGGTGTTCTGCGACAGTATGGTCAGTATAAGCCCATCCAACGGCTCCTCATGCCTAAGGTCTGAAGGAGGGCGTTTCTCATTTCCCCACGCGCCTTCCAGCGCATCTAATATTTCATCGGCACAAAAAACTTTTTTCATATAGCTGTCTCGGTATCAGTGTCTATCTTACTTCCGCCGTGTCCTTTTTTCTTCGGGGGGTCAACTATATCCTGCATTTTCTTCTTGTGCCTGTAAGAACGCTCTATCCAGCTCTCAAGGCATGCCCTGACCATTCCATGTATGCTGTCCCTGGGATATTGGCCTTGCGCGTCCGGTTCGCCGGCTTTAACACCCGTCAGGATCTCTATTCCTTCGTTTATGGTCGTAACGCTCCAAATATTGAATTTGCCCCTCTTTACAGCGTCTAAGACTTCATGACTCAGCATCAGGTGCTGTTCGTTCTGATGAGGTATCATAACTCCCTGTTCGCCGGTAAGGCCAAGTACTTTGCAGTAGCGGAAAAATCCCTCTATTTTTTCATTGACGCCACCTATGGGCTGGATATTGCCAAACTGATCGACAGAGCCTGTGACAGCGATACTCTGTTTCAAAGGCACTCCGGACAGTGCCGAAAGTATGCAGTAGAGCTCTGTCGACGAGGCGCTGTCACCTTCCACACCTCCGTACGTCTGTTCAAATGTTATGCTGGCCGATATTGAAAGAGGGAAATCCTGTGCATACATACGTCCAAGGTAACTTGAGAGTATAAGCAGGCCTTTATTATGTATGGGACCGGTCATGCTGACCTCGCGCTCGATGTTGACTATCCCCTCTTTACCCATGAACACGTTCGCGGTTATGCGAACCGGAGCCCCGAAGCTGTGATCTACAAGCTGCGCTACCGTGAGCCCGTTTATCTGGCCTGTAACCGAACCGCTTGTGTCGATTCTTATTACGCCGTCCCTATACTCCTGCAGCACCTTCTCCTCAAGCAGGTTGGAGCGGAAGATCTTCTCTTCTATTGCCTTGATGACATGTTTTGCGCTTACCAGCCGTTTGCCTTCGCTCTTAGCCCACGCGGTCGCCTCCACAAGAATCTCGCCTATTTTATTAAATTGCGTGCACACTCTGTTTTGGCTCTCTACCAGACGCGATGCCCACTCAATTACTTCGCCGACAGCCGGCGCGGTGAAATGGAGACCGCCCTCATGGGCAACAAAGCCGGCTACAAATCGCGCAATTTGTTCTTCCGCCTCCGGCGTCCTTGGCATATCGGTGTCAAAATCGGCTTTAATTTTGAATATCTTCTGAAATTCAGGATCATATATGTTTAAAAGGTAATATAGGTACGGGGTGGCTACAATTACCACCTTCATATCTATCGGGATCGCTTCCGGCCGCAGAGACGATACCGGGACATAGCCAAGCTGTTCACCGAGATTTTCTATTGTAAGCTCCCTGCATCTGAGAACTCTCTTCAGCGCATCCCAGGACATAAACTGACGAAGCAGCTCCTCCGCCTCAAGGAGAAGGAATCCCCCGTTGGCCTTATGCATCGCTCCCGGTGTTATCCTGCGAAAGTCAGTGTATAGGTTGCCTTGGCGACTCTCGTATTCCACCTTGCCTACGAGGTTGTAATATATAGGGTTCATCTCTCTCACGACAGGCGCGCCTTCGTTTGGATTGTTGCAAACAAACGCGTTTACTTCATAGCGAGAGAAATCAATATCGGCCGATTCATCGCGGGCCGCCGCAAGAAAGAGATTGAAGTTCGCAACAATATCCTCGGCAAGATCGTCTATCCACGACTTAAGTTTATCATTAGGCAGAAAATTCGCGCTAAACTCAGATATTATCGGTTCTATAGCGTTCCGGCATATCTGCCCCTCAAGCTCGCTTATTTTCTCCTTTAAATCCTTCTCTCGTTCACGGATAAGACGCAGTGTTTCGAGCGTCTTCTGGGATATTTCCTCCGACGTCTTCTGAAGCCTTGCCTGCTCCTCTGGCGACAGCTTTTCAAACTCTTCCTGCTGCATCTCCCTAAGCACCGGTTCGGCCGGCTTAGCGTCAGAATCATCCGTCTGCTGTTTCTCTTTATCGTCCGCGGACGATTCTTCTTTAATCGGCGGCGCAAAAATCAGAGGCAAATTTACAAATCCCTGTGGAGTACGCTTGATAGCGAATCTCCTGGCCTCTGCCCATTTACGCAGATCCTCCATCAAGCGGTTGACCTCTTCCTGAAAAACCTTTACCAGCTGAGCCTTGTTGTCTTCGAACTCATTGTTCTCAAAGGCTTTGGCCAACGAAGATTGCAGATCTTCAATCATGGCTTCCGCGTCACGCGCGAGATCCTTGCCCTTCCCGGCCTGCAAGTTAATGGCAAGCGGTATGCTTGGCTCATCAAAATTATATACATATACCCAATCGTCGGGCGCCGGCATAGAGGACGCGCAGCGTTTAAGTTCTTCCATCGCATAAGACGTGCGACCGCTGCCTGGTTCTCCTACAACAAAGATGTTATATCCTTTGCTCGGGACAGAAAGGCCAAAATTCATAGCATGCACGGCTCTTTCTTGACCAATCAATCCCTCAAGCCTCTTAAGTCCTTTAGTAGTTTTAAACCCGAGAGCATCTATTCCCGCGCTGCGGCGAAGTTTAGATATGGCAAGCCTTTTATCTTCCAAAAGGGACATGATTAGCCTCCTCATAATCTTCAACAAAATGGTGTTGCGTTCCCTGCATACAAACGTTCCCTAACAATAGACAAAACAGCTGTTTTGCGCAAGGGGGGAATTGCCAGCATCGAAAAGCCTGTACTGTAATCTGAGAATACACGGCAAAGATCGCTGCTTTTTAGGTATACGCCGCCACCGTGTGTAAGAAAAGGATCTAAAAAAATAATTAGATTAATAGTTAAATTATAAGCGCAACCATTGCTTAGCCCAAAAAACGCAGCCTCCATAGGCTTCGGCAAACGCTTTCTGTTCATCTAAGAAATGTTTTCTATCCTATGGACACAATTATCCTAATTTATCATGCCAAAGCATATATCACGCAAATATGGCAGCGATTTCTCGCTGCCATATCAATAATTGATTTCTTAAATAATATTAAGAAATATTGAGTTACTGAATCTTTTCGACGTCAGAAGCCTGAGGGCCTTTGCTGCCCTGAGTGATCTCAAAGGATACCTTCTGACCTTCGTCAAGAGTCTTAAAACCGTCGCCCTGGATAGCGCTGAAATGAACAAAGACATCATTACCTTCATCTGTGGTAATAAAACCGTAGCCCTTCGTTGCGTTAAACCATTTCACTGTGCCATTGCTTTTCAAAGTGTTGCCTCCCAAAGGAAATATTTTGAATCGGACTCTACACCCGACATCGTCGATATTAAACTTATATCCAGCAGTTGTCAAGCATATTTACCATAAAATTTCTAATATATCAGTCATCATTTTGAAGCAACCGGGGAGCTTCTAAACATTTTTACATCCATGAGTTAATTAAAGAAAAAAAGAGATCTTTGGAGGAAAAATACTACAATAAACAATATTTCTGATTAATCGCATTTAACAATATCACAGCGGATTTGTCTGATTTTATTTGACCTATATAATATGTAGCTATGGTCAGTTTTAGTTAAATTATTTCCCGCGGAGGGGATATCCATGGATATGAACAAACTAACACAAAAATCACAGGCGGCTTTTTACGACGCGCAAAATATAGCGATTCGCCACGGTCATCAGGAAGTTGACTGTGAGCATTTAGTATTGGCTCTGCTGCAACAAGAGAACGGTTTAATTCCCAAACTTCTTGAAAAAATGAACATGCCGGCGGAGAACATAAAGAACGCCATTGAAACAGAGTTGCGCAAGCGTCCTCGCATCTCAGGACCGGGACACGAGGCCGGGAAGATATACATATCACAGCGATTGTCGCAGCTTATGGTAATGGCAGAAGACGAAGCGGAAAAATTAAAAGACGAGTACATCTCAGTCGAACATCTGTTTCTGGCTTTGCTCGCCGAAAGCATGACGGCACCGTGCGGCAAAGTGTTTGCCACGTTTGGGCTCACGCGCGAGAATTTTTTGAAAACGCTCTCTGAAGTCAGAGGCAGTCAGCGCATAACGAGCGATAACCCGGAAGACACCTACGAGGTACTCGAAAAATACGGGCGCGATCTCGTCAAAGCGGCCAGAGAAAACAAGCTGGACCCTGTCATAGGACGGGATGAGGAGATACGACGGGTTATACGCATCTTAAGCCGTAAAACAAAAAACAACCCGGTGCTTATAGGTGAGCCAGGCGTCGGCAAAACGGCAATAGTTGAGGGACTTGCTATGCGCATAATGCGCGGAGACGTACCCGAAGGGCTGAAGGACCGTTCCATTTTCGCGCTTGATATGGGATCACTGCTTGCCGGTGCGAAGTACCGCGGTGAGTTCGAGGAGCGCCTGAAGGCTGTCTTAAATGAGATCAAACAGAGCGAGGGGCGCATCATACTGTTTATAGATGAGCTCCATACAATAGTAGGGGCTGGCAAAGCGGAAGGCGCAATCGATGCCGGAAACATGCTCAAGCCTATGTTGGCGCGCGGCGAACTGCACTGCATAGGCGCTACAACACTTGAAGAATACAGAAACTACATAGAAAAGGACGCGGCTCTTGAACGGCGATTCCAGCCGGTGCTCGTCGAACCGCCGGATGTCGAGGATACCATATCTATACTGCGCGGCCTTAAGGAACGCTTCCAGCTGCACCATGGAGTCCGCATTCAGGATAACGCGTTGGTGGCAGCCGCTGTGCTTTCCAATAGATACATAACAGACCGTTTCCTGCCGGATAAGGCAATAGACCTTGTCGACGAGGCCTGCGCGATGATAAGGACCGACATAGATTCGATGCCGGCTGAGCTTGACGATGTGTCACGGCGAGTTATGCAGCTTGAGATTGAGGAAGCAGCACTTAAAAACGAAAAGGATAAGGCAAGCAAAGAACGCCTCGAAGCCATCCAGAAAGAGCTTGCCGACTTAAAAGAACAGGCGAACACGCTGCGCGCGCAGTATGAGGAAGAGAAGCGAAAAATAGCTCAGGTCCGCGCTTTACGCGAAGAGATAGAGAAAGTGCGTCATGAGATAGAAAAAGCCGAGCGCGAGTATGATCTCAACAAAGCGGCTCAGTTGCGCCACGGTACGTTGCCCGGGCTTGAAAAGAAACTTGAAGAGGCGGAGAAAAGCGTATCGGGAAGCGACGGCAAACGCCTGCTGCGCGAAGAGGTCACTGAAGAAGAGATAGCTCAGATAGTGTCTAAATGGACTGGAATACCCGTCACAAGGCTTGTGGAGGGAGAGCGTGAAAAACTTCTGCGCCTTGACGAAAAGTTACACGAGCGCGTAATAGGACAGGACGAAGCGGTGCAGCTTGTGGCTGACGCTGTGCTGCGCGCACGTTCGGGGATAAAAGATCCAAAGCGGCCGATAGGGTCCTTTATATTCTTAGGTCCCACGGGGGTAGGTAAAACAGAGCTGGCCCGCGCGCTTGCGGAGGCGCTGTTCGATTCCGAGGACAACATGATACGCATAGACATGTCTGAGTATATGGAAAAGCACACAGTATCGCGACTGATAGGAGCGCCTCCCGGATACGTAGGTTACGACGAGGGCGGACAGTTAACCGAAGCAGTACGAAGACATCCTTATTCCGTGATACTCTTTGATGAGATAGAGAAGGCGCACCCGGACGTCTTTAATATCCTGCTTCAGATACTGGACGACGGACGCGTAACTGACAGCCACGGGAGGACTGTGAACTTTAAAAACTGCGTCGTGATAATGACGAGCAACCTGGGGGCGCAAGCGCTTATAAGCGGCATGGACGCCGCAAGCGGCGAGATTTCGGAGCATGCCAGAAACGAGGTAATGGCTGCGCTGAGGGCGAGCTTCAGACCAGAGTTCTTAAACAGGGTTGACGAAATAATCATCTTCAAGCCGTTGCGCATGGAAGAGATAACCGAGATCGTCAAATTGTTGCTTAAACAGCTTGAGTCAAGGTTGCGCGAGCGCAATATAACGCTTGAAATAACTCCCGAGGCTTTGGCTGTCGCCGCCAAAAACGGATATGATCCTGCATATGGCGCACGTCCGCTGAAACGTTATCTGCAGAAAAAACTTGAGACGCAGATAGCGCGCCTTATAATAGGGGGCATAGCTACCGACGGCTGCAAGATAAAAGTTGAAAACCTTGGCAACGATCTTATAGTCAGGGTAGAAAATCCGGAACAGGCATAAGGGGCCCAAAAAGCGCGGGAGCAGACGCGTCAGCAGAGCTCCCGCGCAAGGGTCTTTCAATATCTACTTAGGAGGGAAAGTCATGTCGACCCAACTTGAGCAGCATGAGTTTCAAAGTGAGGCGAAACAGGTCCTTGACCTGATGATAAATTCCGTTTATTCAAATCCTGACATCTTCATGCGAGAGCTCATCTCCAACGCGTCAGACGCCATTGATAAGCTTAGAATCGAAGGGCTCAGCAACCCCGAGCTTTTCGATCTTGCAAAAAACGGCAGGATAGACATAACCGTCGATAGAAAAGCGAACACGCTTTCCATATCGGATAACGGCCTCGGAATGGACAAAGGTGAACTTATCTCATATCTCGGGACCATAGCTCGCAGCGGAACGAAAGAATTTATCCGCGCCATAAGAGAAACAAAATCCGCCGTTAACAGCGACCTCATAGGCCAGTTCGGCGTGGGATTTTATTCAAGTTTTATAGCGGCCGATAAAGTAACGGTTGAAACCAAGAAAGCCGGAACCGATGAGAGCTGGATCTGGGAATCTAAGGGTGACGGCACTTTTACAATCTCCCCCGGAGCCAAAGAGACAAATGGGACTAAAATAACGCTTCATATTAAAAAAAGAAGCGATGAAGAGGATTCTGTAACTAAAGATTATCTTTCGATATGGACTCTGCGCGAGATAATAAAAAAATATTCTGACTTCGTGACATACCCAATTTTTCTAAAGGAAGAAGGGGAAGAAGGCAAAGAAGAGCCCGTAAACTCAATGAAGGCTATTTGGACACGCCCCGAAAACGAAGTCAGCGAAGAGGAATATAAGGAGTTTTATCACCACATAACTCATGACTGGGAGGACCCTCTTGAACGAATAAGCTACAGAGCGGAAGGGGCGTGTGAGTTTCGCGCGCTTCTTTACATACCTTCTCGTCCTCCTATGGACATATTCTTCCAAGACGGCAAGCACGGGATCCAGCTGTACATCCGCCGTGTTTTCATAATGAACGACTGTCGTGACCTTATCCCGGAGTACCTGCGTTTTATAAAAGGCGTTGTGGATTCGGAGGACCTGTCCCTTAACGTGTCACGTGAGATACTGCAGCAAGACAGGCAAGCTTCAATTATAAAAAACAGCATTACGCGGAAGATACTGGATTCTTTAAAGAAGATGAAGCAAGAAAAACCCGTGGAGTATGAGAAATTCTACCAGATGTTCGGCGTTGTCCTCAAGGAGGGTATCATCTCCGACATAAAAAACAGAGACCAGATAATGAGGCTTTCTATATTCGACAGCACCAGGGGAGAAAAAACGACGCTTGAGGAGTATGCGGCCAATATGCCGGAATATCAGAAACATATCTACTATCTGAGCGGAGCTCCGGTGCCGGTACTGGCCTCCTCGCCAAAACTTGAGGCGTTCCGCGCAAAAAATATAGAAGTGCTGCTGCTGGGCGACGCGGTAGACGAAATTTGGGTAAACAATGTTCGCCAGTTTGAGGGGCATGAGTTCAAATCTGCGGCGGCAGAAGAAATAGATCTCCCCGGCAAAGAGGGGCAAACTGATGGAGATGCAGAGAAAGATATTAAAAAAACAGATTTAGTCACAAAACTGAAAAAATCTCTTGCAGACGTGGTTGAAGACGTCAAAATTTCGTCGCGTCTTGTGGACTCTCCTGTATGCTTCGTGCAAAAAGGGGAACCGATATCGCTGCAAATGAGAAACTTTCTGCGAAGCGTCGGACAAGAGCTGCCGGAAGAAAAAAGAGTTATGGAGATAAACATCAGCCATCCTCTTATAAAGAAAATCGCGTCTGAAAGCGAAAAAGAGGAGGATATTTCAGAATGGGCGAATCTTCTTGTCGGACTGGCATCAATTTCGGAGGGAGAACCAGTTCCGGACGGGCAACGGTTCACAACGACGCTAAGTAAAATTCTGGACAAAAAACTTTAACGGATAGGGGCGAATAAATGCTTTCGCCCCTTTGATTTTATAGCGTCTTAGTGCTATCGGCTTTGTGCGCCTCAAGGAAATGTGATAAACTTGCCATATGAAAAAAAGACATGCCATCTATCTTATGTTTCTATTGCTCCTGTTCATATTTCCAGCGCCGTCCAACGCCACGGAAGAAGCTGTCCCTTCTGATTTCATATTTAAGGGCGGCGAGTATGACGAGACATTTCGCCTCACTGTGGATAGGCCGTACAAAAGCACTCTTCAAGGACCGAACGGAGTACCGATAATTTTTGAGTACATATCGATGTGCGAGCTTTCTTATACATCAACCGACGAAAACGGCATCGAAGTATACACCGCCCCTTCGCAAGCGGCGAGAGCAAGGTCCGCAAAGTCGGGGATACCGGCGGAAGGATATACGATCGGGCTATTATATGAACCCGAAACCTCGGACATATCGTGGTTCGTCAACGATAGGAACTCTCCGGGCACCCAGTCCAAACTGTGGTCAAGGCCCCTTAGTGATGATGAATACGCGCTGATAGGCACACAGTTCACAATCACAGCAAGAACTGGCAGAAAAGCGCTGCTGATCCAATATGCCGGGACTATGCCCGATTCTGACGACATAGTACTTGATATAACGGATACAAGCGCTCATGACAAGTTCAGCAAGGAGATAATAAAAGCTGGGGCTTTACCTGGATACTTTCAAATTGCAGGCGGTGTTTTATATATACAAAAAATCACCAAAGAAGACGGTATCCCTATCCTCTATTACGAATGGAGCAAGGCGCCTAAAATTTGACATATAAACAGGAGCCCCGTATGGTTACGCTGGGCTCCTTGTGTTTTTTTATTCGGTTTTCACAGCAGGTTTCAGCGTGCACCCTAGAGGCTATTGCTGCTGCCGCCCATGTTCGGCCCACAGATGCGACGCTACAGGTGCCCATTCGGCTGCGCTTTTTTCACATTTTGAAGAAAGATCCCTCACGTTTTCCCTGTTAAGCATATCCGTCGAAACAGCTCCGGATTTTTCTACTATCTCGGTCAGCCTGCCATGGTTATCAAGCAGCGGACAGGGCCGGAGCAAATTATCGTTGAACGGCTGATTTGCCCTGTATTGCATAAACAACGGCGACTGATACGCCTCCAGCAACGTTTTTTTATGGATGTTGGAGTCCGAATAGTGAATAAAAGCACACGGTTCTATGTCGCCGTTTGCATTTATATGCAAATATCTGCGCCCTCCCGCTATGCACCCCCCGACATACTCCGCGTCGTTCCAAAAATCCATTGTAAAAATAGGCTTGGTTTGGCGGAACTCGCGGATCCTGCGATACATAAACTCACGTTGCTCCGGCGACACCATAAGATCTGTCTGAGCGTTTACACCTATAGGCATGTACGTGAACAGCCAGGCAAATTTAGCGCCCTTCTCTATCATATGATCAAAAAACGCGTCACTGCCGATATTTTCAGTGTTTTTACTTGTATAACAACATGATATGCCAAAGGGCAGCTTTCTGCCTTTAAGTATATCCATAGCCCTCTCCACGGCCTTATATGTGCCTTTGCCGCGGCGGAAATCAGTCTCCTCCTCAAAGCCTTCAACGCTTATCGCCGGGATAAAATTCTTTACCCTAAGCATATCTTCAGCAAAATCGTCATCTATTAAAGTTGCGTTTGTAAACGCTAAAAAGGTACAGTCATCATGCTTTGCGCAGAGCTTTATTATGTCCGCTTTACGCATAAGAGGTTCTCCGCCGCTGAACAGATACATGTAGGTTCCCAGTTCTTTGCCCTGCGTTATTATGCTGTCAAGCGTATCAAAATCCATATTCAGCGCATGGTCATACTCAGCGGCCCAACATCCGACGCAATTAAGATTGCATGCGCTCGTAGGATCTATAAGCATCGCCCAGGGCACATTACAATCGTATTTCTTTTCGTTTTCCGTTCTACGGTTAAACCCAACGATGGCTGAATTTAATAAAAAGTTGCGAAAGATCGTCTTGCGCACACTTGGATCTATATCACTATACAGGCTTTTTATAAACTTAAACCATACATTATCCGGATCAGCTGCTATTTTTTCAATATATGGATACGCTGTAGAGTAGACGCCTTTTTTATCAAATTTCTCAATCCATCTCACAAGTTTAGGAATATTTACTTCCGGGTCGCTGTCAAGATAAGAAAGAGCAATTTTAGCTCCTAAACTCTCTACATACTGTTTCATATTGAAAGCCATCTTACTCACTCCTTACTTTTATACACATTAAATCCATATAATGTATCTTCTGTTTGTCTGCAATTAAAATATAAAGTTTGCCATACTACTATGTCGCCATATATTCTAACGCCGTGTTTACTTCAAGTCAATTATAACCCTATAACCCTAAAAATATTATAAGACACGCACGGCATTCGTAAAAATCTAAGAAATACTTTCTAGCCCTTCTCTTAGAATATCAACGCTCCGGACATATTTATCTAATTTCTGAAGCTGTGGACAGGAGCTGGGATCCTTCCGCCGCGTTTAATAAAATCCTTACAGCTGAAACGATTCACCGGCATTATGGGAGCATAGCCAAGGAGTCCTCCAAACGTTACGGTATCGCCGACCGCCTTGCCGCAAACGGGTATCACCCTGACCGCCGTCGTTTTGTTGTTTATCATACCAATCGCCATCTCATCAGCTATTATGCCTGATATCGTTTCAGCCGGCGTATCTCCGGGAATAGCTATCATATCAAGTCCGACAGAGCAGACACATGTCATCGCCTCAAGTTTCTCCAAAGAGAGAGCCCCAGCCTCGACAGCCTCTATCATACCGTGATCCTCGCTGACTGGTATAAAGGCGCCGCTAAGCCCTCCCACGCACGATGAAGCCATTATTCCGCCTTTTTTTACGTTGTCGTTAAGAATCGCTATAGCGGCCGTAGTGCCCGGAGCACCGGCATGCTCAAGCCCCATAGCTTGGAGGATTTCCGCAACGGAGTCGCCAATCGCGGGGGTTGGCGCAAGAGAGAGGTCAATAATTCCAAAAGGCACGCCAAGACGAGCCGAAGCCTCTTTTGCAACAAGCTGTCCGACGCGGGTTATTTTAAAAGCTGTTTTTTTGACAGTCTCGCAGATAGTCTCAAAATCAGCGTCTCCAAGTTTCTCAAGCGCTCTTTTAACTACACCGGGACCGCTGATCCCGACATTTATCGCACAGTCTCGCTCCCCGACACCGTGAAAAGCTCCCGCCATAAAGGGATTATCCTCTACCGCGTTACAGAAGACAACCAGTTTCGCACAACCCACAGACCCCTTATCTTGTGTATCATGCGCGGTTTTTTTTATAACTGACCCCATCCTGGCCACTGCGTCCATATTTATTCCTGAGCGTGTGGAAGCCAGGTTAACAGACGAACATACACGATCCGTAACACTTAAGGCCTCCGGCACGGAATCAATCAGGATACTGTCCGACAACGTCATCCCCTTATGCACTAAGGCGGTAAAACCGCCGATGAAGTTAACTCCGACCTCTTTGGCGGCTCTGTCAAGCGTTTGCGCCACCGCCGTATAATTATCGCTTTTGCAGGCAGCGGCTGCAATCGCCACAGGAGTAACCGATATGCGTTTATTGACCACGGGCACACCGAATTCACGGGCTATATCGTCGCCCACTTTGACCAGATTTTTGGCCATGCTGGTTATCCTGTCGTAAATCTTCTCACAGAACCTCTCCTCGCTTGAGTCGGCACAATCCAAAATATTTATACCCATAGTGATAGTACGCACATCAAGGTTGGCCTCTTCTATCATCTCATTCGTCTGACGCGCTTCCGATACAGTTATCATAGAGGTCACCTATATCCTGTGCATGCTTTCGAATATCTCTTCCCTCTGAAACTTAATTACTACCCCAATTTGGTCTCCCAGCTTCTCAAGGCCGTCCGCAAGCTCGGTAAGCGGACATGTGGTTCTTGTTATATCGATTATCATGATCATGTTGAAATAGCCCTCAAGGATGGTCTGAGAGATTTCCAGCACGTTTACATTCCTTTCTGCGAGATAAACGCACACTTTCGCTATGATACCGACTTTGTCCTTGCCTAGGACCGTAACTATAGCTTTCATAACAAATCCCTCCAGATATTTTATAAGGCCGTAATTTTGTCCTGTCATGGCATACTCTCCGAATTTTTGCAGAGTTTTTCCGGCGGCCGGAAGCAAGACTTAATTTACATTCCTCACCTTCTGACGATAATAACTAGCTATTTTACATTATTTTATGCCGCATAGGAATACTCTTTGAAACTTTATAACGCGGCGGCGACGAATGGGGGTACCATTAAAAATCATCGTATGTATTTGCAGAACATGCAGCTGCGGTATGAATCAAAGCCCGCAATCCAAAATAGCGCCTGCCCTGTGTCGACTATAACCAAACGGGGGAATGAATCATGTGACAGATATATGCGTGAAATCCATCTGAGGTGTTTTGATATGGTCTTGCGAGATCGCTGAAAAGACACGGTGTAAAACTTTTACAGCATTTGCCGGGAATTACGTGACGACTGTCCGTCCGTAATGATTTGGTTCTGTTTACATTCTTAAGCCGTTACTTTAGGCCGGAGTCTTTTGCTGCGAGCTTCGGCGGCGCAAATACCGGACGGGACGCGCGGCAATAGTGAAAGCATCCCGCCCGATCAGCAATTTTTTCTACGCCATTTCTTTGATAGATTCCTCTGCGATCGCCCTGATCCGACCGGAATGTACGAGCTCCTTCGCCCATTCAATATCAGGTGAAATATAATGGTCATTTTCCATGAACGGGGCACGCTCCCTCACGGCCCTCTTAACTTCGGCAGTAACACCGGACATGCGGCAATCCCTGTGTTTTCCAATATCAGATGCCTGTGCGGCCGCAAGCAGTTCGTTGCCCGTTATATATTCGGCAAGCCCGACTACCTGTCTGGCTTTAAGCGCGGCGTTGTACCCCATGCTCACATAATCTTCCTGGAATGCGCAAGTAGGCACAGAGTCAACCGACGACGGATGTGACAGACTTCTTATTTCCGCTAACAGTGCCGCTGATGAGTATTGCAATATCATATATCCGCTGTTTTCTCCGGGCGAAGCCACAAGGAAAGGGGGCAAGCCGCTGACATGTTCATTCAGCATCCTGTCGGTCCGACGCTCCGATATCTTCGACAAATAACCCATTGCGATACATAGGGAATCTGATTCGATCCCCACAAAACCAGCGTCACAGTTGCACCCGCTTAAAGCCTCGCCTGACGGATGTATGATCGGATTATCGTCGCAGGAATTTAGTTCATTTTCTATCGCTGTAAGCGCGTCCTCTATGGTTTTGCGGGCCGCTCCGTGCGCCTGAGGTATGCAACGTAACGACAGCGCGTCCTGAAGGTTCTGTCCTCCATATTTTTTTATGATCTCGCTATCCGCCAGAATCTTATTGACATGACTTGCCGATACCCACTGAGCCGGCTGACTTTTGACAGACATGACCCTTTCATCAAAAGCCTTCAGATTCCCGCATAGCGCTTCCAATGTACAAGAAGCCACAACGTCTGCCGTTGAAACAAGGTTCAACGCGTCGTAAACCGCTAACGCGGCAAGCGCCGTGACAGATGTGCCGCCGCTTATTAGGCTAAGCCCCTCTTTATAGCTTAATCGTATAGGTTCAATGCCGGCACATCTTAGCGCATCCGCCCCGTCCATGAGCTTCCCTTTATAATATGCGCGCCCGCGCCCGAGCAAAACCATCGCTATATGTGCTTCGGCGCCCAAATAACCTACAGATCCATGAGACGGCGTCCATGGTATAATACCCCTGTTCAGGAACTCCGTAATACGCTCAAGCAGCTCAAGCCTCACTCCTGAATATCCGCTTCCCATATTCAGCAGCATGACGAACATGATCGCACGCACCGCCTCGGCATCCAGCGGTTCTCCGACGTTTGTGCAATGCGTCAGAATCATGTTTTCTTGATATTGAACGGCTTCTTTTTCCGGTATGACTCTTTTTACGTTTTCCCCAAGTCCCGTTGTAACACCGTAGATTTTGCGATTTTCCTTTACAAAATCTTCAACAAGACATCTGCACGCCCGAACGCGCTTTTTGTAATCCTCGCTGAAGGAGACGCCCGCCCCATACCTGGCCACGGCGACAAGTTCATAAAGCTTGGCTCGTCCGCCGAGGACCACTTCCTGGATTGATTTTGCTCTATTCATCCTTTTTCTCCCTCCGGCTCAATCAGCTGCCTTGTCGCAGAAAAATACTTTAAACGCGGATATTACCTGCAGAACAAAAATAAAAAGTACCATGGCGCCTCCTGCCGCAGCCAAAAACTTAACCCCATCGACCCCCTGTTCTCCTCCTGCAAACGCAACCATAAAGAACGCTATCGCGCCGATTGAGACTCCCCAGAGGATCTTTTGCCATGCCGGCGGCTCTTCTCCATGCGCAAGGTCTTTTGTGCATATAGACGCGATGGTAGTCGTCATAACATCAGCGGCTGTCGCAAAAGAAAGCATTAAAGTCACCATTACTACAGGCACGAGCAAATTACCAAGCGGCATCGCCTCAAGAAAAACCCAAAGGCCGGCTACAGCGCCGCTTGCTTTTATAGCCGCGATGATGTCTACTTTACCCGCTAGCTGCCATGAAATTGCCGTGCTGCCCCAGACTCCGAACCAGACAAGTCCGAATACGCAAGGAAGTATCCAGTTCACTATCATAAACTCCCTGATTGTGCGCCCGTAAGAAATCATAGCCAGAAAGAGCCCCATAAGAGGAGCGTACGCGATCCATATCGCCCAGTCATAAAGGGTCCACCACTTAACAAGCGCGTCTCCGCCGACGTCGCCCGGGTCAAATGCCCAAATCCAGAAATGCTGCAGCCAGTATCCGATACTGACGACGCTGGTTCTTAAAATATAAAGCGTCGGTCCTATTATTATCAAAAGGAACAGCAGGGTGAAGAATATCTTTGAATTAAAATCGGCCAGCTTTTTAATCCCCTTATCAATCCCGAGATATGACGCCACGGTAAAAAGAGCCGTTGTGATTGACGCGATCACAAACCAAACCATAGGGCTCTGTTTTATTCCCCAGGCAGTCTCTACCCCAGAACCGATCAAAGCGAGCCCGGCGCCTAAAGAGGATGCCAAACCCAGTACTATGGCAAGAAGAGAAAGATTGTCGATAAGCCATGTAAACGAATGGACTTTCTGACCGAAAAGTGGCTCCAGAGTTGCAGTTACAGTCAAAGGCTTTTTTTCGTTAAAGTAAAGATATGCGGCTAAAATACCTGAAATACAGTACATCGCGTACGGGAAGAAAGTCCAGTTGTAGAAGCACCTGCCGATCGTAAACCAGACCAATTCAGGATCGTTGGGCTTTAAACCGAGATTAGCCGTCTCATTATATATATTGCCCAGGTATATAATGGGCTCGTTTACGCCGTAAGTGATTATCCCAGTTGCTATCACTCCGGTAAGCGCCATTGCGAACCAGGAATAGAAAGAAAATTTTGGTTTGGCGTCCTTGCCGCCTATGCGGATTGAGCCAAATTTAGAGAAAGTAATGACACCGATGATGAGTATCGCCAGGACAGATATAAGGTAAGCGTCAAATATCCCGGACCTTGGATAACTTCCAGGAATCCTTGATATTTTCCCCGCACTAAAGACAGAGAGCAGTGCTGAGTCTCAGATGTTTACTGTGCAGGGGAAATGTCGTTATGTCCGA
>Ga0228536_1000744_pt1 | contig 48837 bp, 48 predicted proteins | sample SJ1Smetagenome_FD_168611 | JGI IMG/M metagenome (GOLD analysis project Ga0228536, IMG submission 168611) | Enriched culture of PCE-dechlorinating microbial communities from Ithaca, New York, USA - SJ1.S | ecosystem: Engineered > Modeled > Simulated communities (microbial... > Unclassified...
GACAAGGACCCTACAACTCGTTTTTCTTCCTGCCAGGAGCTTTTTACAGATCTGTGCCAGGCTTTCAACACCACCCCCGAGCAAATCCCTGACCGCATTTCAAGTATCGTTGTCAGCCAACCTCTCCCTCCAATTCCCGCAAACTCAATTCCTGCCGTTGTTTCGAAGTCCACTCTCCAAAAGAGCCCGATGATCCTTATCGGGGGTGCAGTAATTCTTATTGTCACAATGGTTTTCTTCTTAGCAGCCCTCGCTAATACTGGGCTATCTCCAAATGTGCCTATTCCTGCGGACATCGTCAGAAATGAAGCATCTGTAACACCATGGTCAAACTCGGATTCACAATCCATTGAATTTTCCCAATCGACCAACACCCAGGTGCCTATCAAAACAACCACCCCCACAAATCGAAGTGCGATAAACACCCCCACTCCTACGCGCAAGTATACACTTACACCGACATATGGTTCCTGCCCTGGAGCGGAACCACAAAAAGTTAGAGTGGGTGATATAGCAAAGGTGTGTACACGTACTGACCGCCTTTTGTTGAGAACTGACCCTTCAACTGAATCGCGAGAAATTTTCAGAATGTACCCGGGCGTAAAAATGACTATCATTGGAGGACCAAAATGTGGGATTAATTCGACCTGGTGGCAGGTGCGGGTGGACAAAGGATCACGGGTTTGGGACGGTCATGACTTCACCACTACCGAGGAGACAAAAGGATGGGTTCGCGAGGGAAGCGACAGCAAGGATCCATATTTCATTTGTCCTATAAGATAATGTTTAATTGATTTTTCATAAATCCGATTCTCTGGAACGGACTAAAACAAACAGTTCTAGAAAAACAAGGGAAAAGAGAGTGCAACTTCAAAAATCTTGTAAAGATGGATCTTTTCCGAACAACAAGAATCTTTGTTGTATAAAATCATTACGAATGTCAACTTATCATACGCAGAGGGAGATCATTAGTGTCTTCTAACCTGGTAGGTCAAATTATCGCAAATCAATTCAGAGTAGACGCTTTCATTTCCTCAGGAGGAATGGGTACAGTATTCCGCGTCTGGGATCTCGAACGGAATGTCCCTCTTGCAATGAAAGTTCTTCACTCAGATTTAGCTGAAGAACAAGACGTCCTCGATCGCTTTAAACGTGAAGCGCGTGCTTTGTGGAAACTGGAACATCCGAATATCATCCCGTTTTATGGGTTGTACCAAACTCCCTCAAACAACCTCTTACTTCAACTCTATATAGATGGACCTACACTCAAAGAGGTATTGTTAAACCTTTCTGGTAGTGTTTTGCCGACTCGTGATGTCCTTTGCATTATGAAGTCATTATGCTCTGCTCTGGGTTATGCTCACAATAAAAGTGTAATCCATTGTGATATCAAGCCGGCTAATGTGATGATCGATCGTGGCGGAAAAGTTTATCTTGGCGATTTTGGAATTGCCAGGCACGCTGAAAGTGATATTACTGCTCTCCCTGGTGCAGGTTCCCCTGCATATATGGCACCTGAACAGATAACCAGCAATATGGTTACTAAAGAAACTGATATCTATGCCCTTGGAGTCCTGTTGTTTGAATTGCTGACAGGCCAACGTCCTTTCAATGGGACAGAATCTGGAGCTGAAAGAGCCGGGACTAAGATCAACGACCGGATACGCTACGCTCACGTCAATTTTCGACCACCAGACCCTCGCCAGATAAATCCGAAAATTAGTCCGTTGCTCTCCGCTATAGTTTTACGAGCCCTCGATAAAAACCCGGCTGCACGGTTCTCTTCCTGTCAGGAGTTTCTCATTGCTCTGAGTGAAGCTTTCAACACCACCCCAGATCAAATTCCTGATAGGATTTCAACCAGATTTATCACGTCAACCACAATCCCAAATAACAATCCTGCCATTAAACTAAATCTTCCTGCTCAAATCCCCAGACAGGAACCTGCCTCCAACAATAAATCCTTTCTCTATATTGGAGGTGCGGTAGTCTTAGTTCTTTTGATAATCTTCTTCGCGATTCGTGGGGCAAGGTCAGATCCGAGTGCGACTATATCCCCACTGTATGAAGCAACAATCACTCCCCCTGCTCATCCAACTAAAGTGAACAATATCCCTCACGTGGTATTACAACAACCAACGGAACTTACACTGTCGACCAAAGAACCCGCCCCCATGCAACCCATCTTACCAACACCAACTAACAGGCCAATTGAGCCAACCGCCTCACAGGCACTACCGACAACAACACCTGACAAAACGCCAACTTTGCAGACCTACTACCCGTTCCCTGACTGCCCTCAATCACATCTACATGTTGGCGATTCTGCTTATGTCACCTATTACAGCGGCAAAATTAGCTTGCGGTCTGAACCAGTCGGGAGAATTGGTGACACCCTCATCCGTAAGCTGGATGAAGGTGAGGTGGTACATGTCATTGGTGGGCCGGTTTGTGATCTCAATCTGGTGCTATGGAAAGTTCGTACAGTTCAGAATGAATTTGGCTGGCTTCCAGAGGGAGATTCCAACGATTTTTGGATTTTTCCTGTCGCTACTGAAAATGTATGCAGCGGCGCTAAGCCGACTCGCTTGTGGGTTGGGGCAACCGCATTTGTTGAACCAATACCCAAAGATCGCAATATTATGTATTCCGAACCTATCGTAGATTCAAGTAAAGAATTGGGACGCATGAATTCAGGAAGTTTTATGCAAGTACTTAAAGGACCTTCCTGTGGAAATGGAAGGGCGGGTGTATGGTGGTATGTCTACTCGGAGGAATTGGGAATTGAAGGCTGGACTCGGGAAAGCAATTATTCAGGCGAGTATTACTTTATAGCTCCCGTGATCCCGAGACCTTAAATATCGTGATAAAGAAAATCGATGCCAGAAGTAGTTATAATAATTATTTGATAAATCTACAGACTTGATTAATGGGATGAACAGGGATAAAAGGATTAACTAGTGGCGGAATTATGAAGGTTTGCCCATTCCAATTAATAATTCGTTCAAGTGAGCCGCCAATTTTGGATAATACACCCCAATTGCTTTTAGTCGAATTGTTGTTGGAATTCAATTTTCTAGCTCTTGAGGATCTTGCCTGTGTCCCCTAGTCTAATAGGTCAAATAGTCGCTAACCAGTTCCGGGTAGACGCGTTTATCTCCGCAGGCGGGATGGGTACTGTCTTTCGGGTCTGGGACCTCAAAAGAAACGTCCCTCTCGCCATGAAGGTCCTGCATGCCGATCTCGCTGAAGACCAGGTGATCTTCGAACGCTTCCAGCGCGAAGCCCGCGCCCTGAGAAAACTTGAACATCCCAACATTGTCCCCTTTTATGGCCTCTACCAAACGCCCTCCCTCATCTTCCTGCTCGAACGCTTTATCGATGGCCCCACTCTCAAAGAGGTCCTCTCCCAAAGCTCCGGTTCCATTCTGCCTTCTCAGGACATCCCCTGCATTATCAAAGCCTTGTGTTCCGCGGTTGGATATGCCCACAATAACAATGTAATTCATTGCGATATCAAGGCCGCTAATGTCATGATCGACCAGGGTGGTCATGTCTATCTTGGCGATTTCGGCATTGCCAGACACGCCGAAAGTGATGTCACTGCCATGCCGGGGGCTGGTACTCCTGCCTACATGGCACCTGAGCAAATCCTCGGCAACACGGTCACCAGAGAAACGGACATCTATGCTCTCGGCGTCCTCCTTTTTGAGCTCCTGACCGGTGTCCGTCCTTTCCGCGGTACTGAAAAAGGCACTGAGAAATCAGGCAACACTATCAATGAGCGCATCCGTTTCGCCCAGCTCAACCTGCCTGCCCCTGATCCCCGTTTGTTCAATCCCAATGTCAGCCCCCATCTTTCAGCTATCGTTCTGCGCGCCCTTGACAAGGACCCTACAACTCGTTTTTCTTCCTGCCAGGAGCTTTTTACAGATCTGTGCCAGGCTTTCAACACCACCCCCGAGCAAATCCCTGACCGCATTTCAAGTATTCCTGTGAGCCCACTACCGTCCCATCCTTCACCACCTCCGGTACCTCCTGAAAAAACACGACCTAAAACTCCTTTTTTCTTCATTGGGGCTGCCGTTGTTCTGAGTATCGCAATGGTTTCCTTCTTGGCCTCTCGCGGTGTTGCCGATCCACCCCCGATTTCTCCCAATCCTACTGATATCATCAGGATAGAACCTACCCTTATATCTCCGCAAAAAACTGATCCTCAGCCAACTGGTTACACACCGCCCACTAACACTCAGAAACCTCGTAATACAGCTACTCCTACGATCAAAGCTTCCACAAATTCACCCCTATCCGATCCTGAGTCCTGCCCCGGCGCGGCTCCTCAAAGGGTTGAAATTGGAGACAGAGTCAGAGTTTGTACCAGCGAAGATCGACTTATACTACGGGATGATCCGTCAGCTACCGGCAACGAAATATATCGGATGTATCCTGGGGTTAAAATGACTATCATTGGAGGTCCAACGTATGGCAGTAGCACAACCTGGTGGCAGGTACGGGTGGACAAAGGATCCTGGGTATGGGATGGTCAGGAATTCGCCACAACTGAGGAGACAAAAGGTTGGGTTCGCGAAGGCGGTTATGAAGGTGATCTTTATTATATCTGTCCGGATAAATAGATGAGAGATAAAAAACAGACAACCATTAGTTTTTTGTTGATTATGATTATTATCATCTTGATCTTATTTTTTTGGATAACCAAGGAAGGGATTGAATTTGAGAGTGATCTTATATCCAAGGATGCAGAGCCAGAAGCAAGTCTACGCTCGCCTTTCAACTCCCCTATATTGGTAACTCTGACCGAGACACCTTTACAACCAACTGTGACATTAACACCTACAGCCAGTCCAACGTCTACTGTTTCCCCAACTGAAACCCCCACGACAACGCCAACATTATCAATCACCGGATATGAGATTATTGGTCATACTGTCCTTGAACAGCCACTTGAAGTATATCGTTTTGGTACTGGTGAACATCCCCATATGATCATCGCCGGTATTCATGGAGGATATGAATGGAACACAGTGGACCTGGGCTATGAATTAATTGAGCTCCTTAATGCTGAACCAGGTAGAGTGCCTGCAGATAAGACCTTATATATCCTTCCAAATCTAAATCCCGATGGGTACGAAAAGGACAAAGGACCGGATGGGAGGGCGAATGCAAACAATGTTGACATTAATAGAAACTGGGACTCAAACTGGCAGGCAAACTGGTATGGAAGCAATTGTTGGAGTTATAGATTCATTAGTGCTGGAGATAAACCAGAATCTGAGCCAGAAACACGTGCCCTTAAAAACTTTTTGCAGGAAAGGAAAATTGAGGCGGTTATCAGCTATCATAGCATGGCTTATGATATTTTCTCTGGTGGATACCCTTATGATACTATTTCAATTGATTTGGCCAATGCACTTGCCAGTGTCAGTCCTTATGCTTATCCTCCATATTATGGAGACTGCCTGTATACCGGCCAGTTTGTAGATTGGGCATCTGATCAAGGAATAGCTGCGGTTGATATTGAATTGAAAAACCATGTTGATACAGATTACCTAATTAATGTTAATATCCTGGATGCATTCTTGAATTGGGATTATCCTACTCAAGCAGAATGATTAACGGATCGGCCTTGGCTGTAGGTTTTTGTTCTACGATACAGTCATTTAACGCATACCGTAAATTCTCACAAAACGGTATGGGGTTGAAAATCAGTCAGTCGATCTTAACAGGGGCAGTTGAATCAACTTGACGTATCTCTTTTTCGGCTTATAATTCAATTCCTGAATTATATGGAAACACAACTGACCGAACAAGAAAACACGCGCGCGCTGGAGATGCTCACCCACATCGAAGCCAACCCCGACATCACCCAGGTGACGCTCGCGGATGAGCTCGGCGTTGCCGTGGGCACGATCAACTGGTACCTCAAACGCCTGATCTCCAAGGGCTATGTCAAGGTCAAGCGCGCCCAGCGCAAGAAACTGCGCTACATCATCACCCCCGAAGGCATCGCCCTGCGTGCCAACCTCACCGTCGATTACATCAAGACCTCTTTCGACCTTTACCGCCGCGTGCGTGAACGCACCAACCTGTGCCTTGAGCAGCTCAAAGCAGCCGGCTACGACGAGATTCACATCCTCGGCGAAGGCGAGATCGCCGAAGTGATCAGCCTGACGTGTCTTGAACAAGGCATTTCACTCACCCAGTCAAAAAATGCTCCGAAAATCAACATCGACGGTCTAAAACTTGCACTCATCTTACCCGAAGGCGTGCCTGACCCCACGCCTTCCCACCCAACCCAAATTGGAGGCGAACATGGATAAGGCTCTGGACCTTGCCACTAAACGAATTTGTGTCACCGGCGGAGCCGGCTTTTTGGGCACGCACCTGATCAATAAATTACAAGCGCATGGAGCCAAAGATATCTTCGTGCCGCGATATCCCGAATATGACCTGGTGCGCGAATCTGACATCATCCGCATGATCGACACCGCCAGGCCGGATATCATCATCCACCTGGCAGCCAAAGTCGGCGGCATCGGCGCCAATCGCGAGAAGCCCGGTGAGTTTTTCTACGACAACCTGATGATGGGCGTTCAACTGATCCATCAATCCTGGTTGAAAGGTGTTGAGAAGTTCGTGGCAATCGGTACCATCTGCGCCTATCCCAAGTACACTCCCATTCCCTTCAAAGAGGAAGACCTCTGGAACGGCTACCCCGAAGAAACCAACGCCCCTTACGGTCTGGCGAAGAAGATGCTCCTGGTGCAGTCGCAGTCGTACCGCGAGCAATATGGCTACAACTCGATCTTCCTCCTGCCTGTCAACCTCTACGGTCCTGGCGACAACTTCAACCCTGCCAGCTCGCATGTCATCCCGGCTCTGATCCGCAAATGCCTCGAAGCCAAAGAACAGGGAGCAGATGAGATCGTCGCTTGGGGTGATGGCAGCCCGACGCGGGAATTTATTTACGTGGAAGACGCAGCCGAGGGCATCACCCTCGCGACCGAGAAATACAACAGCTCCGAACCGGTCAACATCGGCTCAAGTTTCGAGATCTCTATCAAAGACCTGACTGAAACCATCGCGCGCCTGACCGGCTTCAACGGCAATATCCGCTGGGACACCACCAAACCCAACGGTCAGCCCCGCCGCAAACTCGACACCACCCGTGCCCGCGAAACTTTCGGCTTTGAAGCCAAAACTGACTTCGAAGAAGGTCTTAAGCGCACCATTGCCTGGTACGCCAACGAGAGAGCGAATGGCAGAGGCTAATCTGAACGCTTCCGCCCAGGTGGTCACCCTCAAGCCTGCCAAAGGCTGGCTGGGGATCGACCTGAAAGAGCTCTGGCATTACCGCGAGCTGATTTACTTTTTGATCTGGCGCGATATCAAAGTGCGCTACAAGCAGGCTGTGCTCGGTATCGCCTGGTCGGTGCTGCAGCCCGTACTCACCACCGCCATCACGACTGTGGTGTTTGGTGTGCTGCTCAAGGTCAACTCGGATGGTCTGCCCTACCCGGTGTTCGCGCTTTCAGCGTTACTGCCCTGGCATCTCTTCCAGCTCTCGCTGCAGAAAAGCAGCATCAGCCTGGTGGGGAACGCCAACCTGCTCACCAAGGTCTACTTTCCGCGGGTGATCATCCCGCTCAGTTCGGTCCTGGCAGCCCTGGTGGATTTTGGTATCTCACTGATCCTCCTCTTTATTACCATGGCGATCTACCGCATTCCCCTGACGTGGAATGTGCTCTGGGTCATCCCGCTCACCCTGCTGACGGTTTTGGCAGCGCTGGCAGTTGGCTTGTGGCTTTCCGCGCTGAACGTGCAGTATCGCGATGTGCAGCAAATGGTGCCCTTTTTAATCCAGATCTGGATGTATGCTACGCCGATCGTCTACCCCATCACCACCATCCCTGAAGGCATGTTCCGCTATATCTACAGCCTCAACCCAATGGTAGGGGTGGTGCAGGGCTTCAGGTGGGCGTTCTTTGGCGGCACTCCGCCGGATATGACGCTCATAATCTCAAGCGCGGCGGTTTTATTGCTGCTCATTACTGGTTTGTTCTTTTTCCGGCGCATGGAAAAAACGTTTGCGGACGTGGTGTGATGATGGACAGCGAATTATCCATTGTTGTTCGGGGTATTGGCAAGCGCTACAAGATCGGCGCCGCCCAGCAGCGCACCGACACCCTGCGCGACCTTATCACCTCCCAGGCAGCCCGCGTCGGCAGCGCCCTGCGTGGCAAGCGAAACCACTCCAACGGGGCAGATCACATCTGGGCTCTGCGGGACGTCAACTTCGAGGTCAAACGCGGGCAGGCGCTGGGTATCATCGGGCGCAATGGCGCCGGCAAGAGCACCCTCCTCAAGGTGCTCTCGCGTGTGACCGATCCAACCGAAGGCTATGGCGAGCTGCGCGGTCGTGTAGGCTCGTTATTGGAGGTCGGCACTGGTTTTCACCCGGAGTTGACCGGGCGCGAGAATATCTTCCTCAATGGCGCTATTCTCGGCATGCACAAAAATGAGATCGAGGCCCGTTTCGATGAAATTGTGGCTTTCTCGGAAGTTGAAAAGTTCATCGACACACCTGTCAAGCGCTACTCGTCGGGCATGTACCTGCGCCTGGCTTTCGCTGTAGCAGCCCACCTTGAACCTGAAATTCTGGTGGTGGACGAAGTCCTGGCGGTTGGCGATGCCGATTTCCAACGCAAGTGCCTCGGCAAAATGGGCGACGTGGCGAATTCCGGTCGTACGGTGCTCTTCGTCAGCCACAACATGTCCGCCATTCTGCGCCTCACACAGGACTCGATCGTGCTCGATAAAGGCAAGGTCCTGCTGAATGCTCCATCCTCGGAAGCGGTAGATTTTTACCTCAACCGCGGTCTTTCCAAGCTGGGCGAACGCTTTTGGGAGCAGGATGAAGTTCCGGTTACCAGCGCGCCTTTCAGACCGCTGGCAATTCGCGTCCTGGATAAAGCCGGTCAGGTCTCGGACTCGGTGCGCAGTGTTGAACCGATCCGCATCGAGATCGATTACGAACTCAGCGAGGATGTCACCGGTTTGCGGGTCGGATATTATCTCCTCACCACCCGCGGTGAACCAGTCTTCACCAGCTTCGATATCGATTCGGAAGAGCTCTTCAAGGAATACACCGCCCGACCCAAGGGCGTCTACACCAGCCGCTGCACCATCCCGCCCGACACGCTCAACGAGGGGCGCTTCCTGCTCGGGGTTAATGCCAGCTCCTACGGCATCCGGCGCTACTTCCAGGATGATCAGGCGCTATCATTCTCTGTGGACGCTTCCGGCGCTCCGGGTACGCACTGGCCAGAACCCCGTCCGGGTCCTGTCCGTCCGGTGCTTGATTGGGAAATTGAGCAGAAAGGCAGCGCTTGATGAAAAACATCGCCAAAACAGTGCTTGGCAAACTCCCCTTCGCCGTGGAAGCCTACTGGTTGTTTGAAGGCTCCAAGAAGCCCTGGAACGCTCACTACAAGCTTGCCGGACTGCAGGAAGTGCTGCCGGAGGCTGTGGCAGAGGTGAAGCAGTTTGGATTGAAGGCTGATGCTCCCAAAAAGATCTGCATCTTCGCCACACTGCATTACTGGATCGAGCAGGCTGGTTTGGTGGCGCTGGCGCTTGCCGGGCAGGGGCACCAGGTGGAACTTTCTTATTTGCCTTACGCCGAGTGGGATACACCCATTTCCAATTTTGACCTGCGCATTCAGCATCTTTACAGTCAGCAAGCGCTTTTACCTGCCGGCGACGTGATGCGTATCACTCCCCTGATGGATTTCCCCTCCTATCTCAACGATTCAGATGAAAAGGTGAAGTTATCCGATTATCCTCCTGAGTTGAAGGAGATCGTGCGGCAGGTTTCGGATTACGACACGCAGTACACGCTGCAGGTGGAAGAAACCGACACCAGGAGCAAACTCTACAAGCTGCGCCTCAAGCGCAACACCCAGGCAGCCATGGCGCTCTATGACTGGCTGGCTTCCTCCCAACCCGACGTGCTCATCCTGCCCAACGGCACCATCCTCGAGATGGGTGTGGCTTACCAGATCGCCCGCCTGCTCGGCATCCGGACGGTCACTTTTGAGTTTGCCGATCAGCGCGAACGCATCTGGCTGGCGCAGGACGATGAGATCATGAGCCACCACACCGATGAGCTCTGGCAGGGCTTGGGCGGGCAGCCGCTCCCCGAAGCCGCACGAAAAGCAGTGGGAGACCTCATTTTTGCGCGCAAAAGCGCAAAACTGTGGGGTGACTTCGCTCGCCAATGGCAGCAAACCCCTGCCCGCGGCGGTTCTGAAGTCCGCAAGTCTCTGGGGCTGGATGAGCGCCCCGTGGCGCTGCTGGCTACTAACGTCCTCGGTGACAGCCTCACGCTCGGTCGCCAGCGCATCTCGGATACCATGGCTGAGATGATCGTTGGCACCATCCACTGGTTCCTGGATCACCCTGAAGCCCAACTGGTCATCCGCGTCCATCCCGGTGAGCTCAAAACCCACGGCACCTCGATGGTGGATGTGATCGAAAAAAACTTCCCCAAGCTGCCCGCACACATCCACGTGGTGCGCCCCGGCGACAGCACCAACACCTACGACCTGGTTGAGACGACCGACTTTGGCATCGTCTACACCACCACCGTCGGCCTGGAAATGGCGATGACCGGGCTGCCGGTGGTCGTTACTGGCAAAACCCATTACGGCGAAAAGGGCTTCACGTATGACCCCGCCAACTGGCAGGATTACGAAAGCCTGCTTTCAAAACTCGTGGCAAACCCTACCGCCATGAGCCTGAGCCAGAAACAGGTGGAGCAAGCCTGGCTGTATGCCTATTTGTTCTTCTTTGAGTTCTCGCTGCCCTTCCCATGGCACTTGCTCTGGCTGCACGAAGATTTCCAAGCCCGCCCAATGCGCTTTGTGCTCTCGCCCGAGGGGCAGCAGCGCTACGCCCAAACCTTTGGCTACCTGTTGGGCGAACCACTGGACTGGGCATCCCGCGGTCTGGCAAGATTGCCTTCACTTTCAGAACAAGAGGAGACTCGCCAATGAGTCCGGATTCCGTCAAAAAAGAAATCGGTCAGTTCTACGACCAGATCGGCTGGCAGTTGGAAGGAGACGTTTACCAAAACGCCCGCTATGAAGACCTGCGCCCGGTTTCAGCCGAGTATATTCACCGCTGCCACATGCGCGTCAAACGCCATCTCGCGCCAACAGGAGAATTCCTGTTGGATGCCGGTTCCGGTCCGGTGCAGTATGATGAATACCTGACCTACTCGCAGGACTATCGCTATCGGGTCTGCATGGACCTCTCGGTGGTTGCCCTGCAGGAAGCGCGCAAGCGCCTGGGTGAGAAGGGCGTCTACGTCAACGCCGACATCGCCAACCTGCCTTTCAAGGATGACACTTTTGACGGCATCGTCTCGCTGCACACCATCCACCACGTGCCGATTGAAGAAAAAGTCGGAGTCTACAAGGGTCTGCAGCGCGTTCTGAAGCCAGGCCGCAGTATGGTGACCGTGGACGGCTGGGCGGAAGTGCCGCTGGCAAAGGCGATGAACTTTTTCATGCGCATTGCCAACCGCCTGCGCCGCTGGACGGGCAAGGAAGCCCCCAAGATGCCCCCCGACGTGCAGCCAAACGGGCAAAATGGGGAAGGCGCAAAGCTGCCCACAGGAACTTTTGTGCTCAAAACCAGCGCGAAATGGTTTCACAGCGTCATGGAAAATCAACTGCCCTACGAGATTCGCGTTTGGCGCAGTGTATCGGTAAAATTCTTACGTTCAGTGATCCAACCCGAATGGGGTGGGCGTTTCTGGTTGAAGGTTCTTTATCGGCTTGAAGAATGGTTCCCTCATTACTTCGGCGAAAAAGGTCAGTATCCGCTGATTGTGATTAAAAAGTAAAAACGCGCCAAAGCGTCAAGGAGAAATTATGGATTGGCAGAATAAAGTTGTCCTGGTTACCGGCGGCACCGGATCTTTTGGTAAGAAATTTATCCGCTTGATGTTGGATGAGTATCACCCGTCCAAGATCATTGTTTTCAGCCGGGACGAGTTGAAACAGCACGAAATGCGCACCACTGGCGGCTTCGATCACCCTTCGATCCGCTATTTCATCGGCGATGTGCGCGACCGGGAACGCCTTTCGCGCGCCTTTTACGGCGTGGATATCGTGGTGCATACCGCCGCCCTCAAGCAGGTGCCCGCATGTGAGTACAACCCGATGGAAGCCATCAAGACCAACATCCTCGGTTCCAGCAACGTGATTGAAGCTGCAATCGAGAACGGCGTCAGCAAGGTGATGGCGCTTTCCACCGACAAAGCCGTCAATCCGGTCAACCTCTATGGAGCCACCAAACTGGCAGCCGAAAAATTGATGGTCCAGAGCAACGCCTACGCCGGCGGACGCAACACGCGCATTTCCTGCACGCGCTATGGCAACGTGGTTGGCTCGCGCGGTTCGGTCGTCCCCCTGTTCCTCAAGCAGCGTCCCAGCGGCATCCTGACCATCACGGACGACCGCATGACCCGCTTTTGGATCTCCCTGGAGCAAGGCGCACGCTTTGTGATCCGCTGCATCGAGCAGATGCAGGGCGGCGAACTCTTCATCCCCAAGATCCCCAGCATGAAAATGACAGACCTTGCCAAGGCGATGGCTCCTGAAGCGGAGATCCGCATCATTGGCATTCGTCCGGGTGAAAAACTGCATGAATCCCTGATCTCCGAAGACGAAGCCCGCACCACGGTCGAGTTGGATGACATGTTTGTCGTCCAGCCGGCAGGTGAGCCGCTGTGGTTTGGTCACGCCTGGGCTCAAGAAGGGCGCGCCCTTCCCGAGGGCTTCACCTACACCAGCGCCAACAACACGGAATGGCTGGATGTGAATGGCATCAACGCCATCATCAAACCGATCGAAGCAGAACTGGCAGCGGAAGTGAAGAAATAATGACCCGTTTGCTTGTCACCGGCGCCAGCGGCATGCTGGGTGCAAACCTTGCCCTTCGTGCCCAGGATTTGGGCTACGAGGTCGTGGGCTGGACGAACTCCCGCCCCCTGGTTGACGCCCCTTTTGCCACCCGCGCGGTAGACTTCTGTGACCCGTTAGGCCTGGAGCAAGCTTTTTATGCCGCCCAACCGGACGCTCTGATCAATTGCGCCGCGCAAGCCAACGTGGACGCAGCTGAAAAGCATCCAGAGCATGCTTTTCGCGTCAATGCCGAAGCCGCCGGGGAATTGGCACGGATGGCTCGGGACGCCAGCGTTCCAATGATCCACGTCTCCACCGATGCCGTTTTTGATGGCACTCAAGGCAACTACAAAGAAACCGACGTCCCCAACCCCCTCAACGCCTACGCCAAAAGCAAACTGGCAGGGGAGCAATCGGTAGCAGAAGCAAACCCCGAAGCTGCCATTGCCCGCGTGGTCTTTTACGGTTGGTCACTGACGGGCACCCGCAGCCTCGCCGAGTTTTTCTTCAACAACCTTGCAGCGGGCAAGCCTGTGAACGGCTTTACCGATATGTTTTTCTCACCGCTCTACGTCCGCCACTTGGGGGAAGTGCTTTTGGAAATGCTGCAAAAGCGCCTGGGCGGTATTTATCATGTCTATTCACCAGAGAGCCTGAGCAAAAACGATTTTGGTGTGCGTCTTGCGCATGAATTTGGTTTGGACGCAAGCCTGATCCGTCCGATCTCCGCCATCGACTCTGATTTGCCCACCCGTCGTTCGTTGAATCTTATTATGAACACCGACAAACTGCAGGCTGCTCTTGGCAAGCCTTTGCCAAACCAGGCTGAAGGTTTGCACGCGCTGCATGCTGATTTTGATTCTGGTCTGCGCCAGAAACTGCTTTCACTCAACCACTAACCGGAGGACACATGGAACTCAAAATTGGTAACACCCTCATTGGAGACAATCACCCCACCTGGTTCATCGCCGATATCGCCGCCAACCACGACGGCAGCCTTGATCGGGCAATTAAGTTATGTGAGTTAGCCGCCAAAGCTGGCGCGGACGCCGCCAAGTTTCAAAACTTTAGAGGACCCAAAATCGTTTCTGATTATGGTTTTCGCCATATGAACGCGCAAGTCTCCCATCAAGCCAAGTGGAAAAAGAGTGTCACGGAGGTTTATGACGGAGCATCCATACCGTTCGAGTGGACACTGCATCTAGGCGAAGCTTGCGCTGACCTCGGTATCGTATATTTCTCATCACCCTACGACTTCGAAGCGATTGATATGCTCGACGCCTATGTGCCAGCCTACAAGATTGGTTCTGGCGACATAACCTGGATTGAAGCCTGCCTGCGCATGGCGTGCAAGGGCAAACCCGTCCTGCTCGCCACAGGAGCCTCCACCATTGGCGATGTGCAGCGGGCGGTTGACGCCATTCTGCCGGTGAATCCGCAGCTGGTGTTGATGCAGTGCAACACCAACTATACTGCCGCCGACAGCAACTTTGACAGCATTCACCTCAACGTGCTCAAGACCTACCACCAGATGTGGCCAGACCTCATCCTCGGTTTGAGCGACCACACCCACGGGCATGCAACCGTTCTTGGAGCGGTGGCTCTGGGTGCGCGCGTGGTTGAGAAGCATTTCACCGATGACAACCACCGCGAAGGTCCCGACCATGCCTTCGCCATGAACCCCACCAGTTGGGCTGAGATGGTCACCGCCACCCGCCAGTTGGAACGCGCAATGGGCTCCGCCAACAAGACCATTGCCCAAAACGAGCACGACACCGTCGTGGTGCAGCGCCGCTGCCTGCGTGCCGCGCAGGACATCAAAGCTGGGCAGACGCTGACCCGTGAGATGATCGACGTTTTACGCCCTGCCACACCAGGCGCCATCATGCCTTATGATATCGAAGAGGTCGTTGGGCTCACCGCCCGCCAGGATATCTCCTCAGGGCAGGAACTGCGCTGGACCCAGCTTGGATAGGAACTGATGCGTATTTTGTACTTCACGCATGCCGATTCTGTGCACGATCAACGGTTTTTGGCAGCCCTGGCAGAAAGCGGGCACGAGGGTTTCGTGCTGCGCTTACACCCCGGGGACTACCCCACGCCCAACGGTATAAAAGCGTTGGAGTGGAGCGGCGCAGAATGCCAGCTGGTAGAAAATGACATCCCCCGCCTGACCCGGGAACTCAATGATATATTGACATCAGTTCAACCCGATCTTGTCCATGCCGGTCCGCTTCAGGACCTGGCATTTCTGGTTGCGAGAACTGGATTCACACCTCTCTTGAGCATGAGTTGGGGCTTTGACCTGATGCACGACGTGCTCGTCAGCCCTGATGCCGCCGAAAAAACACGCTTCGCCCTGGGTCACTCCGTGCGCCTGATCACCGATGCCCATTGCTCTGCTGCACAGGCGGTAAGCATGGGCTTTGATCCGGAGAGGATTTGCATCTTCCCCTGGGGGGTCGACCTGGCTCACTTCACACCAGCTTCCGCCCGCGTCCGCGGTGCGGTCTGGCGCGAACGCCACGGCTGGGGCGATAAGCGCGTGCTACTCTGCCTGCGAAGTTGGGAGCCCAACTACGGCGTGGACGTCTTGCTCAGGGCATTCATTGAAGCAGCCCAACAAGACGACCGTCTGCGCCTGATCCTGCTTGGAGATGGCAGCCAACACGACCTTCTGCTTTCAATTTTGGAAGAAGCACACTTAAACGATAAGGTCTTTTTGGGAGGGCGCGTGCCCAACCAGGATTTGATCACGTATTATGGAGCGGCAGACATTTACATAACCCCGAGCCACGTGGATGGCTCTTCGGTTTCCCTGATGGAAGCCATGGCTTGCGGTCTGCCCACCATCGCGTCTGACATCCCTGCCAATGCCGAGTGGATTGCCGACGGTCAAACTGGTTGGCTCTTCCCGGACGGAGATCATCATGCCCTGGCGGAGTTGCTCCTGAAAATCCCATCATTTGATCTACCTGCTGCTGGCAGGCGTGCGCGAAAAGTTGCTGAAAAGCGTGCCGACTGGCAGCGCAACAAGCAATTGCTGTTCCTCTGTTGGGAACAAGCTCTGACCTCTTCAAAAGGAAAGTCGCAATGAAAACCAGAATCCTACTCATTCTGATGGTCCTGGTGATGGTGACCATGGCATGCAGTTTGCCTTTATTTGGGAAAAAAGACGCGCCTGCCTTCCCAACATCCACCCCTGAATTAGGTATGCAGCTCTACTACGGCACCGGCATGCAGATCATGCTCCCGCCTTCTTACGTGGCGGAAGATATCGACAGCGCCCTGCCAACGATCATTGCCACAATTAAAGATTTTATTGGCGGCGAGTCCAGCCCGCTTTCCGGTCTGGTGGATAGCATTGAAGGCAATGTTGGCTGGTATGGCTACGACAGCGACAACGCAGCAGTCTACCCCACCCGGTTGATTGTGCTGCGCAACAAGACTTTTGCGAAACTACCGGTCAGCATGATCACGCTTGGGCTTGAGCAAGTGCTTGGCAACGACTCCTCCCTGGTGGACAGCGACTCAGTCAAACTTGGCGGTCGCAACATCACGCGGCTGAGTTATTCCAAGGACTCAACTGCCTGGGTAGCCTACTTGTTCAAGGAAGCCGATTATCTCTGGATGACGCTTTTCCTGACCACCCCAGCCAATATGGCAGTTGAGATGGACGACTTTGAACTCAGTGTCAGCTCCATCATAATCGATGCCGTCCAGCCAACACCTTAACGGAGGAACGTGAGCGAACCAAAAATCGTTGCGATTATCCAGGCGCGCATGAGCTCCTCGCGCCTGCCAGGCAAAGTGCTGCGCTTGGTGGGCAGCCAGCCGATGCTGGCACGCGTGCTGGCTCGCGCCAGCCGTGCCGCCTTGGTGGACGAAGTGGTGGTTGCAACCACCACTGACCCCAGCGATGAGCCAATCGCACAATACTGCGAAACCGCGGGTGTCCCCTGTTTCAGGGGTGACCTCTATGACGTGCTCGACCGTTACTACCAGGCAGCCAGGGCAAGCGGCGCTGATATTGTCGTGAGGTTGACCGCGGACTGCCCGTTCATCGACCCGGAAGAGATTGATCGAACCGTCACCCATTTCCACCTGACTTGCGCTGACTTCACCGCCAACCGCCTGCCTCCGCCTTTCAGGCGAACCACCCCCGTCGGCATGGATACCGAGGTTGTTTCTTTTGCCGCGCTTGAACGCGCCTGGCAGGAAGCCACCGAGCCTTTTGAACGCGAACATGTCATGCCTTACTTGTATGACCTGCCCGGTCGTTTCAAGATCAGCGTCGCGGACTGGGAAAACGACCTCAGTCACTTGCGCTTCACGGTCGATACACCTGCAGATCTCGAGGTTGCCAAGCAGGTATATGGGGAGTTCAACGACAACGATAATTTTACCCTGCAGGATCTGCTGGCTGCCAACGCCCTTCATCCTGAGTGGCAAGCTCAACTGGCTGAAGTGAAGCATAAGGATCTTTTTGAAGTGGATCACCGCGCGAATAAGCTGGACAAGGAGCAGACAGCAGAAAGAAACGAGCCTCTCCATGACAGTTGATCATCCTGTTCCCGCCCTCCATTGCCCATTGTGTGGCAGCTCAAAAGCTAAAGTCATTTCCGAGATGGACTCCTTCGGCTTTAAGATCCGATACTATCTCTGCCAGACGTGCGGATTTGTTTTCCAGAACCCTGGTGAGAGTGCAGCCGCGGATCCCGCATTTTATGCCGAGACCTATCGTAAGCTCTACCAGGCAACCGAAGAACCCACCGCCAAGGACCTGCGCCAGCAGCGCCTGCGCGCTGAGTATCAGCTTAATCTGTTGCAAAACCATGGCGTCTACCGGTTGTGGCGCGCGCTGGATATCGGTGCATCATCCGGAACGCTGATGCAGACGATCCACGAGGCTTACAACGCAGAGATGATCGGTGTGGAACCGGGCAATGCCTACCGCAAGCTGGCAGAAGCGAAAGGCTTCAAACTTTACCCCTCCCTCGAACAACTTCAAGCCCATGAAACCGAGAAGTTCGACCTGGTAACCATCATGCACGTACTCGAGCATCTCGAAGATCCATTGAGCACCCTCCGCGAAATAAGAACAAAAATATTGGATGATGACGGCTTTTTGCTGGTGGAAGTGCCCAACTTCTACGCCCACGAATCCTACGAGTTGGCGCACCTGAGCTGTTTCACCGAACACACCCTGGGCGAAATGCTCCAACAGGCAGGCTACAAGATCATGCACGCGCGTAAACATGGCTACCCGCGTTCAGAGACGCTCGACCTTTACCTGACCGTGCTTGCCCGCCCGGAGAGCGATCCTGAGGAGATTCCAGCGGTTATCCCTGAACATAACGTCGCCCTCAAACGTACTTTTGGCACCCTAAAAAGGAACGTACTGACCAAAATCCAGCCTGGCAAAACCTGGCTGCCCCTGGAGGATCAAGCCTGATGCCGCCCGTCCTGACCCTTTTCACGGCTCCCAAGCCCTTCACCAATCCACATATCGATCTGATTCAGCGCAACGCGCTTCGAAGTTGGAAAGCCTTGGGGGACGCGGTGGAGATCGTGCTGATTGGGTCCGAGGAAGGCATCGCCGAAGCCGCTGCTGAGTTCGGCTTCAAGCATCTGCCGGATGTGCCCGTTAATGCGCTTGGTACGCCTCTTATCAGCGGGATTTTCAAGCTCGGGCGCGACGTCAATCAAAGCCCGCTGCTGGCATATGTCAATGCCGATATTATCCTTTTCCCAAACTTTCTCGATGTGGCTCAGCAGGTTGCCGCCAGGCTGCCAAAGTTCCTTTTGGTCGGGCAGCGTTGGGACCTGGAAGTTTCGCAGCTTTTAAGCTTTGAGGGCGACTGGGCTGAGCCGCTGCGTACCCTCGCCTGGCGAGATGGTAAACTGCATGTCCGGGCAGGGAGCGATTACTTCGTCTTCCCACGCGCGTGCTTCAAAGACATCCCGGACTTCACCGTTGGACGCGCTGGTTGGGACAATTGGATGATCTTCAAAGCCAGGCAGGAAAACTGGCCGGTGGTGGATTGCACCTCCGACCTCGATATCATCCACCAAAATCACGACTACAGTCACCTGCCGAACGGCCAGCCGCATTACCGACTGCCGGAAACAGGTGAGAATATCCGCCTGGCAGGTGGGCGGCGTACCATTTTTGATCTCAACGATGCTTCCCATCGTCTGGTGCGCAGCAAGATCGAAGCCATGCCGCGCGACTGGAAGGGCAAACTACGCGAGTTCCAGAACCGCCCAATGCTTAAAAACAACAATTTCGTCCTCACTCAGCTGCTCTTCACCCTGTTTCAGCCAAAGCGCGCCTGGGTTGAGTTCTGGAAAAACCGGGAGATGCAAAAAGTCATGCTCTCCTCCCGCGAATCAGCAGAAAATTAGAGGAGTGTTTATGCGAGTTGGGCAAAATCCTGCAAAAACAGTCAAAGAAGTAGCAAAACCGAAGCGGATCACGGTTGCCGTGCTGAACTACATTCCGTTTATGAGCGGTTTCTTTGCGGAAACGTTCGATGTGCTGAAGCTCTGCCTCGGCAGCATCTGGGAAAACACGGATTCGCCCTATGACCTGCTGGTATTCGACAACGCCTCCTGCCCGGAGGTGCGCCAATACCTGGTCCAGAAGCAGCAAGAGGGCAAGATCCAATTCCTGATCCTTTCAGACACAAACCTGGGCAAGGGCGGCGCCTGGAACATCATGCTGGCTGCTGCTCCGGGCGAGGTGATCGCCTATACAGACAACGACTGCTACTTTTTCCCAGGCTGGCTTTCCAACTCGCTGAAAGTGCTCGAAACTTACCCCAACGTGGGTATGGTCACCTCCCGTCCGATTGCCAACGATAACGCCTACAACTCCAGCACGATTGCCTGGGCACAGAGCGCGCCTGAAGCAGTCATCCAGTTTGGCAAGTTCCTGCAATGGGAGGATTTTCGTTCGTTTGTCTCCAGCCTCGGCGTGACCGATGAAGAAGCCCAACAGCGCTACGCCAACCTTGAGGATGCCGTCCTCACGTACAAGGGCGTGCCCGCTTACCTCGGAGCCATCCATTACCAGTTCCTGGCATACAAGCGCGTTTTACAGCAGTTCCTGCCCTTTGATATGGACCGCCCCATGGGGCAGGTGCAGCGTCTGGATGGCAAAGTCAACGATGCAGGTTACCTGCGCCTGATGACAAGCACGCCCTACATGCAGAATATGAGCAACCAGGTCCCCGATTGGGTCAAACAACAAAGCGGGAAGGCTGCTGTCCAGAGCGTCAAAAAGAAAAGCGGCTTCCAGCTAAAGAACCTGCGCCTTATCAAGTGGCCATTGATGCGGCTATATGACTGGATCTTCAAAATTTACTGGCGGGAAGAGTAGCTCCCCAAGAGTTACCGGAGAGAAAGATGAAATTCTTAATTGCGGGTCTGGGTTCCATCGGCAGGCGCCACCTGCGCAATTTGCGCGCCCTCGGGCAGGAGGATATCCTCCTCTACCGTACACATCAAGCCACCCTGCCGGACGCGGAGCTTGGCGATTTACCAACATTTACGGAGCTAAGCCTGGCGCTTGCTGAAAAACCGGATGGCGTTATCATCGCGAACCCTACCGCGCTGCACATGGAAGTGGCAATCGCTGCTGCCAGGGCTGGCGCAGCACTGCTGATTGAAAAGCCGGTATCCGACAGCCTTGCGGGGCTTGGCGAACTGCAATCCGTGCTTGCGCAGAGCGGGAAGCCTGCCATGGTGGGCTTCCATTTCCGCTTCCACCCGGTGCTGAACCAGGTCAAGACCCTGCTGGAAAGCGGTCAGCTCGGCAAGCCGCTCTCGGCTCGAGCCCACTGGGGCGAATATCTGCCAGGCTGGCATCCCTGGGAAGATTACCGCCGCTCTTATGCCGCCCGCGCTGACCTTGGCGGTGGCGTTGTGAACACGCTCTCGCATCCGCTGGATTATTTGCACTGGCTTCTGGGAGAGGTAGAAGGCGTCAGCGCCTGGACAGGCAAGCTGAGCGAACTCAAACTGGACGTGGAAGATCATGCCGACATCCTTCTGCGTTTTGCTGCCGGCGAGGTCGCCAGCGTGCACCTGGATTATTATCAACGCCCTCCTTCTCATACACTCGAGATCACCTGCGAGGATGGCAGCATCTGCTGGGATAACGCCACAGGCAGCTCGCAGGTTTTCCACGCGCAGACCGGTGCAACTAATCAGCAGCTGCCCCCCGAAGGCTTTGAACGCAACCAGATGTTCCTTGATGAAATGGCGACCTTTGTGCGCCTTTGCCAGGGCGAGACTTTGCCGCACTGCACGCTCGCGGACGGGATCCGGGCTCAGGAGCTTGTGCTGGCGATCAAGCAGTCTGCTTCTCAAGGCGGCTGCATGGTCAGGCTTGCCTGATGGTAGAATTCAGACGATATCAACACGAGGAAACCATGAGTAATATCCTTGAAAAATTTGATCTCCACGGCAGAACAGCCGTCGTGACCGGTGGAGCAGGCCTTTTGGGACGGCAGTTTTCGCTGGCGCTTGCCCAGGCAGGCGCGAACGTCCTGGTGGCAGATCTGGCACAAGCAACCGCGGAAGCCTACGCGCTCACCCTGCGCGAGCAAGGCTTGCGGGCTGAGGGCATTGGCGTGGATGTCACGGATCCTCATTCCACCCAGGCGATGGCGCAAGCCGCCCAGGAGATCTTTGGCAGCCTCGACATCCTGGTCAACAGTGCCGCGCTCGACCCCAAGTTTGACCCTGCCAACGCTGGTTCTCAAGGTGCCAACGCCTTTGAAAGCTATTCGCTCGACTCCTGGCGCCAGGCGCTGGATGTCAACCTGACGGGCATGTTCCTCGCCTCTCAGGCTGCCGTGCAGCCCATGCTTGCGGCAGGCAAGGGCGTCATCATCAATATTTGTTCCACCTACGGACTGGTTGGTCCGGATCAACGGCTCTACGAGCGCCCTGATGGCAGCCGCTCCTTCAAGCCGGTTTACTACTCTGTCACCAAAGCAGGCGTGCTCGGCTTCACCCGCTACCTGGCAGCTTATTACGCCGGCAAGAACATCCGCGTCAACGCTTTGACTCCCGGTGGTGTCTACAACGGGCACGATGAGATCTTCACGGCGCAGTACTCCGCCCGCACGATCCTGGGGCGCATGGCAAACATCGACGAGATGAGCGCTGCCATGCTCTTCCTTTGCTCGGATGCCAGCAGTTATATGACCGGCAGCAACCTGGTGGTCGATGGAGGCTGGACGGCATGGTAGGCAGACCCGAAGTGCTGGCTTTGATCCCTGCTAGGGGCGGCTCAAAGGGCATCCCCCGCAAGAACATCCGCAATTTTGCCGGCGCACCGCTCATCGCTTACAGCATTGCCGCCGGCTTGCAGTCGCAGTATGTGACGCGCGTAATCGTCTCGACCGATGACGAAGAAATCGCTGCGGTTGCCCGTGAGTGGGGCGCTGAAACGCCTTTCTTGCGACCCGCAGAGTTCGCCCAGGATGACACCACCGACCTGCCGGTGTTCCAACAGGCTCTCGCCTGGCTGGCTGAGCACGAAGACTATCACCCGGATTTCGTGGTGCAACTGCGCCCGACCTCGCCCGTTCGACCTCTCAATCTGATTGATGAAGCCATCGAACTGATGCTCACCAACCCCCAGGCGGATTGTGTGCGCGGCGTGGTTCCCAGCATGCAAAACCCCTTCAAAATGTGGCAGATTGAGCCCGATTCGCGCCAACTCAAACCCCTTTTGAGCCTGCCGAACCTCAAGGAGCCCTATAACGCTCCCCGCCAGGAACTGCCTAAGACTTACTGGCAGACCGGGCACGTGGATGTTATCCGTTCCAGCGCCATCCTTGAAAAAGGCTCACTAACTGGCGACGTCATTCTCCCGGTGCTGATCGATCCGCGTTATACCGTCGACATCGACACCCCTGCCGACATGGCGCGCTATGCCCGGCTGATGCAGGATCCCGAGCTTCATTCGGTCGATCCACTCAAAAGTCGCCGGCAGTTCCCAGCCCAACCGAAACTGTTGGTGATGGATTTTGACGGCGTCTTCACCGACGATACGGTTATCACCGATCAGGACGGTCGCGAAAGCGTCATCTGCAGCCGCGCAGATGGCTTTGGCTTTGACCTGCTGCGCCAGCAGGGCAAAGTGCATGCCCTGATCCTCTCGCGTGAAGAAAATCCGGTGGTCAGCGCCAGGGCGCGCAAACTGAATCTCGAAGTCTACCAGGGCGTGCAGAACAAGGCTCAGGCAATCCAGCAGCTTTTAAAAGAACGCCTTTTAGCCCAGGCAGAAGTCATTTACATTGGCAACGATCTGAACGACCTGCCTGTATTACCTTACGTGGGATACTTTGCCTGCCCACAGGATGCGCATACCGAAGTGATCCGGCGTGCCGACCTGGTGCTGAGTAAACCCGGCGGTCGCGGCGCTATCCGCGAATTGGTTGAGATCATCCTTAGGAGCGAACATGAATCGTGAAGTGAGTATTGGTAACCGCAAGATCGGCGATGGACATTCCGCTTATATCATTGGCGAAATCGGTATTAACCACAACGGCGACATTGATGTCGCAAAAAAGTTGATGGAGGTTGCCAAAAATGCCGGCGCGGACGCAGTCAAATTCCAAAAACGCACACCCGAGCTGTGTGTGCCGGAACATCAGCGTAACCAGATGCGCGATACCCCTTGGGGATACATCACCTACCTGGATTACCGCTATAAGGTGGAGTTCGACGAGGAAGCTTACACCGAAATCGATCGCTTCGCCAAAGAGATTGGTATCGATTGGTTTGCATCCTCCTGGGATATTCCTTCACTCGAGTTCATCGAGCGCTTCAATCCGCCCGCCCACAAGCTCCCTTCCGCTTTACTGACGGACCTGGAACTACTTCGGGCTTATCGCGCCACCGGCAAACCGCTGATCGTCTCCACCGGCATGTCCACTCTCGACGAGATCAAGGCTGCCCTGGAGATCATTGGCGAAGAAAACCTGATCCTCTGCCACACCACCAGCAGCTATCCCTGCCCACCAGAGGAACTCAACCTGCGCATGCTCCAGACCCTGCGCGAGATGACCAGCATTTGTCCGATCGGATACTCCGGGCACGAGGTAGGGTTGGTGCCATCGGCAGTTGCTGTGGCACTGGGAGCCTGCCTGGTGGAGCGCCACATCACGCTTGACCGCGCCATGTGGGGTTCTGATCAGAGCGCCTCGGTGGAACCGCAGGGGCTCGCCAGCCTGGTGAAGTACATCCGCGTCACGGAACGTTCGCTCGGTGATGGTGTCAAGCATGTTTATGACAGCGAGCTGTCTTCATTGAGTAAGTTAAGGCGGTTTAGCCAGTAAGATGAAAACCCCACAGTTAGTCGAGCGTATGCACCGGCGTGTCAGGCTTGAGGCGGCACATCGCGCCAATGATCGCCGTTTTGTTGCTCTGGCAACCCGGGTGACCACAGAAGCCCCCGAAAGAACCGCAGCGCCAGTCATCTTCTTTGACGTCTCCACGCGTCTGACAGGTACCAGCCTGAATGCAGCCTTTGCTGCTCTGAGCGCCTGGTCACTTGAACTCAAAGGGGTGCGTGTGATCCATTTTGTGTGCCGGCAAGGCCTTGCGCCCTGCGTATTCGGCACAAAACGCAACGCCATCCATCAAAATCCACCGTGCAGAGGGTGCATCCGGCAATCTGATGCGCTTTTCAGCCAGTCGGAGGTGGTCTCCTTCGGGTTCGACGCGGAAGCCCTGCCCCAGGGCTTGCTTGAACCGCTTGGTCTCGATGAACTGAGCCGTTTTACATACGCCGACCTGCCTTTGGGTCAGCTGGCTCTGCCCTCCATGCGCTGGATTCTGCGCCGCCATCACCTGATAGACGACGAACTCACGCGGTCACTGTTCAGGAACTACATCCGCTCTGCTTATTCCCTGGCGCTGCAATTTGAAGTCTTGGTTGAGGAAACGAAACCTCAAACTGTGGTGGTTTTCAACGGCATGCAGTACCCCGAAGCGACCGCCCGATGGGTGGCGCGCAAGCACGGCATTCGCGTCATCAGCCACGAAGTCGGTTTGCGTCCTTTCAGCGCGTATTTCACCGAAGGGGATGCCACCGCTTACGATCTCGAGATCCCCACGGATTTCCAACTGAACGAAGCGCAAAACCAACGCCTGGATGAGTATCTGAGCAAGCGCTTCAAGGGCGATTTTCATATGGCAGGGGTCAAGTTCTGGCCGGAAATGAGCGAACTCAAGCCGGAATTCCTGCAAAAAGCAGCCCGCTTCAAGCAACTGGTGCCAATCTTCACCAACGTCATCTTTGACACCAGCCAACCCCACGCCAATGTCGTGTTTGAGGACATGTTCACCTGGCTCGATTCGCTATTGGACACCGCCAGGGCGCATCCCGACACGTTGTTTGTCATTCGCGCCCATCCCGACGAAGCCCGCCTTGGCAAAGCCAGCGAGGAATCGGTGGCGGAGTGGGCGGACGCCCGAGGGGTGAAGCGTATCCCCAATCTGCACTTCATCCCACCCCAGGAGTACGTCAATTCCTACGACCTTATCCGCATGGCAAAGTTCGTGCTGATCTACAACTCCACCATCGGTTTGGAAGCGTCCATTCTCGGCGTGGCGGTTCTTTCGGCTGGCAAAGCACGTTTTACCGCCTCAGATGTAGTCTGGCTCCCGGAAACAAAAGCCGCCTACCAGGAAAAACTCGACTTCCTTTTAAACACAGGCACAGTCGAGGTGCCGGCGCACTTCAAGCTCAACGCCCGCCGCTTCCTCTACTGGCAGCTTTACCGGTCCTCGCTTGGTTTTGAAGACTTCCTGAAACCGGATGGCGTCTGGGCGGGTTATGTGACTCTCAAAGATTTCCCCTTGTCGGCATTGTTACCTGAAAACTCAGCCGCGCTGCAGACTGTCCATGATGGCATTTTACATGGAGGGGATTTTATGCTCAAGGAGGACCCCCAATGAAACTCGAAAAGATCGTTGCCTTGGTGCCCATGCGGCACGTTTCCAAGCGCGTGCCCGGCAAGAATTACCGCCCGATGTGCGGCAAGCCTCTTTATGCCCATATCATCGAGACCCTCCTGAGTGTTGAATTGATAAGCCAGGTGGTTGTGGATACCGATTCCCAGCCGGTCATAGAGGGACTCACGCACGATTATCCGCAGGTGAAAATCCTGCTGCGTCCGGAAGAATTGCGTGCCGACACCACCCCCACCAATGAGATCCTGGTGCACGACACTGCCCAGGTGCCTGCGGATCTCTACCTGCAAACCCACAGCACCAACCCCTTGCTCAAGGCTGAGACGATCCGGCGCGCCATCGAGCAATTACGCCAGTCCTACCCGGAGTATGACTCGCTTTTCGGCGTCACCCGGCTGCAAACCCGCCTTTGGGACGAACTCGGGCGGGCTGTCAATCACAACCCCGCCATCCTGCTGCGCACGCAGGACCTTCCCCCTATCTACGAAGAAAACTCTTGCATCTACCTCTTCACCCGTGAAACCCTGCTCACCAGGCGCAACCGCCTGGGTGAGAGACCGATGATGTTCGAGATTGACGCCGTAGAAGCCACCGATATCGACGTGGAGCTGGATTTTGTCATCGCTGAAACGCTGATGGCACACCAAAGTAAATAATGAGGTTGTTCAGATGAGAAATGTCTTGGTTTCTGCCCCCTATATGCTGCCCTTCATGGACCGATTTAGTCCAATCCTGGAACATTTCGACCTTCACCCTATCATCCCGGAAGTGCATGAACGCCTTGAAGCAGAAGAAATTCTGCGCTATGCCGGTCAGTTTGAAGGCGCCATCTGCGGCGATGACCGTTATAACGCCAATGTCATCAAAGCCTGCCTGCCTGCTCTGAAAGTGATTTCCAAATGGGGCACCGGCATCGACTCGATTGATAAAGAAGCTGCTGAATCCTTGGGTGTGCGTGTTATGAACACGCCCAACGCCTTCACCGTGCCCGTATCTGAAAGCGTGATGAGCAGCATGCTCAACTTCGCCCGCCGGCAGCCCTGGATGGACCGCGCCATGAAGAATGGCGTCTGGGACAAAATTCCCGGGCACACCCTGAGCGAGTCAACCCTGGGCGTTGTGGGCGTGGGCAACTGTGGCAAAGCCGTGCTGAGAAGAGCACGCGCCTTTGGTATGAAGCTGCTGGGAAATGACATCGTCGAGATCGCACCCGACTTCCTGTTGGAAAACTACGTAGAAATGACCACCCTCGAGGACCTGCTGCAGCGTGCTGACTACATCAGCCTCAACACCTCCCTGACCCCCTCTGCGTATCACCTGATCAATGTGGAAACCCTGCGATTCGTCAAACCCAGCGCGGTGCTGATCAACACCTCGCGCGGACCCGTGGTACACGAAGTTGCGCTGATTGAGGCATTGCAGCAGGGTCGCCTACGCGGTGCGGCGCTGGATGTATTTGAGCAGGAACCACTCCCGCTGGATAGCCCGCTGCTCCAGATGGATAACGTTCTGCTCTCGCCTCACAACACCAACAGCAGTCCGTTCTACTGGGAACGGATCCACTGGAACACCCTGCGTAATTTGCTGATCGGGCTCGAAATTCCGGTGGGTGATATCGCCAGCCTCAAAGCGCTCGAAAAACGCGCATAAGGAGACAGAATAGGACTAATTATGAGCGATTCAAAGAAAACCATTCTGATCACTGGTGCAGCCGGAGGGGTTGGGCGGGCGACTGTGAAGCATTTCCATGAACGCGGCTTCCGCGTGATTGGCGTTGACCGGCAGAGTGTCTATACCGAATTCCCTGCCGATGGGTTGTTTATCCAGGCGGACATTTCCGTGCCGGAGAACCTCGAGAAGATCTTTGCCCAGGCAACCCAATTCACGCCCACCCTGGACGTGCTGGTGAACAACGCCGGCTTCCAGGTGACCAAACCCCTGATTGAGACAACGGTGGAAGAGTGGGATATGGTAATGGCTTCCAACCTGCGCTCAGTTTTCCTGGGAGCCAAGCTGGCTTATCCGCTCTTGAAAGCCGAAGGTGGCGGCGCGATTGTGAATGTGTCATCGGTGCATGCCGTGGCAACCAGCGCCAACATCGCTGCCTATGCCGCCAGCAAAGGCGGACTGCTCGCCCTCACCCGTGCCATGGCAATCGAGTTCGCGCCCGACAACATCCGCGTGAACGCTGTCCTTCCCGGGGCGGTCGACACGCCCATGCTGCGCGCCGGCTTCCATCGCGGACGCAATAATGAAGCCTCTGAAGAAAGCCAACTGGCAGCCCTGGCAGCCAAAACCGTCAACGGACGCGTCGCGCTGCCGGAAGAAATCGCTTCGGTGATCTATTTCCTGGCAGATCCCACCCAGTCCAGCTTCATTACCGGACAGGGGCTGTTGGCGGATGGCGGCGCAACCTGCCGCTTGAGCACGGAATAAAGATGTCCACAACAAACCCCATCCCCGAGGTTTCCGCGTTGGGTCGCCTTGCCCGCAACGCTTACGACTTCATCAAGCGCGTTCCAGAGCTGCCCGCTGCCTACCTGCACCCCTGGCGGCGCGAATCCCGCCGCCGGCTGGCTGAGTTGAAGGACAGCCACAAGAGCGAACGCTGTTTCATCGTCGGCAATGGTCCATCACTGAAGAACACCAACCTCAGCCTGCTCAAGGGCGAGTTCTCCATCGGCATGAATCGCGTCTTCCTGGCTTCCAAGGAGCTTGGCTTCACTCCGAGCTGCCTGGTGTGCGTCAACGACCTGGTGGTGGAACAATCCGTGCCGGAATTCAACGCCCTGCAAATGCCCAAGTTTTTCTCGTGGCGCGCCAGCAAGTGGCTGCAGATGGACGACTGGATGCACTTTATTTACACCACCTACACCACCCCAAAGTTTTCCACCGATGTGCGCAACCGCGTCTGGGAAGGCGCAACCGTTACCAACGTCTGCCTGCAGCTGGCTTACCACATGGGCTTCAAGGAAGTGATCCTGATCGGTGTGGATCACAGCTTTGCCACCAAGGGCAAACCCAATACCACGGTCGAATCCCAGGGTGATGATCCCAATCATTTCTCGGCAGCCTACTTTGGCAAGGGCTTCCGCTGGCAACTGCCGGACCTTGAGACCTCCGAATTGGGTTACCGCATGGCGCGCCAGGCTTACGAGAAAACCGGCAGGCGCGTCCTGGACGCCACCATCGGCGGCAAGCTGGACATCTTCGAGAAGGTTGATTACGAGAGTTTGTTTACAGGGCATTAAGTCTCATTTGGATTAAGGGTTGTAGGTGGCTTTAGTCCATCCGCCTTTCTCAGTAGGAGCAAGCCCCCACCGTACAGTTGGGCTCGCGTGCCCGCGAAGTGGTAGGGGTAGATCGGAATGAGGGTTCTTTTCCCTCACTCCGACATATGCTACTTCGACGTAGATCCGGCTGGAAAAGCTCGCGTGCCCGCGAAGTGGGTAGATCGGAATGAGGGTTCTTTTCCCTCACTCCGACATATGCTCTGACATATGCTACTTCGACGTAGATCCGGCTGGGAAAGTGATATTGGAGGAGGTCATGATACTGCTCGCTTCGCTCCCAGCATCATAACCTCCTCCGTACAGCGTGTATAATCAAAAGATGCAATCTCTGCCGCTGGTAAGCATCGTCACTCCCTCTTTTAACCAGGCTGCCTTCCTCGAGCAGACCCTTCGCTCCGTGCTGGAACAGGATTATCCCAACATCGAATACTGGGTCATCGACGGCGGCTCAACCGACAATAGCGTCGAGGTGATCAAGCAATACGCCCCAAGACTGGCGGGTTGGGTTTCCGAAAAGGACAAAGGTCAGGCGGATGGCATCAACAAGGGGTTTGCCAAGGCTACCGGTGAGATCATCGGCTGGCTCAATTCTGACGATCTCTATTACCCCGGAGCAGTTGCTGGCGCGGTGGAAGCTTTCCGCCTGCATCCTGAAGCCTCCTTCGTTTTTAGCGACGTCGAGTCGATCGACGAGCACGGGAACGCTTTCAACCTGATGCGCTATGGCGATTGGAAACTCCCGGACCTGATGACCTTCCATATTATTGGTCAGCCCGGGGTGTTCATGCGCCGAGCGGTGCTCGAACAAGCCGGCTACCTGGACCTCAGCTACAACTACCTGCTCGATGTGCAGCTTTGGCTCAGAATGGCTGCCATCGCCGACCCCATTTACGTGCCTGGAACAGTCTGGGCAGCAGCCCGCATTCACTCGGACGCCAAAAACGTTGCCCATGCCCAAAAATTCGGCGCGGAAGCCTCCAGGCTTGCCAAGTGGCTGTGCGAGGATAAGCGCTTTTACCCCCTTTCCGCTAAATTGTTCAACAAGATCTGGGCGGGAGCCCACCGCCTTAATGCCTTCTACCTGGTGGAAGCCGGTCAGTTCAAACCCGCTTTACGCTCCTACGCGAAGATGCTGCGCCTGGCGCCATCTACTTCAAAAGGAACCTTCAAACGCATGGGCTATGCCATGCTTGGTGCGCTTGGAGTGCAAAGAATACGTCAAAGATACACAAACTGGCGCCTGAAGCATTATCAAAAACGACAAGGCAAGTTCGAAAAACATGCCTGAAAAGCTCAAAATTCCTGTCGGGATCTCCTTTTACCCCCTCCAGGGAGGGGGTTTGGGGGTGGGTGTTTCCTTCACTAACTATGATTTACAATAACAGCATGTCCATGCAACCACTAGTCTCTATCATCACCCCCTCCTTCAACCAGGCGCGCTTCCTCGACCAAACCATGCGCAGCGTGCTCGAGCAAGATTACCCTAACATTGAATATATCGTCATCGATGGCGGCTCGAGCGATGGCAGCCTGGAAATCATCCAAAAATACGCTGATCGCCTCGCCTATTGGCAGAGCCGAAAAGATAAAGGCCAGACCGACGCCATCAACCAGGGCTTCTCGCGTGCCACCGGCGAGATCCTGGCGTGGCTCAACTCCGATGATATTCTCTATCCCGGAGCCATCAGCGCAGCTGTCCGGCAACTACTCGAGCACCCCGAGGTCGGCATGGTCTACGGCGACTGCCACTGGATCAACGCTGAGGGTGAAGTTATCGGCAACTTCCCGGCTGCCCAGACCGACCTGAAAAAGCTGCGCCGAGGCTACGTGCACATCCCGCAGCAAACCGCTTTCTTCCGTGCAGACCTCTGGCGCAAGGTGGCACCGCTGGACGATAGTTTCTACTTCGCCATGGATTATGACCTCTGGACGCGCCTGGCTGCTCAAGCCCCGCTGCTCTATGTGCCCGAAACCTGGGCGGCCTTCCGCCTGCATGAAGGCGCCAAATCCATCGCCGCGGATGACCGCTGCTGGCCGGAAATGCTGCGAGTTCACTATCGCGATGGGGGAAAGAAAATTTCCCTGTTAACTCTCAAGTACACGATCCGGAAAATAGTGCAGCCACTATGGATCTGGCTGCGTAAACGCCGGCTTTCCTGATCAGTGATTGGAGGTGTAGAGTGGAAATTCAGAAAAAGTTAGGCACCGCAATGACAATATTGAGACAAAAAGGTCCCGCCGGGGTCTGGCGCACCATCCGTCAAAAAATGGCCGCACTCACCTGTACCAACGAAAACGAAATTATTTTTGAGATCCTCCAGGACTCCGCCAGCCCAGGTGTTATGTGTGACGTGGGAGCGCACCATGGTTATTGCCTGATCCCATTTGCGCAAGCCGGCTGGCAGGTGTTTGCCTTTGAGCCTGACCCGGATAACCGTGCCCACTTGCTTGAAAATACGCGCATGTACTCCAATGTCCATGTCGATGACCGTGCTGTGTCCGATAAATTGGAAACATCTGTCCCCTTCTTTACCTCGAAGGAATCCAGTGGAGTGAGCAGCCTTTCTGCTTTTCTTCCCAGTCATGAAACAACCATAACAGTGAACACAACCACTCTCAGGGAATTTTTCATCGAACAAGGTGTAGACCGTGTGGATTATCTAAAAGTTGACACTGAAGGGTTCGATTTGATGGTGCTCAAGGGAATTAACTGGGAGCAAACCCAGCCGAAAGCCATCCTGTGTGAATTTGAGGACGCAAAAACGCAAAAGCTGGGATACACCTATCAAACAATGGCAGATTACCTGGTCGGCAAGGGCTATCATGTGCTCGTTTCAGAGTGGCGCCCCATCATAAGGTACGGTGAGCAGCATTCCTGGCGGGGGTACTTCACTTACCCCCACAGATTGCATGAGGAGAAAGCCTGGGGTAACCTGATCGCCATTCACGAGGATCTGTTGTTTCAACAGCTACTGGACAGATGCAAGCCGAAAACCGAAGCCCACAAAGCTTTACAGCCTGCCTGAAATTGGTGCCTTGACTAGATAGGGTTTTGAAGAACTACGCCTTCTGTTTCGCCGGTTGCCAGTTCACAAGGAAAAGCCCAACTACCGCAACCCCCAATCCAAGCAGTCCAAGCAGTGAAACACTTTCCCCCAGGAAGATCCAGGCCAGCAGAGTGATCTGGATCAGCATGGAATTGTTGATCATGCTCGACTCCATCGCCGTCAGCGATTGCAGGGTGTGGTTCCAAATCCAGAAAGCAAGGGCGGTATTGAGACCCGCGATCAAGATTAGCAGCAGCCAAACTCTCAGGTCCAACGGGGGAATGCCCTGGAAAATCATGACTCCCCCCAGCAGCACCACCGCCCCGATGCCCATGCTGATCCCCGTCACCACCATTGGATCCAGGCGCTGATGGCGGTTCACAGCCCGCCCCATCACAGCGGCAACCGAATTGGCGATCATCGTAATTAAGGCCAGCCCCATTCCGAGCGCGCTCTTGGGTATGGTTGTCACCGGCAGGAAGTAGACCAGGACACCGGCAAGAAAGATTGCCATACCAGCCCACTGCAGACGGCTGACCTTTTCTTTCAAAAAGATCAATCCCAACACCGCCACCATTGGACCGGTAAAACTCAGCAGCAGGCTCATGGTGATCGCGTCCAGGTGTACCAACGCCATAAACTGCCCGCCTTGCGTGATCGTGTAGTAAACCAGCCCGAGGATTACCAGGTAGCGCCAGTCGAAAGAGCTCAACTGCTTCACTTCAGCTCTGCGTTTGAGCAAACCCGGCAGCAGGAACAGGAACGCCAACATGTATCGTATGCCAGTGAAAGCCAGCGGCGGCACATCCACCAGGTACTTTTTGACCAGGATAATCGTGCTGGACCAAAGTATGGTCACAAACAGGGCTAAGAGAATGGCTTTGCTGCGAGAAGAAAGAGACATTTGATTCCTACCTCCCGGCATTATAACATGCCGGAATATTACCGACACTATACTACATAATAATCATGATCTTCAGCCTAAAAGAGTCTTAATTTCCCTTCCCTTCTAATGGCATTTTGCGTTAAATGCGAGAATGGTTGCATAGACGAACTTCGTGATGTAGGTTCATCTCCTGAAATTTTACTTTCCAGACTAGTTGAATATTCCCAAGGAGTCGATATGAATGCCAGGCGAACGTCCCACAAGCTGGTTTGGTCCCGGATGGCTTATCAAGGGCTGATGCGCACAGAAAAAGAGAGCCTGATAGATGGAAACGTCTATCAACCATCAGGGAATACAGAACCTGATTACATTGCCGCAATCGCTCAGTACGTTGCTGCCGGCAACTCACTCTGCGTTACGGTCGGTTTCTTGATGGGCAGCGCGACAATGGATGCTGCAGCAAATAACCCCAGTATTAATTTCGCGATCATGGATATGTTCTGGGATGGTCCTGCTTACCCGGCCAACCTGCGCGGTATTCACTTTTCCATGGATCAAGCTGCTTAACTTGCAGGCACTCTGGCAGGGTCTATGACCGAGACGGAAAAGATCCGTATCGTTGCCGGCATGTCCATCCCGCCAGTCAAAGACTTCGTCTTCTTTACATCTACGGAGCACAATGGGCTAATCATTCCGTCTACCACCTGCTTGATTATGCCAATCATTTCGGCAATGAGGCTCTCGGCGCAGCCATAGCCCAATCCCAAATTGACCGCGGCGTAGATGTGATCATGGGTGTGGGTGGAATGACCAGAAATGGTGCCATCAAGCAAGCGGGCTTACAAGGCAAGTACTATATCGGCATTGATATTGACACCTACTACACAGTCTTCGAAGGCGGTGCGATAACCGGCTCAGAATACCTGCTGACCAGCATACTCAAACATGTGGACAACGCCGTTTACGATACGATCGTCTCCCATGTGAATGACACGTTCACTCCCGGAACAACCCTCTATAACGTTGAGAACGGCGGAGTTGGGTGGCACCTTATCATGAAACCAAACCCGATATTCCCGCGGAGGTGATAACTTATCTTAAAGGTGTAGCAGCCGGTATTACCAATGGAAGCGTGGATGTCTGGCAGCCGTTATACACACACTTCATCTATTTACCCTCGATACTTCACTAACCATGGTGGTTTCACATAATAAGAGAGATCGGTTTAGAACCGATCTCTCATTTGCATTTACCATATTGTCTTTTTCCAGCCAACTGTACCTTCAGTATTTCTCAAGCACCCAAATAGGCTTTGACCACACTATCATTCTTGAGAAGGTCATCGCCATTGCCCTCAATCGTGATGGATCCGGTCTCGATCACGTACGCCCTGTTCGAGACAGCCAGAGCCATCTGGGCATTCTGCTCAACCAGTAGAATGGTAGTGCCCTGTTCGTTAATGGTTTGGATAATTTCAAATATCTGTTCCACCAAGAGGGGGGCAAGCCCCATTGAAGGCTCGTCCAGCAACAGCAACTTGGGATGGGACATCAACCCTCTCGCGATGGTGAGCATTTGCTGCTCCCCACCGGAAAGCGTGCCGCCAAGCTGGTTCTTTCTTTCGGCAAGCCGGGGAAATCGCTCAAACATTTGCTGGATATCCCGGTTGATTTGCGCTTTGTCATTGACAGTGAACGCGCCCATGTACAGGTTTTCCAAAACTGTCATACGCGCGAAGATCTTCCGCCCTTCAGGCACGTGCACAATACCCATTTTGACGATGTCCTGGGCTGGTTTGGAAGTAATGTCCTCACCATTGAACACGATACTGCCTTCGCGCGGATGCATGATTCCGGAAATCGTCTTTAGTGTGGTCGATTTACCGGCGCCATTGGCACCGATCAGTGCTACCACTTCTCCCTGGTCAAGATGAAAACTGATGCCCTTTAACGCCTGGATCACGCCATAATAAACGTTCAGATCTTTAACCGATAGCATGCGTTTTTCTCTTTCTCTCCTGGTATTTTTCGGTCAGCTGACCGCCGCCCGCACCCAGGTAGGCCTCAATGACCTTTGGGTTGGATTGAATTTCTCCAGGAAGACCTTCCGCGATTTTGACACCATAATCCAAAACAGAAATCTGGTCCGAGATCTCCATCACCACTTTCATATCGTGTTCAATCAAGAGGATTGTCAGGTTGAGCTCATCGCGTATTTTGCGGATAAAACTCGTCAGAGATTTCGACTCGGATGGATTCATGCCAGCCGTAGGCTCATCCAGCAGCAGCAAGCGCGGCTTGCTTGCTAGGGCGCGGGCAATTTCGAGCTTGCGCTGTTCGCCATAAGGTAGATTTCGCGCCAGGAAGTTTTCCCTTCCGTGCAGTCCGACATAATCAAGGAGCCGAAAACTATTAGCGAGAGTTTCAGTCTCTTCATTTTTGGCCCCGCGGGTGCGCAGGATGGCTTGTATCCAAGTGGCACTCAAGCGGGTTTCATGTCCGATGAGGATATTCTCAATCGCGGTCAGATTTCCAAACAAACGCACATTCTGATACGTACGGGCGATGCCCAAACCAGCAATGACGTTGGTTTGCAGCCCTTGTATGGGTGTGTCGTAAAAGTTGATCTGACCCTTTTCGGGGGAATAGTAGCCGGAGATGCAGTTGAAGAGGGTGGTTTTCCCCGCCCCATTGGGACCAATGATGCTGGCAATCTCATTTTCGGGAACACGAAAACTGACATCATTGACGGCTGTAAGTCCGCCAAAATTCTTGCTGACACCAATTGTCTCGATGCAGAATGTCATCTTACACTCCCTCTTCGGCTTTCTCCTGCGGATCCTGATCAGCCGGATTCTTCATGTTCGGACGCCTGGCAGGAAGGAAGCCTTCCGGTCTGATCAACATCATCATCACCAGCAGAGCGCCAAACGCCAGCATGCGGAAGTTGCTGACTTCGCGCAAGATTTCCGGCAGTCCTTTCAGAGCAAGCGCGCCGATGATAATGCCGGGAATGTTGCCAACCCCACCGACAATCATCAGACAAATCACATTGATCGACACCAAGAGGATATGGTCCTCGGGACCTGTGAACTGGTTTCGTGAAGCAAACAGAACCCCAGCCAGCCCTGCCACAGCCGCACTGAGCGTCAGTGCCAACAACTTTGATGAGAAGGTGTTGATGCCGGTGGCTTTTGCAACCGTCTGATCCTCACGGATGGCTTCCCAGCCTCTGCCGGTGCGGGAACGCTGGAGTCGGTTGGCAATAAAAGCGATCAAGAACACCATCAGGAAGATCAGGTAGATAAAGTTAACATCACTGTTGATATCCATCCCAAATAGCGTTGGACCCCCAATGTCCCGGATGCCTCTTGGTCCGCCGGTAAATGCAGTCAGCAGGTCACTTTTGAGTAAGATCCGTACGATCTCTGCAAAACCCAACGTCACGATAGCCAGGTAATCTCCACGCAAGTTCAAGATGGGCAAACCGATCAGGAAGCCAACCAATGCGGAAACTGCCACAGCGATGAGGAGTGCCAGCCAGAAATTCATCATGATTCCGTGCGGATCAGGCGCGGTCAGCAGAGCAAAAGTATAGGCGCCTATGCCAAAGAACGACACATATCCTATCACCAGCTGACCAGTCCAGCCGGTGATAATGTTCAACCCAATTCCAAGAAGGATATATATACCCACCGTACCCATCACGTAATTCCAGTAAGAACCCCACACTCTGGGCAGGAATATGAAGAGTACAACCGCTCCCCCAAGGGCAATGTAGCGTGCGATAGGACGCCTGATGAGATCAACGAGTTGGCTCTGCCTGACGGTTCCCAATTTGCTGGACACAGTTCGCTTAACACCCACAGAAAGCCGCCTGTTCCACACAAAATAAATCAAGGCACCCAGGAAGGTGGCTGCAGTCATCAGACCAAGCAGCGCCAGGGCGGCTTGTGCCGGCTCAGCCATGTTGAGCATCAACATTTTGATCGAAGCGGGCGAAACTGCCACCAGGTAGTTCCGAACGTCCACGCCAGCCTTGACATAATTACCAAAAATCAGTGCCAGTAAAGCGGTGACCAAACCTAACACTGCGCCGTTGATCAAGACCGGGGAAATAATTTGAGAAAAGCGTTCAGGATGAATCTTTTTCGCGGTGGAAGCGCCTGACCAAACTGCCAAAAGAGCCAGGAACAAAACAACGTAGCCAAGCTTTGGCAGGGTGTTCGTCGCCACCGGATCCCCGAAGAGCTTGGAAAGCAATCCCGCGCCGGTCTCAATGAAGCCAATCAAAAACAGAAAAACCAGGATGATGCCTGTAACCAAACCAGAGGTGAATCCCGAAATGAGATTTGCCTTTTTCATAGTTTCTCCTCTGTTAGCTTTTCGCCCAGGATCCCCGACGGACGAATGATCAGAACGATGATGAGGGTCAGGAATGCGATGACGTCTTTTAGCTGGAAGTCGATGCCCAGTAAAGCCGGACCGATCGATTCAATCACTCCAAGGGACATTCCCCCCAACATCGCCCCCGGGATGTTGCCCACACCTCCCAAAACCGCAGCTGTAAAAGCTTTAATGCCTGGCAGGGAACCGGTGATGTGGTTGACCAACCCCATGTGGATACCCCACATGACGCCTGCAGCGCCAGCCAGGATGCCGCTGATGATGAAGGTCTGGCTGACCACGCGGTTAACATCCACGCCCATCAGGGCAGCGCTGTCCTGATCTTGCGCCACCGCACGCATTGACCTGCCCAATTTCGTCTTTTGCACCAGCAGATAGAGTCCAATCATCAATACGGCTGAGAGGATCAGCGAAAACGCCCCAGTGTAGGAAATAAGCACGGGCTTGCCTGCCACCTGGATGGTCCAACCCGCTGTGCGATCCAGGATCTCGGGGTTGACAATGTTTTTCCGCTGAGGACCAAAGAGCAGCATGGCAGCATTCTGCAGAAAGATCGAAGCGCCAATAGCTGTGATCAGAAGTATCAACCTCGGCGCGTGCCGGAGCGGTCGGTAGGCAATTTTTTCCAGGAAGTAACCGGAGAAACCAGAAACGGTCATACCTACCAAAAAAGCGATCAAAATGGATAAGATGGGATGAGCATTCAAAAACACAAGTTCAGGGTTGCCTGCGATCGGAGCGGGGATAAAACGCAAAATTTCAAAAATGAAGTAACAACAAAAAGCGCCGATCATCATTACTTCACCATGAGCAAAATTAATCATAAACATAATGCCATAAACCAGGGTGTAGCCAATCGCAATCAGGGCGTACATTCCGCCCAAAATCAAACCGGATAAAGCAAACCGGAGCCATGTGTCTGGGGTAAAGGCTTGCTGCACAAAGAGAACTTGGTAAATTCGCCATGTCAAAAAGAGTGCCAAAGCAATGCCCACTGTCCACCGACCATATTTTCCTATTACATGCAAAGTGCGCAAGGTTTTCCTATTAAGCTTTTTCATGCAAGCAAATCCTTTTCAGCCAATTTCCTTCGAAGTCACCTGAATATCCTACTTTGAAGGAACTTCTCTTAAGATGATTATCAGATTGAGGAAGAGACCTTTTCGATCTCTTCCTCGAATTATTACCAGTGATTATTCAACAACCACCCAGTCGCCGTCCTTTACGTGGTAGATGATCGGGCCGGAAGCATTGCACTCACCAGTCGCCTGGCAAGAAATTGTTCCCGCAACACCCTGGAAATCTTTGACGTTGCGAACAGCATCCACCAGGGCACCCCGGGGGATGTAGAGCGTATCGCCTGAGACGATCGCAACCTGCTCGATCACATGCAGCAGCACTGCCAATGCGTCGTAGGAACCCCAGGTATAGGCTGTAATTGTGCCTGGCTCAACGCCATAAGCTGCCACGAAGGCTTCGTCAAACTTATTCCTGGCTTCAGAAGCAGGAGGAACCATGGTGGTGCAGAGCGCACCCTCACCATTTGCCCCGGCTTTGGTCAAAAAATCCGTGCCAAAGATGCCATCACCCGCAAAGAAAACGACGTTCTCCAGGCCAGCTTGTTTCATCTGGTTCACCAGGACAGAGGCTTCAGCGTTGTATCCGCCGTAATAAATCGCTTCGGGTGAATTAGAAGCCACAGCCGCCAATACAGCAGAATAATCTGCTTCGCCAGCAGTGATCGCTTCAAAGGCGACAACCTCTCCACCAGCAGTAGTGAAATTGGCTTTAACGCCGTTGGCAAGGCCCTGGCCATAATCGCCGCCATCGTGCAGGATGGCGATTTTGCGCACGCCGGCTGTATCAAACAGGTAGGCGGAGGCTGCTTTTGCCTGGTCAACATCGGTGAAGGCATTTCGGTTGAAGACCTTCGATCCTTTGGTGGTCAATTCGGGATTGGTAGCAGAAGGAGACATCATCGGGATGCCAGCCTTTTCGAAAATCGGGATAGCCGCAGCGGAGTCACCTGAGAATGCAGGGCCGGCAATCGCCACAAACAGAGGATCTGAGACCATCTTGTTGGCGACGGCAGCGCCGCCTTCAGCAGAAGCACCATCATCTTCGGCAACCATTTCAATAGTCCAGCCCAGGATGTCGCCAGCATCTTTAATAGCCAGAAGCATCGCGTTTACCTGGTCCTGCCCATAAGCGGCGTAATCCCCAGCTAGAGGGCCGGCATAACCAACTTTGATTGGGTCTTCCTTGGTAAATACCGCGCAGCCAAAGGCGTCTGTTCCGCAAACCGCTGGAACTTCAGCTTTTTCTGCCGCGGGTGCGCAGGCGCTCAAAACGATCATGAGCACTAAGGCAACAACAAAAAACTTCTTAATCATATTTCTCCTTTTTCTTCATCATCAAATTTTGAAAAAAACATTTCAATCCAACAAATCATCAAGTTTTCTGTGATCCTCCTTTTGGGGAAAAGCGGCAATTTTTTATGTGACACTGGAGCGCGCGTTGCTGTATTGTTCATGCTTGCTTGTCTGCATGATGACATGCAGCCTCTCCACGGTGTTCCACACATCTTCGTAGGAAGTGTAAAGCGGGGTCAGCCCAAGGCGAATATTGTTCGGCTCGCGAAAATCCGGGATCACGTTCATCTCTTCGATCAACGCGCGGTTTATACGGTAGCCATCAGGGTGTTGGATGCTCACGTGCGAGCCCCGGCAGGCAGGATCTCTGGGTGTGCCTACTTTGAAACCAAATGGCGCAAGCACTTCATCCACCAGGTCGATCATGTAATTACTCAACCCAAGGGATTTCTTGCGCAGGCGGTCCATTCCGGCTTCGAGCAGAAGCTCAACCCCGGTTTCGATGGCTTCAATGGACATCACAGAGGTCGTCCCGCACAAAAATCGGCGGATATCGGGTGAAGGGGTATATTCCAAGTCAAACGCGAAGGGTTTGCCATCTCCAAACCAACCCCAAATCGGCGATACTGCCGATTCTTGCAGGTCTTTTCTTACATATAAGAAAGCGGGTGAACCAGGACCACCATTCAGGTATTTATAAGTACATCCGACGGCAAAATCCACACCCCACTCATTCAATTCAACAGGAACGGATCCCACTGAATGGGAAAGATCAAACAGCACCAAGGCGCCTTTGCTGTGAGCGTAATCCGTAAGCGCTTTCCCGTCATACATAAACCCGCTCTTAAAGACAACGTGAGAGAGCGTCACCAGGGCGGTCTGGTCGTCGATCGCGTCGATGATATCCTGCCAGTCAATGGAGATGCCGTCGCGGCTGTTGATCAGATCAATCTGGTAGGCATCGCCCTTGAGGTGGTTGCACCCTTGCAAGACATACAGATCGGTTGGAAAATTAAACACATCCGTGACGATCTTTTTGCTCGCGGGGCGCATTTCAAGCGCTGCCATGGTCAATTTAAACAGATTTACAGTCGTCGAATCGCTGATCACTACTTCGCCGTCAGACGCTCCGATCAGTTTCGCCAGTTTATCGCCTACTTTCGTGGAAGAAGTAAACCACTTTTCGCCCCAGGAACGGATCAACCGGGTGCCCCATTCTTCTTTGACCAAGCGTTCCATATTCTGGATGGTCTCGTTTGGAAGGCGCCCAAGCGAATTCCCGTCCATGTAGATCATGTCAGGGTCGGGTTTGAAGAATCTTAAGCGGAAGTGTGCAAGCTCATCTTCTTTGTCTAGACTTTGTGCGTAATTCAAGGATGTATCCATTATTTTCTACTCCAATTAATCTGAAAAATGTGAATAAGTGCCTTGCGCAAGGTTGTTCTTGCCAATTTCGAGCAGATCCTCCGGTATCACGCGGAAAGTTTCGCCTTCTGAAAAATCTTGTTGAATTCTGACCACTTTTCCTTCCGCCACATCCTTGACCGCCTGGACCATTAATTTGGCAGCCAACCTTGAAACTTTGCCATTCAGACTTTCGTATGTATCGCCATGAACCACCGTGAGCTCTTCACGATAAACAATGTCCCCGGTATCAATACCCGGATCGATGAAGTGCACCGTCGCACCAATGGGCATGTCTTTGTAAAGCGCCCAACCAACCGAGGCGGATCCCCTCAACCAGGGCAGCAATCCCGGATGGGCATTAAGCGTGCCTTTAGACGGGATGGAAAGAATTCGCTCTTTGATAATACGGGTTCCTCCAAGCACCAGCAGTTCCGGTTGGTACTTTTGCAGAAGACTGAAGCATGCCTCTCCATTATGATTAGCTACACTGTAGATGGGGACGCCCTTTCCAACCAGCAGCTGATTGACTCTTGGCGCAATGGGGCAGCCTGCCATGCGGTCAAGGAACTTCTGCCGCTCTTCATCCCCGATCGCGGAAACCTCCTGGACGACAACCTCAGGAACAAACCCGGCTTCCAAAAGCGCCTGCAGCATGTCTCTTCCAAATGGATGCTCTTCCAACACCAAAAACGCGTAACGAATGGTCATAATTCTCCTGGTTCTGCCTTTTTAGTTTTTGCTTGGTAAGGTTTAGCGCTCGACCATCAATAAACTTACCTGCCCATGAACCCCTCAGGTTGAACGCCTAAGCCTTACAATAATACTTCTGTCAAGATTTTTGATGTGCACTACGTGAAAAAGTGGCTTCGGGAATAAATACCGAATAGTACTTTTTTTACCATAAAAATAGCGTTTTTGTGTAAATTCGACAAGGATTGCCTTTCCTCGAACACCCCCGCCTATTTGTTAAGTGATTGTGCCACTTAAAGAAAGAAACAGGGAAGTAAATCCCTGTTTCTTTATCACGGAAAACAACTAACCAATCAGCCGCTTGCCTACCCGCTCAAAGGCATCCAGCGCCCGCTCGAGGTCGTCCTGGCTGTGAGCGGCGGAGATCATCACGCGAATGCGCGCCTTGCCTACCGGCACCGTCGGGAAGCCGAGTGAGCCTGCAAACACACCTTCTTCCAACAGTTCACAGCTGAAGCGGCGAGCCAATTGCACCTCACCCAGCATCACCGGCGTGATCGGGGTTTGAGTCACACCAATATCGAAGCCCAGCTTTTTCATTTCAGCCTGGAAGAAGCGCGCGTTTGCCCACAAGCGATCCACGAGTTCGGTGGATTCTTCCAGCAGGTCCACAGCTGCCAGGCAGGCAGCCGTATCCGGCACCGTCACTGCCGAGGAGAACAAGAAAGGGCGTCCGCGCTGGCGCAGCCACTCGATGATTTTTGCGTTTCCCGCAACCACACCGCCAACGACCCCAAATGCCTTGCTAAAGGTGCCAACTTCCACATCCACCTGGCCGTGCAATTTGAAATGGTCCACAATACCGCGGCCGCCTTCGCCCAAAACGCCTTCGCCATGCGCGTCATCGACCATAGTCATCAGGTCAAATTCCTTCGCTACCTCTACGAGCTTGTCGAGGGGCGCATAATCGCCATCCATCGAAAACACACCATCGCTGATGATTAAGCCGCGTCGGTATGTGCCGGCAGCTTCCTGGATAACCCGCCTGAGATCCTCGGGGTCACAGTGCGCGTAGCGGATAATTTTCGCGCCAGAAAGCCGCGAACCATCGATGATCGAAGCGTGATTGAGTGCATCTGAAAAAATGACATCTTCCTTGCCAACCAGTGCTGGGATGGTGGCGCCGTTGGCAGCAAAGCCGGATTGGAATGTGATTGCGGCTTCGACGTGCTTAAACGCTGCCATGCGCTTCTCGAGCTCGAGATGCAGGCTCATGGTGCCGGCAATCGACCGCACCGCACCGGGACCGACGCCATATTTCTGCATAGCCTGGGTAGCGGCTTCAACCAGCCTGGGGTGGTTTGCCAGACCCAGGTAATTATTGGCGCAAAAATTGAGCACCCGCTTCCCATTGATCACTACAGAGGGCCCTTGTGGCGAATCCATCGTGGGAATGGTGTTATAAAAACCGGTTTCTTTTAGATTTGCTAATTCTTCATCAATCCAGGCTAATTTATCCGACATGCTCTCCTCTTTCTCTGTTCGTTAGCCAAATTATACCCGTGGTTAAGGGCTGTGAGTTAAGGGATACTGTGAGCTTGTTTCAACTCTTATCGGTTTATAATTCAAGCACCAATACACCTTTTTGGAGAGAGCCATGGAAATTATTAGTTGTGTTGATTATGCTGAGATGAGTCGGAAAACTGCCCGCATTATCGCTGCCCAGGTGCAGCTCAAACCGCACAGCGTACTCGGGCTTGCCACTGGCTCCACCCCCGTTGGCACCTACAAGGAGCTCATCCGCTTCCATCGCAATGAAGAGCTTGATTTCTCCAACGTGATCACGGTCAACCTGGATGAATACTACGGATTAAACCCGGAGCATGAGCAGAGTTATCGTTATTTCATGCAGCATAATCTTTTTGACCACGTCAACATCCCGCCTGAAAATACCCATGTTCCCGACGGACTAACCCGGGATGTTGCCAGGACCTGCGTGGAATATGACCGCCTGGTCACCTCGCTCGGCGGCACAGATATCCAGTTGGTCGGGATCGGGGATAATGGTCATATTGCCTTCAATGAGCCAAATAGCGTCTTCGTAGCTGAGACTCACCTGGTAGACCTGAACGAGGATACTATCCGAGCTAACGCGCGCTTTTTCGCAAGCGAAAAAGACGTGCCGCGGCAGGCGATCACCATGGGTGTGCGCTCAATTTTCAGCGCAAAGTTAATCCTGCTGTTGGCAAGTGGACCGAACAAGGCTTCCGCCATTGCCCAGATGATCAAGGGTCCCGTGGACCCACAATTACCCGCTTCGATCCTGCAACTGCATCCGAATGTGAAGGTGATCGCGGTTAAAGAGGCGCTCGCGTTAATCTGATCAGGCTAATAACGTTTTTTTGCGGATAGAACTCCTTAAATGATCTTTTCGGTATGCCCTGCCAGGTTGCGCAGTAATTCCAACTGCCCGATATGGTAAGCATGGTGAAATTCCATGAAGAACAGCATCCAGCCACGCCGTACAGGTCCTTCGAACGAAGTGATTTCCTCATCGAAATCAACATCAGTCATCGGTGTAATCTTCTCAATGACTGCCTGGTGCAACACCTCATAGGCATCTATTATTTCAGCAGCCGTCATCAAGCCTGTTTCAGGACCCGAAACCGGCTCCGATCCGTATCCAAAGCGGCCCAGACCTGCCAAACCCTCTGGCTTCGCTCCGCCCAGAACGCCGAGGATTGAGATCAGGTTGTTGGCCAGATGCCCCAGGGTCCACAACATGCAGTTGCCACCGTTTGGGGGTTGGATGAGCATTTCAGAGTCACTCACTCCTTTAATCTGTTCTTTAACGATCTCCTGGTTACCTTCCAACATCTTTTGATAATCTTTGGCTGTTATCATGGTCTCTCCTCTATTCCCAGAAACTTTCAACACTTCGCTTTTCTGATATGTTCCTTACATTGACTTGTCAATTCTCACACTTTTTTTATGTTCACTTATTCATTATCTGCAATATTTTTGTGCGGGATTACTTAACCCGTCGGAGTCAATAGAACCCAAAAGCTATGGCAGGGCACGACCCTCACTGGTGTAAATGCGGTACCAATCCTCGCGGCTGAGCGGAATGTCCATCCCGGCGGCTGTCTCACGCAGGCGTTGGGTGTTCATCGTACCGGCGATCATCTGCATCTTCGCCGGATGTCGCGCAATCCAGGCTGCCACGGCTCCATTCTTGGTGATCCCATATTTTCGCCCAACTTCCTCCAGCGCCCGGTTCAACTCGGGGTAGTCGGAGTTATCGATGTAGGTCCCGGCAATAAATCCAGACTGAAACGGCGACCAGGCTTGGATGGTCATGCTGTGCAGCCGGCAGTAATCCAGCGTAGCCGAATCAAGGTCTTCCGCGAGCGGCAGAGTCGTGTTCATGCGGATGGCATGGTCTATCATTCCGGTGTGACCAGGTCCGAACTGGAGCTGGTTGGCAATTAGTTTGTGGCTTGTAGCAGTCTGTAAGAGTGCGATCTGCCCGGAATGCATGTTGCTCACGCCAAAGGCGCGCACTTTTCCGCTGGCGAAGAGTTCGTCGAATGCCGCTGCAACCTCCTCAGGCTCAAAAAGCGCGTCCGGACGATGCAAAAGCAGCACGTCGAGCTGCTCTATCCCCAGGTTCTGCAGGGAATTCTCGACGGACTTGAGGATATGCCCGTATGAGAAGTCAAAAGCTACGTTTTGGTGTGCCTCATTTTGCACAATGCCGCACTTCGATTGGATCAGCATGCGGGAACGCATCCCTGGGTTTTCTCGCAGCCATTCTCCAAAGTGGCGTTCACAGGCACCGCTGCCGCCGTAGATATCGGCATGGTCAAAAAAGTTGATCCCCACTTCGAGGGCGGTCTTGAGATGCTGATCCAGTTCAGAGCCTGAGAGGCGCGTCAGCCGCATGCAGCCCAACACGAGCGCGCTGGCTTGCATGTCCGGGGTAAGAGAGATGGTATACATGGTAATCCTTTCTGTTGATTAAAACTACTTGGTGGCTGCCCAGCGGCTTCCGGGAACAGGCTCGAGCCGTCTGAAACCAGCGCGGGCATAAAAACTGGCAAAGCCGATATCGGCTGAGTCATAACGCCCGGGCAAGGCTGAGCGAGGTTGAGTGATGTCGTCCAGCGGAGAAACGCTCAGGTGTCTACCGCCCGCCCGCCAGGTTTCGCTGACGGCAGCCCTTAACAAGAACATGAACACTGAAGCTTGATCTGCCCATCTTGCCAGGCTGAGCTGTCGGATCTGTCCCTGGCTGTTCCCTGGTGTGGGCAGCTCCCCTTCCACCGGACAAATATCCAACGGGATCAGTTCGCAAGCGCCAACGCCCTGCCCCTCTTCCAGCAAAAGCACTCCAGCTCTCAAACCTGCTCTGTTCAAATGCGCAAGAGTCACATTCGCCGCACCAGATTGGGCTTCCTGCACCTCCAGGAATTTCGCCTTGGTCCCAGAGTTCAACTTTTCGACCTCGGTTTTATCCAGTAAGTTGATCAGCGCGAGATACTCCGCAGTCGTTTGGGGCAACCGTGCGGAAAACTGGGGTGGTATCATCCAGGGATTGTGTGCTTTTCCTGCATATAGCGCGTTTTCGTAAGCCTGGTATTCGGGTGGCAAAGGCAGCCGATGGAGGTTGCAGAGGTATTTCACATCGTTGTAGTCATTCTCGTTGAAGGCATACCCCAAATGGAAATCCACCAGCCAATCGGCTTTGATACAGCGTACTTGTGCATGCCCGATCTTGCCTTGACCTGTAAGCGAATCGCCCGGGTATTCAACTCCGCCAACTATCTGCCCCTGGTCGTTGCGGATGTAAGAATGAATGTCGATTTGATGCCCGCTGCCATCCTGGAGCACGAAATTATGCTCCCACTGGTCATCACGCGGCACATGCCCATATCCCAACCGGCTGAGGATGCCCAGGAAACGCGGTAGGTACTGCTGGTTAATGGCAATATCCAGGTCTGAATGGAGTCGGGTTTGCCAGCCCAATTGTGCGTCCACCGCCCAACCTCCGTCAATCACGATCGGGATGCCTGCTATTTCAGCCAGGTCGATGATCCGCAGTGTCTCCTCCTGGTCCATTTCAGGAGTTTGACTGGAAGACAGGCTTAGGGGGACAGCTTTTAGGATATCTTCAAGGGGATTGGGCAGATTTGGATCCTGTTCTGCAGGTGATGGCATGGCAAGTTTTCCTTTTAGGTCAGAAGCCGAAGTTGCACGCATAGCGAGCAATACCTGTCTGGATTATATCATCCAGGTTCCTCGCTATGCGCATTCAAGCGACACATTCAAGCGAAACCTGCTGTTTATTTGCAAAACCATTTGCTGGTTTGCAAAAAGCTGGTCAGAGCAACACGAGTTGTATAAAACATAGTTGGGCGGGGAACATTTTAGACTGTTTGAACGTTTAGATAAGGTTTGTAAGCAACATAATAAAAGGAAAAGATATGGAAACACGGAAATTTTCGATTGTACTGATAGTTATTGCTGGCATTGTTTTGGCAGCCTGCGCCCCCATTAGCCCAACGGCAGATGTTCCAACCAACGCCTCAACAACACTGCCTTCCGAAATATCAGTACTAGCAACCGAAGTTGAAACTTCGCCCGAAGAAAGCCTAAAAAACGGAACCTATTTCATTGACAATCAACCAATTACACTGGTCAATGGAGTTTCAGAAACAGAATTAGCGCCCGGGTCGACATCCAAACAAGTGACCCGCTTCCTTGGCAATCAAGTGGAAATTGACCTCAATGCAGATGGGTTATTAGATTCGGCTTTCCTCTTGCAACAAGAAAATGGGGGAAGTGGCATTTTTTATTACGTAGTGGCGGCCATCAAAACAGAGAATGGGTACTTGGGAACGAATGCAATGTTCATCGGAGATAGAATTGCACCACAAAGCACAAATATTGACCCAAACAACTCATCTCAGTTCATCGTGAATTATGCAGATAGGAATGCGAATGAACCAATGTCATCTATTCCAACTATTGGAGTCTCCAAGACATTCAAATTTGAAAATGGTTCATTGGTAGAAGTCGCCGCTCCTCCAACGCAGACTCCATAAAGCATGTAAGGCGCGCTCGATTTCTGAACGCGCCATTCTTTTTCACCGACCTGGGCGAGCAGCCCGGCGAGATCGGCACGCCGGTTGAGATTGTACGTGCCTGCGCCGTTAGGGTGCTAGCTGCGCGAAGACGGCAGCCAGCGCGGTATGTAGGTTTACGGGTGCCCTCTTCAGGGCACCCGAAGGGGGGTAAGTTTCGGCCGTTAATGTCTCGCGTGAACTGATTTTTTTGTGTGATTTTTGCGCTCTCCATACAAATTGAACTGCACCCCAAAGGGTAGACAGAAAAAGAAAGCAGCTACAAAGCTAAGGGAACAGACACCTGAGTTGAAAAGGTGTCTGTCTTGTTTTCAATTTAATCCGTTCATAATTGAAATAGTGGATGTATTCGTCAACAATCTGCTTAGCCTCCTCGAAAGTAGGGTTGGGAATATTACGCGGCGCTTCTTCTTTGAGATGTCCAAATAAGTTTTCCATCGGTGCATTCTCCCAACAATTCCCTCTGTGTCACACGTATCTGTTTCAAATGTCCGTGATTAGGACGAAAGAGGAAGATCGTCATTGATTATAGCCTTGAATAATTTGGCATAAGGAGCGGACATTTTTCCTGCTTTCAAGACTGGAAAACTGGCGCTATG
>Ga0228536_1000745_pt1 | contig 48773 bp, 40 predicted proteins | sample SJ1Smetagenome_FD_168611 | JGI IMG/M metagenome (GOLD analysis project Ga0228536, IMG submission 168611) | Enriched culture of PCE-dechlorinating microbial communities from Ithaca, New York, USA - SJ1.S | ecosystem: Engineered > Modeled > Simulated communities (microbial... > Unclassified...
CCATAGCGCCAGTTTTCCAGTCTTGAAAGCAGGAAAAATGTCCGCTCCTTATGCCAAATTATTCAAGGCTATAATCAATGACGATCTTCCTCTTTCGTCCTAATCACGGACATTTGAAACAGATACGAGTTGTAGGAACAATTTTATATTTTTCAAGGTTGAAAAGTGTTCATAAGGCCTAACAAATTTTTCTACACACGTAATGTCAATTATAAATTTCTAGAATATCCTCAAATTTTTGGCTAACTTACACTTCATAGCCGATAGCCTTGTAACCCTTTTTTCTCTTTCCAAACATACCTGCCAGTACTGGTACTCGGTCATCGACATAATCATAGATGATCACCTCGTTTTTTCGGTCATAATTGCGGTGAAGTCGACCTGCATACTGTGCTACGGTTCCGCGCCAGGCAACCGGCAATGCCAAAAATAAAGTGTCAAGGCGAGCATCATCAAATCCTTCCCCCAGATAGCGGCCTGTAGCAATGATCAAACGTTCCTCATCCCCGGGAATATTTTTTAATTGGTCCATCAATAAAATTCGTTGTTTGCGGCCCATCCCGCCGGATAACACGAGGATATTTTTCACTTTATCAGCCAGGGTATCCGCAAAATATGTGAGGTGTTCTCGCCGTTCTGTCAACAATACAGGCGAACGGCCAATGTGAACGGCTTCAATAACATCGTCAACAATCATTTGATTTCGATAAGAATCCGCTGCGAGCATAGCGTACACTTCCTGAATGCCTGGTTCTGGAATATTGTCCGCTCGGCTTGGCAAAACAAAATTGGTTCTACGAATAATTACCTTGTGGGTAAATGAGCGTGCAGCGGCTTGTTGGCGATCATCTACCCGGTATCGGACAGGCCCACATTGCATAAGAATGATCGGGTGGTGACCATCCTGCCGGGTGACGGTTGCAGATAAACCGGTAATGAACCTGGCTTTTGCTTGCCGAATCACCTGTTCAAAACTGGCTGCGGAAATGTGGTGGCATTCATCCACAATGATATGACCATAATTTCCTACCAGATCATTGACTGTGCCCTTGTTAATCAGGCTCTGAATCATCGCAACATCTACCATTCCGGTAATTTTATGTTTTCCACCCCCGATCTGTCCGATTTCCTTTTTCCCCAGTCCCAAAAAAGATTGGAGGCTTTCTACCCATTGGTCCATCAGCTGTCTTCGATGAACAATCACCAGGGTGTTCACTTTCCTTTGAGCAATTAACCATGCACCAATGACCGTTTTGCCAAAAGCAGTAGTAGCAGAAAGAACGCCAATATCATGCTTAATCAGTTGATCTGCGGCAAGCTGCTGCTCAGGACGAAGGGTTCCTTGAAAGTTTAATAATAGAGGATCACCAATCGCGCGTTCGTCAATCATCTTTGTTTTGATTTTTAGCTCACCCAATACCTGGAACAACTCTTCCTGACACCCTCTGGGTAAGGCAAGGTGTTTCGGATATTCCTCACAGCAGCTAATAATCCTGGGTTTTCCAAATGTTGAGAGGCGCATGGCTTGAGCTTTGTAGAATTCCGGGTTTTGAAATGCAGCCAATCGAACGATGCGATTTCGCAAGGGCGCAGGCAGCCCTTCTTTTTCGATGTAAATTTGGTTGCTGATGACCAGACTGAGTTGATCTGGCAAAGGACCAATTATTGGTGGTTCCTTATATTTCCGTGATGGGGTCAGTTTCCAGGGTTCGTTCTCGGTTTCATCCAAAACTACCGCCCGGACGCCCGTGATTTCACCTTCGTCTTGAACATTCTTCACAATTCTTTCGAGGTCTTGATGAGACATCTTCTGAATCGATGACAAAAAAGCCCACTGATCGGGATAGGAATTGAGATCATTGTCCAAAAATACGCTGTTATCTCGCTCACGTGGTTTTTTCTGCAGCGGTAGTGCAATCAGATTTCCAAATCCGCCTCTGGGCAAGGTATCCTGACTGGGGAAAAGCCGGTCGTAGGAATCCATCCCGATTTCCGGTCGCCGGTTCATCGTACTGGTAAGCAGTAATGCCCCGAGTTTTCGCGCTAATACTGCAGGAACAGGTGTTTCAAAAAATATCCAGACGTGCCCACCATTTCCGGAACGTGATCGTTCCAAGACGGCAGGAACTTGATAACTGACGCACGTTTCCAGAAAGGTTTTGGCGTCTTCTGTCCAGGTGGATTTATCAAAATCAGCTGCCAGAAACCAGCATGATTCGTCTGCCAACAAAGGATAAACCCCCATCGTAAAGTCTCTGACTGAACGGTCATTGGGGTCAATTCCCATGAGATGATTCCGGATGATCTCATCGTTCACTTGAACAAACGCGCGATAATTGCATTCCTGGCAGGCGATCTTCGGCTTCTGACAGATACCTGCTTGCCATTCATTACGACAGACAGGGGCGTAGCCTGACTTTCCGGTTTTGGAATTTTTGAACCTGCGTGGGAACACGTCCTCCCGCCCTTTGAATAAAGAACGGAACAACCGTATCTTTTCTTCTTGAGAGGATTGGTTATTGACTGTCATTCCCTGAATGTTCAGCGTTAGTTGTGCTGGGGAATCTTTTTGAAGGAGCTGCCGGCGTAATTTTGTCAGCTCATCCAGTAACTGGTCACGGTGATGATCCAGATTTGCCAATTCTGCTTCGATTTCAGCAATTTTTCGTCCAATATCAAAAGATTCTGACATAGTTTTATTGTACATTCATGCTGATTAGCAATCAAAGTTTTTTTGGTAATTCCTACTGAAACGGTCTGCTTTTCCTCTCGAAGTCCGTATTTAATACCTAAAAGTGGAAATAACTGCATTTTCAGCCTTTTTGAGAGTTCCTGATAGTGACAATTGGCTAAACTGAAAACCGAAAGTCTAACTTAAGGAGATCAAATATGGAAGTTCCGCGCCACTGGCGTTTAAAGAAACAACGATACGCACTGCAGGGCGAAGTCTGCCCGCACTGCGATGCCAAAATTTTCCCTCCCCGCGACGTCTGCCCTGAATGCGGCGGCGAAGCCAAAACACCCTTCACCTTCAGCGGTCAGTGGCAGGTCTATTCCTTCACAAGCTACAGCAATGCTCCTGCTGGCTTTGAAGAGCAAGCTCCCTACACAATAGCAATGGTCAAATTGAATGAAGGCCCGGTCGTGACAGCCCAGCTGACCGATCTCGGTCCCGAACCCGTGCGCATCGGCATGCCGGTCGAGATGGTCACGCGCAAGATCCGCAATGACGGCTCCGAACGCGGCATGATCGTCTACGGCTACAAGTTCCGCCCGGTGATGCAGGGTTAATCTTCCTTTAGAATCAAGCACAGACCGCCTTCCAGATTGGAGGGCGGTTTTTTATAGAGTGTATAATTTTGTATGATCGTAAAAGCGGTGGCTTCAAATTTGATTCCACCCTATTGGCGAACAATCATGCCTTGTTGTGGCAGTTTACCCTCTGCAGCTAATTCAAACTATAAGTTCACCCTACAACAAATATGAACTACCTTCTCATAACAAAAAGATACTACGCTGAATGGCTCGGGGTCAACCCCAAATTGTTAGACCAGGATGGGATGTTTCATTTCTCTTATTCCCCAAACAGAGATGTAGTTCAGCTTGGATACAACAAGCAATTTGATCTTTACGCCTATCTTTCAGACGAAACCAAAATTATTACTCACGGACGAGATCTGGAACAAAGTGCGGACTGGATTCAATCGGCTTTCGAAAACAATAATGATTTGGAAGAACTTAGAGTAAGTATTAATAACCGTTTTGGAAGAAACCTACAGCACGATTACAAGTACTATTTTTCCAAATTGCCATCAGAAATAGATTACTCAAAAGCAAATCAACTTACTTTAAAGGATTATCCTGCATATCTCCATTTCTTTAAGGCACAATACCCTGATAGCGAACCGGAAACCTGGCTAGCCGATTACTACAAAGAAATAGCGGAAAAGGGTTATGCTTTTGGGTTCTATGTTGGTGATGAACTCGTTAGCGTCTCTGATGCTCCAGATATGCCTTATTTGAAGGATAGTGTTGTTGAGATAGGAATGAACACTTTGCCCGCATACCGAAACAAGGGATATGGGAAAATCGTCCTTGGTTCAATGTTGAAATTTATAGTGAATATCCCAAAAGTGCCTATTGTATCTTGCACTTCAACGAATTTTGCATCCCAAAACTTGATTGAAAGTGTAGGTTTTATAAAACTTGCAGATGTTATCACACTATCGTTGTAACCTGTTACGACATGTCTCTGTTCCGTTCAGTACACATCAGTCATCTGTCTATGGGACTTCACACAAAAGACAGTTTTTTTATATCTCCAATTAGGTAAGGGCGCGTTTTTCTGGTTTAATAAGAGGAATAATTGGTAACAAGCATGGAATCCTGGCGCAAAAGGTTGCTTGCGGGTTTTGGCCAATCGTAGAGGTGAAACATTATCAAAAATTTATATTGTCATTGGGCATCGCATCTTGCATTATATTAATTACGTCAATTAGTCGTTATAATTGACAACATAAGTTCAAGATCAGAAAGGCTCTTATGCCCCGCGTCTCTCTCAACCAAACCGCACCTGATTTCACCCTTTCCGATTTTTCCGGGAACCCCTTCTCCCTGTCTGACCTCAAAGGTCAAAAAATTGTGTTGCTGGTGTTCAACCGCACCTTTACCTGACCATTCTGCCAAAGGCATATGGCGCAGTTGCGTCAAGACCACACCGAATTTGTTTCCCGCAATGTTGCCGTTGTAGTCGTCGGTCCCGAAAACGCCCAGGAGTTTGCAGCCTATTGGAAGAAAGAGAGCCTGCCATTCATCGGGCTTCCTGACCCCAACTCCAGCGTACTAAAACTATACGGGCAAGAAGTGACCCTCTTCAAACTGGGTCGCATGCCAGCCCAGGTATTGATCGACAAGGAAGGCATCGCGCGTTATGTCCACTACGGACATAGCATGAGCGATATCCCCAGCAACCAGGAAATTTTTGAATTAGTCGATGAAATCAACAGAAAGGAACAGTAGATGGTTTCCACTGACGGATCGGAAAAAATGGAATTAAGCCCAACCCTACTTCGGAAATTATCGCTCATGCAAAAGAGCGAAATTACTGGACACCATATTTATAACCGTATTGCCAGATTACTCTCTGACGAACACAATCGCAAAGTAATCCATCATCTTGCAGCCGACGAACTTGGGCACTACCGAATACTGAAAAAATATACTCAGCTTGAGGTAGCTCCAAATTGGCTGGTAATCTGGTTTGACGTGCTGGCAGCAAGATTGCTCGGTTTCACCTTTGTGATTAAGCTGTTAGAACGCGGAGAAGGTCACGCACAGGGAGTCTACGCTGAAATTATTGAGGACATCCCGGAAATCGCTCCGATCCTTGCCAATGAAGAAGAGCATGAAGAGAAATTGCTGGAAATGCTGGATGAGGAGCGTCTGAGGTACACAGGCGCGATCGTGCTTGGCTTGAACGACGCACTGGTTGAACTGACAGGTGCACTCGCCGGGCTGACCCTTGCACTCCAAAACACGCAGCTGATTGCCCTCTCTGGATTGATCACGGGGATATCCGCTTCAATTTCCATGGCTGCGTCCGAATATCTTTCCATACGCGCAGAGGATACCACAAAGAAACCCTTGCGGGCTGCCATCTACACAGGCATTACTTACATTCTGACAGTTGCTCTGCTGATACTGCCGTACCTGCTGCTCGAAAATTACCTGCTCTGCCTGCTAATCACCCTTGTTGTGGCTGTGATGATCATCGCGGGATTCAATTTCTACATCTCAGTGGCAAAAGACGAGAATTTTCTGCACCGCTTTACCGAAATGACAGTGGTTAGCCTGGGTGTAGCAATGTTAAGCTTTGGGATTGGTTTTCTTGTTCGACAGTTTTTGGGCGTAGATGTATAAAGAGTAAAGACTTCTCTTCCTTAGGTGCTTTGTTAATAAAACACCTGCAAAGGCATTTTCTGTTGGCACTGTGACATGGCTTCTATTTAAGTTTCTGCTTTTGGTACGATATTGATCAGTTTTAGTTAATGAGGAAAACGTGGAAAGAGTTCAAGGCATTGGCGGCATTTTCTTCAAATCACCCGACCCGGAAGGACTGCGGTAGTGGTACAGCCGGCACCTGGGCATCAAACCCGAGGAGTGGGGCGGTTCAGCAATGTTTACCAATGTCGGTCAAAAAAACCCTGGGTACCAGATCTGGTCCATCTTTCCGGCTGAAACTGAATACTTTTCTCCAGGTAAAGCAACTTTTATGATCAATTACCGAGTGGATGACTTGCGGAGTTTGCTGGGCATGCTCCGTGAAGAAGGCTGCCAGGTGGATGAACGCGCGGAAGAAGCGGACTTGGTGGCGGTCAGTTGGCAGGTCTTTTAGCCGCATCCGCTGGCGGCACTGATATCATGTCGATATTGGGCAGCCTGTTGGGCGGTGGTGTTGGCGGCGGCGCTCTGATCACGATTGCCGGCCTCATCAAGGGTCTCATCGCTAAAAAGTAACGACCTGGTTTGGAAAAGAGGCTGTCTCATGAAAAAGACCGCTTCTTTTTTGTCTTCAAATTGGTAAGGGCGCGTTTTTCTGGTTTAATAAGAGGAATAATTGGAAACAAGCATGGAAGCGGAAAGTTCTATTTTTGTTGGAGGAGAGTTTTACGATGACGATCAGTGGAAAACTGACTCTCCAACTTTTCCGTCTGAGGGGACAATCTTTTTGAATGGCGGCAAAGCCTGCCTGACAGTGATCTGTGATTACGTAAAAGATCATGGTATCAGCAAGGTACTCCTGCCAGCATACCTCTGCCCAACCATCGTCGATACGATCGAATCCTGTGGTTTGGGCTGCGATTACTACAATGTCTTCCCGGATTTCAGCATAGACATCTCCGACCTCCACCGCCACCTCACCGACAAGCACGCGGTCTACTTCATCAATTACTTTGGCTTTTCGCCCAGCCATGCTATCCGCAGTTACCTTACTGACCTGAAACAAGCTGGAAGGATCTTGATCGAGGATCGTGCCCAGGCATGTTTTGTGACCGACACCATTGGAGATTTTGCGTTCAACAGCATGCGCAAATTCTGCGCTTACGATGGCGGGTACCTGAAGACTACCTTTGACCTCAAACCTTACCTGGCAGCCTATTCAGGGCGTGAAAACCATCGTCTGCTGCTTATTCGCCAATACCGTAAGCAGTTAAGAGACTATTTATTCGATGACCAGGGGGATCCAGAATCACTTGAGAAACTATTCTCGCAGGCGGAGGAGTATTACGCGCGTGACGGGGTGGTCCTGGGGGATGAGCAGGAGCGCCAACAAATCGAGCATCTCGATTGGTCAGCCATAAAACAGATTCGACGCCAAAACTACACAAACCTCTTGAGATCAATTTCCGAGATCAGCCTTATTTCACCGATCTTTCCTGTTCTTCAGCCTGAAAACATGCCTCTAGGTATGCCAGTCTATGTCAGAAATGGTTTGCGCGACCAGTTAAATGACTACCTGGGTGAGAACAGGATCGGTCTGACCATCCACTGGGAAGATCTGATCTCCGATCCTCGTCTTAACAGCAACGCGCTTGCGGTGGAGATGGCACGTAATATCCTCACCCTGGCAATCGACCAATACACCAGCCCGGAGCAGTTGGAGTTCCTTGTCCAAAAACTGAGCGACTTCGCTGCGATAGTGAGCCATTCTTAATTCTGCATGTGGAGAATCAATCCTTGGTCCACTTGCGACAAACTGACTGACATCATAATTACACAAAAAAGAGGCTGTCCAGGAAAAGGACAGCCTCCTATCAAATCTTCATCGTCTACGGAAGGGAATTATTCGCGGCAAAGTCATCTCCCAGCACCACCACGATATGCGTCGTGGCATTGGGATCATAGGCATACGTAATCCGATAGGGTTCGGTCACAGCCAGGAAGTCCACCAAGTAATGCAGGGTGTAGGGCTTGGCGCCGTAAAATGTGACGGTTGTGTAGGTGGTATATGCGGCATTGCCCTGTTCCACCACGTTAATGCCTTGCGCCTTGAGGTACTCCGCGGTTCTCTCCGCCAGACCTTGGGTGCTCGAGCCATTCATAATGGAGACCGCCGCTCCTTCTTCTTCCAGCACGTTCAGCAGGGTGGCGGGATCCTGCACGTCGATTGCCCCTCCTCCGCCAAAAACGCTATCGCGTAATTCGCGAATCTTATCGGGGATCGGTCGTAATATTGAGAGTCCATCCGGAGAAGTGCCTGTCGTGACGTCTTGCCAGCCGATGGCAGTATGTGCGATCTGATCGCGCGGAATATCGTTCAGCACTTTGATGCCAAGCTGAATAATCTGGTCGAGGGTCAGATTAGTGTGGATGCCCCGGGAAAGGCTGGCATAGAGCTCGGGTGCCCTCTGAATGAGTTTGGGTAGCATATTAAAATCCAAAATGCGGTCCCGGATTGCCATGATCACCTGCTGTTGACGCTGAGAACGGGAAATATCGCCGCCAGTTGGTTCGCGGTAGCGCACGTAAGCCAGAGCCAGGTCACCCGGAAGCACATACGTGCCAGGTTCCAGCCATTGTGAGAATTTTGTGTCCACGATGTTCAGCTGCACCCGTTCGGTCGAGGTGATCTTGACTCCGTCAATCTGATCGATAAAACTGACAAACGCGTCAAAATCGATTTGGGCATAATAATGGATAGGCACACCAAGTAGGTTCTCGACCGTCTTCGCTGCCAGTGCGGGACCGCCGCCAGGCAATTGGAAGCTTTCGCCGATGCTGTACGCTGTGTTGATCTTGCCGTAATCCGATCCAGGGATTTTCACCCACAGGTCGCGCGGTATCGAGAGCATACCTGCCGTATTGTTGACCGGGTCAAGGGTAAACAGGATCATGGTGTCGGTCAGGGGGTTGGCAGCGTCAGGGCTGCGGGCGTCAATACCCATCACCAGCAGATTTACGCGGGTTTTTCCGTCCCACGCCTCTGGCATGGTGAAGGTATCGAGTGGCGGAGCAGTCAGTGTTGGGGTGCTCCCTGGCTCGATGGTGGAATTAGGATCAGCAGTAGCCTCGCTCAGCAGCGGTGCTCCTCCTGGATTGAACATAGTCGCTGTCGCGATGAAATTGCTGGTGAAGCGGAAAAGGAAGTATCCCCCCACCAAGCCTAACACCAGGAAGACGATTAACGCAACCAAGGACTTCCCTCGGGGAAGTTCCCACTTTTTCGTATCTGTATTTTTCATAAGTCCTTTAAATCAGCACTCTTTCGTTTATCCGGGCATGGGAGGGGGCACCGGAAGAGCTTCCTTCTCGGTCGCGCGCCATTTATCACCTTCATCGATCCGCATGATCAAAATACCATCCCAGATGGGGTATTTTCGACCACAATCCTGGCAGATCAGCCAATAATCGCCAAACATTTCGAGACTACCGGCATTTTCTTTTACACAAACGGGACAAGCCAGTTTGTCGAACAATTCTTTACTGATCACATCAGCCTCCATCACTTGCCTTCGGAGAATTCTCCCGACAGCGCATAAATTTTACCATAGGGCGGGTCTGGCTCACGATCTCTACCGGTCGCCAATATCCGTTCCCGGACCGTAATTATACCCATCAGGCCAGGCAACATAGGTGGTGTGAATATCATCGGTGAAATAGACCGCTCCATCCTTGTAAACGATCCGGTGTACCGAAACACTCGCCCCATTGACTGCCCAGTCCACCTGCTTGATGGTGCCTGTTGGCAGGGTGGGATCCTCGCGATAGACCGGTTCGGGAGGTGGCGTTACGTTGGTAACACCAGTGGTTGACCAATCCACGCTGCGTCCATCGCTGGTGGAATAGAACTTCCAGGTCAGTGAGTAATCCGTGGCGTAAGTTTCCATCAGGATCCAATAGGGTGTATCGTTCTTGAATTTGAAATCCACGACCGGGACGTAAACCGTGGCATCCAGCCCCGCCAGGTTGGTGTTTACCCACCCGTTTGCATCTTGCTCATAATAACTGACGCGATACGCATGCGGATAACGCTCCACGATGGGGAACCCGGCAAAAAACGCGGTCCTGAAGAGCGTGGTGCTCACCTGGCAAACACCCCCGCCAACCCCTCGCACTGACTGATCGCCGACGATGATGATCGCTTCGGCATAGCCATTTTCAAGGCTGATATCGGTCAGGTACTTTGCCATCGAAAAGACCTCACCCGGCGCAACAAAAACGCCGTGGAAACTGGAGGCTGCAGCCCGGATATTCTGCAGGCGATCTGCGGCAGAGCCGTAGAAATAAGAATGTCCCTCGTAGATCAGTTCTGTAATACCCAGGCTGGCAGCGGTTGTGTCATCTTTCACTGCTGGCTCGACGTCCTTCATCACAAGTGTTGCCTCGTGTTCCCCTGCCTGGAGCTTCTGGATAATCTGGTCCACGCTCTGGTCAAGGTCCAGGCCTTTACCGATCACAGCATTCTGGATGACCTCAATTTCCCTGCGTTCGTCATTGAAAATCATACGCGCATTCACAGGCTCCACCCGCAAAGAGGGGGCAATGCTGCTGAGATAGTTCAGCAGCGACTGACGGTTGAGACTGAGACGATACCCCGCATTGGCAATGTCTGCATTGCGTTCAAGCTGAAGCAGGCTTGCCAGGTCTTTGGCTTTGATCACCCAGGGTCCAACGCCGAAGGCTGGGTCAGCCGGTTGGATGGTGAGATCCTGGCTGAGAATGCTCTTAGCCAATTCAGCGGTTGCCTGTACATCCATGATGACAGGCGCAGTTTCTTCAATGACCAACGGAATCGTGCCGCTCGTTTGGGTTAAGAAATAGGGTTCCAGCTTCTTTAAGGTAGCCGGGATGTCAACCTTGCGCCCCACCTGCCCCTCGCTGACCTTCACATCCGTGCCCTCGAGGGTGATCGCAGCTTCGACCATGGGCTGATCAATCTGCCTGGCGATCTCCTGCAGCACAGCGTAGGTTTCCCGTTGGTCGAAGACCACGCTCGGGTCAATGTTCACGCCCGACTTCATGGCGAGGAATTGCCCGCTGAGATCTGCCAGCAAGCCCTGCCCCCGACCCACCTGGTACGCCTGCTCAACCGCGCTTATCGGTTCAAAGGTATAACCCAACTGACCGGGGTTGAAAGCCCAGCGCGAGTCTCCATCTGTAAAGAAGATCTGACCCTGCTTGGGGTAAGTGAGGCTGCCATTCAGTTTGACCACAGCCTGCCCGACTGTCAGACCGGAAAGGTCAGTGCCGTTTACCGACACTCCCGGAAAAATTGCATTCTCGTGTTTGGCTTCAAAGCCAATCACGATCGCAAAAAGCGCAGCCAGCGCAAGGAGAACACCAAAAATCAGAACAAAACCAAGTTGTTTGTTCATGTGTACCCGTTTGACGGGAATGGGCGGCACGGGTGCTACCGGAATTTGAGTGGTATCTTCTGTCATAAGCATCCCAGATTATAGTTTAGGCAGTAAAGGTTAAGCAACCTGAGGCTGCAGGTTTTATACCTGTCTACCAGACGCCGAATTCACGATTTGGTTCCCTTTTAGAGCCGATAATCGCCGATTATGGGATTAATCCTTTTCGGACAACGAAAATTCATAGCAATATCGTCATTGTGATCAAAGCAGCCGGTGCCCGCGGAGCAATCCTATTTGCAAGGGCGGAATGCGCTTCACTTGCGCACTCCGCCACGAGACATGCTTGATTGTCTGAGTGAGCCTGCAAACAATTCGTAATGATATAAGTTGCAGGCTGGATTGCGCTTTTCAATCCAGCTATATTGTCATCGCGAGCGAAGCAGGAGGTGCCCGCGGAGCAATCCTATTGGCAGGGCGGAATGCGCCTCTCTTGCGCACTCCGCCACAAGAGAAGTTTGATCGTCGGAGTGAGCCCGCAAACAATTCGAAATAAGTAAGTTAAATCGGCGGTCTCATTCTGATCTACACACTTGTTTCTCGCAAGCCACGAATCGTGACTTTTGGGCGTTGTCTCTCTCAATCCGGCTATCCCTTCATCACGATCAAACCAATCATTTTTAAAAGCTGGAATATAATGAACCAGGAAGTCAGAAGACGTCGCAAGATTATTCATGAATAAAAACACGCTCAAGCACATCCTCCCGGCACTCATTGCCTGCTGCCTGCTCTTCTGCATTTTCAGCCCTGCCTTTGCGAATCCTGCCCCACAGGAAGCAACCCCCGAGGTGCAGGAGCAGCCTACAACAATCCCCACCCTGCCGATGGAGCTTTACTCCCAGACCGCCACGCCCGGACTGGATGGCGGAATCCGCCACACGGTGTTGGAAGGGCAATTCCTGATCACGATCGCTGAGATGTACGGCATCACGCTGAACGAACTTCTGACAAAAAACAACCTGACCGCCGATTCCCTCATCCAGCCCGGGGACATCCTGCTCATCCGCGAGGGAGGAGAAATAAACCTCGGTCAGCCCACCGGCACGCCCGACGCGCCGGCGCAAATCCTGACCCCCGAACCATCCCAGACCCCCACTCCCACGCTTGCGCTGATCCTGGCGGAGCTTACCCCGAAACCCACACCCGTTGAGGACCCGGGTGTGTTCAACCGCATCATGAGCAGCGATGCGAAGTTCCTGGCACTGGGCGTGTTGGGATTGGTGGTTTTCGGGGTTGTTCTGCTGGTGATCAGTTCGCGTCGGATCCGATAGCTGCATCAAATCACAAGATGCGCGCCGTCCACCGCCTGGCAAACTTCGATCGGTGTGTCGCGTCCGGTTTTTTCCATAACAGCCGCTTTTAACCAGCCCACAAAGTCTTCCAGACCTTCCCTTGCCACCAGGTTGACCGTGCAGCCGCCGAAACCCGCGCCTGTCAGGCGTGCGCCATAACACGCCGGATGACTGGCAGCCAGTTCCACGAGCAAGTCCAGTTCCGGGCAACTCACCCCATACAAATCGCGCAGCGAGGTGTGGGACGTAAGCATCAGCGCGCCAAACCCGGCACTATCGCCTTCAGCCAGACAGTTGATCGCCTGTTCCACGCGCGCCATTTCCCCCACAACATGCAGTGCCCGCCTGACAACCCGTTCAGATAAATTTTCCAGGTGGTTCTGCAGGAACTCCGGGCTCACATCCCGTAAAGAAACCAGTCCGGAGCACCAGGTGCGCAAGCGTTCCACCGCCTCCTGGCAATCCGCGCGCAGGGTGTTATAGATTGACTCAGCCAGGCTGCGTCGGACGCCGCTATCGGCGATCACAATCGCGACATCCTGCGGCAAGGCGAGCGTATGCCAGTCGAGGCTGCGTGTGTCCAATGCCAGGGCGTGCCCTGCCACACCGAGCGCGCACGCAAATTGGTCCATCAGCCCAGATTTCACCCCCACGTAATCGTTTTCAGCTTTCTGGCAGAGTTTTGCCAATTCCATTCTCGGCAGCTCCCACCCGCCAGCCGTCTGCCAGGCAAGCGCAAAGCCCACCTCGACCGCCGCGGATGAGCTCAAGCCCGCGCCAATCGGGATATCCGAGCAGTATCGCACCGTCAATCCTCTGACGGGCAAACCGGCTTGCTGGACTGCCCAGGCAACCCCCGCCGGATAAAGGGCAAACGCAGGCAGCGGTTGACCATTGAGGTCTGTTTTAGTTGGCAGGTTTTCCAGCGAGAAGGCAGCCTCTGCGTTCAGATCAGCAGCCTGCAGCCGCACCACGGGTTCATCCAACACCTCCACCCTCAGGGTCACATAGCGGTCAATCGCCGCGGGCAGCACCACACCCCCGTTGTAATCCACATGCTCTCCCAGCAGGTTGACCCTCGCCGGCGAACGGACCACGAAACTGTTGGGGTTAACGGTCTTGTTTTTCAGGTTTGCCAGCAATTCAGGCAATTTGTTGCGCGAAGGGTCCACTACCAAAGCTTCTTTTTGGGGATGTTTCAGCCGCTTGATGCGCAATTCGCGCTTGAGTGCCGCACTGTGGTCGGGCATTTCCTCCACATACACCAACCTGGAAGGTCCATTCATGCGCGTGTACTTTGCGCCCAACCCGGCATTATGCTGCTTCAGACGCCTGAAGGGATCCGTGCTCCAGCCCGTGTAGTACCTTCCGTTAGCGCACTCGAGCATGTAGCAGTAATAAGGCATTTGGCTGCCTACCGGTTGATCAAAAAACGGGCTATCGCCATAACCGGTTCGTGAACAAGCTTACCGAGCACGTCAAAGCCCATTCGCGGTCCGATGAACACCAACATCAGCAGGATGATGGGGCTGTAGCGTCGTATGCCATCCATAACCGGCTGCCAGGACCGCGGCAAAAAGAAAGAAAGCACCTTCTCGCCGTCCAATGGCGCCAGTGGCAGCAAGTTAAATATGAAGAGAGTGATGTTGATCAAAACAAAGGTAAGTAAAAAGTATCCGATTGAAGGGAAAATGGCACCCGAGGGTTGGTTAATATTCACCAAACTGAAGCGCAACGGGATCGCGGCTACGAGTGCCAGCAGCAAATTGGTCAGGGGTCCCGCCAAAGACACCCACATCACCCCCGCTGGGTTATTGCGTCGGATTGTTTGGGGGTTGATCGGCACGGGCTTTGCCCAACCAAAACCCGCCAGAATCAGCATCAAAGTGCCGAGCGGATCTAAATGGCTGAGGGGGTTAAGCGTCAGGCGTCCTGCACTCATGGCAGTGTAGTCGCCAAAGCGAGTCGCCGTCCAGGCATGCGCGTATTCGTGCAAGCTGAATGCAATTACCAGCGTAAGCACTCTGGCGATGATGGTGGGTGGGTCAAAACTCATGGCTGCTCCAGGCTCTCGTTAGTACCCTTTTGGGATGGCGGGATTATATCACGCCAGTGTTATAATCCCGCTATGCTGCCTGAGATTCAACTTGGCGATAAGGTGACACTGTGCAAAGAGCACCCCTGTGGTGGCTTTGAGTGGGAAGTGGTGCGGCTTGGCGCGGATATTGGGCTGGTTTGCCTGACGTGTAATCATCGCGTCATGCTCAGCCGGCGCGAACTGAACCGCCGCCTGAAAAAGCACACCCCAAAAATTGAATTGAGCGGAAACCATTAGCAAAGAGATTCGGATCGCCTGGTAAAAACAATGCCGGCGTCAAGAAATACTCGCTTTTCCTAAAATTATATTAATGCTAAGGTATAATCTTTTATTACGATGCCAATACTTCCACCGCATGCTTTTGAAGTCTTTTCGCATAGCCCCGAGCAAACCCGCCGGGTGGGCATCCGCTTGGGCAATCTGCTCCAGGTAGGAGATATCATCTGCCTTGAGGGCAACCTTGGCTCTGGCAAGACCACTTTGGTGCAAGGCATCGCCCAGGGGTGGGGTTCCCCGGGCAAAGTCACCAGCCCAACTTACGTGATCGTCAATGAATATGCCCGTCCGGGTGGTAACACGCTCTTCCATTGTGACGCCTACCGCCTGATGCCCGATAACCCCCTCGACAGCGCCATTCTCGACCTCGACCGCGTTCTCAAAGATGGCGTGCTGGTAATGGAATGGGCAGAACGCCTGAAGTCCAGCCTTCCTCAAGAAAACCTTTGGATCCAGATGGATTGGATCAACCCTGATCAACGTCATCTGATTCTGATCCCGCATGGACCACGCTACGAATCCATTCTCAAAAAGCTGCAGCAAGCTTTGTTTGGAGGGTAATTATGTTACTGGCAATCGACACTTCCACCGAATGGATCGGCATCGCCCTTTTTAACGGCACCAATGTGCTCGCCGAACAGGTCTGGCGCAGCAGGAATTACCACACCGTCGAGTTGGTCCCTGCCATCAAAGAAATGCTCACCAAGACCCAAACGAAAGCCAGCAGCCTGACCGGCATTGGCGTGGCGCTCGGTCCGGGTTCTTTTACAGGTTTGCGCATCGGGCTCAGCGTGGCAAAAGGCATCGCCCTGGGGCAAAAAATACCTTTGGCGGGCATTCCCTCTCTCGAGATCCTCGCTGCGGCGCAACCGGGTCTGCGCAGACCCATGCTCGCCTTTCTGGAAGTCGGTCGCGGTCGCTATGCCTACATGCGTTATCAATACAAGCAGGGTACCTGGCAAGCCGTCACGGATATCACTGTGAACGACATTCGCGCGATGGCAGCCACTATCAAATCTCCGATCTACGTGGTGGGAGAGATGGACGCGGAAGAACGCCAGATCCTGGGGCGCAAGTGGAAAACCGCCCATCTGGCAGCCCCCAGCCTTTGCCTGCGCCGCCCGGCTGTGCTGGCTGAACTTGCCTGGGCTAAGATTCAATCCGGTCAGGCGGATGATGCTGCCAGCCTTGCCCCAATTTACGTTCACACCCTGAGCAACGTTCCCGATCTATGAGCCCGCATCCTGACGCAAGCCGCATTCGACTGCGAAGCATGCGCATGGAGGATGTTCCGCAAGTCACTGCCCTTGACCACCTTTCGTTCGCGGATCCCTGGCCCCAGGGATCTTTTGAATATGAACTGAAAGCCAACGACTATAGCCTATGCCTGGTCGCAGAAGACCCGGACGCGACTGAAGGTCAAACTATCGTGGGTGCCCTGGTCATCTGGTTGATTGTGGATGAAGCCCATATCGCCACTATCGCGGTCCACCCCAACTACCGCCACCACGGGGTCGGGCGCAGACTGCTGGCGGAAGGTTTGCTGCAAGCAGCTGAACGGGGTGCCGTGAAATCCTTGCTTGAGGTGCGCTCGGGCAACGCCGAAGCACTGCACCTCTATTATGGCTTTGGCTACAAAGTCGTAGGCTTGCGCCCCAACTATTATCAGACCGAGCAGGAGGATGCCCTGTTGTTGGATCTTGATCCGTTGAATATTGAAATTCTCAGGAACTTAAAGCAGATTTATTCGTCTTAATTGCATGTTCCTGGGGTAGAATCTCTCACTGGAAAAAAGTATGACAGAAACGAACCGATTGAACATCATCCGGGAGGAAATCCTCCACTGCCAGAAGTGCCCGCTCGCCAAGGGGCGTAAGAATGCCGTGCCCGGAGAAGGACCTGCCTCGGTGGACATCATGTTTATCGGCGAGGGACCGGGTTATCACGAAAACCAACAGGGTAAGCCCTTTGTGGGTCAGGCTGGCGCTTTTCTGGATGAGTTGCTGACTGCAGCTCAATTGAAACGCGAAGAGGTCTTCATCACCAACGTGGTCAAATGCCGTCCCCCGAGCAATCGCGACCCGATGCCCGAAGAGCTCACTGCCTGCGCGCACTACCTTGACGAACAAATCGCTCTGCTTGATCCCAAGGTGATTGTCACGCTTGGGAGATTTTCCATGGCGAAGTTCATTGAGAATGGCAAGATCAGCCAGATTCACGGAAAATCCCAGAAGGTCGGCAAACGGTTGATCGTTACGATGTATCATCCCGCTGCGGCGCTGCACCAGCCGGCACTCAGACCAGCCCTGGTCGAGGATTTTTCAAAACTCCGCCGCCTCCTTGGCAAGGACGAGCCTGTCCAGCCGAAAGTGGTAGTGCCCGCTCCAGAACCAAAGCCAGTAAAGCAAGAAGAAAAGCCCGTTCTCCCCGAACAACTCAGTCTGTTCTAATTGAAAGGCAAGGAATCGATGTTAAAAGAAGACCTGATCCAGGACATTCAGAAAAAACGCGCAAATATCGCCGTGATCGGTATGGGGTATGTGGGGCTGCCGCTGGCGGTAACATTCGCCAACGCTGGCTTTAGCGTGACGGGTATTGATCCCATCCAGGAAAAAGTGGATATGATCAACCGCGGTGAAAGCTACATTTCCGATATCAGCAACGCCCAGTTACGCAAACATATCGACAATGGCCGCATCCGCGCCACCACCGATTATGCCACCCTGAAAGAAATCGATGCCGTTTCCATCTGTGTGCCTACGCCGCTTCGCAAAACCGGCGACCCTGATATGTCTTTCATCGCCCAAGCCAGCGAAGACATTGCTCCTTACCTGCACCGCAGCATGATCGTCGTGCTCGAGTCCAGCACCTATCCAGGCACCACCCGTGAGTTCGTTTTGCCAAAACTTATCGCTAATTCCGATCTCAAAGTCGGCACGGACTTCTTCCTGGCGTTTTCTCCGGAACGTGTCGACCCCGGTCGCACGGATTACACCACCTACAACACCCCCAAGGTTGTTGGCGGCATCACCCAGGCTTGCACGGACGTTGCCGTGGCATGGTATCAGCAGGCAATTGAGACAGTCGTGCCCGTCTCCAGCACCGAAGTCGCGGAGATGGCCAAACTACTCGAAAATACCTTCCGCATGATCAACATTTCAATGGTCAACGAACTGGCACAGATGTGCGAGCGGCTGGGTGTGGACGTCTGGGAAGTTATCGACGCTGCCGCCACTAAACCATTCGGCTTCATGAAGTTCACCCCGGGTCCCGGTCTGGGTGGGCACTGCATCCCGGTAGACCCGCTGTATCTTTCCTGGAAGATGAAAACGCTCAATTACACCGCTCGGTTCATCGAGCTCGCCTCCGAGATCAACACCAGCATGCCTCGTTATACGGTCGCACGCATCCAGGACGCCCTGAATCGTTATAAAAAGCCGCTCAACGGCAGCAAGATCCTGATCCTGGGCGTCTCCTACAAGCCCAACATCAACGACATGCGCGAATCTCCCGCCCTGGACATCATCCACTTGCTGCGTGAGAAAGGTGCCATCGTCGCTTACAACGACCCCTACGTTCCCGAGATTGAGATTGAAGGCGTTCAGATGTATTCCGAAAAAGAACTTTCAGCCTTCCTTGAAAAGGCAGATCTGGTGGCAATCATCACCAATCACGACAAATTCGACTATAAACTGATCCTCGAAAAATCGCAGTTGATCTTCGATGCGCGAAACGCCATGAAAGATATCGCGAAAAACGACATAAAAGTGATCAAGCTCTGATGAGTGTTTACGTTCTGACTGGCGCGGCAGGTTTCATCGGCTCTGTAGTTGCCGCAGAGATGCTGCGCCAGGGGCATACCGTCTTTGGGGTTGACAATCTCAACCACGTTTATGACGTCCGTGTGAAAGAACACCGCCTGCAAGCGCTATTGCCCCAGGAAAATTTCCATTTCATCCGCGATGACATCAACGACCGCGATTTTATCGCCAGGCTGGCTGCCGTGGTGCCCGCCGCTGATGCCGTGATCAACCTGGCGGCGATTGCAGGCGTACGTGCCAGCACAACGGATCCCTGGAGCTACCTCAACACCAACACCCTCGGTAACCTGAACATGCTCGAGTATGCCCGCCACCAGCGGGTGCCCAAGTTCATCCTGGCGTCCACTTCCAGCCTTTATGGCAACGAGGGCAAACCGCCCCACGCCGAAACCGCCTCCACCGAGCACCCCCTGGCGCCGTATGCCGCCAGCAAAAAAGGAGCCGAGGCTTTTGCCTATGCTTACCACCACCTCTACGGTATTGATGTGACGGTACTGCGCTACTTCACAGTCTACGGTCCTGCCGGCAGACCTGACATGGTCATGTTTCGTTTCTGCCAATGGATCGCCGAAGGTAAACCAGTCACCATCACGGGTGACGGCGAACAGTCGCGCGGTTTTACCTACGTGGATGACATTGCCCGTGGAACGCTCCTGGCACTTAAGCCGGTCGGATTTGACGTTTTCAACCTTGGAGGGCACGAGGTGATCACTATCAACCAGCTTCTACACAAACTTGAGTACCTTCTGGGCAAAAAAGGGAATATCACCTACATTCCCACCCACCCGGCGGACGTGTTTGAAAACGTGGCGGATGTCACCAAAGCCCGCCGAGAACTCGGCTGGGAACCCCAGGTGTCCTTGGATGAAGGGCTGAAACGCCTGGTCGATTGGTATCTCGCCAATCGCGCATGGGCAAAAGACGTCGAAACCCCCTGATCTTTCCATCATCGCTAAACGTAGTTGGGTACAGCGACGCAGGAGCGTAACCCAACACCCAAGATACCGTCATCGCGAGCCTCCTTTGCGTGGCGATCTCCCCCTCAACCATTATTGCCTATTGTAGGTTGGGTGCAGCGACGCAGGAGCGTAACCCAACTATTGTAGGTTGGGTGCAGCGACGCAGGAGCGTAACCCAACACCCAAGATACCGTCATCGCGAGCCTCCTTTGCGTGGCGATCTCCCCCTCAACCATTATCGCCTATTGTAGGTTGGGTGCAGCGACGCAGGAGCGTAACCCAACACCCAAGACACCGTCATCGCGAGCCTCCTTTGCGTGGCGATCTCCCCCTCAACCATCATCGCCTATTGTAGGTTGGGTGCAGCGACGCAGGAGCGTAACCCAACACCCAAGACACCGTCATCGCGAGCGAAGCGCGGCGATCTGCTTGTCTCACTTCATCACTCGTCTCACCCTACCCATCACCGTTCCGTCATCGCAATAATTGGTTACAATTAGATTGTTCTGTTTGCCTGCGCCCTGTCCCGTCAATACAGGGAAAGAAAGGAGTGGACATGAAACGTTTCATCTTCCAACCAACCTTCTTCATGGTTGTTATGATAATTCTGCTGCTTTCCTCCTGCAGCGGGCTGCCGATCCGCCTTCCAGCATTTCCTACCTCCCAGAAACCAACTGAAAGCACCTCAGAGCCAAGCCCCCAACCCCTTCCCACATTCGAAGCCCCTTCCCAGGATGCCTTTTTGGAATGGTCTGACAATCTGAACGAATCGTACTGCGAACCGGGCAGTTCCGGTCGCTTTACCAGTCTCGTCTACCACGCCGGTGTTTATTACAGTGTGCAGAGCGGCGATCCGCGCAGCGTCTGGCGACTCTTGCCGGATGAAGCCGCCGGAACAAAAATCGCCGAGCCGTTGGCAGAGGACGGCAAGTTCATCGAAGCGCTGCAAGTCAACGACCAGTGGCTGGTGATGCTCATATTCGACCATCCCATGCACGTGCAAGGCTGGCGCATGGAAGCGCTCAACTTATTGACGAATGAACAGCGCCGCCTGGCAGATAACATCGAAGCCAACGAGAACATTGTCTATCTTGACATGGAACTGCAGGGGGATGTGCTCTACTTCCTGACTCACACCGTCACCGAGGACGATGCAAAGCAGCTTTCCTCCATCAAAGCTTTTAATCTTGCCGAAGCTACTGAAAGCACTCCGCTGGAACAGGAATCCGACCTGATTTTCAACCAGATTGCCATATCCGAAAAATACCTGATGATCAGCCAGAGTATCAGCGGTAAAGCTCCGGATGCGCTTTTCCCAATTCTGTTTTTCAACCTTGAAACCAGGCAGCTCGAGGACCTGATGGAGATCTCGGGATCATACCCACTCATGGACTGGCCGCTCGCAGCCTGGTCTGAGCAAGGACCCAACCAACCGCCGGAAATCTTCAAAGTCTTCGATTTCGAGAGCGGGCTTTCGTGGCCATTACTGGTGCAGGGTAAACAGCCCTCCAATTTCGATCTCAGCGCCAAGTACCTTTCGTGGATCGATCCAACCGAACCAACCGGGTCTTTTCCCACAGTTTTTCTGATGTCGCTGGATGATGGTCATAAGATCACAGTAAGTACAGAAAACCAGGAACTCATGCCGCAGTTCCCGCAGGTTAGAGATGATCAATTGATCCTTGGTCTGGTCAAAGATTTCGGTACTGCGGATGCCATCGGCATGATCTGCGCCATCCCGCTCGAAGTCCTTCAAACGCTATCAACTCCTGTTCCAGAGCCATAGCTTGCTTTTCCTTAGCCTGAAAATGAAGAGGATACCTCTTTGCGGCAGATATACATGCAGAAACATTTATACCAGCCAGGAAAAAAAAGCATTCTCCGACTCGGCGAGTGGGTTAATTACCGATAAAATCACGCACAAGCTTGGGAAGCCTTGCCCAAAGCTGGACTAAGCGCTGATGAATTGAGCCAAAAAAGGGGGGCGCGAGCGACCGTTTATCTTTGGCAGGCACGGAAGTCCTGACGCCCCTGTACAATCCGTAAACCCAGGACCTGCTCTGTCCTGGTGCCGGACGACATTATCCAGGTGGACATCTTGGACATTCACACCTTACCAGGCGTATGTTTCAAAAATTCATTACATGTGACGTTGACTCCCGATGAAATGTTAATGAATTTATGCCAAAACCGGTTCCAGACAACCAAAACAATTCCTGTAAAGCCTGATACAAAGATCTCCTGTCAAGTCAGGAGCTATCCAAGCGGATGGCGGCATTAGAATGGGTTTACATCACCATTCGTCCTCATTACGCATTGGACAATCTTTCCCCCCAAGAATTGTTTTGTACTTTACCATCCTGCTTTGGCTACAAAAGCACCCCATGACTACAGCAAACCTTACTCGATCGATTAACATAGATTGGGTTGAGGTGATGTATTTTGCGAGCTAAATAGATGTGAATAGAATACCGGATAGAATTTATACAGTAAACACGGTATTTATAAGGGTGATTTCCAAAGTTGAGCCCTACAACCATATTGGCTTGTTCAATCCTGAACACAGTCCAGAGTTATTTCTTTCCTTTATGTTGAATGAAAATTTCCCACATCAGACAGGTGGCTTCAATCTCATGGTTGGTTTTGCCGGTGATCCTCTCTGGCAGCCTGCCGGACCCTGAACAAGCCCACTCATAGAAAATGCCCCTCACTTGATCCTGGATGGACTGCCTGAAACGTATGATTTCCAGTCTGGTGGGGATCCATACTCACTGAGAGGTCTCGAAGACGGAACCTACTATATTATTGCCGTGATTGACTATAACGGATCGGGTGGAAATCCGGATCTTAAAGACGTCGAATCATTCTATGATTCCAATCACGATGGCACCCCAGACCCGGTGATAATCTCATCCGCAAACCGCGTGACGGGCATCGACTTCGAATTTCAAGGCTCACAGCGCTACTTGTCCATCATATCCAGGTAGCAAGCCAGTGGTTCTGCGTCTCCAGGCGCGGCAGTAATCACGCCTGGGTTACCCAATAAAATAAATTGATACATCAGGGGTATTTCAGCATGTTAGCCATTCTGGATATTGACTAAGGCATCGCGAGTCTGTACAATATTGATAAGCAGAATATCCATCTGCAACACGTTCAACTTTCACAAGTATCTAACTGACTGACCTGATTTTTCCAAGCTTTCTTTCCCATTATCCCTGCGCTTTAAGCGTGTAGTTCTCGACCATTTTCCAAGTCACAATTTCATAGAAAAAAGTGGGGCAAGCTCAATGTAGATGTTGGTTTGAATGTGGTTCTTTGTTCTCAAAAGGAGTTGATATGAAGAAAAAAATGATCAAGTTGTTTTCGATATTCATCGCTGTCTTGATGGTCCTGGGCCTGGCTGACCTCTCCTCCATTGCGATAGCCCAGTCGCCCGATCCGAGCCTGGAAAAAGTGGAAACAAGAGTGTTGAATACGATATCAGCAGACGGCACTTCGGATTTTGTCATCGAAATGGCAGAACATGCCAACCTGGACGCAGCCTACAGCATGTCGGACTGGAACGCACGCGGCTGGTTCGTTTATGACACATTGAAGGAAGTAGCCGCCCGAACTCAAAAACCCGTAATTGAGATCCTGGAAAAGCAAGGGGTCAAATATCAATCATTCTTTGCCGGCAACGAAATTGCGGTGACGGGAAGTGATCTGAGTGTTCTTGCTGAGATCGCGGCGCTCGATTCGGTCTCGCACATCCGTTACCCACGTACAGCCACGATTGATCCAGGTTACCTCTCAATTCATCTCACATCAGTTCCCCAGGCAACGGTTGACGTGCTTGATTGGGGCATCACCGACACCAAAGCCAATCAATTCTGGTCCACATTCGGAGTGCAAGGTGAAGGTCTGGTAGTCGCCAATATTGACACTGGCGTTCAATGGAATCATCCTGCATTGGACCAATCCTTCAAGTGTGGCTCCAATCCTTCTGATCCCGCCTGTTGGTACGACCCTTCCAATATTTGCGGCGGCTCAGCTTGTGATAACAACGGGCATGGCAGCCATACCATGGGCACCATGGTAGGTGACGACGACCCGACCCTCGCTTACCAGGTCGGCATGGCACCCAACGCGCAGTGGATCGCCTGTAAGGGCTGCGAAACCAATAGCTGCTCGGATGCCGCTCTTACTGCTTGCGCGGACTGGATCCTCGCCCCTGGCGGCAACCCGGCTAATCGCCCCCAAATTGTCAATAACTCCTGGGGCGGCGGTGGTGGCGATGACTGGTACCTGGCAAAGGTAAATGCCTGGCGGGCAGCCGGGATCTTCCCTGCATTTTCAGCTGGAAATTCCGGCTCAAGCTGCTCTACTATTGGATCCCCCGGCGACTATCAGGCATCCTTTGCGGTTGCAAATCACATGAGTAGCCGATACATCAATTCATTATCAAGTCGTGGTCCTTCCTTCTTCGGGGATGACCCCTACACCAAGCCAAACCTGTCCGCTCCGGGCACCAGTATTTGTTCTTCCGTGCCAACCGATGGCTGGAACTGCGGATATAGCGGCACTTCCATGGCGGCTCCGCATGTTGCGGGTGCCGTGGCGCTCTTGTGGTCCTGCAATCCCGCTCTTATCGGGGATATGGGGACCACGTTTGAGCTGCTGCAAGATACCGCTGATACGCCGATTGAAGCCGGCAACTGCGGTGCGCCAGCTGATGGGCAAGGCAACTTCACTTACGGCTATGGTTATCTGAATGTCTACCAGGCCGGGTTGGCGACATGTTCAGCCGCCGACTTGGGCACACTGGAAGGCTATGTCTATGATGACCACGGCTCTCCAATCGAAAACGCGATCGTTACTGCGACGGGTTCCACCACCACCGATGCCACCGGGTTCTATACCATGAACATGCTGGCGGGTACCTATTCGGTAACTGCCAGTAAATATGCCTACTATCCCGAGACAGTGGATAACGTGGAAATTGTAGCCGACACTACAACCACGTTAGATTTCACCCTCGATTTCATGGGCGGTTGGATGGATGGAACTGCTCCCTGCTTTGACTGGACGCGCTACGATGCTGAATTCTTCCCAGCTACAGGCTTGATCTACGCCCTGGGCGGGCGCTCAGATGCTTCCACAATCGGAGATATTTATTCCTATGACCCGGAATCCGGAGCTTGCACAGACACCGGCGCGAACATGCCTGTGCCAATTTCCAACTATACGGTCAACCTGGTGAATAATGGCACCGCCGATGTCTTGTGTACCTTTGGCGGACGCAACTCTGCTGGCGCGACTACCCTGGCTGTGCAGTGCTACAACCCCACCACCAACACAGCTACCCAGGTTACCACCCTGCCCTCCGCCTGGACAGGCTTCACCCCTGGAGCCCAGGCTGTCTACAACAATAAAGTCTACATATTCGGAGGCTTTAATAGTACCGCTGCTCCTTATGAAACCGCTCGAACAGACCGCTATGACCCGGTGGCAAATACTTTCACCCAACTCGGCGCGCTTAGCCTGGCTCGAAGTTACCTCTATGCCGCCGTGGTGGATGGCAAGATCTACGCATTTGGCGGTACCGTTTATGATGGCGCCAACCTGGTCGCTCAAACCAGGGCGGAGGTGATGGCAGATCCTGAAGGCGCAGCCACCTGGGATAACGCTGCGGTCGCAGATTTACCTGCAGCGTATGATGAAGGTGTGGCTTTCGGCTTTGACAGCGATTTTGGCATCGCTCTGGTAGCCGGAAAGGTAGTTTTGGTGGGTGGCGGGCAGTGGCCTGGAGAAACGGCTGACGTCCTGACGTACGATCCAGCCAGCGATACCTACGACACATCCTTCCCGGATCTGCAGCATGCCCGCCGCAACCATGCAGGTGTGTACGTTCCGCTGGATACCGAAAGCATGTCCGACGGTCTGCCAGGTTTGTGGGTGATGGGCGGACGCCAGGGCTCGGATGCACCTCCATACCAGGGCACCGAGTTCTTCCCGCTCTCCTTCGAACCGGAGATGATCGACGTCTTCCTGCCGTTACTGCTGAGGTAACGCACTAAGACTGATAAGTAATTGATCGAAAAGCCGGGTTGTGAAAACACAATCCGGTTTTTTTGATACCCACAATTTTTTACAAGCTCATAACGTCCTTAGCCCCATCTGCCATCCATGCGCTGGTGAGGGTGCCCGTTCCGCCCTGGCAGGGTTCCAAGAAGAACAAAGAGAAAGTCCGCGCCAGGGTTTGTAGTTTGAGCATCCTACTCCATCGGTTTTCAGCACCTGGAGCCAAGAAAACGTGGGAACAAAAACATATATGGCTCGTGGAGTTCATAGATAAGTTTGATAGTATGCCGAAAAGTTTTCCCTGAAACTCTCCAACCAAGCCTCTATGAACATCCTCTTCTCAAACAGTGGGAGCAGGTCCTCCGCCAAATCGTTGGGACTGATATTCTGAACTTTTTCGTTTAGCAAAGCCAAAGCACTTTGCGTTGTGTAAGGCTGTTGTCCATCTTTGGCGAGCTTTTCTTCAAGCGGCCAGATTTTTTGTTGCATGAACCACAAAATGTCGTAATAATCCCGACCCTTGACAGTTGACTCGCCTTTATGGAAATCACGCCCGAGGCAAGCGATCAGTTTGCCAGCCATCATTGTTTCCAATGAGAAGTGACTTGTAACGTAGCTTCTGCCAAATTGGAGAACCGGTGTTTTTTGGAGAACAGATACTTGTTTGTGTTGGCTTACTTCCACCTTCAAGTGCAGGGCTTCCCCCGCATGTGCGCTTAATCCAAGTTCATAAAGGACAGGGAACTTGAGAGTCGTGCGCCTAATCCCCCATTCGCCAACCTGCGTTTTTGCCGTGACTTCCGGATATCCGACATAAGACTGGAAGTACATGAGCAAGTCGCTTTCCAACATGCCCAGGTTGACCTCGCCGCTGTTATCCAGGTCAATATCCTCAGACAAGCGGTTTAGCCCATAAATTATATGGAGGCAAGTGCCGCCATAGAAATTCAGCATTCGATAATCAGGATGGTTGTAGAGGAAATCCAGGGTGTATGCCTGCAAGAATTCCTTCAAAATAATACGCTTGGTTTCATTAGGCAACAAAGGGTCTCTTTGGGAAAGGACGTTGCGTGCCACCTGGATTAAGCTTGCCATACAGTCTCCTTCAGGTTTTTCAGAACCCGTTCCATCTTCCTGCTCTGGCTATGCTCAACAAAATTAGCCAATGCCAATTGGTCTTCAGCGGCGAGATCATCCAGATTAAGGCGCAATTTCTCTGCCAGACTATCCCTTTCACGAGAGCTATATATCGGCAGTTTGCGCAAATACAGGTAATCAAAAAGGGCTTTCGCCAAAGTAGCTTCAGCAATTGGAATCCCGGAGTATTCTGAGAAAGTAAAGCCATAGTAAAGAGCGGGTTTGATGTTTCGGTAGGAAAATGTGCCCAGTTTGTTTTCAAAAACGCGCGTCTGTTTCAATGTCACCGCGGTTATAGGATAAGTAACATCAGTGAGAATGCCATTGCGCTGAAGGACGTATTCCAGCGATAAATAAGATTGTGGAATCAGGATCGCGCTTATCATCGAAGCAAATTCTTCATCGCGTCGGTGAGTTTCATAGAAACGGCGTGTCATGTAAACGCCCTTCTTTAGCCTGACAACGTCTCCTGCATTAACCCAGCGGTAGATGGTTGTCCGTATGCTGCCATCGTCGAGTGAGGTCTCCTGCAGGAGCTGCTTCACCGCCTCGATGGTGAAGTATGGCAATTGGTCAAGCGATTCAAGTATTTTCGTTTTCATATAGGATAATCAACACTTTATGTCTATTATCCTATATATATCTCACTTTATCAAGTGCAATAATTGGGTGTTGGGAAACCGGTGTGCGTGTTCGCCCTGCCTCGCCAGTCACCCCAGCGCTGCGCTTTTGGGGCAGGTGGGACCGGCGGGAACTATAAGCTTTTTCCCGGGGTAACAGAATGACAAAACGGAGATCAGTTGGTCAAAAACCTTTCATGTGCCCTTGAGGCAGGCTTTGCACTCAGGAGACCATAAAAGAACAAGTTCCTGGCTACGGAAAAGACCATCTTTAGTCTCCTGTCCGCTTTGCGGTTTATGCCCAAAACGTAGTGGATGGGTGCAGGAGTTGTAGGGGCTTGGCACGCCAAGCCCGTTTCTATCCAGGGAAGCCCAATTCATCATAGGGATAGGCATGACAAACGCCAATCCTCTAAACTGATTGCTTCACTCTAATAATAGTTCTTTGGAATGTATTCTTTGCCAAGTAACCAAATGTACTTGTCTATTTCCTTCAGATTATAGGCTTCCAAACCGTAGAAAGAACGAAATGCCATCAAAATAGCTTTGAAATGCTCGTATTCCTTGAGGTCTGAATCAATAAAATCACAAAACTCATCCCTCCTGCGATAATAGCGCAGAACTCTGTCAACATAACTATCATAAATTGGAAAGTTAAATGGTTTATGATGGCTACAATACTTCGTGGCAAAAGAGTAATGATTTCTGTTCCGACCACTTATTTTCTGAATATCCCCTACCAGGCTCAAATCACCAACCCCGAGTCTTTCATCCACATCAAGGGCAACAATATGTTTCGCCATAGGGAACACTTTAAAGATATGGGTGCTGTAAAAGTCGTTGAGGGCTGATACTTTTAGCAGCACATCCGAGATGTCCTTATTCTCTGGGCATAGCTCAAAAAAGAGCTTATCCAATGCGTCTTCCTGGAGACTATAATCCTCAAGGGAATCCCATTGTTCAAGATACTGCTCAACCTGTTCAACGCATGGATCAGGAAGGTGCTGCTTCATCCTGCGCGGCTTGCGCTTCGCGGTAGGTTCCTGTTTGACGGCTATCGCTGGAATATAAATGGCTGACTGACTGGCCAGAAATTTCCTAAACTGACGCAGATGTGCCATGTAGCTGTTTACATTAGTATCAGCATCACCCTTTGAGTATTGTTTAAGCGTTTTGAGAAGAATGTCTTTTCCAACATCCTCAAAGTCAGGTGAATAGATAACGCTCCAAAAGACATCCTTTCCCCGCTTTTTCCAAAGATAAAAGGCTTCGCTTTTTGACGTATTGATCGTGTTCTGTGTCAGCCCTTGCGTGTTCAAATAGGTAATGAATGCTGCTCTTACTTCCTCAAACGAGTAGGACATCATTTCATGTTTAGTTTTCATCGTACGTTATCCACTTGGCTTGTGTAGGCTTGATACTTTCTTCCAGCTGCGGTAACAAACCCCAAAATCTTTTTCATGAAAGTTAAGTTTGAATATCTACAGGGAGGGTGGCTTACGAGAAGAGACAGTCATCCTCCCAGCTTATTATGCCCAATGGGCATTTATATATTTCACTGTTTCTTCCGGATCAAGAGATCTTGATGTATTTGCCATCCTGATATAGAATTCTTTTAATCCTTCAAACGTCAGGTACGCAGGTATGAGAGAACGATCTACATCAATTCTACAGATATCCTTTTCTTGAACCTGCTCAATACTAATTTTTACAAGATCCGCATACTCAACACCGATGTAATCTGAAATCAGTGTCGCTAAAAGATTCATAAACTTGTCTGTTGAGTTCTCCGTCAGGATTAAGTCGTTTTCAAGACCACAAACATGAAGGTTGTCCTCAACGCCTATAAGTAAAGTACCACCTTCAGAGTTCAGAAATGCTGCAATAGTCTTAAGTACTGATTTGCGCAGCGATTTATTCTTGTTGTTATGTACCATATCCCATTGGAGTGTGCTTTTAAATTCAAGATTATTGCTTTCACCAAGTTCAATGATTTCTGAAATTGTTTTTCCTTTGACCTTTACTGGTTTTTTAACTAATGATTGCAGATATTCATTATATTTAGTTGCAATCAAAAGGCGACGTGCCTCCAAAAACTCGGGAAAACGTTCTGCCTTCCAAAGCCCTGGTTGCATTGGAATGAATTGTTTGGCTAACGCACCTGGATACGTTGACTCGATTTCAGGAAGGTATTCCTCTGGCGGCTTGTTTGAAATTTCCAGGTTAGTTTCGGCTGTAAGGAATGCACGATTAGCAATTTCGTTTACGATTTTCCTGTGAAGATGATTGTCCGCATCATATCCATTTGCATAAAGATAAGATGTAGGAAATATGTGATGGCTATGAATGTAATATGAGCCGATTTGTTTGCTTGTGAGTGGCGCGCCATTAAACCAATCGAGTGCTCCATTTGCTTTTGATAAGATGTATGTTAAGTTGTAAAGTGGATGTCCTGCAGTACGACCTTCAAGATCGTTCGGAGTAACTTTTATCCTACCTCTCTGATCAATTAGCGCATCGATAAGCTTTTCCCAAGGATTATTCTCCTTGAAAACGACTGATACATCGGCCTCCAATTTTTGATCAGTTTGACCGCTATAACGAGACCAAGCCAGAGCGGAATACATATAATGTAATGCACGGTTTAAGTTGATTTCGTTTGGAAACTTACCGTTATTTTGACTCAGATAAGCAATTAATGGGATCAATACGTTGGTTGTGCTCATGTCTCCAGTGGAGTGCACATAAGCTCTCGCTGGCAATATTGTCACAAGGTAATCCAATATCTTGGAGAGTTTATCCCACCCAGCCATAAGTTTGGGTTTGGTTTCTTCGTGAAGTGTTTCATACAACGCTCGATGTGAAACCACAGTTGTTAAAGCTCTTGTCATGAAAGATAGGGTAAATTCAAAATCTCTCTTTTTAAGAACCTCGACTTTCTCCTTTAATACTCGTCTGGCTTGAGGCCACTTTCCGACTGCGTGTGTTAGTGCAAGATCTGCGTCAGTTAGTTTTGTACCCTGGCTATTGACCAAATCAAATATGTCGATTGCATCCTCGATTGACGCTGAAGAAGGTATCTGCAAGTCTGGAAGTTCTTTATTTGTAATATTTGTTAATGCGGTTAATCTGTCTTGGTAATTTTTTGCTAAAACAAGTTTTTCCTCATCGGGTGCATCTGCCACCAATTTGAACACGTTGATATCCGATGTAGGAGAGAAGCAATTTACCACTTTGACCCATAATGGATCGTTTTTCATCATAACTGCCTGATAATATTGGAAATCGCCAGTCCCTAAGTGATAATAAAGGTTCCTTGGATCATAAGTAATGTCTTTTAGAATATAGTACGGAGGGATTTCCCCAGTAATTAATAAGTAGAGTGTGGTCAAGCGTTGTTGACCGTCTAAAATTACCTGGTGAACTGAATTATTCGACCCGTTTCCATGATAGTTCTTCAATTCTGGGGGGTTATTGGTTTTCCAAAGGAGCAAAGACCCAACTGGATAATCCTTGACCAGAGATGACATTAATTTTTTGGATTGATCGTAAGTCCAAACGTATTCACGCTGAAACTCTGGCAGGACAAGGTCATGGATTTTGATCGAGTATATAAGTTCACTAATTTTCATGGCGTCTCCAATGGTTTTCTGTGTTCAAAAAGATCAAGATATTTACTCCTACCCAATCTCTTTCATTATGTCATCGGCTTTATGCAATATTTGATGACGCCCTGGTAGTAGGCGAGGTCGGGGTCGGAGAGTTGACGCCCTTGATTTTTGGCATAAATTAAACCCCCGCCTTCCTGCGGTTGTCGTCTTTGCACAGCATCTGGCAGTTGGCGGGGTCGGTTTTGCCGCCGGCGTGCCAGGGGGTGATGTGGTCGGCTTCCATGTCATCGATCTCAAAATGCTTGCCGCACACCGGGCAAATACCATTCTGGCGTTCATACGCCGAGCGTTTCTGGCTCCACGAAAAGCCCCTCAGGTTCAGGGTGCGGTCGCTGCGGGTGAGCACATAGGGATAGATGCCGCGTTTATTGGTGACGTCATCGTCCATCATCAGCTCGCTCACCTCACGCTCCAGTTTCTTGGTGTCGAAAAGCTGGTCTTTGAACTGGTCATAGAGCGGACCCCAATCGACGCCCTTCATCTCTTTGCGATAGGTAGTAAAAGTGCCCTGGACCCACTCGATCACATTCCTGAAGTAGGTCCATAACTCATTGGCGTTGGGGTCATGTTGATGTTTGGACATATAGTCTTTGATCTGGTCATGTCCATTGTCTTTTGAGATCCATTTCAAGGCTGTTTCCAGAATCTCCTGCCTGATCGGGGAGCCATTCACATAATCCTTCGCCAGCAGATAAGCGGGCGCCATGGATTTACTGAAGATCGATTTGGCATGCGTCAGCCAGGGACCGGTGTAGGTGGCATTGCGCAGTTCCTGCTCGGTCAGTTTGACTCCCTGCATGTTGATGATGCGGAACCATGCCAGCCTCTCGTCGTCAGTGCCTTCGCAGATGTAGACCATCAGTTTGTAGTCCAGGATGCTGTCTTTTGAGGTCTGGGTCAGGTTGTGGAAGGCGAGACTATCCACAGAGAAGTCACCCTGCACATACTGGCAGAAGCTGATTGTACGCTGTTGACCGTCCATGACTTCAAAGGTGCCGTCTTCGTTTTTCATCCAATACATCACGTTGAGCGGATAGTTGTTGCGGATGGTATCGATGACCGCGTTGCGTTTTTCGGCGTCATAGACAAACTCGCGCTGGTACTTCGGGCGGATATTGAGCCTGCCGTTATAACCCAGCACGCCTTCTTCGTCATTGTCAACGTAATTCTCCGCCACATCGCGGACAGTGATTTCGTGTAGTTCAATTTTCATTTTGCTGCCCCTTTGCGTTTGATTACTATCCGTTTAAAAATCTTCTTTCCATTAATGAAAATTGCACTGGCGAGAGAATATCCATCAGGCGCATAGGAGCCTAAATTTCCAACTATCTCGAACTGTTCTGGATTATATTTATCAAGGAAGGTGATCGGTACGCCCATGATTCCTTCGTAATCGTACGGGATTTCTGATGTTTTATTGATATTGATAGCATCAAAGTTATCGTAACGAGGATAATCTTCTGGCGTATATCGCTTGAAAAGGGTTAATAATTCATGACGTTCTTCGAAATCCAAGTTGGTAAACCATCGAACACCTTTAACTCGAATATACCTAATTCCATTTTCATCTACTCGAAATCCTGCTGCTTCTAATGGATAATGATCAGGCACTCGAAATTCGCGGTCGCCACTGTGAATGCTTTGTCCAAACCAAATTTTGTTAACTTGTACTAATTTAAAAATCTCTTTGTAAGTGACAGCATTCATATTACCAATAATGATGAACTTCTTATCATATTCGACCAGTTGGGCTACATACTCTCTGAAGAGAGAGAAGGGCGGGTTGGTGACCACGATATCGGCTTCCTTGAGCAAGTCGATGCACTCCTGCGAGCGAAAATCGCCATCCCCCTCAAGAAGGCTGAGCGTGTTGCGTTGGTTTTTCAAGAGATATTCCACGTCCGCTAGGTTTACCGCCCCATCGCTATCCTGATCTGAGACTTCGGTGATCTCGATCTTGTAGGGTTTTTTACCCTCGCCCTGCCTGACGCCCAAACCCTGCACCTCAAAGAGCGGCAGCTGCCCTTCAGCGATTGGCGAGTCGACGTAACTGGTGGCAGTCAGTTTTGCCAGCCCCAGATGGTTGAAGTTCATGGCGAAATACTTGAAAAAATTACTCTCGAAAGGGTCGTCGCAGTTGCAAAGGATCTTCTTGCCCTTGAAATGCTCTTTGTAATGCCTGAGCTCCGCCTCGATATCCGGAAGCTGGGTGTAAAACTCGTCCGCCTTTGCTTTCGCTGCCCTCTGCAAACTCGCGTTGCCACTCTCCATGCCTGCCCTCCTAATCCCGTTCTGCTCTATTGGAGTTGATATGATTGTAACCTATCAACTGCAAATTTCTGTCCCATTTGACATCCGTGCCAATCGGTTTATAATTCAATTTCTGAATTATATGGAAACGCAACTGACCGAACAGAAAAAACTACCATTACTTTTCTTTTAGGTGGGCTTGAGTAGCACGCTCATACTTCCTGCAGGTTGGCCAGTTGCGATACTCTTTTACCAGAATCCGGTCATCAATCCCCAAATATGCCCCGCTGATTAAAGGACTGATCCTTCGCTGCCCTCGAATATGTTGCCTTACTGAGAAAAATTGACACGGCAATATCGACAACAAAGTGCATAGATAATACTCTGAAGGATTCTCACTATGGCTCGCTGACACATCTGAAGCACACATCGTAATAAGACTTACTGGGATTGAACCCATACCTGGCAGAGACTCGCAGAATGTCAGTATCGTCGTACCAAGAACCACCTTTGATTACACGCAAGGAGCCACTGGACGGTCCGGTCGGCTCGCTCCAATCTTGTTTGTTATAGAAATAGTCCGCCTGATACCAATCAGCCACCCACTCACAAGCATTCCCAGACATATTCATAGCTCCATACTGGCTAATACCATCGGGAAATTCTGTAACTTGTGCAGTGTCTGTAAAACCATCATCATAATCGTTATTTTTCCAGCTCATTGTACAATTTCGGTCGCAGAGATTCGCGTAATTGCTCGCAAAGTCATTGCCCCAAGGGAACATCCTCGTGTCCTGGTCTCCTCTGGCAGCTTTTTCCCATTCTGCTTCGGTAGGCAGCCTGCCTCCAACCCATACGCAATAATCGACGGAATCTTGCCAGCTAACAAAAAGGACGGGATAATTATCAAAACTGTCATTGCCATAATAATAATCGTGTGTCAAAGAATTTCTGTAATCCGGAGTATTGCAAGCACCTGCTGAAACACACATGGCGTACTGCGCGTTGGTCACTTCAAAGGCGTCGATCCAGTAGGTGTCGAGCCAGACCGTATGTTCAGGCTTCTCTCGCTCTTCTTCATAATCACTGCCCATCCTGAATGCGCCCGCAGGTACGATAACCTGTTCCATGCCATCTATTTTGCGCATTCTGGTGCTACTGACCTCTACAGCAGGGACAGGGGTCTCTGTGGCAACGGGTGCCATAGTTCTAGTTGGTTCCTCTATTCTTGTAGACTCATCACTATTGGTAGCCATTACTGCAACAATAGATGTGGGTGTTTCATCCTCAACCGGCAGCATTGAGGGCAATAACTTATTCCTGGTTAGGAAGTAAACTGGCAGGAGAATAACCAGAAATCCACCAACGATCCATAAAACTGCAGGCGGAACTCGCTTGAGTTGCTTTGATTGGTATGTAATTCCAGATGGTTGTTTTTTGGGTTGGTTGGATAATTCTCCTTCTCGGTAAGCACTTGCCTCCACAATCGGAGTTATCACGGGCTTTGGACCCGGGACCAAGTCGTTTTTTGCATAACTTTCAATCGCTCTGCGAAACTCATCAATACTGGAAAAGCGATTTTCCGGATCAAAAGCCAGAGCCTTTTTCAGGATCGCTCGCAATCCCACCGGCAACGTCTCTGGCAACACAACCGGCGAGAAATGGCTGTGCATGATTTTTGAAGTAGTCTCACCTTCAAATAGTTTCTTACCCGTTAACATCTCAAATAGTACACATGCCAGACTGTATTGATCAACAGCCGGAGTTACCACCCCGTCATCCCACATCTCAGGAGGCATGTAGCTCGGCGTGCCAGCAAAACCACCTGATCCCATCGTCGCAACAACTGTCGACATCTGTACCGCCCTGGCTATACTGAAATCAGCAACAATTGCCTGCCCATTGTCGTCGAAAAGAACATTCCCAGGCTTTACATCTCTATGGACAATGCCCCGTTTATGACCGGCTGCCAGCCCCTGGCAGATTTGATCAAATATTGTGAATGCTTCTCGTTGTCCTAATGGACCTCCCCGCCTCAACTTCTCAGACAGGCTGCCTCCGGGTAAGTAGCGCATGGCAATATAGACTTGTCCGTCGTGTTTACCTATCTCATAAATTGTCACCACATTGGGATGGTCTATTTTTGCAAGACTGCGTGCTTCTCTCTCAAAATATTGCACAAAGTGATCATCAAATGTCAGTTGGGAATGCAGGACTTTTAATGCCACAATCCGGTCAAGCGTGGTGTCTTTGGCTTTGTACACAACCCCAAACCCACCCTTGCCTAATTCACCTAAGATTTCGTATTTCCCAATCTCCATTGGTTCAAAGTCCCAGTTGCATTAACCCATGCAAACCCAGATTATGAATACGTATTAATTTACCATATAATTTGGATTTTCTAGCTGCCCTTCGACTTGGATTTCATTCAAATTCTTTCCAGCGACTAAACTAGTTGACAGTTGTGAGCAGGTTTTTCCCCAACGAACTTGATCATAAATTGACCAAAAAAATAGGCGTTACTATTGATATTCTGAATTATAATTATTTAATTCAACGGCTTATTAACTGATTCGGACTTAGGAGGAGTTATGAAAAGGTATTTATCGTTGTTTATAATCATTTCTCTATTTATATCTATTCCATTCTTCTTTCCCAACAAGTCCTCGGAAGCCCAGAGCCCATCGATCGACTTGCAGGTTGTTTCAGCGAGTGATGACGCATTCCCAAAAATGAGCTTGGTTTTCTCAGTCTCAGACCCCAGTGGGCTTCCAATAAAAGACCTTGAAAAAGGTGCCTTTTCATTCTCAGAAGACAACAAAGCGATAGATGACTTTACTGTTTCGCCCTATGTCAATACCGAAATGCCCTTAGCTGTCGCCTTAGTGCTGGATACAAGTGGAAGTATGACCAAATCGCTTCCCAATGCCATCCAGGCTGCAAAAGAGTTTATTGCCACTCTTGGGCCAAATGACCAGGTTGCGTTGATCGCTTTCAAAGAGAAACCGGTCATCGTCCAGGAATTGACAACAGATCACGACTTGTTAACTCCGGCATTAAATAGTTTATCAGCCGTTGGAGACTCTGCAATGTTTGATTCCGTAATCGAAGCTATTGATATTCTGAAGCCCAGAACAGAGCGAAAAGTTGTAGTTCTCATCACAGACGGCTACGAAACTGGAATCAGTTCCTTCAATTTTGACCAGGTCGTTGATGAAGCGGTTCGGTGGTCAACACATATCTATCCAATTGGCATTGGCGGAGTACAGCAGGCTAACTTGGAACAACTGGCTAAACTGACTGGAGGGTTCGCACAGATAAATCCTGATTCATCTGCACTTTCTGATGCCTTTGATAACTTACTTGAAAACCTCCGAAATCAATACAAATTAGAATACGAATCCTCATTAATTGCTGACGGAACCGAACACGTCGCTGTCATTACATATAACTATCAGGATGGGAGCGCAAGCGATGATAGCCGCTTCGTCGCCAAACCGGGTAATATCGCTATTTCTTTCCCAGACATGTCTGAAGGACAAGAAATTTCGGGGAGCGTTCGTTTTTCACCTGTTATTATTGCTCCGGCTCCCGTCAAACAGGTTGACTTTTCAGTTGACAACAAGCTTGTTACATCCTTGCTCTCTTCTCCATTCGAATTTGTTTGGGATTCATCTCTTGTAGACATAGGCACACATAGCTTTGAATTTACTGTCACAGACCAAGTTGGCAACAGCTCGGCACATTCCCTTAACTTAAACGTCGTACCTCTTGTGTCGATATCTTCGAATCTTACGGCTGACCAAGTGTTATCCGGTAAGGTTAAATTTCCATTGGAGGTTAAAGCTTCTCGCGGTATCGCTACTGTTGAATTTTTTGCTGATGGTGTAAAGGTTGCACAAGATAATGAGTTCCCTTATGAAGTAGAGTGGGATACTAAATCAGTTGCGCCTGGCTACCATAATGTTCGCTTTGTTGCGACAGATCTTGAACAAAATGTTGGAGAATTTCAGCTTAGAGTTAATGTTGAAATGCAAAAAACTAGCAACTTACTTTGGCTAGCCTTGATCACGCTTCTCATCGCTCTGGGTGTGATTATTCCAATCGCAACTCGCAAGAACCGCTCTGGAAAAAAGTCTTCCAAACTGGGCGTTCAGAATATTGATCCTGTATCCCACAACGCATCATTAATTGAAAGGCAAGGGTTGGAACCAGGACATATCTGGCAGTTGAGGGGAACTGAGATTCGTTTGGGAAGAAAACGGGATGAGAATGATATTGTATTGAAAGGCTTATCGGCCTCAAGATTCCATGCCGTCATCAATCTCACACCCATTGGTTACACAATAAAATCATTGAATCCGGAAAATCCAGCATACATCAACGGTCAACCAATCATCGGAGAATTGCCACTAAAGGAAGGGGATGTCATTAATGCGGGCGAAAGTGAGTTTTTGTTCGAAGCATAAAACATAATGGAAAACATCGAACCTGATAAATATTGGTCTCTAGAATCCGCTCAAAACACGGATAAAGGTAAAAAGCGGTCTAATAATGAAGACTGGGTAACTGGCTTTGAACCAGATGATCCTGATGAGGTAAGAGACAGCGGATCACTCTATATTGTTGCGGATGGCGTAGGAGGCGCAAGCAAGGGAGAGCGCGCCAGTCAGTTCGCCGCTGATAAGGTTCTGTTTGATTATTTTCAGGAACCCAATCTTGACCCAACCATCCGTCTTCAAAAAGCAATGCGGAAGGCGTGTAATGAAATATATGAATACACGCTGGATAATAATCTTTTACGAATGGCTACCACCATGGTGGCGGCTAACATCCGAGGAAACATCCTGACCGTCGCAAATGTTGGAGACAGCCGTTGTTATCTGATACGCTCCGGAAAGGTTGTTCAAATCACGCAAGACCATAACATCGCATCCGAATTGGTAAGGAATGGTTCGCTTTCACCAGATGCGGCAAAACACGCAAAAGGCGGCAACACACTTCTTCGAAGTCTGGGCGGTGAATCGGATGTCGAAGTTGACATTTTCGGGGAAATTGATCTTTACCCTGGAGATATTGTGATTCTTTGCTCGGATGGACTTACGCGTTATATCGAAAATGATGACTTGTTACGATTTTGCTCAGATGGAACAGCAGAACAGATGTCGCAACGGCTTGTTGATTTCGCCAATGAGTCTGGTGGTGCTGACAATGTTTCAGTTTATGTCATAAAGGTTGGGTCTAATCTTGTCAACCGGGAAGCCGACGAAGCAAAAACGTTGCCCGTGCCAATAGCTTTGGATTCCTATAAGTCTAAAAGTGCAAAAAAGCGGTTGCCACCTTCTTTGCCTGGAATAAAACCATTGACTCGGGGAAAGATCGTCAAGCTTGGATTGGCTTCCGTCTTTATCATTCTCGTCGCCTTTGCCGCGGTAAAGCTTTTCTCAGATAAAGAGAACCCTCCTGCAATTCCAGCGGTTATCTCTTCGCCAACACCTTCAAATCCTTTACCCACCTCTCTTCCAACTCAAATAACCACTTCAGCTCCAAGTATTACCCCGTCCACCTCAACGGAAGATGCCCCCATTTCTTCGCTTGAGCCTCCCCTGCCTGTTGACGTGGTTCCGAACTCTGTTCCAACTGAGATAGCGACTATTCCTCCTACTCAAACAACCCAAGAAACTCCCTCAATCAATTCAAATGTATATGCTTGTGTCTACGTAGTGCCTGATGACGGAAATATCTCAACGATTTTTGGTTATTATGGCATAGATAACTATTTAGTTTATGTTACGGAACGAGAAGAAGATAAGGCTAAGGTTCTGGGTCGATCTAAAAAATGGGGGGATCTAGGTCGATATGATATTTGCTATTTGACTGAAAGATTGTGTTCTGATCAAGTAGATATTGAAGAGACAACAGATTACATGGTGAAGCCAGGACAATATGTAATTATTCCGGAGGTAGATGAAGAAACATGTAAAAATCCAAAAGAAGGTACAGGTTATTGGATCTCTGTAATAAATGTAGACTAATCAATTCTTCTAGGAGGAAAAATGATTGCAACAAATGCGTTTTTTGTCTGGTTTTTTGGGGATTTTACCCGTTTGGGCGGATGGATTTTTTTCTTCATACTTGCCCTGGCAGCCGTAGTGTGGCTTTTTTATGATAGTGCAAAGAGAAAATTACCCGTGTTAGGTTGGCGACTCGGAGCGACCCTGTTAGCGTGTTTATTAATCCCAGCTATTATTTTCCGGTTCGCGTCCGACGAAATCAGGCTGAGTTTAAGCCGATACCCTGAAGCGATTTTTTACCTGGGATTATTGGGCGGAATTCTACCAGCAGTGCTTGCAGTAGGATATTACATAACCTATAAAGGTTTGGTGGGCTGCCGCAACGGTCACATTTATGAGGCGGTATTAGGGCAATGCCCTGAATGCGCTCAGCCAGTAAGGCAGGAGCATTTTCAACAGGACATTTTCACACCAACGCCTCCAATACCAGCCCCAATCCCAGCTCCCGCTCAACCGCAGCGTCCCATGAAACCGAAAACAAACGCTTGGCTGGTTGACCAGAACGGCAGGAATTATCAGTTGTGCCAGGGTGACACAACAATTGGACGGTCCAGCACAAATGACATTCAATTTAGTGGGGTCAGCAGTGTTTCCAGGCAACATGCCAAAATACAAGAAAAGAATGGCCGTTTTTACCTGGCAGATTTGGCGAGTGGATCCGGAACCAAAGTAAATGGCAAATATATCCAGCAAACAACATTGTTGGAGCCCAATGATCAAATTCAGTTCAGTGACAATGTTGTTGTCACCTTTATAAATACAAATCGATAACAATTAGGAGGAAGATTAAGATGGCTCAAGAATTAACCTGTCCTTTGCACGGTCCTTATCCTGTTTCGTACGGCACCTGCCCTCGCTGCGCAAAACTATCTGGTGCACGCCCCCAGGATCCTGGTCCAATAGGAGCATCAGATGATGACATGCCCACAGATTATTTTTCCGGTCCTGTGATGGGAAGTTTTCAGGGCGGCAACAATATGGATGAATCCCCCACAATTTTACCCGGCGGGGGAAGTAGTTCTCGCCGGATCTTAGATATGGATGAACAAGAAACCAATTTGGGCTTTCAAAAGCATAGTGATGATGTAACAGAACTAGATGTTCCCGACGTGGGACCTCAGGCAATCCTTTGGGTGAAAGAAGGTAGAAAACGCGGTCGTATTTATCCACTCAAGGATGAGTCTATCATTGGTAGAAAGAATGCCGACTTGGTTGTCGATGATCCGAAAGTGTCAACTACTCATGCCAAGATTGTTCTTGAAAATGGCACTTACATCTTAATTGATTTTAAGTCAAAGAATGGCACTTTTGTAAATGGCGAACGAATTCGAGCAGAAACAACTCTCAAGGAAAATGATACTATAAAAATAGGAGATGTGGTATTCGTGATCAAGATCTTGGATAACTAACAACTGGGAGCGTGCAAAGATGAAGTGGAAGTGGCTTCTACGTATTGCCAGCCTGTTTATTGTGCTTGGTTTTTTCATGCCCGCGGTCTTGGTTTCCTGCAACTCTGGTATTAGCGATCTAACCGGGATCTATGCAAGCCAATCAATGAGTCTACTTGATGTCGCTGATTTGGCGGATCAACCAATACTATACTTGATACCGATTTTGTCGATTGTCGCCCTCATTTCATCTTTCCTGCAAGATACCTTCCGCTCTCGAGCAACAGGCTTTCTCTGGGCTCAACTGGCAATAATTATTGTTCAGTTCTTAATTTTGATCATAACCATAGTCACGATGACGCAGAATGTCAGAAATTACACCCTCGACACTGTTAAGGTTACTCCCACATTCGGAACATATGTCATTGCTGGTGCTGGAGTCTTATACCTGATCTCTTGGATTTACCAGAAGAGTCTGATTCCCGCTTCACCCCCGATAACCGGACTGACAGGAGATTCGCGCGACTTCCAACCTGTTGATTACCTTGCGCCGCCACTGCCAGCTCCGCTGTATCAACCGGTTTCTGTGGATAACGAAGCATGGCAGCAGATTCCATCCCAACCTTTTTTGGTGGTCACATCCGGTAACTTTCCGATCAGAAAAGTACAGATCACTAATGACAAGTTTTCGATAGGGCGTTCTTCTACCAACCAATTGCACCTTACAGATCCATCAGTCTCAAGAATCCATGCGATTTTCCGGTATTCACAAAACGCATGGTTTTTACAAGACCAGGAAAGTAGTGGTGGCACTCTTGTTAATGGTGTTCGAGTAGATGCGGTTAAGTTGAATGATAATGACGAAATAGGAATTGGGCCTTACAGGTTCCGATTTCAACTTTCTCGTGAAAGCGATTTTCGACAGATTAGCTAGTATGTATGGAAACATTATCAGGTAGGACGTTGCTAAATAGATATTTTCTCCGTGAATTAGTAGGCTCCGGAGGAATGGCAGATGTTTATCTTGCCTGGGATCAGTCAAGAAACACAAAAATGGCAATAAAAGTTCTGCGTCGGGATCTGGGGAACAATCCGCATTTCTTTGATCGATTCGCGACAGAGGCGGACATCCTGAGAAAGCTTGAACATCCAAACATTGTCCGCCTGTTTGATTTTGAACGAGAAGGCGAAATCGCATTTATCGTTATGCAATGGGTGGACGGTTCCAACCTCCGCCAAGTCCTGACCAATTCCAAGCGGATTCTTTCTCTTGAAGATTGTTCAAGGGTATTAGGAGCTGTCTGTTCAGCGCTTCATTACGCACACGAAAATCAAATCTATCATTGTGACATCAAACCTGCTAACATCATGTTGGATATAAAGGGAAATACTTTTGATGCCCTCTTGACAGACTTCGGCGTCGCGCAACTTGCTGATAGCGTTGGTACCGGTGGAACTCCAACTTACATGGCACCTGAGCAGTTTACAGGTGAAAAAATTGATGCACGAACGGATGTATATGCCCTGGGCGTCACTCTTTATGAAATCCTCTCGGGTGGAAAAACTCCATACAGCGGTTTGTCTCCTCTCAGCGAAGGAAGTACCACCAAAGAAAGGATCGCCTGGGAACACATTAATTCGTCACCACCCAGTCTAGTATCGCTTAATCCTTACTGCTCAAGAGCAATGGAAAATGTCGTTTTGACTGCGATGCAGAAAAACCCTGTAAATCGGTACCCTTCTGCGATGAGTGTTTATAACGCCTTTGAACAAGCGCGCTCATCCATTCCTGACGACACTTCCCGAGCAAATGTCAATCTTAGAACACTGATTTCTCAGTTTTCAGAGCAAACCATATCTGCTACAACACATATTGTCGATAAGGTTTTTAGGAATGAGATAACTGGGCAAAAAATGGTTCCTGCAAAGACTACACCAGGTCAAAATCCTAACGACCCAGTTAATCGCAAGATTTCACAAACTACTACTGGCATGAATGTAATTGGCCGTACTCCTTACTTATATTGTCGGTCGGGACAATATGCTGGCCAGAAAGTGCCAATTCAAATGGGAGAAACTATTATAGGTCGCGGTTCACAAGTTCACTTAAAACTTAATGAAAGTACTGTCTCGCGTCGGCATGCAACATTGATCCGTACGCAACGGGCGATTTATATCCGTGATGACCAAAGCTCTTTTGGAACTTTTATAAATGGTAAGCGTATAAGTAATCCTACGTCGTTGAAAGTAGGGGATATCGTTCAAATCGGATCTCAAGAGGTTTTTGAATACACAAAAGGGTGAGGTTATGATACGAAAACGTATTTTTATTCGACTGTTTTTTTCCACAACGTTTCTGATTTGCCATTTACTCGCAGGAGCACTTCCTTCGGTCGGAAAAGTTCAAGCCTCTCTTTCACAACAAACAAGATCCACCGATACTGTTCTCGTTATTGACACCTCAGGCAGCATGGATGAATTTGATGTGAGCAGCACGACAAAAATTGAAGCTGCTCAGCAAGCTGGGATGCAGATTTTAAATGTTATCGAGGCAGAAAATACCGCTCTTGTTGGCTCGAATGAAGTCGGTATAATCAGTTACAACAACACAGCCAGTGTTGTCAGCAACTTGACGACAGATATTACTCTGCTCAAAGATATGATTTCAGAAATATCAGCCAATGGCAGAACAGCGATGGCGGATGGCCTGAAAGCAGGTATCGACTTATTTAATTCTACCATCGCCAACAAGACCTTAATCTTGCTTAGCGATGGTCTGCCAAATATCAGCCTCAACTCCGGTGATTCACAAGACATCAACTTTATTCAGCAACAAGTTGTCGATCTTGCAACGCAAGCTGGGCAGCAAGGTATTTGTATAAACACAGTCGGGTTTGGCGACCCAAACATGGGGACTGATTCAATCGATGAGCAATTCTTAACACGAGTCGCTTCTGCATCTGGTTGTGGGAAGTTCTACTATGCCACCAATGCAATTGAGTTGGCAAATGTTTACGTTGAATTGCGCCACACTTCGACCGGCATCATTCAATTCCAACAAACTGGACAAATAACTCAAGGTGAACAATTGGATCTTGGGTTTGTCCAAATCCCTGAATACCAGGAGTTATTCCTGTTCACATTGAATTGGCCGGGCAGTAAGCTCCAGCCGGTTCTAATTGATCCGTCTGGTATAACTGTTGATAACTCATATCCTGGGATATCTATTTCAGAAGCAAGTTCTATAATTTCCTACATACTAAATAATCCCACTGCTGGTGATTGGCAGTTAAAATTAATTGGACTTGATATTCCAGAGGGAATTACTAATTTTAATGCAATTCTCTCAACACGTTTGGGCGTGATCCCCACTTCAACCCCGGTACCAACTCAGATAATTGTCCCGCAACCAACCTCTAATAGCGGAGGAATTGGTGTATTCTTACTAATTCTAGTTATTGCTGCCGGTGGAATAGCAATTTATGTATACTCACAGACACTTAAGAAAACCAGGGAAAAAGATCTTATTCCCGATTCGACTGGCGCTAAAATCAGAGCAGAAAAGGGAGAATATCGGGATACCATCATAAATATCCATGATGGGTTTGTCATTGGAAGAGGTTCCTTATGCGACCTCAAGTTCAACGATTCCTCAATTTCCCGCAGACACTTGCTTTTCAGGTATTCACAAGGCAGTTGGTTCATTCAGGATCTTGGCAGTGGCAGCGGAACCTTTGTGAACGGGAAACGCATCAGCGGTTTGAACCTCAAATCTGGCGATCGTATTTCTTTTGGAAGCAATGTGTTCACTTTTTTTTCTGAGAAATAATGCGATATCGCGAAGGTGAACTCATTGCCCAGCGCTATCAGGTAATTAGCTTGGTTGGCACAGGTAGCGGAGGTGAAGTATATAAGGTCTGGGACAATAAGCGCTCGACACACTTGGCATTAAAACTGTTGAAGCCTGAATGGAGTAGCAACTCACACTCGCTTACATTCTTTTTGGATGAAGCAAAATCGTTGTCGAATCTCCAGCACCCAAACATTGTGAGATTCTATGAATTAGTCAACAATGATGATTCTGCATTTTTCCTGATGGACTATGTCGATGGCGTCACATTGAGAAAGATATTACAGGAATCAACAACACCTCTACCATTATCCCAGATTCTCTCTATCATCGTACCAATATGCAGAGCATTGCATTACGCTCACCAACAACAAGTGATCCATTGTGATGTCAAACCTGAAAACATCATGCTGGGTCAAAATGAACAAGTTTACCTGACGGATTTTGGAATTGCTTTCACTCGGCGGAAGGAAAACTATTCTTTGGGAATAGCAGGTACGCCAGCTTATATGGCTCCTGAACAGATCCAGGGACTAGAGGTTAGCCCGCAAACTGATATTTATGCACTGGGAATTGTTCTTTACGAGATGTCTACAGGGGTCAAGCCATTCCGGGGGATAACAGTGCCTGGTAAACAGTCACTAAATGAGCGAATACGCTGGGAACACGTTCATACGCTGCCAATCCCCCCCAATCAAATCAATCCATTGATTGGACAAATGGCGAATGATGTGATTCTGACATGCATTAACAAGAATCCATTGCTGCGATATTCTGATGCCATTGAACTAATACATGCCTTAGAAAAAATCCAGCTGGAAAATTCTCCTATATCCAAAGAGGTGAACGGCAACAGTGACGAAAAAAGCAGTAAAATTTCGGTTCGAAAGAAGAGCAATTTCCCGATGATTGTTATCGTTATGGCTACGATTCTGATTTCATTAGTACTGGCAGTTGGACAATCGGGCAAAAAGACGCCTGCAATACCGCTTAGCCAACCTGTAACTTTTGAATACCAAGATGCTTGTATGCAAATAGAGATTCCTCTTCATGATAAAGCTGTTTTGGAGGAATGTGTGACCAGTGTCATTGTAAGCAATGATGGAAAGATGAATATAAACTTTCGATGGGAATTAGTCAGTAGTTCTCCGAATCTGGGCGTGAACATCCCACCAGATACAAACAACCGCAATATGTATATTGTGGATGATTTGGGTAATAGATGGGATCATATCTCTACAGGGGGCGGAGCGAATCAGGATGTTACGCTTTACCTTGGTGATTATAAGGAGGGCTGGTTTCTTTTTCCATCACTTCCCGAAGAATCTTCAGGTTTTTATTTCATGGATGAGGACAATCAGGTTAGGACTGAACTATTGGAGAAAAAATGGTAGATCAGATCCCTGGTTCAGCAATATGATGATGTCGGTGACAAACCGTCTTTTTACACAAGTACATAAAATAGTTGTCAATGAAAAAAATATTATGGGTAGGTATTAGTAAATATCATTAAAGAGGTGTGATAAATGTCATCTAATATTGTCGGTCAGATAATTGCCAATCAATTCAGAGTGGATACTTTCATTTCATCCGGTGGCATGGGTACTGTTTTCCGTGTCTGGGACCTTAAAAGAAATGTACCTCTCGCCATGAAAGTCCTTCATGCTGAACTGGCAGAAGACCAGAACATTTTTGAACGTTTTAAACGGGAAGCCCGTGCTCTGAGAAAACTAGAACACCCCAACATAGTTCCATTTTATGGTTTGTACGAAACATCTTCTCTGATATTCCTACTTCAGCGGTTCATTGACGGTCCGACACTAAAAGAGATCATCTCACAACATCCCAACTCAGTTTTTACCAACGAAGATACGCTTTGTATCATGAAAGCCTTATGCTCAGCGGTTGGTTACGCTCACAACAACAATGTTATCCACTGTGATATCAAATCCGCCAATGTTTTGATTGACAGGGGTGGACATATTTATCTCAGTGATTTCGGAATTTCCAGGCATGCTGAAAGTGACGTTACGGCTATGCCGGGTGCAGGCACCCCAGCCTATATGGCACCGGAACAAATTCTTAGCAACACCGTAACAAAAGAAACTGATATCTATGCCTTAGGTGTTTTACTGTTTGAACTACTAACAGGGGTTCGTCCTTTTAGAGGTTCAGAAAATCCGCATGAACAAACCGGAAATACTGTGAGTGAACGAATACGTTATGCACATCTCAATCTGCCCGCTCCAGATCCACGCCAATTCAATCCAAACATCAGCCCCTTACTTTCTGCTGTAATTCTTCGCGCTCTCGAAAAAGACCCTCGTGCTCGGTTTTCTTCATGCCAAGAACTCTTCTCAACTCTGTGTGAAGTATTTGATACCCTTCCTGAGATGATACCCGATCAATTAAGCAAAAATCCCCAAGCACCTCTCTCACAAATCCATCACACCAGCCCAGAGCTGGTCCAAGAAATACAGCAAACTTCGCAAGAGAATGTGGCAACTATGAACCCTCCATCAAATTACATCGGAAACTCACGCCCGGATGACCATGACCAGGTCAATAACCGAGCTCGCGTCAATAAATGGATCCTTCCTGCCCTATTAGGCGCTATCGTAGTGCTCATAGGTGCACTCATTATCCCATCATTATTAAAGTCTGATCCCGGATCTGGTAATAATTCTAGTGGCGACGTTAACTCGATTTTTCAAGGAAACACTGAAAATAGCCAGACTTCACTCGAGAATATCGTGGCAACATCTATTGCCCTCACACAGACTGCCAAAGTTGAAAGCACTGCAACTCACGCAGAAGGAGCTAATACAAATACACCAGAAACAATTAGCGATACTCCAGAAGCGACCCTACAACCCACGATTCCTGCTGTACCTACTGAAGATGCGGCAAAAGTGTTTGCCAACGCTGAATCCGCACTCAATGCTAACAAAGGCTATTGGTCCTTTTATAATCAAAAAAAATGGGTGGTCTACGATCACAGTAAGAACCCGTTGTTTTTGTCTCCATTAGGACAGGAAAAACCCAAGAATTTTAGTCTCTACACTTTGTTTACCAATCCACCAAGTTTCTCAAAAGATGAAGCCTGGGAACTTGGGGTGGTTTTCCGTTATGTTGATCAAGAAAATTATTACATTTTACGTTTCCTTTCCAATTCCCAATGGTCCTTTGAAAATTGCTTCGGTGATACACAAAATTGTTCGGTTGTTGAAGAAGGTAAAATTTCAGTAAATATTGATCCTTCTGGACAAAACATGTTAAAACTTTTAGTGCAAGGCACCACTGGATATGTTTATTTTAGGGGTCAATACATCAATGATCTTGACTTAAGCGCTAGGACAAATGAAGGACGAGTTTATATCTATACCCTTTTTGATTTAGGCTCCGTACGAGATGGCTATACGATTTTTTACGATAAGATCGCATTAAGGATAATTCAATAAATTTATAATGACGCCAGATCAAACAGAGCTTTTACGAGTTCGAATATGTCTTAATCGAGGTGGATTTGTCCCCTAGTCTAGTAGGTCAAATAGTCGCTAACCAGTTCCGGGTAGACGCGTTTATCTCCGCAGGTGGGATGGGTACTGTCTTTCGGGTCTGGGACCTCAAAAGAAACGTCCCTCTCGCCATGAAGGTCCTGCACGCCGATCTCGCTGAAGACCAGGTGATCTTCGAACGCTTTCAACGCGAAGCTCGCGCTCTGAGAAAACTCGAACATCCCAACATTGTCCCCTTTTATGGCCTCTACCAAACGCCCTCCCTCATCTTCCTGCTCGAACGCTTTATCGATGGCCCCACTCTCAAAGAGGTCCTCTCCCAAAGCTCCGGTTCCATTC
>Ga0228536_1000749_pt1 | contig 48439 bp, 38 predicted proteins | sample SJ1Smetagenome_FD_168611 | JGI IMG/M metagenome (GOLD analysis project Ga0228536, IMG submission 168611) | Enriched culture of PCE-dechlorinating microbial communities from Ithaca, New York, USA - SJ1.S | ecosystem: Engineered > Modeled > Simulated communities (microbial... > Unclassified...
AAAGGCTTCATCTTCGGGTTCCACCTGCGGGTCTGGTGACCGAAATGCACACCGCATTCAAGAAGCTGCTTCATACTGACTACTGCCACAATAACCCCTCCTGATATATGGTTTTCCCTCCACAAACATCATCCGGAGCCGGAACTGCCCCGTATACGGCACAGCACCTTCCAGCCCCATCCGTTTGTGTGTGTAATGAGGACCGGAAGAGTATATCACACCCTCCTGTTGACCTTCAACTCCGAAGGAAGTAGGATATACCCTGTATTTCGCCGGACAAAACAAACGATAGGGGGCATAAAAAGAATGGCGAAGGATTCTCTTATTGAACGTCTTGACAACCTGCCGCCCGACAGGAAGGCTATGCTGAACAGGCTTCGAAGGGTGGAAGGGCAGCTTCGTGGGATCCAGAGGATGATCATAGAGGAAAAGCCCTGCTACGATATCCTTCTGCAGCTTTCGGCAGCGAGAAAGGCCATGCAGAAGGCCTGCATCGAGATACTGAAGAATTACCTCCAGAAATGCGTCCACGAGGCGAAATCTCCTGATTTCGACAACCTGGAGAAACTCATAGGCGCGCTTATTGAAATTTCTCCTGCAAAAGCATCCGCTTTCGCAGACGGCGAAGAATAAAGCAGCTGCCTGCGGGAAATCCAGTTTCCCCGTGGCACCCGGAGGACTCCCCTTACTGCTGCTCCCTTCCGGGCCTGACAGGGTTCAGGGGCCTCCGCCGCACGGGACTGGATCCCCCGCAGGCAGCTGCTTTGCGTAAAGCCCGGAAATTATATCACAGGCTTCAGGTTTATTCCAGAGAATCCTCCGGTAGCAGTCCGCAGTGAAACTTTCCTATTTCAGCCATTTGTCGAAGATTCTGTCAAGGTCTCCGCGGAGTTTGGCGTCATTCCATACAAAATTCATCACCCGGACAAAGTCGGGGTCATCCTTCTGGATGAAGAAGCCCATGAAGCTGATCTTCGTCAGGGGCTTATCGGCGAACGCCCCGTAGAGCCTCTCGTCCTTCCGTGAGTAAACCACTGCCTCGTACACCTCGGTGATCATAACGTCACCCTTGCCCTCGGCGATCATGGCCGGTATCTCGGCGTTGCTCTGGTGTACAACTACCTTTGCCTTCTTAAAATTCGCGTTCACGAATTTCTCGTTCGTGCCGCCCGGATTCACGACAACTGTCGTCTCCGGTACATCCATTGCCTCCAGTGACGTGAATTTCTCCCTGTCCGCCTTTCGAACAAGGGCGACTTTCCCGTTGGGAGCGTACGGAGGCAGGAAATCCCCCTTCAGCATCCGTGCCAGGCTTCGGGTGATGCCGCCCATCGCAACGTCAAATTTGCCGGCTTGATAATCTTCCATCATTTTCGACCAGGTGGTTGGCACAAACTCAACCGAAACCCCCAGGTCCGAAGCAAGGAGTTCGGCAACGTCCACATCGTGTCCCTCATATTTCCCGGAAGCCTTGTCCAGCATAGAGAACGGCCGGTAGTCTCCCGGAGTTCCGACCCGGAGAACTTTCGTCTCCATGATCCTGTCCAGCCGCTCGGCCGCGACTCCCTGTACGGAAAAAGCAAGGACAAGGGCAAGGGCAGCAATTACATAAAGTGCACGGGACCATTTTTTGCGAAGAATCATCTCTCGTACCTCCTGTTATTTAGGGTTCTACTTCGTCAGCTTATTTTCCCACAGGCGCGGGTCGTCCGCACCCACTTCCTGGGGTACCAGGGCGCCCTGAAGGACGACAAAGGCGCCCTCATCCGCCCAGGGATTCTTTATGACCGGTGCCGGAGACCATATGGCCCCATCCACGACGACCGTGTCCCCGATCTTCGGAACAGGATTTCCCCTCAGTTTGTCCACCAGGTACTGTACTGCCAGGGCAGCTCCGTCGTAGGCAGGCTGTTCTACGGCTCCAAGCATCTTTCCCTTCTTTATAAGGTCGATTCCCTCCGGCCCGATGCATATACCTGCTATCCCGTAATTGACCGGATCCAGTCCGGCGGCCTCTATAGCCGCGACTGCCCCCGGGGCCATTACGTCAGGTGTCTGAACGTATATCCCCACGATTCTCTCCCCGAACCGGGTGATGAGATCCGAGGTGACGGCATGAGAATCTGTATTATTCCATTTTCCTTCGCCCTGTGCAACTTCAAGCTGAGGATACCTGGAAATGACGGAGTTGAACCCTTCAGTACAGGCGTGGGTGAACATGTCGGCGTTATCTCCGACTATCTCCAGAACCACTCCCTTTGGGACATTGCCGCCGTTCCTGCCCTTGATCCCTTCGACGAACAGTTCCGCGGCTTTTGCGCTCGACTGGGCAAGATCAAAGGAAAGAAAGAAATCCACGACTCCCCCCTCGGGAGACGAATCCAGTGCCGCAACAGGTATATTGGCCTCGTTCAGTTTTCTGATCCCCGGCACAAGGGTTCTCAGGTCCACTGCCCCACCCAGGATGAACGCATCGATTCCCTGGGTCATGTAGGTGTCGATTATCTCCATGATCTTGATGGAATCACCTTCTCCGTCGCGTATCATGATTTCGGCGCCCAGTTCCTTAGATTTGTCCTCCGCGGCTTTCATAAACGCCTGGATGTAAGGCGCAGACGGAGCTTTGACCACCATGCCTATGGTCAGCTTCTTTTCTGCTCCGGCCGCCCCTGCCGCACACAATGCTGCAACCAGCAGCGCCGCTGTAAAACAAAAGAACGATCTCCTCATTTTTACTCCTCCTTCAGGATGATATAACGTTTTCAGTTTGTTCGTGCACTGAATGATGATGGAGCCTGCGAAGCTGGTCCTTTCTCAGCATGGAGCTCCGAAGGGCTGCCCTGAACCTGTCGACGAGGATCGCAAGGAATATGAGCGTCCCTTGGGCTGCGTGAATGAGCGTAACCTTCACACCGAGAAGGTTCAGCGCGTTTGAAAACATACCGAGCAGGATCGCACCTCCGAGCATTCCGAATGCAGACCCTTTCCCGCCTGACATGGACGTCCCTCCGAGAAGCGCACCTGCAAAGGCGAGGAGGGTCATTCCGCTGCCCATAGTATTGGAGACCGAATCCTGACGTCCGGCAGTAAGCATTCCTGCCACGGCCGAAAGCACGCCCGCAGTCACAAAACCGAGAATGATCATCCGCCTTGTGTTGATGCCGGCTACAAAGCTCGCCCTGGGGTTCCCTCCCGTTGCGAGGTAATTTCTTCCGAACACGGTATATTTCAACAGGATATGAAAGATGAAGTAGATCAAAAAAGTCACCGGAATTGCTGCAGGCAGATTCCCCAAAGCAGCGATCCGTGACTTTCCTATGAATGAATACACCGGATCGAGGGGAAATATGGACAGAGGAATGAGGAACAGTATGAGCCCCCTCAGGACAATTGAGACTGAAAGAGTCTGCATGAATGCGTTCATCCCGAGGGAGGCAATGCACACACCGTTGAAAAGGCCGATCAGAGCCCCGATTGCCAGAGTAAGCGCAATAGCTGTCAACGGATGTCCCAGCATACCGGGGAACCATTTCACCGCGGCAAGGATCGCCACGCCCGGGGCGAAGGCAAGGATCGCATCGATGGAGAGGTCAAGATGTCCGCTCATGAGAACGAATCCCTGTGCGAGGACCAGCATGCTCATGATCGTTGTATGGTACAGGATATTGACCAGGTTGTTCCACGATGCAAAGTTGGGGATCGTCAGCGCGCAGAGCGCGAAAAACGCCGCCAGCATCAGCCAGATGATATTGTCCAGTAGAGCAAGTTTCAGCCTTAAACCGCCTGACATTCCGTTCCACCTCTCCGGTTCCGTATCCCGAAACCCTGCATATCAAGAAAGATCTTTTTTTCGTCGAACTGGTTTCTTGTATATTCCCGTACCACGATCCCATTCCTGAGGACCAGGATGCGGTCGCAGATATCCACGAGATCGTCAAGGCCGGGGGATGTGATTATGACTCCGGACCTGCTGCGGATCCGTCCGCCGATAATAGAAAGTATGGCCTGCTTGGCCCCGATGTCCACTCCTCGTGTCGGCTCGTCGAGAAGATATATGTCCGGGGCGTTCGCCATAATTCTGCCGATAACCACCTTTTGCCTGTTTCCTCCCGAGAGCTCGTCCACGTCCTGGTGGATCGAAAAAGCTTTCAGCTGTACCTCCCGGAAAATTTCAGATGCCAGTCGGCTGCATTTTTCCCATGAAAGAAAGCCCCATTTTGAAAACCTGTCGATGCTGTTCAGCACCAGATTGTCCCGGATGCTGAAAAACCGGAGAAGTCCCTCGGCATCCCGTTCTTCGGGGAGGTAGGCAATTCCCCGGGATAGGGCGGAACCTGGTGTTCGGGGGCGTATCGGCTGCCCCTTCAGGAAAAGGGTGCCCTCGTCCGCCGGTTCGATGCCTGCCAGGGCCTTCAGGATCTCTGTCCGGCCGCTTCCCCTCAGTCCTGCGATCCCCAGTATCTCGCCCCTGTGAAGGGAAAAGGAAATATCCTCGAAAATCCCCCACCTGGAAAGCCCTTCAACACGGAGGAACTCTTCTCTATCTACAGGTGGAAGGCTGTCACTCCTTGCAGAAGAACGGGAAAACCCTTCCCCGATCACAAGCTCGGAAAGGGACTGGTGGTCGAGACCGGATCTCTCCCTTTCGGCGATGACCCGCCCGTCGCGGAGCACGGTGAGCCTGTCGCATATCCCAAGCAGTTCGTCTATGTTGTGTGAAATATAGACGATCGCCTTCCCTGATGCTTTCAACCCTTCCACGATACGGCGCAGGATCCGGACATCCTTCGCGCTGAGCGGGGCTGAAGACTCGTCCAGAACGATCACCCGGGCATCCTCCACCACGCAGGCCTTTACAATGAGGAGGAGCTGGCGCTCGCTGAGGGAAAGGTCCCTGGCCTGAAGGTCGACTCCTATATCGAGACCGTACATTGAGAGGATCGACGCTGCGTTTTTCCTTAATTTCCTCCAGTCAACGATCGCTCCCGCAGAGCCGAGGTCACCAAGGAAGAGGTTTTCGGCTACCGACAGGTCGAGGATTATTTCGGGCTCCTGGGGCACAATGGCTACGCCCTCTTTTTTTGCCCGCGCCCTCGAAAGCGACGAAAACACCTTGCCGCCTATGGTTATTCTTCCCTCTGTGGGTTCTATGAGCCCTGCCAGAATGCCGACAAGCGTGGTTTTTCCGGCACCATTTTTTCCTATGAGCCCGTGAACTTCCCCGGGAATGGCCTCGAAGTGCACGTTCTCCAGGGCGACGGTTCCGGGATAGACTTTTGTGATCCCTTCAAGAAGAAGGGCAGGTCCGGTCATCGTTTATTTTCTCCCTGAAGGGGAAGTCTTCCGGACCTCGGCGGAGTGTTTATGACCGAACAGTCCCTCCAGTTCGGCAAAACCGGCGCACCGCCCGGCCAGGTCCTCGGCTCCTTTCCGGGAGATCTCCTGGAACGAGCTGATCTTGATGAAGGTGCCGACGAAAACGCCGTTCGAGAACCTTGCGCATCTCATGGTGGGCAATATATGATTCGGACCGGAAACATAATCGCCGAAAGCAACCGGAGCATAATGTCCGATAAAAAGAGACCCGAAATTCGTAAGCCCGGCGGCAGTCCCGGGGCTGTCCGAGGTCATGACCTGGAGATGTTCCGGCGCTATGTCATTGGTTATGGAAACTGCTTCATCGATGGAATCGGCAAGGAGGATCCTGCCGTTGTTCCTCCAGCTCTCCAGTGCAAGCTTCCCGGTTGGAAGAACTGCAGCCTGGCTGTCTATGAGGGCCGCCGTCTCTTCCGCAAGCTTCCTGCTGTCGGTAACGATCACTGTCCAGGAGTTGGGGTCATGCTCACACCTGGCGAGGGCATCTGCAGCCACCCACTCCGGGTTTGCCGATTTATCGGCAATGATCACAACTTCACTGGGCCCTGCAAGCATATCGATGCCCACAGAACCGCTGACCTGCCGCTTGGCTTCGGTTACGTACCGGTTCCCCGGCCCTACGATCATGTCGACGGGGGAGAGTGTCTCTGTCCCGAAAGCGAAGGCTCCTATGGCCTGTGCTCCTCCCATGCAGTAGATCTCATCAACACCTGCGATGTCCATTGCCACGAGGACAGCGGGGTGGATTCCGTCCTGTCCCCTGCTTGCCGGTGAGCACGCCGCGATCCGCTTCACCCCGGCCGCCTTTGCGGGAATTGCTGACATGAGCGCAGAAGACGGCAGCGGGTATCGCCCCGCGGGAACATAGCAGCCGCATGATTCCACCGGGATAAGCCTGTGTCCCAGAACGACTCCGGGGGATATCTCGTACCGCAGCTCCTTCAGGCACTCCTTCTGATGCAGTGCGAAATCTTGTATCCGTTCCGCCGAGAATCGTATTGTCTCGATCATCCCGGGGGCAACTTTTGAATATGCCGCCTTCACTGCCTCTTTGCCCACCCGCAGCGAAGGAGGAAGAAATCCGTCAAATTTCTCGGTATACTTTTTTACGGCTGCATCTCCATCCTTACGGACAGTCTCAAGTATCCCCCTGACGGTCTGTTCAACCGGCGCCTTTTCGTCCGCGGCGTTCCTCTCCGCTTCCTTCAGAACGATCATCTTTTCATCTCCCCGACGTCAGCTCGCAAGCCATCCGCCGTCTATGTAGATGATCTGACCTGTCAGGTAGTCAGAAGCGGAACTGCTCAGGAATACAAGCGTTCCCACGAGATCATCGGCTGTCCCGACTCTCCCGGCCGGGATCCTCTCCTCGATCCACTTCCGGTGTTCCGGGTCCTGAAAGAACGGTTCCGTCATGGGTGTCCTGAAATAACCCGGCCCCATGGCATTCACCTGGATGTTGTGCTTTGCGAGTTCGATTGCCATGGTCTTTGTGATCTGTAAGACTCCGCCCTTGGTCCCGCAGTAGACTGATGACCGGGCCAGCCCGATCGCACTTCCGAGGGAGCCGATGTTGACTATTTTCCCCCTCTTCTGCCTGATCATTATCTTTGCCGCAGCCTGGGAGGTGAAGAACACACCACGGAGGTTCACCCCCATGATTGTGTCGTACTGTTCTTCCGTCACGGAAACAAAATCATTTATATCCTCCACTCCCGCGTTGTTCACGAGAATGTCAAGGCTTCCCATTTCCGCGGCTATCCGATCAAAACGTTCATTAATCCCGGAAGGATGTGTAACATCGAGGAAAATTCCCTGTGCGCTTCCTCCCCCGGCAGCGATCGCCGCAGCTGTTTTTTCAGCTCCCTCCATGTTGATGTCAGCGCAGACCACTTTTGCTCCAGCTGCGGCAAGACCGTGCGCGTATCCTTCCCCCAGGCCCCTGGCGGCTCCGGTCACAACTGCGACCTTTCCGGCCAATGAATACCGTTCAAGAAAATCCATTTCTTTTCCTCCTTCAATAATTGTACAAAAGCCTCTTTTTTCTTCATTTAAAAAAATAATATCAGCGAAATGATGATTCATCTGATTTGCAGTTTAACATGATAACACAAGATCACGGCGATGCAATTGTTTCCTGGTGCAAATGCCGAAAGAGAAAAGAAAAAAATGCAGCCTCCAATGAAGGCTGCACAAAATTCCATATGTGTTCATTCGAAAGAGTTTTATTACAGGGTGGAACCAGCGGACGGGCAGGCCTGAATATCCCTGTTCCCCGGCAAATTGATGTCTTTGGCCCCTTAGTTCATTTCTTTTGCTTTTTCCCCACGCATGCCGCGTAGACAGGGAACAGTGTCTCTCCGTCGATGCCAAGGAGTCTGCTCAGTCCTTTTTCATCGAAATAGCCGATGGCGCAGCACCCGCATCCTATATTTTCGCAGGCGAGGTAAAGGTTCTGGCATGCGTGCCCGGCGTCTTCGAAAACGAACCGGTATCCCCGTTCCATGTGGCGCCACATGAACCTGTACTCGTCCCCGATCCAGAAAAAGCTTACCGCCGCCTTTGCCATGAACATCTGCTTTCTGCAGAGAGCGGCGATCTCTTCAGCGAAGTCCCTGCCGGTATCTTCGGCCTGGAGTTCATGGGAAACGGGAAGATACGTGTACAGCCCCGCCTCAAGCCCCTCCACCCTGGAAATGACCAGGTAAACGTCAAGGGGATGACGCCCTCCTGCAGAGGGAACCGTCCTGTAGACTTTCCTGGAATTGCCTTCCCCTGTGATCTTCCGTATTCCCTGGGTGGACCAGAGAAGCCAGGAAAGATCCTGGAACGACAGGTATTCCTGCGAATATTCCCTGACGCTTCTCCTGTTCTCCATTGCTTCCCTCAGGCTGATCTCTTCCACAGAGATATTACGGGGGGCAATAAGGGAGATCTTTGTCCTTCCATCTTTTGGTTCAGGTCCCACAACCGGCTGCGGAACGCCTTTTGCCTGGTCGGACTGCTTCGCAAGCATTATTTCCAGGGATGTTTCCCGCAGAAAAAAACGGCCTATATTGTCAGCTGTCAATCCAGTTTCTCCTTTCTCCTGAAGAGGTTCAGGATCGATCCTCCGAAGAAAACGAAGACAATAAGAAGAATGAGCGTCAGGCAGATGGGATCGAATATGAATTCTCCAAATCCCCCGTGTGTTTTGATCAGCCCGACCCTGAGATTGTTCTCTATCATCGGTCCCAGGATGATGCCGAGGATCATGGGAGGGAGCGGAATATCAACGAACTCGAAAAAATATCCCAGGATCCCGAACAGGATCATGATATGAATATCGAAGAAACTGTTTCGTATGGCATACGACCCGATGACCGAGAAGATGAGGACGATCACCATTACGATGTTTCTCGGCAGCTTCAATATCGTGCCGAAGATTTTTATCCCCAGCATGCCCACGATTATGAGAAGGAACTGGGAAATCAGTCCGACGGCAAATATCCCGTGTACCAGGGTCAGGTTCTCCTGGAAAATAAGGGGACCCGGGCGAAGCCCGTACATGAGCATGGCGCCCAGAACAATGGCAGTGATGGAGTCACCCGGGACACCGAATACAAGGGCCGGGATCCATGTTCCTCCCAGTGCGGCGTTATTTGCGCTGGTAGGGGCGATTACTCCCTTGATCGATCCCTTGCCGAACTCCTCAGGATTGCGCGAAGTCTTCTTCTCCATACCGTAGGCTACCCATGCCGCAATGTCCGCCCCGGCGCCGGGCAGCGCTCCCACACAGGTTCCTATTATGGAGGCTTTGAGCACCGTGATCTTGTTTTTCAGAACGATCCTCATTCCGCCCAGAAGTGAAATCTTTCCGAACTCGGGGATGCTGCTCTGCTTCAGAAGTTTCGGGTCAGCCACGTTCTTCAGTACTTCCGAAAGTCCGAACAGGCCGACCATCGCCGGAATGAATCCCACTCCTTCGAGCAGTTCCATGCTGCCGCCTGTGAATCGTGGAAGGCCTGTTGTCACATCCATGCCGATGGTTGCCACAAGCAGGCCGAGTGCCGCCGAAATGAGCCCGTTCATTGGCTTTCCTGCGCTTAGTGCGGCGCTCATGCTCAGGCCGAAAATTCCAAGCCAGAAATACTGGAAATTCGTGAATCTCAACGCGAATTTTGCAAGAGGAGGAGCTACGAGTATAAGGAGCAGGACTCCGATGAAGCCTCCTATGGCGGAACAAAGCAGGTCGAGGGTCAATGCTTCCATTCCTCTTCCCTGTTTTGTCAGTTCGTAACCGTCAAGGAGCGCGGCCCCCGATGCGGGTGTGCCGGGGATCCTGAGGAGCGTTGCAGGAATATCGCCCGTGAATATGGACGTGAAGGAAACACCAAGTATCATCGCCATGCCCGCCAGCGGCTCCATGTAGTACGTAACGGGTATGATAAGCGCAACTCCCATGGTAGCCGTCAGGCCGGGAGTTCCGCCCACGAGGACTCCGAAAGCCATTGAAGCCAGCCACGGAAAAAGGATTCCCGGGCGAAAGACCGAAAGTACAACGTCGATCATGAGTATCCCCTCCTACCACGGCAGGCCCGTCAATCCTGCCGGAAGCTGGATATGAAAGATCTGGCCGAAAATTGAAACGATAAAAATGACGGTCAGGGCAGTTACTGTCAGGGCACGGAAAAAAGCGACCTTCAGGCGGACCATGAGCAACACGCCGAAGAGAAGTGTGGAAGCAGCATAACCGAGGTATTCCATGAGAAGAACATACAGAAACAGGAAAAGAATGATAATGACGCTGTTCGTTGCACCCCAGCTCCACCCCGGTCCTTTCCCTTCACGGGGCATTCGTGCTCCGGCAGCTATCTGCTGGATACCAGAAATAATAAGAACAACGGACAGGAGAATAGGGAAAAATGACGGCCCCGGGGTTTTTTTCCCTGCGGATACTGTTTCCGGGAAGGTCAGGCTTTCCCTTATAACGGCCAGGGAAAGAAGTATAAGGACAATACCGAAACCTATGACAAGCTTTTTCTTCATGGGTTACCTCCGTTTACAGGACACCCTGCCGGAGCATTTCCGGCAGGGTGTAATGAACAGTGAGGAATGGGTTTTATTTCTTCAGGTAGCCGCCGAGTTCCATGACAGTTTTCAGATCCGTATCCTGCTGTTTCGCAAATTCAGCGAACTCCTTCGGCCCGCGGATCCTTACACCGAAACCGTTCTTGCTCATGAAGTCCTTGTACTCCGAAGAATCCACGATCTTCTTCATCGCATCGTAGAGGGTCTGGATTATCTCGGGAGGAGTCCCCTTCGGCACACCGAAACCTCTCCATGTTCCTGCAGACCAGTCGATATTGCTTTCCTTTAATGTGGGAACTTCCGGAAACGCTTTATCTCTCTGGTCCGCCATGATCGCAAGGGCGCGGATATCGCCTGCTGCAAGCTGCGAAGCTGCTTCGGGAAGACTGCATGTTATAACGTCAACGTGTCCTCCCAAAAGCTCTATGATCGAAGGCGCAGCTCCCGTTGTCGGTATCCAGTCAACGGTATTGACGGGAATTCCGGCCTTATCGAGCATGCCTATACGGGCGAGATCCCAGACTCCCCCGGCAGCAGTTCCGGAAAACTTGTATTTTCCGGGGTTGGCCTTTATCGACTCCATAAGTTCCCCCACCGTCTTCCACGGGGCGTCCTTCTTCACCATGACACCCGACGAATCCTCGTTCAGCTGGATGACATAGTCAAAGTCAGCGTAGGTAAGCTGCGTCAGCCCCATCCAGTGCATGGTTGCAAGTTCAAGGGTCACCATGGTGATCGTATATCCGTCGGGTTTCGAAAAAGCGCCTGCCGAATGACCCACTGCCCCGTTCCCTCCCGTTTTGTTGACCACGGGGAACGGTTTTCCAAGTTCTTTCTCAAGTTCGGACGCCATGAAACGGGTGAGACGGTCGGTGCCTCCGCCGGCTCCCCAGGGGCAGACGACGGATACGCTTCTCTCAGGGTAAGCTGCGAAAGCAGCCGAGGCGAAAAATGCGAGAAGAACAGAAACAGCGAGAATGCGAAGTGTCCTTTTCATTTCATTGATCCTCTCCTTTCAAAACGCTTTAAAAAACCGCCGGCCCTCGTCTCGTGTACGGCCTCCTTCCCGGGGATAAACTAAAATTTCTGATACTTCTTCGTTCAAGTATAGCCAATTGTCACTCTATATGCTACCCCCGGATTTACGGCACAGGAAAAACAGTCCGGTCGCTTTTTATGTATACTTAATTTGTAAAAAGAGAGTTTATCGGAGAGAATATAAACATATGAGCGTAAATCCAGTAATGAACTGGGTTTTATAAAATAATCTGAGACTAAACCTCAGAGAAGATTGGTTCAAAAATTCAAGAAAGAGGTGGCAAAAATGTCGCGCTATGGATCTGATGAACTGATGCACATGGAGCATGAGTACGGCGCCCACAACTATCACCCCCTGGAAGTTGTCATTTCAAAGGCTGAAGGGATATGGGTGGAAGATCCGGAGGGACGCCGCTACATGGACATGCTTTCGGCATACTCGGCAGTGAACCAGGGGCACCGCCATCCGAAGATCATTCAGGCTCTGAAGGACCAGGCCGATATCCTCACACTCACTTCCAGGGCATTTTTCAACGATCAGTGGCCCCTCTTCGCAAAAAAACTCTCCGAAGTGACCGGAAAAGAAATGATCCTCCCCATGAACACCGGGGCGGAGGCTGTCGAGACGGCCATCAAGACTATGCGCAAATGGGGATATATGGTCAAGGGAGTCGAAAAAGACAAGGCCGAGATCATCGTTTTTGAAAACAATTTCCACGGCAGGACTGTAACCATCATTACCTTCTCCGTCGACCCCGATGCCCGGGACAACTACGGCCCGTTCACTCCCGGCTTTGTGATCGTTCCCTACGACGACCTCGATGCAGTGGAAAAGGCTGTAACCAAGAACACAGTGGGCATTCTCGTGGAGCCCATACAGGGCGAAGCCGGTGTTGTGGTTCCCCGTGACGGTTTCCTCAAGGGACTTGAGGCGATCGCAAGGAAGAACAACCTCCTCCTTGCGGTGGACGAGATCCAGACGGGATTCTGCCGCACAGGGAAGACCTTCGCATTCGAGCATGAAGGGATCGACCCGGACATCATCATCATGGGCAAGGCTCTCGGCGGCGGAGTGATGCCGGTCTCAGCCATTGCAGCCAACAAGAATGTTCTCGAAGTGTTCCTCCCCGGGACCCACGGGTCGACCTTCGGCGGCAATCCCCTTGCGTGCGCCGTGGCATCCGCATCCATAGACGTTCTCATGGAGGAGAAGCTTGCCGAACGCGCCGCAGAACTTGGTGAATACTTTATGGAGGGCATCCGGGCTTTGAAATCCCCCAAGATAAAGCTGGTCAGGGGAAAAGGGCTTCTCATCGGAGTGGTGCTCCACGAGTCAGCAGGGAAGGCACGGATCTACACCACTGCCCTCAAGGAAAAAGGACTCCTCTGCAAGGAGACGCATAATTGGATCATCCGGTTCGCTCCGCCGCTGGTCATAACAAAACAGGAGATCGACATGGCACTTGAGAAGATCGCCGAGGTCTTCTGCCCCGTAGAGGCAAAAGCCTAGGAAACACAAATTACGGCAAAAAAAGTGGAATCCCGGACCACTCCGGGATTCCATTTTTTTCCCCTAAAAAGAAGAGGAGAACCTATGAAAAAAAGTGATACGAATAGTTTCCGGATCGATATGCCCCACTCTACGCCGGGAGAGGAAATTCTCGGGAAGCTCAAGTCTTCCCCGAAAGGTCTTTCGAAGAAAGATGCCTCCGCAAGGCTGGAAACCTTCGGGCTCAACCGTCTCCCGGAACCGGAAAAAGACGGTCTCCTGAAGCGTTTTTTCAGACATTTCCACGATACGCTCATCTATGTCCTGCTGGCTTCCGCCGTTATCACCGCCCTCCTCCGCCACTGGACCGATACCGGCGTCATCCTGGGCGTGGTGGTCATCAACGCAGTAATAGGTTTTCTGCAGGAAGGGAAAGCGGAAAAAGCCCTTGAGGGAATCCGGAAAATGCTCTCCGTCTCCGCCCATGTCCGCCGGGAAGGCGACTGGGTGGAGGAAAACGCGGAGAACCTGGTGCCAGGAGATATTGTCCGCCTTCGTTCAGGGGATAGGGTACCCGCCGATATCCGCCTTCTTGAGGCTGTGAGCCTCAGCATAGAGGAATCGGCTCTCACCGGAGAATCACTCCCTGCTGAAAAAAATCAGCACCCGGTGGAGCCGAATGCAGGCGTCGGGGACAGGTCGGGAATGGCGTTTTCCGGAACCATGGTGACCGCCGGCCGCGGAACGGGAGTGGTCACAGCCACAGGCTCAGAAACCGAGATAGGAAGGATCAGCACCATGATTTCCGAAGTGGAAACCCTCGCCACTCCGCTCACCCGGCAGATGGACCGCTTGGGAAAGATCCTTTCTGCGGTGATCGTAGTTATGGCAGTTGCCATGTGGTTTGCCGGAAGGACGCTCCACGATTTCACCACGGGCGAGCTTTTTCTGTCCTCCATAGGATTTGCCGTGGCTGCCATCCCCGAGGGGCTGCCTGCCGTGCTCACCATAACCCTTGCCCTCGGTGTCCAGCGCATGGCCTCGAGAAACGCGATCACCAGGAAGCTGAACGCTGTCGAAACCCTCGGTTCAGTGACGGTCATCTGCTCCGACAAGACGGGAACCCTGACAAAAAACGAAATGACGGTGAAGCATGCCGTAGCCCGGCGGGCAGTCTACGACGTTTCCGGGTCGGGATATCAGCCCGAAGGCCACATCACCCTGGATGGAAATCCCGCCGCCCTTGACGGGGAGGAGGGCCTTCGGGATCTCGTGGAGGTCATGGCGGTCTGTAACGACTCCCATATTTCGCAAGAGAAAGGCTTCTGGAAAGTGACGGGAGAACCCACGGAAGGCGCCCTCCGTACGTTTGCAGCGAAGGCTGGCTTCGACCCGGCAACCTATGAACGGAAGGCTGTCATTCCCTTCGAATCGGAAAACAAGTTCATGGCAACCCTGAACAGCACTCCGGACGGAAAAACGGTGATCCTGGTGAAGGGGTCTCCTGACCGTCTCCTGGACAGGTGCGGCACCCAGGCGGCGGACGGAGGGAAAAAGGAGCCCCTCGACAGGCGTTTCTGGGAAGAAAAAATTGAAGAACTCAGCGGCAGGGGCCTGCGGGTCCTTGCCGCAGCGCGAAAAGAAGCCGATGACGGCAGAAACGGGCTCGAGCACGGGGACATAGAAGCGGACTTGACGTTTATAGGCCTCGCCGGGATCATCGATCCTCCACGGCCCGAGGCTGTCGAGGCGGTCGCCCTATGCCGGACGGCCGGCATAGGGGTTAAGATGATCACAGGAGACCATGCAGGCACCGCTTCGGCCATAGGACGGGAAATGGGCATCGGGAACGGCGGCAGGACCGCAACAGGCGACGAGCTTGAGAAAGCCTCGGATGAAGAGCTCAGGGAGCTTGTCAGAGAGGTTGACATCTTCGCCCGTACCAGCCCGGAGCACAAGCTCCGTCTCGTCAGGGCCCTCCAGGCGAACGGAGAAGTGGTAGCCATGACGGGAGACGGGGTCAACGACGCCCCTGCCCTGAAACGGGCCGATGTGGGCATCGCCATGGGCATCAAAGGCACGGAAGCCACAAAGGAGGCGGCTGACATCGTGCTGGCCGATGATAACTTCAGCACTATAGAAAGAGCTGTGGAAGAAGGCCGGACCATTTACGACAACCTCCGGAAGGCGATCATCTTCATTCTTCCCACGAACGGAGCCGAAGCCTTTGTCATCCTTGCCGCGGTGGCCTTCGGCCTTGTGCTTCCCATCACACCGGTACAGATACTCTGGGTGAATATGGTCACGGCGGTCACCCTGGCCCTCGCCCTGGCATTCGAACCCGCCGAACCCGGTGTCATGAAGCGCCCGCCACGGGACCCCGCCGCCTCCATTCTCGGCGGCAATTTTCTCTGGCGGATTGCCTTCGTTTCCCTCCTGGTGGGAGGGGCCGCCATCGGGGTCTTCCTTTTCGAAAAAAGGATCGGCATGCCCCTGGATCTCGCCCGGACTCTCGCAGTGAACACCCTGGTCTTCGGACAGATCTTCTACCTCTTCAACTGCCGCAACCTTGATGAATCCAGCATTTCGGCAGGGCGGCTTTTCGCGAACCGCGCAGTGTGGCTGACCACAGGAATTCTGCTGGTAATGCAGCTAGTTTTCGTTTACGCTCCGTTCATGAACACGTGGTTCGGATCGGCGCCTCTTCCGGCATGGCACTGGCTCATTCCCCTATCCATAGGTTTTGTCGTGTTTCTTGCCGTCGAATCAGAGAAGGCTGTCACCAGAAGATGGACCGGACGAAAAGGACAGCAATCGTGAGATGCTGCCTAAGCAACTTCTTTTGTGCTGTCGAGAGGGGAAATTGTAAAAATGAAACGGATGCTCCAGTGACACGGGAGCATCCGTTTCATTTTATGGACTGGTGCACAGGTTGACAGGGAAAGTCTACCCCATTCAGAGGATGTTTCGCGGATGAAAGACTAGACGGCGAGGACTTTCCCTTCTCCGACCACTAGCTTTCCGTCAAGGAAAAGTTTCGGCCGGGTGATGATGCCGTCCACATGGATACCCGCCGCCACCGTTCCTCCGAAAGTATCGTTGCTTCCCAGGGCGATATGGACCGTGCCGTAGATTTTTTCATCCTCCAGGATCACTCCAGTGACCCTGGCCTTGTCGTTGGTCCCAATGCCCAGCTCGGCGAGATTCCGTGCCGGGGGATTGTCTCCCAGCATCTTTTCGAGGCGTCCCGCATCAGGCCCCTCCGCTTTGACAAGCAAACCTTTTTTGAAAACAAGGTGCAGGGGAGTGCTGAGCACTCCCAGGCCGGCGAAGGACCCGTCCACCAGGACCTCCCCTTCGGCTGTCCCTTCCACAGGAGCGATGTACGATTCCCCTGACGGAAGATTCCCGGATTCCCCCCTGTTCCTGTAGATCCCCGTGCTTGAAATGCCGGGGCGCCCTTCGAGGGACATGCGAATGACACATCCTCCGGAGTGAAGTTCGGCGGTTTTCGCCCCGCTCAGCAGGGCAGTGACTTTTCCGGTTATATCGGCGACTTTGGCGTAGTCTGCGGTGATAGGGCCATTGAAGAACATGTCCTCGGAGATCTTCGGCATTGTGGCGATCCTTGCCCCTGCTGCACAGGCTTTCTTCTTCGCCTGAGTATGGGTCAGGGAAGTCCCGGTGGCCGCGATGACTACATCGGAATGGGCCATCGCGGCAGCTGCAGGGGCGAAGGGTTCCTCGCCGTTTTTCGAAAGCAGCGGCATACGCATGGCGAGCGCTTTCGCACCAATCATGCCGGCAGCCTCAAACAGGCTCTCCCCGATACGGAGCGTCGTCTGGTCATAAAGGGCCAGGAACGTTTCCGAGGACTTCAGCCCCATATTCTCCTCCAGAATACGGCGCGCAACTCCCGCAAAATCCATTATCCTGCCTCCTCTCCCCCGTAAAAAAAGGGAGCTTCCCTCTATCCTATGAGTTCTCTGACCATGCTTGCCGCGATGCCCCGCGCCAGGAGGACCGGCTTGTCCGTTATCTCACTGACCAGGGACCTCGTGGCGAGAGTGTAACCTATGCAGTCCAGTACCGTGATATCGGCCTTCCATTTCCTGAGTTCCTCCGCAGCTTTCCGTGCCGCCTCCATGCCGTTCACGTATGGTGAGGACGGTACGGCGCGCACGTGGGGACTCACGTTGCTCCAGCGATGCTCAGACTGCTCCACCTGCTCCTCCGAAGGAGTCAGAATGCCGATCCGCATTCCCTCTGCGACTGCCGATACCGCGTTGTAGAGTACTTTCTGGGGCCGTATAAGCAGCCCTCCCGTTTCAAAATCAGGAAATTCCCCTGTACAGAGCAGCAGCACCACGGAGATCCCGCTTTTGAAGTGGCCCGTAATTTTTTCCCAGATCCTGGGTGTAATGTACTGTTCAGCCACCTGTACAGAAGAACCGTCGGACAGGCGGGTCACCAGGACATAATCTCCTTTTACCGGGGCAAATGCGGCTATCTCATCCCGGGACAGTCCGTCGAGGGCCCCGGCTTCCCGTATCTCCACATCAGGCCCGAGGATAGATGCTATGTCGGGGATCACGTCCGTCCTCGGCGACTGCCCTATGGTCACCGTTCCGATAATTTTTCTCATTGGATCTCCTCTCTGAAACGGGCATTTCGCCCGTAAACGCAGCCCAGGTGCCACGGACGGTTCGGGCCGCACGTGAAACACTCTTTCAGTGATGATTCCACCCCGCTGAGCGCAGCACCTTTCATACCCCGGATCAGCCTGAGAAGCGCGGCGATATTTTCTTCCCGCTCATCCTCGACAATGAACGTGGATCCTCCTTCAGCACCTGAAATCCCTCCCCTTCCCACAAGCCACATCTTCGGAAATCCGAGGATCGCAAGGGCCTCCATCTCCGTAATGACTTTTCCGGGTATTGGAACCAGTCCCACGGACATTCCCATTGACCAGGATGATACCTTCCTTCCTGCACCGACACAGGCATCCCCCAGAGGTACCGGGGAAAGTTTTTCCAGGCCGGCAGCCACAAAGCAGCGCACCCCTTCCGACTGAAGCACGGGGATCACGCTCCCCGGTTCCCCGCAGAGATCCTTCCCGGCCATCATGGCGGCAGCCCCGTGAATATCGATGAGGTTTGCGCCGCACACGCACACGTCCTCCGGCCCCATTTCCCGGCCTATGTCCGCAAGCTTTCCGTCTCCGGTCTCGGGAATCCCCCTTCTCAGAAGCAGGGAATGAGCCCCCACAGGCTCAGCAGCCCCCGAGGAGACTGTGCCCCTGGGGGTAACGCGCCCCGAAATCCGCAGGGGCTGTCCGCACAGCTCCTCTGAAAGGGCTGAGACAGTGGTGCCTCCCTTCAGGAGGATCAGCCCTTCCGCGAGGGCGTTCCTGACCTCCGGCAGTGAAGCGATAGCCTTCGCTATAAGGCGCTTCCCTTCCGTGACAGTGAGGGTAAACTGGCATTTCATAGTCTTCAGCCGGATGCTTTCCCCATGGTCTGCAGATGGTTCATCTGGCCGTAGATCTGTACAAGCAGCCTGAACTCATCCTCGCTGTAAAAGCTGAGCTTGCCCTCTCCGAACTCCTTGGCGGCTTCAATGGCGAACCGTACGGCCATTTCGATATCGGTCACCTGTGAGGACCCGGTCGCGCATCCCGGCACCGCCGTCTCGGCTGTCAGCGCAATCCCCACTACCGGCGCCTTTGTGGCGGTGCACGGCTGAAGGATGCTGTTCAGGTGATACATCCCGTTGCCGTAGGGGGTAATGTCCTGGGTCGTGACAGGAAAGACGACCGGGGGCCTCCCGGTGACATTGGCCATGATGGAGAGGAGGTCTTCGCTTACCCGGAGGATGTACCCTTCCTTCACGGTCGGCGACAGGGCGAACCCCCGGCAGTTGATAACCCTGTTTCCCCGCGTGGTATCGATGGAGAGGACAGCGTCGAGTTCGTCGCTCATTTCTTCGCCGTTCGCTATGGCCATATTGATGGGTGAATCCATGAACGGGACAGGGTCATGAGGCCTCGTGGGGGCGTTCGGGCAAATGTGAGTCGAGATGAAAACATCCCCGGCGAGCACGTCGCCCAGACTGTTCATCCGGCCCAGCTTCATGGCCGCAGCCACGGCGGATACCGCGCCGTCACCGTCGGACACCAGACCGATCCTCTCCGGCCGTGCGCCGATCCCTCCGAGCCGTCCGACAATACCAAGGGTAGGGGCACTCCCACCTCCCCGTTTCCCCCTGTTTCCCGGGAACCAGACCTTGATGAAATCAGTGTGCCCTTTCGGCCCCTGCACTGTTTTTACAGTGATATTTCCGGGGGAAACTCCTGCATCGATCATGGCCGACCGTACAGATTCTCCCGACGCCGAGGGACTATCGAGCAATTCATAGGCTTCTATTGCGTACTTCAGGGACATGAACAGGTCCCCTCCTTCCTGAGATATTCAACTATTTTCTTCCCTACCACGGGTTCCACAGTTTCCAGAAGCTCCATGCACCGCATGCCTTCACCAAGGATCAGGCATTCCGAAGGAACGACGAAGAGGATCACTTCCTGTCCCTCGCTCACTTCCGCGGTGGTCACGGGAATACCCGTCCCGGCATCCAGCGTCATGATGAGATCAGGAAAGGTGGCTATTCTTTTTCCGACTTTTTCGAGGGTCATGTATTCGTTCCAGAACGTGGTTTCGAAATCTCCCACGGCAATGCGGCCGCTGTCAAAGCCTCCCCTCGTGACTATTTCCCTGGCGGACACCCTTCCGGTGACAATGTGCTCTCCTCCCAGAAATCCGAGGACGGCTTCAAGGACAGCCGAGCCTCCGCCTCCCATTGACTGCTTCATGTTCATCCCCAGGTCGATAGCCTGCTGCAGGGCGCCGCAGGCTCCGTTCTTTTTCGCGAAGTCGGCTGTCACTGGATTTCTTGCCACGGCAACGAGCCCCCCCGACTTCTCCGCAGCTGACCTGACGAGCGACGAGGCGGACTCGAGTCTCCCTGCGGCATGAATCTCGAGATACATCCCCTTATCCCTGCTTCCCCCTGCTGCAGCCTGCCTGGAAACGTAGGAAGGGTCCCTGTGGAGTCCCATGGATCCCATCACTCCAGTAGGGTGGGCCCTGCCGTTGCACAGCGCGTCTACGACCGGAATTCCCATCAGGGCGGCAGGCACCCACCCGTTGGTGATGGAGCTGCCTCCGCATTCATTGGGGATAAAGCCCCCAGGTTTGGGACAGCCGTTCTCCATGAGTATCTCTACGACCCTCACGTAATCACGGGGTTCTACCCAGGCTTCTTTCGCCGCCGGTGCACCGACCGCAGAGCCGGTCACAAGGACCGTATCGGGTGAAACATCGCCGATATCCACAAGGGTCACTTCCCCGGCTTCAAGGGCTCCCAGGACGTTCATTCGCCCCTTTTCCATGCTTCCGCCGCCGCCGCCGCCGAGTACCGCACCGCCCAGAATGGCTGCTTCGCCGGTTTCCTTTGTTATTTTCCTTATGGTCACAGGCAATTCCTCCTTTACCCGAGGATCGTCCACGCCGCGGCCGACTGGGCCTTTACGGGATCGATCACGGGAATAGAAAGCTTTTCCCTCAGGATGCGTTCAGCGTCTATGGTCGACATGCCCGTGCATGCCAGAACGATCGCTTGTGCCCCCTTTTTAACGAGAACCTCTCCGGCGGACAGCATTGCCTTAATTCCCTCCGGCTTCATCAGGTCGAGGGTGGATTCAACTCCTTCAGGCACCGCGTCCGCAACCAGGAGATCCCGAAGTATGCGGACCATGGCCTCCGGGACATTACGCGTAAGCCCCAAAACCCCCACCGGCTGCCCCAGTACTCTTGCGGCCGATGCGGCTGATCTCCCCGCACCTATCACGGGGATGCGAAGCGTACGGGAGGCCTCATCCACCGCAGGATCTCCTGCACAGCTCACGATCACAGCCTCCATGCCCGACCGTTCCATCGTTTCCGCGAGAGCGAGCACCTTGGGTGCTGCGATCTTTTCCGTCCTTTCATCATGTATTCCCTCGGGCTGGCCCGGAATACACTCGGAGACGACCTCGAAACAGGGGAAATATTTCATCACGAGCTCCCCGTGGAGGTTGAGCAGTTTTGTATCCGAAGTGGTCAGCACCCGGATCAGCCCGATACGCCTTTTATCCATTACAGGAAGCTCCTGATGAGGGCGTTCACGAACCCGTAGATCCCATCTCCCGCCACAAGACCGCCGCCGTAGATCTCAAGCTCGGGCTTGTATTTCTTCTCGAGCGGAAGCCTGATAAGAAGAGCAATGATGAGTCCTGCTCCATAGATGGGGTTTCTGATAAGCAGCCCTGTAGCAAAGAGGATCCCAAGAGCTTTTTTGGCACCACCCAAAAACTGCAGCACCGCCCCGAAAACACTGGCAACTACAAGCTGCCTGAGGATCTCCGGGTTCAAACCGGCTTTCACGGTTGCGGCAAACACTTTGCTGACAGGAGGAACCATGTCGAGCTTGAAATGCATGTTCATGAGGAGCGCCGTCACGCCTACCGCGACAAATGCACCGATCAGCTCGGAAATGACCTGCTGGCGCCTTCCGTCCAATTCGTATGCGAGGTCTGTGCCGCGTCCCCGGACGATCCAGCCCGTCTTCAGGTCATAGCCCATGTCAGCGAAGCAGGGCCCTGTGCTCGCCACATATCCCGTGAGCAGTATGAGGGCATGGGGAGGGAACCCCATGAAAACCCCGAGGCTCAGGAAAATGATCGTAACGGCGAATCCGGGGAACCAGCCCGAATGCATTGCCGAAAGGCCCACGAGGATCGGCGCCACAATGGCCGAGAACGTACACCACAAAACCCACACGACGAGTTTCTGCGTTGTCATTTCCGACCAGATGCCGCTTATCACTGCCAGGACGACGGCGCCGAGAGCGAAGAGGACTATATGGGCGGAAAGTGTCTTTTTCACCGATTCCGGCGAAACGGTGAATTTTTCCTCTTCATTGACAATGGCGCCAACTGCAGGTTTTCTGTGCCGGAAGATTATTGCCATCGCCTGTACCAGTGAAATTGCACCGGCGCCGATCATGACACCGTGGGGGATATATGTCTTGCCGAGATCGGTCACGTTCTCAAAACCAACGTTCGCCAGTATAGGTCCGACCCACGGGGCAATATGATGGAAGTACCCTCTTACAAGCAGTCCGATTGCAAGCGCCAGCATGGCATAGACGTTCGCAATGAAGGCAATTCCAACGCCGGCCATGGGAAGGCCGGCGATGCCAAGTGCAGGAAATGTGAAGAGCTTGCTGCTTCCAAGGGCACCGAGGAATACTCCCATGAGCAGGTGCCTTCCCTTTCGGCCGCCTTCGTCGCCCGCTATCAGTGCCTGGGCAGTGGCTATTCCCGGAGGCCATGTACCGGTAGCAGGAAAGAGCTCTGAGTCAAACAGTTTGTAGACAAGATACATTCCGATGAGTGTCGAGATGCCTGAGCCGATCAGCATGGGGATGACGAGCGTCAGGTCCCCATATGCATAAAAAATTGCAACAGCCAGCAGTGTACAGTTTGCCGCTGCGAAGCCGGCGCCCGATGTCATGGTCTGCACCAGGTTCTGCCGGTCGAGTGAACGGAACTTGTGCATGGTCTCGAAGGGCATGCGCGCAAGGGACATCGCGATGAGGGCCCCGATAATGGATGTGTTCGGCGTAATGCCGATCCTGGAAATGATCTGCATGCAGATCACTGCCGAAAGTGCCGATACCAGAAGACTGAGGAGCAGTGTTTCCCGCTCGAGCGCTTTTACGTGCTGCCTTTTTTCCATGTTTTCCATTTCCTTCATCTCCCCTCTTTTTTGAAGCAGTTTTTTCCCATTTCAGTGCGGAAATACGCTGATCATAAACTACCGGCTCTTATGCTGCCAAGAACTCTTCTAAGCCATTTTCTTTGTGGATCTATGCAGCATGTCCCGCCTCTTCCCCCTGCATTGTTTTGTATCGCACACTATAGAGTGTCGGCAGAATTATGTAAAGAATCCGGCAGGTAACCACGTTTCCATAAAAACAAATCTCTGGTATCCTTAACGAAACTTTTCTACTCCCAGGGAGCTGATATCCATGCGCTATATCCCGTTCGGCAGCACAGGCGCCATCGTTTCAGAACTTGGTTTCGGCGGCATTCCCATCATCAGGCTCACCACGGAGGATGCGGTACTGGTCCTTAAAAGGGCTTATGACAAAGGGATCACCTTCTTCGACACCGCCAACTCGTACGAGAGCAGCGAAGAAAAATTCGGCATGGCGCTTTCCGGTGTCCGCGAGAAAATCTTCATAGCCACCAAGAGCAAAAACCGGGACGGAAAAGGGGTGACGGAGCACATCGACCTCAGCCTGAAGCGCATGAAGACCGACTATGTCGACCTTTTCCAGTTCCACCAGGTGGTCCAGGAGAAGGACTGGCAGGAAATAATCGCTCCCGGAGGAGCCCTGGAAGCCGCCCTGAAGGCCCGGCAGCAGGGGAAGGTCCGGTTTATAGGCATAACGTCCCACGGCATTCCCATGGCCATGAAGGCCATCTCCACGGGCAAATTTGTTTCCATACAGTTCCCGTTCAATTTCATCGAAACGGGAGCGGCCGATTCCCTTCTTCCCCTCGCCCAGAAAATGGGAATTGCATTCATCGCCATGAAGCCTTTTGCCGGCGGGGCGATCAGCGACGCATCCCTCGCCTTTAAGTTCCTGAGGTCCTATCCCTACATCCTGCCCATTCCGGGGTACGACTCGGTGAAATCAGTCGACCAGGTGACGTCATTCTACGAATTCCCCAACGAAGTGATCGAGGAAGACCGCCGGGCCATGGAATCCATTGCCGGCACAATGGGGAAGCAGTTCTGCCGAAGGTGCGAGTATTGTCAGCCGTGCCCCCACGGTGTTTCAATCACACTGGGCATGACCTACCCCCTGCTCGCTTCCCGCATGTCTCCCCAGGTGGCATGCGGATACGTAACAAAGGCTCTCGAGACGCTTCCCCAGTGCGTGGAGTGCGGCGCCTGCCTGCCGAAATGTCCCTACAATCTTCCCATTCCCGACATGCTCAAAAAACACTACGCCCTGTTCAGGGAACACCGGAAGCTCTATTCCAACGAATAGAAATAACGTATGCCCCCACCGGCAGGTGGGGGCATACTGATAACAGGCACAGGGCGAATAGTCTTCAGACCCCGGTCCGGCTTTTTTCGATGATCTTTTTCACGAGAAACTCCAGGAGATAGGGAAAGACTTCCAGAGCGTATCCGAGATGGATCCGCTCTGTGCTTTTGTGGGCATCCTTCCCGAGGGGACCGAGGTTCAGCACCGGAATATCCAGCTCCGCCAGCGCGTCTATGGGAAGGCTGTACAGCTTCCCCCAGCCCGGCATGTTGCGCGCGAAAAGGTCCATTTCCGATGCAGGCCCCTGGAATCCGCAGTAGCTCAGATCGGAAACGCCTTCGAAGAAGGGACGGAGCTGCAGTGTCTCTCCGAACTGGACCTTAGCCTCCCGCACCGTCTCATCGGCCGCCAATGAGACGATGCGTTCGCCCTCTGCATCTCCGAGGCTGCTTCTGTGCGGATACCACGGCGGCAGAAAACCGATGACCACCAGAGGGCCGGTGAGACCGCACAGATCGACCATGGCCTCCACCAGTGCGATCGCCCTGACCCGCTCGTCGGATCCCGCAGGGGCGGACGCAAGAGCCTCCTCAATAAAAGGACCGAAATTGCCCCCCAGCATATCCCCCGCCCTCCGTGAGAGATCGGCGAAATCGATCACCTGCTGTCTCCAGGTCCTCGGAGCATTTCCCGATCCGTCCAGGGAGGAGAACGCTTCGGCGTTCTTCCGGTACCTGCTGATGGAACGGTCAAGAGCCTCGGCTGCTATGGACCGCATCTCCGAAAGTATCTGCCCCGGCAGCCGATTTGCCGTAAGGTAGCTGTAGAACGCGAAACCGCGGGTCATTATGGTGGCTGAATACTCCCTTCGGAGGTCCGTCTGCCGCATGCAGGCGAAGGGTGGATAGGACCTGCCGAAAAGCGAGTCCGCATACTCCGGGTTGCCGTCGAGCATGAGATTGATGTTCGACAGGATAGGCGCGGCACAGAACCCCTCGTAGTATTCCCCTACGTGTGTCTCTTTGCCCGTGCAGAAGAAAAAGGGATTGATTTTTCCGATGCTTCCAAGGTAAATCGAGGGTTTTGCCTCCTCACCGGCAGCAAATGTAGGTTCAAGCATGACGCACGCAAGAAACCGCACCTTTTCCTCTTTCTGGATGCGCGCCAGGAATGACGCCGCAGAGAGCATGCCGCACGAATTGTTTTCCTCGTCGGGGACGGCGAGAAGGGCTATATTCGCCCCGAGGCCGGCACCGTCCCTTGCAGCCCGCATGAGCAGTTCCATTCCACCGGCAAGTCCGCTCTTCATATCGGCAACGCCCCGTCCGAAGAGCCATTCTCCCGTATCGAGGTCTTTACGGACCTCAGGGGTGATATCCGCAGCCCGGATCCTCTCCGTATATTCCTCCGGATCAAAAGCAAATGGAGCGAGGGAACCGCATGCCTGAACCCCCACCACGTCCATGTGCCCGGCAAGCAGCACTGTATCGGCAGTGGTTTCCGGCGTCCTCACAACGGCGAAGACGAAATGCCTTCCCAGGGGATCGTTGTCCAGCGGCAGAAGGCGGACGTCTTCAGGGTGCCCGCGGAAATAGGGCTGCACCGAAAGAGTATCGAAGATAAAGCGTGCGATCGCGTTCTCACCCTCCCGTGAAGGGGAAACGCTCCTGAATTTCACGAGATCGGTCAGAAGCCTGTACAGCTCGCTGTTTGCGTATGAGTTCATTTTGTATTCGCCTTCCCTCGAAACGTCACTCCGAAAAGACTCCTTCCCTCAGGAACGAATTCAGCATCCGCCTGTCCATCTGGGCAATTCCAAGATCTTCCAGGGTGACGCCCGTTTTCCGGAAATCTGTTCCCGTCATAACGGAGGCCAGCGTTATCATTGATTCGATCACCGGCACATCCACTCCGAATTTTTTCGCCAGTTCGCTGAAAATATGGCATCCCACGGGAATATCCTCCGTTATGTACCTGTTATGGATAGTAAAGGGCCCCGTACCCAGCGCAAGGGGATACTGTTCATTGAAAGGGACTTCGAACTTCTCTCCCATGTGCTCGGATCCGAGTATATTCGACCGGGAGAAAAAGGCCTTCTCGGGGAAATCCTGTATCCCGACACCCATGGCTTTGGCAATGGCGCATTCCTCCCGATACAGGGCAAGCTGCACCCGTGAGATGGACGGACAGTAGGCATGGGAGTAAATGGAGAAATCGTATTTGTTCTCACCATAGACCACGCCCCAGTTCTCCATGGCGCCAACTCCCAGGATGGTTCCCGGGCAGTGCAGTATGGGGTTCACGTTGCTGAATCCTATGTCCGCTATCGTATCGCCCCGTACGGGGTGAACCACCGAATCCAGGGAAGGCACAAACTCCTTTGACGCGAAAAAGGCATCCTGGTCCGTCATGGGCAGCGCGGCTCCCCGAAGGCTTATGGCCCAGTAGTTGATGCTCACTTCAGGCATCTGTTCACCCCCGGCCATTTTTATCCGGATGCCGTAGGGCTGACTGCTCCATTCTCCCACGATGACCTTTTTATTGCATCCGGCCTCCCGCATCATTTTGCGGAAAAGAAGAGAACCGAAGTTTGCCGTAGTGAAGTGGATGACCATTCCGTCTTCGAGGCATGGGATCAGCTTTTCGAGGAAAGCCTTGTACCCCACGGCAGGGAAGCTGATTATCACTATACCTGCCCCTTCGACGGCTTTTTTCATATCGTTGGTGACCAGGTCGATCTTCGCCAGGCCCTCGCGTTTGAATCCGTACAGGCTTTCCTGTTTTCCGCTGACGCGGATCTCCCTGTTCTTCGCTATGCAGCCGAGGCCTTCAAAAAAGTCGGGAAGCTCGTATAGTCGAACCTCCCTGCCGGCAAGGGCCGTACACGCGGCATGGCCCCTGGCCGTGGCTCCTCCTCCGAGAACTGCGACGGGCTTGTTTCTCAGGTACTCCATTCCAGCCATAGCATACCCTCCTAAAGTCTGCCGCCGAGCACAAGCCGGGGAAGCCAGAGCGCAAGCTCCGGAATGTACGTGACCAGCAGAAGCGTTGGAAGCCAGGCAAACACAATAAATATCATTGCCGGCTTCATCATCTGGGAGACCGGCGTCTTCGCCATCCGTCCGCCGAAATAGAGTGTGGGCGCAGTGGGCGGAGTCACGTTTCCCAGTCCCAGGTTGGTCCCGATGATCGCCGCAAAGTGGATCGGGTGGATCCCGAGTGAGACCACCACGGGAAGCAGTATGGGAGTGCAGAGCAGCATGGCGCTCACGTCATCCATGATCATTCCGATGATGATCATGAAAATGTTGATCATGAGCATGATCACGTACTTGTTGCCGGAGATTGCCGTGAGGAAGTCTATGATCATGGCAGGCAGCCGCTCCTGGACGTAAATACGGCTCAGCATCATGATGCAGTACATCATGAGCATAACGACGCCGGTGGTCGTTGCAGTCTCGATGATCACCTCGATAAAATTGTTCCGGTTCAATCCCCTGTAGATCAGGAATCCCACTGGTATGGAATACAAAACGGCAACCGCGGCCGCCTCGGTGGGGGTCATGATGCCGCCGTAAATGCCGCCGAGGACTATCACAGGCATGAAAAGGGCGGGCACCGCCTTTTTCCCCCGGCTTCCGAGAAGCTCGATTTTTTCCTGGAAGGTGATCTTCGGAGCCACATTTACGTTGGGATCGTTTCTCAGCATAATGAGGTTCAGAATGCTGAGAAGTATCATGAGCACGATTCCCGGGCCGACGGTGGCAAGAAAACACGCAAGCACCGACTGCTGCCCCACCCATGCGAACAGGATCATTTGGGAACTTGGGGGGATCAGCAGGCCGAGAGGGGCCGCACAGGATACCAGGGCGGCGCTGTGGCCCATGGGGTAGCCGTTCTCGCGGAGACGGGGAAACATGATGGAGCCGATGCACGAAAGGGTGGCGGCGCAGCTTCCGGAAATGGACCCGAACACCGCACACGAGACCACTGCGACGACTCCCAGGCCTCCCTTTATCCGCCCGACGAACACATCAACGAAATTTACCAGGGATGTGCCGATGCCTCCCCTGTCCATCATTCCTCCGACCATGATAAACAGCGGGATGGCAAGAAGCACAATGGAACTCATCTGGCTGAATCCGTAAGGGAGAAGGAACGACGGGTCGTAGCCGTGAGTTATGACCATGAACGTGGTTGAGAGCATAAAACAGAAAGGAACCGGCAGCCCGAGAAGAAGGGTAATGATAATAAGCAGAAGTGCAATGGTAATTGCCATAGGCGTTTCCTCCAGATTTCGGCCGCGGCCCGAGACTATCCCTCCGGGGCCATGACCGGGGTAGACTCAGTTCAGGAAGTACTCTCCTGTGCTCCGGACAAAAAGCTGAAAAGGCCGTCGAAGAAATGGACCACGGCATAGAAGGACATGAGTGCGTAGCCGGCGAGAACCGAGGACTGGGAAATGAAAACCGGTATCCTCAACCCCGTCGTCCGGGGCATCCATTCAATGCTGTACATCACCATGTCGACTGCCCACACGGTGAACAGAATGCACAGCACTGCCATGACAAGATCCATGACAACTGCAAGGATCGCTCTTCCTCTTGGAGGAAGAAGCTGGGGAATAATGTCCGCCTTTACGTGGCTCTGGTCAAAGACGCCGTATGAGCTTCCCATGAAATACAGCCAGAAGGCCGCTATGACGACGATCTCCTCCATTCCGAAAAGGTCCGACTTGAACACGTACCGCAGCAGCACGGTCACGCACATGATGAGAACAACGAAAAGGCTGCTCAGCACCAGAAGGGCACGCTGCAGCCAGAGAATGAACTTCCAGGCAAGGGAATTCTTTATTGCATCCAGAAATCTCATCGGGTATCCCTCCAGGCGTGCCGGGCAGCTCAGGCCGCCCGGCACCAAGAGTGTGCTATTTCAGCGATTCTTTGATCTTGTCAAGTGTTTCCTTTCCGTACGTCTTCTCCAGTTTGGGCCACGTAGTGTTCCGTATGGTTTCGGCGAGTTCGGCCATCTCCTTGTCGGGGATAGGAATGATCGTGACACCAAAATCAGCCAGTTTCTGCTGGAATTCAACATCTTCAGCCTTACTGTCGGCAAAGCTCTTGTCCGCCTGTTCGTTCACGGCCTTGAGAATGACCTTCTGGTCAGCCTCGGAAATCCGGTCCCAGACCTTTTTGCCCACGATGTAGGCCGTCTGGTCGAACAGGCAGTTGTAGGGAACGTAGAATTTTATCACATCCCGGAAACTCAGGTAGTTGATCTGGGACGATCCCCCGATCCATCCGTCGCAGACACCGGTCTGTATGGCGCTGTAGGTGTCGGCGTAGGGTATTGACGTTGTCCGGAACCCCAGGTCCTCGGCTGTTTCCTTGTAGACGGCAAGGGGGGCGACACGGATCATGGCGTCCTTGGTCATGCCTGCCTTGAGGGGATTCTTCGGCTCCTTCGCGAGCCCCACACCCACAAAACCGTCACCGTAGATCCGAAGGAGATTGACGCCCAATTTGTCCAGGGATTTCTCGATGATGTCATAGACCACTGATCCGGGAGAAAGCTGCTCCTGCATTCCTTCACCCGTCCCGGCCAGGAACGGGAGGGACCCGACCTCCAGCATCAGGTCGAACTGGCTGGGAAGAAAGATAAGTCCCATCTCTATGGTTCCCCGCCGGATTTCCTCGAACACCTGGGTGTAGTCTCCGAGCTGGCTCGCAGGGAAAATGTCGAGGACGATGCGTCCCTCCGTCTCCTTCTCCACAATTTCCTTAATCGTATAAAGTGACTTTGTTCCCCTGTACTCAGGGGCGGAAATGCCTGCCACTTTCAGCGTCATGGGTTTTGCGTATAACGGTGTGATGCCCGCGGAGAACAGAACAGCTGCCAGCACAAAAACACCTAGAATACAAAACGCCCTGCTTCTACCTGACATTGAAATCGCTCCTTTCAAGATCGGTTGTTCGGGGCAATGCGTGTCCCCGCTGTCCGGTTGCGAAAACCTCCTTTCTGTCAGCTTCTGAACCTGAAACTGAAGGTTATCTCCGCCGCGCTCTTTTTCAGTACCCTGAGCCATTCCGCTATCTTCTCCTCCGGAAGGTGATGCTTCGGTGCGGAGATGCCCAGGCTCGAAAGCACCATGTTGTTTTTATCGAACAGGGGTACTGCCAGCGATATTTCACCCAGAGTGAACGTCTCGTCTTCAACGGCGTGCCCCTGCTCACGAATTTTTCGGTACTCTTCGAGAAGAAGATCCCTGTCCATGATCGTAAAGGGCGTCCGTTTCTCCAGTTCCGTCGATTCCAGGATCTTCCGAATTGCTTCCGGTTCCTGGTAAGCGCAGAGCACCATAGCCGTGCCTCCCGAATTCAGGGGGATGCTTCTGCCGATAAAGTCCGTGGAATCGTAGCAGCCTCCCCGAACGACGTTTTTGTAGGCAGGGAACGCACGGTCACCCTCCCATACTGTAATATAGGTGGTCTCTCCCAGGCTTCGGGAAATGTACGAAAGCACCGGCTTCGTTATCTCTTCGATGCCCTTCAGGCGGCCGTACACATTTCCCAGGCGGATCATGATGGGACTGAGATGGTATTTTTTTGTCACGAAGTCCTGGATCACGAAATTGTGCTTTTGAAGTGTCCTCAGAATTTTGAAAGCGCCGCTTTTGCCTATGCCCGCAAAGGAGGCCAGCTCTGCAAGGCTGAATTCGTACGGCGGATCGCCGAGGCGCTTCAATATGACCATGGATTTGTCGAGGCTGCCCATCCCGGCCTCCTTTTCCCTATGGGAAATCATTTTTTAAAAATATCGATAAATGCTACTTTATCAGCAAAAGCATTATTTGTCGATATTCAAAAAATACACTCATTTCAGGGGATCACGAGGTGGCAATAAAAAAGGCGGCCTTTGGCCGCCCGGGAAATGCTCCTGGAGAGAACAGAGCCTAATAATATGTTCCCTTGGTGCGGTAGTTCTCCCTTCGTTCGGCTGCAAGGTCCCGTACAAGTTTTTCGAACATTTCCTTGTGCTCCCTGTACGCGATGTCAAACTGGCGTGCACTCTCCGGAAGGATGATCAGCACCGATTTTTTCTCCATCTCCCCGAAAATGTAATCGACAGCCTCATCAACACCTATGGAATCGGCCGGCGGCGTCAGGGCTCCGAAAATCGGTGTCCGGACGTTTGCAGGGCAATAGACGCTGAACTGCAGCCCCTCTGTCTCCAGTTCGTACTGAAGGCTTTCCGTCATGGAGATGACGGCACTCTTTGTGGCCGCGTACACTGCCTGGTACGGTACAGGGACGCGCCCCGTAATGGACCCCGCGTTCACAATGTGGCCGAAGCCCTGCTCCCTCATAATCGGGATGGCGCTGTAGGTTCCGTAGACGATCCCCATGAGGTTCAGATCCACGGCAAACCGCCAGATCTCGAAGGTGATCTGCCCGGTGGGCAATGTCACTCCGGTGCCCGCATTATTGAATACGAGATCAAGGCGTCCCTCGAGATCCTTTGCGCTGCCGATCAGTTTCTGGACCTGCTCCAGTTTTGTGACGTCCGTGAGGACGGGAAAGACTTTCCCGGGGTATTTTTCCTTCAGCCGCTCAGACTCCCTGGTCAGGTTCTCTTCCTTCACGTCAGCCATGAACACTGCCCGGCCGCCTCTGGAGAGCACCTGTTCCGAGATCTCAAGCCCGATTCCGGATGCCGCACCGGTGACAGCAGCAATCTTGTTCTCAAAATAACCGCCCATTATGCTCCATCTCCTTTCCGTTTTCCCGTCAAGGCAGTGTTCTGGAATCTCCCACGTTGAGCCTGGCGACTCCCTTCAGCATGAACGCCATGGTGTACCTGCGGACGGGAAGATCCGCAAGGGTAGCTATGTAGCCGCTTTGCAGCGGGTGCAGTCCCGGGGCAAGTTTCGTCCAGGTGCAGGAGCCCTCTCCCGCCCATGCCCTGCTGACGGACATCTCCTGTGGGTAAAGCGTGGCATGGCTGAGAGCGGAGCCGCCCTTCCCGAGGTTCGGCAGAATGCGCCATCCGAAGTAGTTCACTTTTCCGTTCCTGTTCATTGCTTCTATTTCCTTTGCTCCGAGCTCACCCTTCCTGTCGAAATCAAGCCTCAGAAATGTATTGCACTCGTAGCTGGCGGAAGTGAACCAGTGATCTTCTACATGACGCTCCATTGCGATGTCGGCAAATACCTTCGGCATACCGTCCTCCTCACGTCCTCCCAGGATGGGACACGCCTTGTTCTCCCAGATGATGAACACGTACTCCCCTACCATCCCCTCTGAATTGCCCATATACTTCACGGGGGCAGAAAGCTGGATCAGCCGGTACTCCCCGCCGGACATCCAGTCCACCTCCCGTGAATTGGCGAACTGCACGTTCACCAGTGGCTGCAAAAGCTCGAAATCCTCCGGAATGATACGCAGCAATGACTCGGGGTCGGTCTCGAACTGCAGGCTCAGGCAGGTCATGTCCCCGTAGACAACACGGACCGGATAGAAAGGTACGCCGCCGAAATGTGCCGGTATCTTGTAGACGTAGTCCTTCTGAAAAGTAAATTTTCCTCTCATCTGATCTCCTCCCAGGGATAATTTTGGGACCAAAGGTGTTCGTACTGCAAGCTCACTCAACCTTCATGACAGGAGGTGGCGCGTACAGTGGATCAATTGCCCCGTCTTCCGGCAGGTACATCCGCATGGTCACGGAAAACTGACCATCGGGCGCCGGCAGCCAGTTCTCGGCTCCTTCTTCGGGTACATCCTTCTGAAGATAAATTTTCAGTGATCCGTCCTCTCCGTACCGCAGCCCCTGGGTCCGGTCGCCGATGGAATACCTGTTGATGGGGTTATGGATCATGCGCTGGTCGGGCATACTGTACATGGTTATGGACCAGAACCCGAGTTCCTTGACGGGCGGTAGGGACCCGGGCAGGAATGTGAGCGCGTAGTCGTTCTCATGGGCGTTAAACGTCATGCCGTCCGGAGTGAAAGTTGCGCTTGGATAATAGGCCTCTTCAAGATCTACCCCGTAGAGTCCAACCCTTGCTGCTCCAGCCCTGATGAGGTACTTCCCCTGCATCTGCTCCCGGCTTCCGAAGATCCTTTTCGACAAAATCCAGGAGTTCTTCATGTCGCCCAGCATGCTGTCGCACCCCCAGATCTGCTCCCTGGCGCTGTCGATCCCCTCATGGATCGCCGACCGGACGGCAGACGACAGTTCATTTTCATCGAAATTGAAACCTGGACCAATGCCGATACGTCCGAACTTTTCTATAAGGTCTTTCTCTGACGGGTGAACCTCGAGCTGGCCGAGGAGAAAATTGAAATACGTGATGAACCCCGGAGAATCGGTTTTCTCCTGATCAAAGGGCGGGAATATATCCATTGGGAAAGGGGCCGGTGTCTGAAGGCCGAGAAAGACGCTCAGTGGTTTTGCAGTGTACAGCTTTTGGATCCCAAGGACCTTTTCATAATCGCCCGGGAGATCGATGTTCACACCTGTCCGGACCAGGCACAGCAGAAAATCGCTCTCTGACCGGAAAAGATCGTCGGCACCGGCAGGCTTTTCGCCTTCCCAGTGCGGACCGGCGACGGCGAAGGTCCTCGTACCCGTCCCGGTACACCTGGTGCCGATATAGCCGAAATTATGGGTATACAAATCAATGAGCTGGAAGGAATAATAGCGGTCGGCTATCGGAGGGACGGTTACGACGACCGGTTCCGCCCTGAGGTCGAGCCAGAGCACCGAGTAGAGCGTATCGTTGTTCTCCCGTACGACGTCTGTATCGTCCGGGCCGGCCAGTTTCGTGGTGTGCCGGAAACGGTTGAAGATTCCGGGAAGGATCGCCTGAACCTGCATTGCCCTGTAATTCTCAAGCATGGGAAAAGCAAAAAAATACGCCTCTTCAGCGATAGACCTCGCTTCGTCCGGAGTGACGGCATTATTGGACGAGGAGCATCCTGACATGGGTATGAGGAAAACCAGGAAAAACAGCGGCAATTCCTTAAGATACCTCTTCAATGAGAACATCTGCATCTCCCCTTTTAGAACTGATCTTATTTCATATGGCTCCGGGCGGAGCCTGAAATACCCCCAGGATCAGTCATAGCAAAAAAGAAGTACCTTTTTCCATATTCCTTATTTGCAGTGTAGTCCTCATTTCATTTTTTGTAAATTGTTTTTTGAATTCTTCAGAACAACGTTATTTTTTCTTCGTAACTATTCACTTTCCCCATCGAGTTCGTGATCATGAAAATCTTCCTCTTCCACGTCTCCCTCGTCATCCGCGGGCATGGAAAGATACCTGAGGGTACGAAGGCTATCCACGCTGATGACCGGCTCAAGGGTTTCAAACATGCCTGGGCTCCTCAGGTCGTCAAAAGGATACACGGGAGACTCGGGGAAAACGTAAGACAGGTCCCGGGCTGCAAGGAAGCAGTAAGGCCTGGCCAGTATCCTCTGGCCGTTCCAGAGGTATTTAAGTCCAAGACGTTTTGATTCCCGGATCGCCTCCGGTTTCATAAACGGAAAAACGGCTTCTTCAGCCTCTTCCCTCGAAGCCTCGAGGAAAAAAGCGTCAATCCTGAATTTCCTGAGATTTTCGGGAATACGTTCATAATCACAATGCCGCCAGATAAAACGGATCAGCATAAAGAACCTCCAGTATAAAATTTCGTCAGTTAAAAATAACACAAATCTTATGGATAAACAATACTATTCTTTTCTGTTCCTCTTTTTCTTTCACCTGGTGTATTCTCTTGTGATACATACTTCCCTAAAGGGCGCTGACATACCTTGGCAAGCCGGAAATGAACGTGTATAATACTTTCTTGTGCGGAGAAGTGCCCGAGTGGTCGAAGGGGATTGACTCGAAATCAATTGAGCGGCTTGCTGCTCCGTGGGTTCGAATCCCACCTTCTCCGCCAGTTGAAAAACAGCTCCCGGGGGTATGGAAATCCTGAAAAGCTGTGATATAATGTCTGCCGTTGTATGCGGAGAAGTGGCCGAGTGGTCGAAGGCGGGCGCTTGGAGAGCGTCTGAACCGCGAGGTTCCGTGGGTTCGAATCCCTCCTTCTCCGCCATTTATTTAGCCTTTATACTGGATCAAACGGAGGAAAAGTGACTACACACTTTTCCTCCGTTTGTTTTTGATCGGCGTATACCGGGAATAGGAGCTGCGGTACAGGCAACACTGCCCTTTCGGTTGTTTCTTTTCCTGCTTTTCGATATTCTATACACGGCATATCCGGCAAATTTTACGGGGAGGTTGATCTCATGCCAAAAAAGAACGCGGTAAACCGTACTATTATTTTCTTTGCGGTTTTTATTCTCTGCGTATCGGCTGTCTCCGCATGGGCTTCCGTTTCCCAGGGCCTCGCCGAGCGGCTTGACCTTTTCCGTGACCGGAACTGGGTGTACAACAACGTGGGCGAGCCGGATTCCGTGAGCTGGAATACTACCTTTAAGGCAGAGCTTGAGATGTACAGAATTTCCGGTTCTTCGAATTTTGACTGGTATTTTGTGTCGTATGGTTTTGACGGTAAAATTAATGTTTTGGGGCAAATTTACAAGAAGGGGTACATGTCGGGATACGAGGTCTGTGACGAGCTTGAATCCCGGGGAGATTTTCCCGCCGGCACGACAGGGCTTGGGAAGATATTCCGGATACAGCACACACGGACAGGAAGATCCATCCGTGTTGCGGTACAGGATAACAAAAAGCTTGGACAAACCGTGGTGTACATGCTGACGCAGGATGCCTGGGATAGGGTCAACTGATCATCACGAATGAGTGGCAAATAAGGGGTAAGTGTTTTTCTACCGGGGTTACTTCATGGACCGTCCCTCATTCCAGAAGCCCGCGGATAGTGCGAGTGAAAACCTCACTCATATAAGAATTCCAGTTTTCGTGCAAGATGGCGCTGGAAGGCGTGTATAAAAGGAGCGCCGGAGTGTTTCCTGATTTTAGTGTGCCGAAGATTTGGTCCCTTCCGCTACGCCGTTGTTTCGCTCCGTCTCTACCTTCGCCATCCTCATAAACTCTTTGTTTTCACGGAGAAGGCTGTCGTAGGTTCCGCTTGCGGAAATGCGGCCGTTCTCCATAATGTAGATCGTGTCGCAGTCCTTCAGGGTGTTCAGCCTGTGGGCGATCATTATGACCGTTTTGGCCTTCGAGGCACTGCGTATGGCGCTCAGGACAGCCTCTTCTGTCGCCCCGTCGAGCGCGCTGGTGGCTTCGTCAAGCATAAGCACTTCCGGGTTGCGGTACAGGGCGCGGGCCAGACCGATCCGTTGGCGTTGCCCCCCGCTGAGGCGGACTCCCCTCTCGCCGATGACCGTGCCGTACTTTTCGGGCAGAGTCTGGATGAAGTCGTCGAGTGCGGCGATACGGGCGGCATGGCGGACATGTTCTGAATCTATCTCGTTATCAGGGATGCCGAAGGCAATGTTGCGGGTGACGGTGTCGTCGCTCAGATAGATATCCTGGGGAACATAGCCGATCTTGCGGCGCCAGGCACGGATGTTGGCAACAGTCACTGGGGTGTCGTCAATGAGCATCCTCCCCTCACGGGGGATATGCAACCCGAGGATGATGTCCACAAGTGTGGTTTTGCCAGAACCGGTGCTGCCCACCAGGCCAACCGTGCTCTCCCTGGGAATTTCGAGGTCAAGTCCATTGATGACGTTCCCTTCGCCGTCGGGGTAGCGGAAGCAGATCTTCTCCAGCAGGATGCTGTGCCGGAAGGGGAGTTCGTCCTGTCCCCCTGCTTCCCTGGGCAGAAGATCGGACTGTTCGTCGGAAACCAGGTCCTGGTACAGTCTGTCCAGAACGGCCTTGTTGTAGTAGATCTGCGTGACCGACGAGTAGATCACCTGGAGTGCGGGTATCAGGCGCTTCCCAGCAAAGGCGTAAAGGCTTACCAGGGGGATGACTGAGGCCACTTCCCCTCCGCGGACGAGCGCGAAGACGATGAAGAGGATGAGCCCCCCGAAGACGATGCTCTCCATAAGGTATGAGGGCAGCTGTCCGGCTACTCTTGCGAAAACGTTCAGTTTTGCGAACTTCAGCGAGTTCTCCGCGAACCGGTCCAGAAAGTAGGGCTCTGCACCAAGTATTCTGCTGATCTTGATGCTTGCGAGGGCTTCACTGGCTGCGCGGAACCGTTTTTTGTTCGCCTCCATCCGCTCTGTACCCATTTGCTTGAGTCTGACCTTGAGGTAGATGTTCAGCGTGCCGTAGACAGTCCCCAGGAATGCGAGTGTACCGAGGGTGACTGCCGGGTTTACGGAGAAGAGCATGATGACGATGACCACGAGTACCAGCAGATTGATCATCGCCTCAAAGAGAGGCAGGAGGAAGGTCGTCGTCAGCTGGTTGACCTCAGACAGCACGTTCTTGCCGAGGTCGCTCGTGTTGTTGGTCAGGAAGAAGGCGTAGGGCCTGGCAAGGTAGACGGCAAGCAGCCGGTTGGATAGGGTATAGTTTCTGTTCAGGACGAAGCGGGTTTTTGCCCACATGGTTATGGCCGTGACGGTATTTGAGAGGATGACGAGAACGACGACGGCGATCCCCAGCGCTATCATAAAGTCGGCCGGGTTTGCAAAGGAGAATCTGTCGTACACATATGCGAGCCACTTGTTCTGTTGGATGGAGGCCGGGTCCATGACGACGTTGATGAATGGAAATATGGAGAATACACCCGCCGTCTGGGCAAGGGCCGTGAGAAGCCCGGCGAAAAAGATCAGCAGGGCCTGCATTCGTTCCTGCGGGGTGAAGATTTCATAGAGCTTGCGCAGGGATGACTTCTCCCCGGAAGATCGACTTTTGGCGGCTGCCGCTTTTGAATCGATACTGCCGGGGGCTGCTTCTGTCACGGAATCACGTCCTTCCAGATAATGGACACAGTTTCATGCTTGTAATACCTGTTCGTCGTTCTGGTTGTCATTCTGAACGGAGTGAAGAATCCGGTTCCAAGGTCCTAAAACCCACCCCGGATCCTTTGGCGATGAAACCGCCTCAGGATGACAGTTTTTGCTTGTCACTCTGAGCGTCAGCGAAGAATCCGTTTTTGCTTTTTTTTTTAAAGAGCTTTGCCCCGGATTCTTCAGGCCTTCAGCCTTCAGAATGACACCCTGGATTCCACCCAAGATCCTTCGACCAAAAACCGGCCTCAGGATGACAGCGATTTTTTTATTCAATGAAACCGGGCTCATGAGGACCGGTTCATTCTGCACCCCGGCCCGGAGATACGGCTTCTGCCGCCTGTTTGCGGATCCACCTCGATCCGGGCGCTTATGCGCTCCTTGAGGGCAGGCACGTGGGATATGACCCCGATCAGCTTGCCGTCCTGCTGCAGGCCCGCAAGAGTCTCCAGGGCGGTATCGAGGGATTCTTCGTCCAGGGTGCCGAATCCTTCGTCCAGAAACAGTGAATCCACCCGGACGTTTCTGCTCGCCATGTGGGAAAGGCCGAGGGCCAGCGCCAGGCTGACAATGAAGCTCTCTCCGCCGGAGAGGTTTTTCGTTGACCGGATCTCACCTCCCTGGTAGCTGTCCACCACGTTCAGCTCCAGCGGCTGGTCATCATCCCTGATAAGCAGGTACCGGTCGCTCATCTTCTGAAGCTGCCGGTTGGCGTGGCCGATCATCATGTCAAAGGTGAGCCCCTGTGCAAAATTGCGGTATTTCTTCCCGTCCGCTGATCCGATCAGGTCGTGGAGTCTGTCCCATCGGAGGCACTCCCTTCCCTGGGCCTCCATTTCCGTCTTTTTCGCCTTCATCCGCACCACGGCTGCTGCATTGTCGTTCAGCCTGTGCCGAAGTCCGGAAATGTCCTCCCTCAGGTTCTTCAGTGATTCATCGTACTCCCTGGACCGGAGTTCCAGCACCTCGAGGGGGTTGTCCGTAACCTGACGTGCTTTTTCTTCAGCCTGCCGTTTTTCCCGGTCTGTCCGCCTGGCCTCAAGTGCCGTCCGTCTGTCCTCGAGCTCTTTCTGCTTCGTTGCCAGGGCGTTCCGGTGTTCGGGGCCCATCCGTGCATCGAGGAAGTCATCTTCATCAGCAAAATCTGCAGACCGGAGCTCGGCGGAAAATGCAGCCTCCGCTTTCTCTACTTCAGGCGTCCTTCGCTGGATGCTCTTCTTCAGGGATTCCACCAGGGATTTCGCGGTGTCCGCGTATTCTTTCGTCTCGTCCCGCAGACCCCGGGCCTTTTTCTCCGCATCTTCAGCATGCGAAACGGCGTCTTTCAGCCTGTGTTCTTCCTCGTCGGGATCTTTGTCACCGTAGAGCCCCTTCCGTTCTTCCAGTTGGACGGAAAACTCTTTTTCAAGGATTTCCAGCCGTTTCCGCTTCCCCTCAAGGGCTGTTCTCTGGGTCTCTATCACTCCTTCCAGCCACTTGAGCTCGCTGTCGTAAACCCAGATCTGCTTTTCGATATCGGTCTTTTCCCGGACTTTCTCCTGCCATGCATCCAGCCGTTCCCGCAGGGAAGCCGCCAGGAACGCCAGGTTTCCGTCCGGGATTTCCGGAATGCCGAGGGGCAGCAGCCTGGCCGCAAGAGTTTCTTTTAGTCCGCGGCAGTCCGCTCTGAGCTTCTCCAGCCCCGCAGCGGATAATGTCAGTGCCTTCTCCGCTGCGGTTTTGGCTGAAAGGAATGCGGCTTCTTCTTTTTCCGCATCGGTGAGCTGCTGCCTGGCGGCTGACTCGGTTTTCTCCATCTGTTTTATGGAAGTTTCCCGGTCCTCAGCCTCCCCTATGAGTGCATCGAGGGCGATGATCCTCTGTTCCGTTCCGTCAGACTGAGGAATGTTCCCCTCCGCAAAGGGATGTTCCACCGAACCGCAAAGGGGGCACGCCACGCCGTCCTCGAGTTTTGACCGGTAGTCTTCGAGCTCGGCGATCCTGGCAAGGAAGGCCATCTCCCGGAGGAGCGCTTCCTTTTCCGCCCGGTATTCCCGGAGCAGGCGGCTGCCCAGCAGGGAATTCAGCGCTTCTCTTTCCTGCAGAATCTTTTCCGATACGGCCTCCAGATCTGCCTTTCGGGCTCCGGTTTGTTCCCCGCAGCGCTCAAGGGCCGCTGCCGAATCCTTCAGGGCCTCTTCGGCCTTTTTCAGAGCTTCCTCTGCCCCGGCGGTGTCGCTTCGACTGGAGGCAAGGCCGTCCAGCTGTTCCTCGACGGCGGCCAGGCCCCTTATAAGCCAATCATCCTGCCGATGCTCTTTCAGGTATTTTTCAACGTTTTCCAGGTTTTCCAGGGCCCTGCCGCGCTGTGCACTTTTTTCATTCAGGCTTTCCCTGACCGTGTCCAGTCTCTCGCCGTCTTCACGGCATTCGTCCTCCATTTCAGAAAGGGCACTTCTGCGTTCTGCTAGCCACTGGTCGAGGGAGCGGGCCCTGATGATAAGCGGAGCGGTTTTGTTTAATTCTTCCTTAGCCCGAATGGTTCCCAGCTCCGCCCCGAGCAAGGTCTGCGCCCCTTCACGGGCCTTGGATTCCAGTTCGGGAAGGCCCTCCTCTTCCGCCCTGAGGGCTTCAAAATCGCAGGCCTGCTGCTCCCGTAGGGCCTCGAGGCCCGCCCGGGATCCCTCCAGTGATGCTGCGCGCAGAGCCCGGTACAGCCGTTCCCTCTCAGGAAGGAAGGCCTCCTCCTCCTCCATCAGGGCTGTTTCTTCCTCCGCCAGCCCTGAGATTTCCTTTTCCAGTCCGTTTATGGCGGTGAGCCAGGCTATGGCCTTGGCTGTATTCTCCATTTTTTTTGCGAGAGTTTCTTCTTCCCTGCTCTTTTCGCCGAGTTCCAGCCGGATGAATTGCTCTTCCTCCGGCCTCAGGATCACGATTCCTGCCGACTCTGCCTGTAGAAGGTCCAGCTTCTCACGCTCTTCCCGGCGGCGCTCGTGGACCCGTATGGATATGAGGCTGTAAATCCCCGTGCCCGTGATCTGTTCAAGTATGGGAGCCCGCTCGTCGGGTGCCGCCTGCAGGAATGCGGCGAAACCTCCCTGGGCGAGGAGCATGGACCGGGTGAAGCGGTCGAAATCCATTCCGGTGGCTTCCTCGATCTGGTCGGCAACACCACGGATTTTGGACTCGAAAAGGACGCCCGTCTCGCCGTCTGCGATCTCGTGTTTCGGGGCCTGAAGCTCACCGTCGGGTTTCTTCCGCGCCCTGCGCTGGCTCCAGTGGCACCGGAAGCACCCCGCGCCGGTCCGGAAGGTAACCTCGGCAAAACATTCCCCGGTCTGGCGGGACATGATCTCGTTGCCGCTTTTCGTCACCTTGTTCAGCCGGGGTGTCCGCCCGTAGAGGGCAAGGCAGACGGCGTCCAGGATGGTGGTCTTCCCGGATCCCGTGGGTCCCGTGATGGCGAAGATGCCGTCCGAAGCGAAGGCGGGGTGGGTCAGGTCGATCTCCCATTCCCCGACCAGGGAGTTCAGGTTCTGAAACCGTATCTTCTCTATCCTCATGGCCGGTCTCCTTGTTCCTCCTGTCCTTCATTCTCCAGAACGGAAAGGACAGCCTCCCGGTAGGCCGCGAACAGTTCCGGACGCTGGTCTTCCGGAACCTCGTTCGCCTCGAGGCACCGGCGGAAAACGTCGTTCTCGTCAAGGTCGTCCAGGGTTTCTTCCTCCAGGGTCTGCGCAAGCACCCGGTCGATAACCCTAGTGTTCTTCACACGGAGCACCTCCAAGGCGGTGTCCTCTACTGCCTCATCCAGACGCTCCCGGAGGTCGCCCAGAAGTTCGTCCCCTTCGTAAACCACTTCGAGCCATGCCCTGGAACCCCCGGAGGCCAGCTCGAAGATCCGGCCCGAGATACGGTCCCAGTCACCCCGGATCTGCTCAAGCTGCTGGAAGACCGGCACGGGAACAAGGCGAACGGTAGCATCCCTTCCCTCAAATTCCGCCACGCAGACGCTCTTTTGCTGCCTGGCCTCACCGAAACCCAGAGGAAGGGGTGAGCCGCTGTACCTCATGATTTCGGAGCCGTTCACCTTCTGGGGAACGTGGAGATGTCCCAGGGCCAGGTAATCGAAGGAGGGAGGGAAAACATTCGCGTTCACGTGGGCAAGGGAACCTATGTAAAGCTCCCGGACACCGTCGCCTTCAACCGTCCGGCCTCCGGCTGCAAAAAGATGGCCCGTTGCGACGACCGGGATGTCATCTCCGAGCTCCCTGCGTCTCTCTTCTGCCAGTGCAGCGATCGATGCGTAATGATCCCCTATTCCCTCGAGGAGCTTGCGTTCTTTGTCCTCAATGCTCTCGCCCGCCTCTGCAGAGCGGATATCCCGGTCGCGGAGATAGGGCACGGCGCAGACGATCAGTTCAGGAACTCCCTGCTTGTCCCGGAGCACCAACACCTCGTCCTCCGGATTTTCGGACGGGCTGCCGGTGACATGGACCTCAAGGACTCTGAGCAGCTTTTTCGGGGCATCGAGGAAAGAGGGGGAATCATGATTTCCGGAGACTACCACTACATGACGACAGCACAGAGAGGCAGCCCTGCACAGGAATCCGTAGTACAACTCCTGTGCGCGGTTACCCGGCGCTGTTGTGTCGAAAACGTCTCCGGCAAGGACCAGGACATCGATGCCGTTGTTGTGAATCGTTTCCGCGAGCCAGTCCAGAAAGGCTTCGTATTCTTCGTACCGTTTTCTGCCGTAGAGGGCGCGGCCCAGATGCCAGTCGGATGTGTGGAGGATTTTCATCTCTTTTATTGGAGTCTCTTCGCGGGCTCTGGCCTTTTGGAATCCCGAAGGCCATTCGGTCGGAGTCCAGGAGAGGCTGTTCTGCGTATTATTCCGTTCTTCATGGAAGACACCTCCGGTAAGCTCCCTTTCATTGTCGGCCTATTTCCCCGGTGCGTCAATTGCCGGGGGTTTTTGTTCTCTACATCAGCTGTATTATGGCCGGAGATCCTGTTGAGGCACACAAATATTGTTCTTTTGCATTATAATACATACAAAGAGGATAGTTCCCATTCTCCGGAACCATTCAACCGCCGAATGCACATTCGAGAACCTGCGATTGGAGGATCGGTGAATCCATGAAAAACAAAGCCCTTTCGTATCTGCGCCAGGCTCTGGACGATCCCGAAGCAATTTTCCGCCCGGGGCAATGGGAGAGCATTGAAGCTCTCCTGTCCGGGAAAAGGATGCTCGTCGTCCAACGAACGGGATGGGGAAAGAGCATGGTCTACTTTCTTGGAACAAAGCTTTTGAGAGAAAAAGGGTTCGGGCCGACACTGCTCGTTTCACCCCTCCTTTCGCTGATGCGCGATCAGGTGAAGGCAGCTGAGAGGATCGGAGTAAAAGCGGAGACTATAAACAGAGCCAATCAGGAAGAATGGCAGCAGATTCAGCAGAATGTGAATTCCGGAGAAACGGACATTCTTCTCATTTCACCTGAACGGCTTGCCAACGAAAACTTCAGGCAGGATGTGCTTTCATCGATCGCCGGCACAATCGGCCTGTTCGTCGTCGACGAGGCCCACTGCATCTCCGACTGGGGGCACGACTTCCGGCCGGACTATAAAAGGATCGTCCGCGTGCTCCAGGCCATGCCCGTAAATGTTCCTGTCCTTGCAACTACTGCTACGGCCAACGACCGAGTCGTGGAAGATGTCAGGCGGCAGATCGGCACCGACACGGAACTTGCCCGGGGATCCCTCGCCCGCAGGAGCCTGAGACTATGCAATATCAAGGCCGCAGGTGCAATCGAAAGAATGGCGTGGCTGGCCGTGAACGTTCCATCACTGCCCGGAAGCGGTATCATCTACACCCTTACCGTCCGGGATTCGGAACGGGTGACCATGTGGCTTCGTGAAAACGATATCGACGCGGCGGCATACCACGCAAAATTGGAAAATGAGGACCGGGAGGAACTTGAACGACGACTGCTGAACAACGAAGTGAAAGTCCTGGTGGCTACCGTTGCCCTGGGGATGGGTTTCGACAAGCCCGATCTCGGTTTTGTCATCCACTATCAGCGCCCATCATCAGTTGTTCACTACTACCAGCAGGTCGGCAGGGCGGGACGGGCTGTCAGGGAAGCCTACGGGATTCTCTTCTCAGGCGCGGAGGATGAAGCCATAGCGGACTATTTCATCACTTCCGCCTTCCCTCCCCAGAAAGATGTTGATTCCATCCTCGATTTCCTCCAGGATGCCGGGGACGGCTGTTCCATTGTCGAATTGGAAGCCGGAGTCAACCTGAAAAGAAGCAGGATTGAAAAAGTTCTGAAGTTCCTCTCCGTGGAATCCCCCTCCCCCGTGGTAAAAAACGGATCCCGCTGGTATGCTGCAGCCGCTGCGCAGCACTACACTGCAGACATGGAACTGGTGAAGGCAATCACGGCCATACGGAGGTCCGAGCAGGAAGAAATGCGGCGCTACATGGACCACAAGGGATGCCTGATGGAGTTCCTGCAGCGTTCCCTCGCCGATCCTTCTCCGGACCGGTGCGGCAGATGCTGTAACTGCGACCATGTTTCCTTTAATTTTCTTCCACGCGATGAGGAGACCCTGAGGCGGGCGGAAATCTTTCTAAAAAAGGATCATTATGCGATTGCCCCCCGAAAAAGATGGCCCAGTGGTCTCTCACTGCTTTCCCATGGTGTTTCCGGAAAAATTCCTGAAGAACTCCAGTACTCCGAGGGACGGGTCCTCTGTCTCTGGGGCGATCCGGGCTGGGGACAGCTTGTCGCAGAGGGCAAGTACGCAATGGGACGGTTTCCCGATGAACTTGTTGAAGCCTGCGTCGAAATGATCCGTTCCTGGAAACCATCACCTGAACCACGCTGGGTTGCATGTGTGCCTTCCCTCAAGCACCCCGAACTTGTGCCTGACTTCGCGAAACGTCTTGCAGATGCATTGGGCATCCCCTTTTTTTCCTGCATTGAGAAAGTACTCGCGAACATGCCACAGAAAGAAATGGAAAACAGCTTCCAGCAGGCACGAAACCTGGACGGCGCTTTCAAGTTCACCAGGGGAAAAAAGCGCTACCCCCCCTGCCTACTGGTCGACGACATGGTGGACTCCCGCTGGACATTCACTGTTGTTTCAGCGCTTCTGAGACAGAACGGGGTTGAGGCGGTCCATCCCCTTGCCCTCGCGCTCAATTCAACGGAGAGTGCCTGAGCCATGTCTTTTCATCTGAGCGACGACACGAAAGCGATTCTGCTTCTTTGCGGCGTTTTCGGCCAAAGGACCGTCAAACCGCTCTCTCCGGGAGAGTACAACGCGGTGACACGGTGGCTTATGGGTGTAAAAAAGAGACCCCGGGACCTCCTCTCCCCTGAAGTTGCGGTGAATGCCTCAAAAGGCGCCAGAATAGACGAGGTACGGCTTGAGGCACTGCTTCACAGGGGCGTAGCGCTCGGATTTGCCGTAGAACAATGGGAGCGGAACGGAATTTGGATAGTCAGCCGAGGCGACGCCGACTACCCTTCCCGTTACAAGAAACACCTGAAAGAGAAAGCGCCGCCCATACTTTTCGGCACCGGAGACCGTTCTATGCTGGCAGGCGGCGGGTTAGCGATTGTAGGTTCCCGAAACGCCGACGAGGAAGGAAGGAAGTTCACGCAACAGACAGCGACTCTTTGTGCAAAACAGGGATTATCTGTGGTTTCCGGAGGAGCCAGAGGGGTCGACGGCATCGCCATGGAAAGCGCACTGAGTGCAGGCGGAGCCGTTATCGGAGTGCTGGCCGACGGTCTCCTGAAGAAAAGCCTGGAAAGGGCGTTCCGGGGGGCTATTGCCTCGGGGAAACTGCTTCTGCTGAGCCCGTACCATCCTGAGGCCTCATTCTCGGTAGGTGCGGCAATGGGACGAAATAAGCTCATCTATGCTCTCTCTGATTTCGCACTCGTGGTCAGTTCGGACTATAAAAAAGGCGGAACCTGGGCAGGTGCGGAGGAAGAACTGAAAAGGAACCGACCGCTTCCCGTCTTTGTGCGCATGGAAGGCGGAATTCCTGAGGGAAATAAACGCCTGGCGGCGCTTGGGGCACTTCCATGGCCGGATGTCAGTCAGGGCGGGCTCCTTCTTGAACTGCTCGCCGGGAAATCTACCGAACCCTCCCGGCCTGAGCAAAGCTTTGAAACTCCCAGCCTCTTCGACGAAAACGGCGAGCCCGGGACACTTCCCCAGGTGCAGATCCAGGAGACGGAGGAAACACCGGAAAAACATAGCGACGATTCTGTGGAAAATAGCCCGGAAGACGCTTCCTCCAGAGTAGCCGCCACACTTATTCAGGAGGGTGAAACGGCAGCCTCACTTCCTCCGGCCGATGCCCTCTACCGGGCGGTGCTGCCCCTTCTCCTCGAGAAATTGGAGGAACCGGCATCAGCAGACGAGCTTGCTTCCCTTTTCGATGTAAGTAAACCGCAGGTCAGGAAGTGGCTGGAGCGCGGCGTTGCAGAGGGGAAAGTGAAGAAAACCACCAGGCCGGTACGGTACAGTGCGAAGGAAACTGATTCTGAAGGGGCATGATTGTCAAGCTGACGGCACGTTTTTCGGCGGATCATGATGGAGCTTGTGTGTGTCGTCCTGAGCGAAGGAAGGACCTGAAGCGGGTTTCAGGTATCGAAATGCGGGATTCTTCCGCTCAGAATGACGGGAGCAAAAAAGAGATCCTTCGGGCGAAAGAACAGCCCTCAGAATGACAGCTGTTTGTCGTCCTGAGGAGCGAAGCGACGAAGGACCTCGGTGCCAGTCACTTCTCCTCTTCAAGGTACCCGTTTCAGGCTTACTCACAAAAAGTCATTTGTAAAAGTGTTTTTAAAACACATAAAGTCCCTTGTTTATTTGTTATAATGCCTCCTGTATAGGAAGGTGAAGCTGAATGTACAGAACTGCAATGGAATCGCTGAAGCAGTGGAAAAGCAGGGAGAACAGAAAGCCCCTTCTTATCCGCGGAGCCCGGCAGGTGGGAAAGACCTGGCTGATGAAGGAATTCGGACGGAAAGAGTACGCTGAAACCGTCTATATCAATTTTGACGGCAACCGGCAGATGAAGGAGCTTTTCTCCCCGGATTTCGACGTGGACCGTATCCTTGTTGGCCTTGAACTCTATGCGGGGAAAAGAATCGTTCCCGGCGAGACCCTTCTGGTCTTCGACGAGGTCCAGGAAGTCCCCGACGCCCTCGCTTCACTGAAGTATTTCAGTGAAAACGCGCCCCGGAATCATATCCTGTGCGCAGGCTCTCTTCTCGGTGTGGCCCTTCACCCGGAAACCTCATTTCCCGTGGGAAAAGTGGAGTTCCTCGACCTGTATCCCCTTTCCTACACCGAGTTTCTTTCTGCCATGGGGAAAGAACGTTTCGCTGGCGTGCTGCAAAAAGGGGAATTTGCACTGGCATCCACATTCGCTCAAACTTACACCGATCTGCTGAAATATTATTACTTCGTCGGCGGTATGCCCGAGGTGGTGTCTCACTTCTCCCAAACCATGGATTTCGCCGGAACGAGGGAGATCCAAAAGCGTATTCTTTCCGCCTACGAGCAGGACTTTTCAAAGCATGCGCCCAATGACACCGTTCCCAGGATCAGGATGCTCTGGAACAGCATCCCCTCCCAACTCGCCAGGGAGAATCGGAAGTTCATGTACGGATTGATCCGCGAGGGAGCCCGTGCGAAGGAGTACGAAATGGCCATGCTCTGGCTTGCCGACTGCGGACTTGTTCACAAGGTCCACCGGGTGAGCGCTGCGTCACTCCCGCTGAAAGCCTATGCAGACCTCAGGGCGTTTAAGCTCTTCTTTTCCGATGCAGGGCTTCTATCCTGCATGGCGGGGCTTTCACAGGCTGCCCTGGTGGATGGAAACATTCTTTTCCGGGAGTTTAAGGGAGCGCTGACGGAGCAATATGTCCTCCAGCAGCTTAAAGCCATTGGAGGTATGGATGTTTTCTACTGGTCAAGCGAAAAGGGAACTGCGGAAGTGGACTTTCTTCTGGAAACCGGCGGGGATATCGTTCCCCTGGAAGTGAAGGCCGAATTGAACCTGCAGGCGAAAAGCCTGAAGACCTTCCGGGAAAAGTACCGGCCGAAAATATCAGTCCGGACGTCCATGGCGCCGTGGAAAAAGGAGGACGGGCTGGTGAACCTGCCGTTGTATGCGGTGGAATACATCAGGGAAGCCATCGGAAGATGAGCTGGAGGGTATTTTTTCGTCCTGAGGAGTGAAGCGACGAAGGACCTGGTGTTGGTTTTGAGGGGCTTAAAAAGCGAGATCCTTCGGGCGAAAGAACAGCCTTCAGGATGACAATTGCTTTGTCGTCCTGAGCGAAGCGA
>Ga0228536_1000754_pt1 | contig 47922 bp, 39 predicted proteins | sample SJ1Smetagenome_FD_168611 | JGI IMG/M metagenome (GOLD analysis project Ga0228536, IMG submission 168611) | Enriched culture of PCE-dechlorinating microbial communities from Ithaca, New York, USA - SJ1.S | ecosystem: Engineered > Modeled > Simulated communities (microbial... > Unclassified...
CCAAGGTATAATCATTTTGGTGAGTCATTTTTAGTCTCCTTCTTCGGTTGTGGTGACCTTAAGGATACTTCTGACTCACCGCTTTTGTTAAGGTTCAGCATTTTACAGAAAATATGTTACACCAACTAACAATATTCGTCTGTTTATAGTCGGGTTGTTATTATTACTATTTAGATATATATTATCCATTTTGCTGCCCTTTGTCAACTATCATTTTTACCATTTAAATAAAGCACGGGAGAAAAAACAAATGGAATATTTTTTCGCAAAAGAACACCCTTACGGCCCCTTTGTGCTTTTTGATGCACGTCACCTGACAGCGATTGGAATTATTATCTTAATTAATTTACTCATCATCATTTTTAGAAAACGGTTTTCACCCCGCCTGAAAACGGCCATGCGCTGGGGCATGGCAGCCATCTTGATCATCGACGAAATCGGCTGGCATGCCTGGAATTTCACCACCGGGCAGTGGAATATTCAAACCATGCTGCCATTGCACTTATGCAGCGTGTTCGTTTTCTTGAATTCCGCAATGTTGATATTGCGAAATTATTCCATCTATGAATTTGCCTATTTATTGGGAATTAGCGGTGCGCTTCAGGCGGTTTTAACCCCCGATGCCGGGCAATACGGCTTTCCACACTTCCGTTTCTTCCAGGTTTTCATTTCACATGGTTTCATCATCACTTCAGCTATTTATATGACTGCCGTGGAAGGCTTTCGCCCCACCTGGAAATCCATTCCGCGCGTGTTGGGTTGGAGCGCTGTTTATGCCGCTGTGGTGGAAGTGATCAACTTTTCCATCGGCAGCAATTACCTGTTCATTGCCCGCAAACCTGAAACCGCCAGCGTGCTGGATGTTCTGCCCGCCTGGCCCTGGTATTTGCCGATCATCTTCTTGTTTGCACTGGCTTGCTGTTTCATTCTTTACCTGCCGTTTGCCATATCTGACTGGCGTTCCAGGGCAGTTCAAACTGCTGACACAGAGCCCTGATCAGCGTTTTTCATCTCACAGAATGTCGGACAGGGATGGCGCCGACCACCAGGACGCCCATTGCCCGCGTTCGCGCAGAACGCGCATTTCTCGCCGCACGAATCCTAGCATTTCCTGCGCACGTGTGTTGGTAGCCACCGGCAAACGCAAATACGATGCCCGGATGGCTTCCAGGCTGGCGGCATACAAGACAAATGGATCCACCGCCGCCAGTTTCTTGTTGAACTGCTCCACATTGGGCAGCCAGGCTGCCCGGCGTTCAGCCAGCAAAATTTCAATTTCTTCTGCCAGCATGCGGGAAATACGATGCACATGGTCTTTCTGTAAAATTGGAACGGGAGATTCAATTTTACAAAAGGTGGTGTTTTCTTGAATTTGAATCGTCAATTTTCCACCCAGGGTGATAAAAATCACTTCCTCACCCATCCGGTCAAACAGGCTTATGGGACCCGCAACCAAGCAATACGTATCTGCCAGGCCCATGCTGCTTTTCCGATAACGCACCTGCAACATTTCCACATCATCTGAATTGCTTCTAACCCGGCAGTGTAAACGCTCGGGGTCAAAATGCAATTGCGTGGGTGTTTCTGTGATGCAAATATCGACACGATGACTGCCGGGCGCATTACTATATAAATGTGGATGGAGGGTAAACCCCAATGCATCCACCATTTTAATTTCTGAGTTTTGTGTCACAACCATATTATTAAATCCTGAACGCATTTTAAGCCCAAAAATCATACCACATCTTGTCAAATCTTCCGGTACAATGTCCATGACAAAAAAACTGGAGGCTGACAATGCCGGTTCGTACACACGCTGATTTGATCCAACAAATGAATTCATTGCCAGTATCACCGGGTTGCCTTGCCATCTGGGGGTTGGGACAGATGGGTGCCGCCCTCAAAGGCAGTGACGGGCGCCTGGTTTACATAGACCCCGTGTTAACCAATGTAGTGGCAGAAAAAATTCCAGCCGCAGCCGACAAATTCGTGCGGGCTTTCCCTGCTCCATTAAATCCATCCGAAATCACCAACGCATCGCTGGTGCTTTGCACTCACGAACATCTCGACCACACTGATCCACTCACCCTGGGGCCGCTGGTAAAAGCTTCACCACAGGCCAAAATCATCACCACCGGGTGGTGTAAGGAATTGCTAGACGAAGCTGAAATTGAAAGTGAGCGCAGAATTGTGCCCCCGGCTGAACAATCGCTGGATTTCGAAGGTATCCACATCACCGCCATCCCGGTTGGTCACTACCAGGTGGAATTTGACTCCATGCATGGTTATCGCTATTTCAGTTACCTGATCGAATGGAACGGGATTGTGTTCTACCACAGCGGCGACTTTGTCATCGATCCCGGTTACCTGCAGCGCATGCGCGCCTATCCCAAAGCCGATATTGCCCTGGTTGCAGCCAATGGACGCGATGCCTACCGCGAAGCCAATGATTGTGTGGGAAACCTGATGCCTTCAGAAGTGGTCTGGTTGGCGCAAGAACTGGACTGGGACTTGATCATTCCCGGCCACAACGACCTGTTTGCCTGGAACACCATTTCAACCGGGCTGCTGCCCGATGCCATCCAACGCAATCACCCCCGCCAGCGTTTCCACATCCTGCAGCCCGGAGAGTTGTTCTATTACATCCGCTGATTTTTTGCAGCGAGATGGTACTTTTTTTCAGCCAGTTCGGGTTGATAGGCAGCCTTGCGTCCTTCACAGACCGGGCGCGGGCATAATTGACAGCTTTCGAAGCTCGCCTCTGAAGCATAGGCCAGACCTGAAACGGTTTTTGCTGGCAGCATCAGGCAGCTTTCGGTCAATTGCACACCAATTTCTCGCTCTTTTCCCCCCAGGAGTGCAAAAAGCGGCTTTTGTTCTTCAATCGGCCAGTCTTCCAACCTGCCGGGGCTCATACTTGAAAGGTTGGTCAATGCAAAGCTATCTTTCAGATGCTGCATCACATTTTTCAGGGCAGAAGCCAACAACAACTGCTGCATACGATCTGCCCAGTATTGCAGCAGGATATCGCTAAAACCTTTTGCCCATTCATCCAACTCCACACCGGCGGTCACCACATAGGCAAAGGCGCGCTGCACTTCAGCCAGGTTCATACAAAGAACCCGGCTGGTGAACTTCACGCCGTCCAATTCCACGCCGTCATGGTGGTTCTGGGTGATAAAAACTGGTTTAATCAACGCTTTTGGAATGGCCAGGTTCAGGGCGGCGGCAGCCATATCATCCATATCTTTCAACATGGGCGAACCGGGCTTGATGCGCAACTGGCGCACCAATGCATCCCGGTTCAATTCGGCATCCACGCAATTCCAGATCAGAATTGGATGCTTCACGTCACCTTCCCCGCCAGGCTGCCATTGCGGAACTGCTCCTTGCTCCATTCAATCCCTTTCCAGCTCCACATAAATGCGTTTGTTGATTTTTCCCTTGCTCTTGTAATCAACCACATGCATTTTTCCCACCTCATGCGTGTTGGCCACATGCGTGCCGCCGTCTGCCTGCAAGTCGAGCCCCACAATTTCCACCGTGCGAATTTCTTTAATTTCAGGCGGCAGCAAATTAATCTTGGTGCGAATCAGGTCAGGAATTTGAAACGCTTCTTCACGCGGCAGAATTTTAACCTGGATGGGATGGGCGGCCTGAACTTCGCGGTTGACTGACTCTTCAATCACATGCACCAGTTCTTTGGTCAGGGCTTCAAATTCAAAATCCATGCGGCCTTGTAAAGGTTCCATATTTCCACCGGTCACCAACGCGCCGTAATCGCGAAAAACCACACCGCACAAAATGTGCATGGCTGAATGGGTGCGCATCAATTGATATCGTCGATCCCAATTGATGTGACCGGTCACTTCATTACCATCAGCAGGCAGGGGGTTTTCACCGCCCAGCACATGCCAGATACCTTCCGGCGCCTTCTTCAATGCCTGAATGGGGTATTCCATTCCATTGCAATGCAAGGTGCCTTCATCGGCCGGCTGTCCGCCGCCGCCCGGGTAAAATGCCGTCTGGTCCAACAAAACTGCCCGGCTTTCCGGTTCAACCTGGATAATGCGAGCGCTAAATTCTTTGAGATAACCGTCTTTCAGGTAAAGGTATTCGGTCATGTTCGTCTCCATCCTTTTACGATGATGCAATCTCACCAATCATTGACCAGGGGCCGGTCCAATTGATTTTTACCGGCAAGATTTTTCCGCGCAAATCTTCTTCACTTTCCACAAAAACCAGTTTATAGGTGGGTGTTCTTCCCTGCCAGCGTTTTTTCTTCTTCTCTTCAAAAAGCACTTCCACGGTCTTCCCCTGGTAACCGGCATGAATTTCCGAAGCCACCTGCTCCTGCAAATCTTCCAGCAGGCGAAAACGGCGCCATTTTTCCTCGTCGGGCACATCATCTTGCATGCTGCGCTCCGAAAAGGTGCCTGTGCGCGGCGAATAGCGCGCCAGGTGAGCTACATCCAGGCGCAAATCGGCCAGCAAATCATAGGTGTGCTGAAATTGCGCTGCGCTTTCACCGGGAAAGCCGACAATGATATCGGTCGCAATGGAAACACCTGCAATGCGCCCGCGAATCTTCTGCACCAGTCGGCGGTATTCTTCCACAGTGTAACCCCGCCGCATGTTGGCCAGTACTTCATCGTCGCCCGCCTGAATGGGAACTTCAATATGCGGCATCACTTTGGGCATTGAGGCCACGCAGTCCAGCAATTTGTCGGTCATATACCTGGGGTGTGAGGTTAAAAAGCGGATTCGTTCAATGCCGTCCACTGCATGCAGTTGCGCAATTAAATCAGCCAGATCGGGGTATCCCGCCTGATCCAGGCCGTAACGGTCAACGATCTGCCCCAGCAGGATGATCTCTTTCACCCCCTGCCCGGCCAGGCATTGCGCATCTCGCATGATATCTTCGACCGGACGGCTCACCTCCACCCCGCGCCGATAAGGGATAATGCAATACGTACAGGCATGTGAGCAGCCCAGCACAATGGGAATGTACGCCGACAGCGCTCCCTTTTGGAAAGTCGGCAGGGTCAATCCTTCATCCAGCCACTGGTTATGTTGCTCGGTGGTTTTTGCCAGTTCAGCATGACCATCGCGCATCTGCAAATAGCGCACCAACGGAACTGGATCGGATGGAGGAGAAAACACATCCACAAATGGAAAACGCTGGCGCAAGTGGTCATGATTCTTTATCCCCACCAGGCATCCCATAACATTGATCACCAGCGCAGGATTTTGCTTTTTTAACGAACGCAGGGCGTTCAAACGGCCATAGGCTTTGTCCTCTGCGCTTTGCCGCACCACGCAGGTGTTCAACACAATTACATCGGCCAGTTCTGCGCGCGTGGAATGGACATACCCTAATTTCTCCAGGGCAGTCGCCACGCGCTGCGAATCGACCACGTTCATTTGACAACCTTCAGTCCAGATGTAATACTTCATGGCGCCGATTATATCAGCAACGGCTGGTATTCCAGTAAGCAGCATTTGTTCAATTTCAAATTTATTATGCATTCAGGATCATTATGATGTCATTGAGAGTGAGGCAGCGAGCAAAGTAATCTTTTCTTTCTTCGCTTAAAATGTGATTGCTTCATCGATTGAAATAATAAAAACGCCATTTTAAAAATCCTTGCTATGACGGATTTCTTTATCCCGAATTGTCGTTGGTTTATAGCAAGCCTATCTATTGGTTCTTAACCAAAAATAACTCAAAAATTAATCTTTCTTTAACATTCGGTTTTTTCCGTCAGGTTCGGTGTATGAGATTCCAAAAATGGCAAGGTATTATCTTGTAAGACAATTGGATTTGGTTCACCAATATTTTGGAATTGATTCTTTGATTTTTTGTTCAATTGAATTGTGGCTAACTACCCCCATATATGGGGGGTGATGACATATCATTGCCATGTGTGGGTCAACAATTGATTACATTTCTAAAAATTTATTTTGAGTTTGCACAACTTTTCTTTAAGATTAATCGCCTTAAAGATTCCAAAATTTTTAGATTAGCGTAGGGTAAATAACTTGCCCTTTATCGGATGATTTGCTAGAATTTAGGTGTCGCTCAATCCAATGAGCACGTTATTTAGCCCACTTTACCTCCTTTTTTCCGGGCATAATTTAAGCAATTGATCTTCCCGCTGTACGTCACCATCAGTGGGGTTAATTTTATATCGAAAAAATCCGTTGACGAAAAAATCCATCCGGGAGAAGACGCCGAATGAACGAAAAGCAAGCCTGGCAAGCCGCCGTTGGACAACTTCAAATGGAAATGTCAAAAGCCTCTTTTGACACCTGGGTACGCAGCGCAGAGTTAGTCGGGTATTCAGACAACACATTTACCATCGGTGTAAAAAACGCCTATGCACGTGACTGGCTGGAAAGCCGCCTGGCCAGCAAGGTCACCCGTCTCTTGTCGGGCATCATGAATCAACAGCAAAATGTACAATTTGTGGTCTGGCAGGGTGACTATGAAAATAGTGAACCTGCCTATACTGAAACAGCATCTGTTGTGCAAACATCCCAATCAGAGGGGATCGTTTCCATTAACCCACGTTACACATTTGAATCTTATGTGGTTGGCGCCAGCAACCGCATGGCGCACGCCGCCTGCCAGGCTGTCGCCGAACAGCCTGCTCGCGCCTACAACCCTCTCTTTATTTATGGGGGTGTGGGGTTGGGAAAAACTCACTTGCTGCATGCCATTGGCAATGCGGCGCATAAAAAAGGTCTGAGTGTTCTCTACGTCTCTTCTGAAGAATTTACCAACGACCTGGTTGAAGCCATTCGAACACACTCCACGGCTGCTTTCCGTGAACGTTACCGCCAGATGGATGTGCTGTTAATCGATGACATTCAATTCATCGCTGGTAAAGAATCGACCCAGACGGAATTTTTCCACACCTTCAATACGCTGCATGGTCAAAACAAGCAAATTGTCATGACCTCTGACCGTCCTCCCAAAGCCATGAACACCCTTGAAGAGCGCTTGCGCTCACGATTTGAATGGGGCCTCACGGTTGACATTCAACCACCCGACCTGGAAACACGCATCGCCATCTTGCGCACCAAAGCTGAACGCGTGCAAACCCCTGTTTCCGATGAAATTGTCGAGTTGATCGCCCGCCAATTCCAGTCCAACATCCGCGAACTGGAAGGCGCCCTCACTCGCGCCCTGGCATTCTCTGATCTCAGCGGGCAACCGCTCAACCGTGAAATGGTCATCTCAGCCCTGGCAGACATGCTGCCCCAGCGAACCTCCATCAAACCAGATGAAGTGATTAAAGCCGTTGCATTAGCCTTCGGCATCACAGCCGATCAATTGTTGAGCCGCGACCGTTCGCGCGAGATTGCGCTGCCGCGCCAGATTGCCATGTATTTGCTGCGCGAAGAAGTACATGTCTCGTTACCGCAAATTGGTGAAGCGCTGGGTGGACGCGACCACACCACCGTCATGCACGGCTGCGAAAAAGTCTCTGACCTGATTGAGCGCGATGACCTTCTGCGCCGGCGGGTCATCCAGATTCGAGAAAACCTGTTTGGCCAGCGGCCGCTGGCTGCATAAATTATCTTTTTCACCTGATTATTTGGGACGTTCACTTCGGTGAACGTCTTTTTTTTACCAAAATGGCATATTCATTGCAACTTTTTGAGTCCCGGGTTCAACAGAATTGATTTACCCCTCATTATCACCCTGGGGTTTGCCGGGAATTTTTGAACGGGCACAGGTATGGGGAGGAGGTTTTGCAGGTATGAACGCTTCGCAGGCTTGGCAGACGGTAAAATCACAGCTCCAGCAGGAAATGTCAAAAGCAGCTTTTGACACCTGGGTTAGCAATGCTGAACTGGTTTCAGTTCAAGAAGATGCGTTTACCATTGGTGTGCGTAATTCTTACGGTCGCGATTGGCTGGAGCACCGGCTCGGCAGCCGCGTTGCCCAGATGCTCTCCGAGCAGACCGGCGCACCGCAAACTGTGCGCTTTGTTGTATTCCAGAGCAACGTTTCCTCTCCATCTGCGCTCCATTCACTTTCCTCAGAATCGCTGGATCATTCACACGATTCCCTCTTTCACCGACACATGGTGAACAACCGTTTCACCTTTGATAATTTCATCGTTGGCGGCAGTAACCGCATGGTTTATGCCGCTGCGCGCTCCATCATTGAAAACCCCGCCAGTAGTTACAATCCCCTGTTCATCTACGGCGGTGTTGGACTGGGCAAGACGCATATCCTGCATGCCATTGGCAATGCCGCCCTGCAAAGAAAAATGCAAGTGCTTTATATCACATCAGAAGAATTCACCAATGATCTGATTGAAGCTATTCGCACCCAGAGCACAGCATCCTTTCGCAGCCGATACCGCCGGTTGGATATTTTGCTGGTGGACGACATTCAATTCATTGCCAACCGCGAATCGACACAGGTGGAATTCTTCCACACTTTTAATGCCCTCTATGGTGAAAACAAGCAAATTGTGATGACCTCAGATCGTCCTCCCAAAGCCATGAACACCCTGGAAGACCGCCTGCGTTCGCGATTCACTGGCGGACTGATTGCAGATATCCGTCCCCCCGATCTGGATATGCGCATCGCTATCCTGCGTTCCAAGGCTCAACGCAGTCAAACCCCCGTTCCACAGGAAATACTTGAGATCATTGCCGGGAAAATTCATTCAAACATTCGGGAATTGGAAGGAGCGCTGACGCGTGTGCTGGCTTTTGCCGATTTGATCGGTCAGCCGATCACGCCCGAGCTTGTCCATTTTTCTCTGACCGATTTGCAAACAGACAACGGAAAAAACAATTAATCAACCCGCCGGGCTGGCTGCCGCCACAGAACCTGAACCCATGAACCAGGCATACGCCTCTGCGATGGCGGTGCTGGCCGGGCGCACCTGCGGCAATCCCAGTTCCACCTGCGCTCTGCGGTTCGAATAGAAAAAGGCGCATCCTGCCAGGTTCAAAAGGGCAGGTTCAATGGGGAAATGCACGTAAGCATTGAGCAGCCGCAGGGGAACCGCCAGGCTGCGTGCCAGGCTGGCGGGCAAAATCAAGCGTGGCGCTGATGTGCCAGTGACCGATGCAACCTTGCGCACGAAATCAACAATGGTCAGGTTTTCACCCGCCAGGATATATCTTCGCCCACTGCGGCCGGTGCGCGCAGCAGCCAGGTGGCCTTGCACAACATCTTCAATGTGGATGATGTTCAAACCCCCTTCGGTAAGGGCGGGCAGGCGCCGGTTCGCCACCTGGACGATCAATGAACTTGACTGACGATAAATATCACCAGCGCCTATCACAATGCTGGGATTGACTGTCACCACCTCCAACCCCTGTCCTACCGCTTTTTGCACTTCCAGTTCGGCCAGATACTTGGTGTAACCATAAGACCAGCGCTGGGGTAAATAGTTCCAGGTGTGATTCTCATCCAACAAACCAGCTTCGGATATTTTACGGGGAGAAACAGGCGGCACGCCGAGGGCAGCCACCGAACTGGTAAAAACCACCCGGCGAACGTTGGCTCTCCGGGCAGCCTGCAAGACGTTGTGTGTGCCTTCCACATTGACCGCGTACATTCTGCCCGGGTCGTCCAGGCCGGCTACCAGGCCTGCTGTGTGAAAAACCAGTTCCACATCTTGCATGGCAATTTCCAATGAATCGAGCTGAGATAGGTCTCCAACCGCATGCACAACCGGCAAATCTTCTAACAATCGCAGCATGCTGGTGCTGCGATGAAAGGCGCGCACAGCATGCCCTTCAGCGATCAACGCCCGACAAAGATGCGATCCAATGAATCCGGTTGAACCCGTAACCAGTACATTCATACATTCTTCCTAATCATCGATTGAGTCATTCTACCATTTTCCATTCACAATACATAATTTTTGTCAGCATTTTGTTTTTATTTAGTCCTGGCATCATACTTGCAACTATTCAATTTGAAGTCAACATGCTGGATTATTTCATTCGCCAAAGGGAAACCAATGAAATCCATTTCCACTCCAAAAGTTATCTCCTGGAAAAATTTGTGGATTACGCTGGTCATCGCAATGGTTATCCTGTTGTCCCTGACGGCTTGCAGCAAAACGCAGGAACTTCCTGCCACAAATTCTGACCTGGCTTCTTCTGTCGAAGGCAAATTAAGCGCTGCCCTGTGCGGCAGTCCCTTAGCAGAATCCTTCGTGAACCAGGACGGCCTGCTGGTGCAGGTTTTCGACAATGTGGTTGCAGTGGCCCCGCCTGACAACCCTGCCGACTTTCGCCTCATACCCATCGGTAGAGAATCAGCCTACCTGACCACCAACCCGGGGCCGCAAATGCACGGCAGTGATGAAAATGTACGCTTCCTTCCGGTGCAGGGTGACATGGGATACCATATACCCATGATCTTTGATCAGTACATTGGTTCGCACGGCGGCATGGAAATGGCCGGCAACCCAATTTCAGAAACCACCATTTTTGAACAGGGAAAAACAGCCTGCCAGTGTTACGAGAATTATTGCCTCGAGTATCATCCTGACGCGCCGGAAGAAAACAAAGTGACACCGGTAAAACTGGGAGGAAGCTGGTTGGAAAAATCTGGCATGGAAGCAAACATCACTTCTGGAGGGCTGTTGATTCAGGTGAGTGAAGAACAGGTGCAGCTACCCCCTTCAGAATCACAAACCATTCATGTGTATGTTTTTCAAAATGGCGCGGAGACGCCCGTACCCAATGTGGAAGCCAGGGTGGTTTTGGCCACACCTGCCGGTGAAGAGTTCACCTACATTACCTCCCCCACCGATTCGGAAGGACGCGCCAGTCTCACAGTTCCCCCCATGCCCGGTGTTGAAGTGGGTAACTTGATCAGCTATCAAGTATGCCTGAATAGTTCATCTGACAATCCCGTTTGTGCTTACGAAACCTACATTATCTGGGATGTTGCCAGTTCATCCTGAAAACTGGTTTCATTTCCTGGCTTCAGCGGCAACTTGCAGGCTTTCAATCCGGTCGCCGCTGCTAAACACTTGCAACTGAATGGTTTTGGGATTGTCAGTTGCCAGTTTCGCGTTTTCAACAAGTTTCCGCATGCCAACAATTTTCCCACTGGAGTCAAAAGCCGTCACAGCCACCCACACTTCGGTTTCTTTCGTATCGCCTTCTTTGAGAATCAGGTTGATAGTGGCCGCAGCGCTTAAACCATTGTCACTGATTTCGGTGCGGGTCAATTCCATGCCGAGCGGCAGGTATTTATCTTCCTGCCCGGCTGAGGGCAAAGCCGTGAGTAACTGGATGCTGGCTCGCAAACTTCCACTGGGAGCCGGAGCCGGGAAATAAACGCTCAAGGGCAGTTCACCGCCAGCAGGCAGCAAGTTCAAGGGCGTCACGGCGGTGCGGGTCAAAATTTCATCTTCATTTTTCCCGCTGAGGCGCACGTGTGCGGTCACCCCTTCGACAGCCGATTGTGAGGGATTGCGCGCCATCGAGAAGCACCACACCCCCCCATCGCTGGAGACATAACACTGGGGGCTGTCCAATTCCAGCGACACTGGCGTGGGCGATGGAATACCCTCATCTCCTTCGTTTTCGGAAGATGCTTCGGATGAGGGTGGGATGACCAAAACCTGGCCTACACTCAATGCGTATGTGTTCACATCAGGGTTGGCTGCCATCAATGCCGTCAGAGAAACCCGATAGGCATAAGCGATTCCCCCCAGATCTTCACCCTTTTTAATGGTGTGTGTACGCGGCGTCGCCGTGGGTTCCGGGGGCAATTCAGCCGGCTTTTCTTCCATCCACTCCATTGTGGCAGTTGGAACAGGGGTGGTGTAAGCCGTTAAAGCAACCGGCGACGGTCGGGATGTGGGTTCGGTTGGCGCCGGTGCGCAGGCTGAGAAAATGGCAGTTCCCAGAATGATCCATCGTGCGGTTTTTTCGAAAAATCGCGGCGGCATGAGGCGATTATAACATGAGGGGTCAGGCTGCCTTGCTTCACCATGCAGGCTGTGTTAAACTCAAATCATGAATCCCGAAGAGAGCATGTTTCAAGAAGCCCGCACCGCACTGGCTGATGGCGACCGGGACCGCGCCCGGGACTTGTTGGCGCGTTTATTAAAAATTCAGCCCGGCAAAGCCGACTACTGGTTGTGGATGAGCGCCACGGTCAACACCTCCAAAGAGCGCATTTTTTGCCTGAATGAGGCGCTGCGTATTGACCCCAAAAATAGCATGGCGCGCCGCGGCTTAATTCTGGAAGGACAACTCCCCCCGGAGAAAAACTTGTCCATCCCTCTGCACACCTTCTATAAAAACTGGAAAAGCCCGCAAATTGCCGAAGACGCAGCAGCCAACCGCCGCAGCGCATTGATGCGCATGGGTTTTGCCGCCGGCGGTTTAATCCTCATCGCCGCGCTGATTGCGGTTGGACTGTTCGGCACCCGCTGGCTGCGCCGTTCGTTTCTATCATTTTTGTTTGCTCCCACTCCGGGGTTAAAATTTCCCACCGTTTCCGAGCAATTCTCTGCAACATTAGAAGTCACAGCTTCACCCACTTCAGATATTCCCACACCGCCCTGGGCAGCCCTGAAGGCCACCTACACCCCAACCGCTGTTTACATTAACACCCCCCATCCCCGCTCCGAAGCCTACCGCGCCGCCCTGCGCGCCAAACAAGATGGCAAGTGGGATGAAGCCATCACTTATTTTCAACAGGCTGCCGACCTGGAACCCGACGCGCCCGATTTGCAATATCACATAGCCGACGCCTACCTGCAGCAGGGCAATCTCGATCAGGCGATCCATCGCTTTTCGGCGCTCATCGGCAGCAGTCCCAACTTTGCGCCGGCCTACTACGGGCGCGCCAGGGCGCGCATGCGGCAAAGTTCTCCCCGCCTGGCGAATGCCCGCCAGGATTTAACCACCGCGTTGCAATTGGACAGCCAATTTGTGGACGCGGCGTTGGAACTTGCCAGCCTGGAATTGACCGAAAACAAAACCGACGCAGCCCTGCAAGTGCTTGATGCTTTTTCAGTTCAAGCCCAGGAATCAACCAGGTTTCATCTTCTGCGGGCGGCTGCTTTGCTTCAGGCGCAACGCCCTGCCGACGCCCTGCCTGAAGCCCGGCGCGCCAATCAACTCGACCTGACCGAACTTGCCGCTTACCACCTGATAGCCCAGGCCGCCCTGCAATTGAACGAACCGCAAGAAGCGGTCAATGCCTTGCAAGCCTACACGCAGGCAAATTCCCAGGATATTGAAGCCCTTAAGTGGTTGGGACAGGCGCATCAAGCCTTGGGGCAAACAGACAAAGCCATTGACGCCTACACCCGTTCATTGAGCATTGACGGCCGTCAATTTGACGCTTTATATCAACGCGCCCTCCTTTTGCTGGAAACTGACCAAAAAGAAAAAGCTGCCGCAGATCTTAACGCCGCCCTCACTTATATTCCGCGCACCTTTGATGCGTATGCCAGCCTGGGTATTGCCCTGTTCCAGGCTGAAGTGCCCGGAAATGCCTATCAACAACTCAGTGTTGCCGAAGGCCTGGCTTCTGACGGCACCCAAAAGGCGGTTGTCCATTATTGGCGCGCCCAGTGCCTGGAACAACTGGACAAAGAAACCGCCGCGCTGCGTGACTGGCAGGCACTGGCTGCCTTGCCAACCGGCCAGGTGCAGCCTGAATGGCTGGAGATGGCCGCAAAACGCATTGCTGCTATCATCACCCCCACCCGTACGCCGGTCACTCCCACTTCCACACAAACCCGCTGGCCAACCCGCACATCCACACCGCAACCCGGCCAAAAAACAACAGCCTCACCAGCACTAACGCTCTCCCCCAATCTTTCCACCACACCCTGAAGAGGCGCGTTTTGAGAATACTTCATGTTCTCAACCTGGTAAAAATTCGAAAAAACCAGCGCACTGCCAGGGCAAAATCTGCCCGGCAAAGCACGCGATACCTGCTGGAAGGAATTGGAGCAATTCTAACCATCCTGGGGGTGGCGTCATTCTTGGTGGCGGCTTATCTATATGCCGGGTTGGTATCTGATTTGCCTTCGCTGGATACCATTCCGCTGATGCTTAACCCGGTAAACGGGTCGGTATTAAGCCCCACCATTTTGACGGACAGCAGCGGTGAACATGAAATTTACCGCATGGAAATTCCCGGCTGGCAGCGAAAAATGTTCCCCATCGACCCGCTGCAACCCGATTTCATATCCACGCAACTGGTCAGGTTGACCGTGAGTTCCACGCAGCCCGATTTCTGGCAGAGCAGCGGCGTAAACTGGCAAAAACCCACCGCATCCCAGCCATCAACCATTGCAGAACACCTGGCTTCCAGCTTGCTGCTTGAACAGGAGCCCACCAGCCTGCGGCGGGCGCTGCGCATGCGGCTGCTGGCGTTGCAATTAACCGCGAAGTATGGACACTCACAAATTCTTGAATGGTATCTCAATAGCCTGGAATACGGTCATCAGGCTTACGGAGCTCCCGCTGCTGCCCGCCTGTTTCTCGACAGGCCGGTCAGCCAGCTCACCATATCCGAATCAGCCCTGTTGATCGCCAGTTCCCGAACGCCCGCTCTCAACCCGATAGATTCACCGGCAGCCGCCCTGGAAAACCGTGACCAATTGCTGCATCAATTCGCTGAAAACGGAATCATTAACCAGGAAGAGTTAAAAGCCGGCCTGGAAGAAAAGTTATCCCTGCAGAAAAGCGTTGAATTCCCCGAATCGATTGCCCCGGCTTTCACACGCCTGGCGCTGCAGCAAGCTTATGATCAACTGGGACGTCAGCGGGTGGAACGCGGCGGGCTGGTGATTCGCACCAGCATGGATTATGACCTGCAAGTTCAGGCGCGCTGCGTCGCCCAGGTTCAACTCCAGCACCTGACGGGAAGCAATGCACTTGACGAAGAAAAATGCAAAGCAGCTCGTTCGCTGCCCGCGCTGCCACCCGGCACCTCCTTGCTTTCTGATGATGTGCGCGCCAGTGCAGCTCTTTTGGATGTCAAAACCGGGCAGGTGTTGGCTGTGGTTGGCGACCTGGATAACCAGGGCAATGAACAAATACTGCAGCGCCATTCTCCCGGTTCACTGCTCACTCCCTTTGTTGCCGTTACCGCCTTTTCGCGCGGTTTCAATCCATCCAGCCTGGTGTGGGATGCTCCCGGCATGCTGGATGCATCCCTCTCTTCATTCCAAAACCCTGATGGAAAATCACACGGCGCTCTGCGGTTGCGCACTGCGCTGGCCAATGATTATGTTCTGCCTCTTGCCCAAATTATGCTCCAGGTTGGCCCGCAAAACATCTGGCGGTTGTTGGAACCGCTTGGCTTCACCACCCTGGCCAACCAGCAGGCTGATGCCAGCGTGATCTTCAAAGGCGGAGAGATGAATCCGCTGGAATTGGGCTGGGCTTACAATGTTTTTGCCAACCTGGGAGAACAAATTGGAATGAGGGGGCAAAACGGAAATATCACCCCCGTAATCATTCTCTCGATTGCTGACAGCGACGGAAAGGAAGTATGGTCAGCCCCGCAGCCAGAATCACAGGCGGTGCTCAGCCAACCACTGGCCTACCTGGTTCATCACATTGTGAGTGATGAGAACGCCCGCCGTGAAACCCTGGGATACCCAAACCCGCTGGAAATTGGCCGCCCGGCAGGGGCAAAAATTGGACAGGCTGAAAATGGAACCCAGAGTTGGATCGCCGGTTATGTGCCGCAGGTTTCACTGGTCACCTGGATCGGTTATCCACAAAGTGATGAAGAAGATCCGCCAATCAATCCACGCTGGACGGCCGGCCTTTGGCAGGCGCTCATTCAGTACAGTCTTCAAAACCAACCGGTTGCTGATTGGAGCCTTCCCAACGGTGTGGTCAGCCGCGATGTATGCGATCCCTCTGGTTTGCTGCCCACAGTCGATTGCCCTAACGTGGTAAAAGAAGTCTTTCTCTCCGGCAACGAGCCCACCGCTTATGACAATTTGTTCCAGGTGGTTGCCGTCAACCGCGAGACCAACCGCCTTGCCACCGTCTTCACCCCTCTCGAACTGGTTGAAGAACGCACCTATATCAACATACCTGAACAGGCCCGCGATTGGGCGCGCGCCAGTGGATTGCCCATCGCCCCCATCGATTACGACCTGATCCAGGCGCCGCCCATGACTTCCGATGTGCGCATCTCCAGCCCGCAGTCGCTGTCCTACGTGAACGGCAAAGTTATCATCGAGGGCAGTGCCGCCGGTGAGAGTTTTTCATCCTACCGGTTGCAGGTGGGAGAGGGACTGAATCCGCGCACCTGGACGGAGATTGGCGGCCAGCAAACCGCACCGGTCACTGGCGGCGTGCTGGGAGAATGGATCACCGGCAAAGACGGCCTGTACGCCCTGCGCCTGTCTGTCACCCGGCAAGACCAACGCGTTGAAAACGCCATCATCCAACTGACGGTGGATAACACCCCCCCCCAGGTTAGCCTGGTTTCGCCATCAGACGGCGCTGAAATTTCAAGCGAAACTTCCGTTTTAATGCAGGCCGAGGCGCAAGACGCAGCCGGCATCAGCAAAGTGGAATGGCTGATTGATGGAGTGATGGAAGCAGAGACCTTGCAGGCTCCCTTTAATTATTTCTGGCAGGCTGAAAAGGGCAAACACAGCCTGTCGGTGCGCGTCTACGACACGGCGGGTAATTCTGCCGAGTCACCCGCCGTCCAGGTTAACGTTCAATAATTGACCAATTAAAATCAAACACCCGCCTTAAACCGCCTTTTCAATGGGATGGCGGAGTACGGTTTTTAATTTCTCAGGCGCAGTACGATTCGGATCAGATAAATACACCTCGTGATGTTTGCCGCGCAGTTGATAGCCCTGCTCAAATGCAAAGGCGTGCATGCGTTCCACGGTCGGCGGTTCGGTGGAAAATGGACCGATATGCAATATTTGTACTACCAGGCCTTCTTCAAATGATTCCAGCCGAACCTGGTTAATGGCTTCAATTCCTTTTTTCTTGAAAGCTTCCTCCCGGGCTGCTTCCACCATTTCAGGAGTGATGAAATCTGGTTGGCGAATCATCGAAATCCAGCTCCATTTTTCTTTGTCGGCTTCATCAAAGACCAACTGCCCCTGTGGAGTTCCCCACCACAACCCCTCAAGAGGCATCACCCGGTAATCAATGCCCATTTGTTTCTTCACGGCAAACTTGAGCGTATAAGATAGCGCATACAACGCAGAAACCGCATCTTTGTACTGCTGCGAGGTATTGGGACTGCCCTTCCCATCGATCATCAAAAATTGCATTTTCGGCACTTCACAGATAACCGGAGTCTTTGTGCCTGGCAGGTAAAGCGATTTCTGTTCAACGGTCAAATCAAGTTTTTCAGCCATTTTCTTTCTCCATATCAATTCGTTTCTTTTCACGCAGATGTTCTTGAAAGCGAGTAATCCAGTTCAATTCATTGGTGATGTTGGTTAAGCTGTAATCAAACAGCCATTCCACATTGTCTGGAATTCCCAGTTCATGATCAGCCTGCCGTTTTTTTTTCAATTTTTCCAGGCGTTCAAGCATATCCTGTTGATGATGTTCCACCGCCTCCAGGCATTCTTCCCTGTTTAACAAAGCGAGGTAAGAAAGCGCCAACTCCATGTCGCTACTGCGGAAACGCGGTTGAGATAGCCGCTGGTGGACCGCATCGTGCAAGGCTTTATAACCCGCCTCCGTCAGCCTGAATACCTTTCGAGCAGGTCTGTTGCCCCCTTCTTGCACGTCTACTGTCACCAGACCGTCTGCTTCTGCTTTCTTCAGCAGGTAGTAGATGGACGAGAAACCAATTTCCGTCCATTCGCGCATGCCGCGCAGCTCAATATCTTGTTCAATCTGGTAGCCGTGTTTGGGACCTTCGGTCAGCAGTCCCAGCAGGGCAACTTCTGTATTGGTCATAACCACCATCTATATTTTAGTATTAGAATAATCTAATATTATAATAATAGAAAGTCATCATCCTGTCAAGTTAAACAAAAAATCGCCGGAAGACATCTCCGGCGATCTAAAAACAATCAATCCTGTCAAGCTGAATTAGCCTAACGCCACATCCAACAACATCATCACTGCAAATCCGAGCATGGCGCCTATGGTTGGAATATCAGTGTTCTTTCCCTGTTGCGATTCGGGAATCAACTCTTCGATCACTACATAAATCATGGCTCCTGCTGCAAAAGCCAGCGCATAGGGAAGGATGGGCTGAATGAACACCACCGCAGCCGCGCCAAGCACACCGGCTATCGGCTCAACAATACCCGACATCTGCCCATACCAAAAACTCTTTCCCGCCGACATACCTTCGCGGCGCAGCGGCGCTGAGACTGCCAACCCCTCGGGGAAGTTTTGAATGCCAATGCCCAGTGCCAGCGCCACCGCGCCTGCCAGCGACGCCTCAGGGAATCCCTGCGCAGCAGCGCCAAACGCCACACCCACAGCCAGGCCTTCAGGAAAGTTGTGCAGGGTTATGGCTAAAATCAGCAGGATGCTGCGGCGCCAGGAAGTGTGAATACCTTCTGCGCTCTCAATGGGCAGCCCCAGGTGCAAGTGCGGCAGCAAGCGGTCCATCAAGTACAGGAACCCCCCGCCCAGCAAAAAGCCTACAACCGCAGGCAGCCATTCAGGTATGCGCAGGTGAGCCGACATTTCAATGGCCGGGGCTAACAAAGACCAGTAGCTGGCAGCAATCATAACGCCTGCCGCAAAACCAAGCATGCCATCCAGCACCTTCCGGTTAATCTCTTTTGCCGCAAACACGCCGGCCGCGCCCAGGGCAGTCAGTCCCCAGGTAAACAAAGTGGCCAGCAGAGCCTGAATAACTGGATTCTTGATTTGTGAAATAACCTCCATGAGAAATTTTCCTCCAATAACTGTAATGTGTTATTTTCTACCACCAGTGTGAATAATCTTCTGAAGGTGCATAAACAATTCGATATTGTATGGATGAATGAGAACCCAAATCGTTACCTGGTTCATGGTCAATATATTCCAGGTTCCAGTATTTGCCGGTTTGAAAAGCCACTTTAAGAGCTTTTAAACTGATGTCGTAATAGGATATAAACGCATCGCCATTGGGAGCCAAATCCATGGAATTGTAGAATCCCACACTCCCTTCATAATCCAACTTCATTTGAAACTGCGAATAGCCGTTCCAGAAGGAAAAACGCAAGTCATCCCATTCTTCATCAGCATAAGCTAACACCGGATTGTTGGTTGAATCGAACAGTAAAATCGAAAAAGGCCCCACTTTATTCCCTTCGATGATCTCAATGTTCCATTTTTCATCTTTCCAACGCGCCAGTTTTAAACAGCGCTTTTTCCAGTCATAAAAACTGATGGCTGGTTTTCCATCGCGATCAATGGCCAGCGATCCTGTATGCTGCATTTGCCCCTGATCGCCGATCACTTCAATTTGCCAGTTGCCATTTTGCTGGCGGGCAAACTGCAGGGTGCGGTGATTAAGATAAGCAATCATGATATTCCCATCAGAAGCCGCCCGCATTGAAACAAAATAAAATATGCGAATATTGGTTTCCTCGGCGTCCAGAGGCGTTAACGCATCGTCAATCACCCGTATCTGCCACTCTCCATTTTGCCGGTGAGCCATTTTGAGAGTCCAGTTCGTGCGGTCTATATACGAAATCACTGGCTGGCCTTGTACATCAAAATCCAGTGAAGTGAACAAGCCCACATCCCCATCGCTGTCCACCACGCTGGTTTGCCAGTCGCTTCCAGTCCGGTACGCAAATTTCAAATCGCCGTTGGTTTGATCATAATAGCTGATTTGCGCATTACCAGCCGGGTCAAATTTCATTGACACAAATTCTCCAACCACGCCCTGGGCATCCACAATTTCACTTTTCCATTCCCCATTCGCAACCCGGCAAGAGAATTTGAGATCACCATTGCCGGCATCAAAATAGCTGACACAGGGCTGTTCCATCACTGCAATGCGTGTGATGGTGGGGGTCATGGTAATGGTAGGCGTCTGGGTGATGGTTGAAGTCTGGGTAATGGTGGGCGTATCTGAAGGTGTGGGAGTAATTGTCGCCGTCAAAGTGATGGTGGGGGTCCCCGTCTGGGTGGCGGTGGGCCAACGGGTTGAGGTGGGGGCTTTTGTCAATGTTGGCCAGCGGGTGTCGGTTGGTCTGGGCGTGATGCTCGGAAGCGGCGCTTCTGACGGGGCAAGCACAGCTTCAGCCTTTGCCTGACCAGTCGTTTGCATTCGATACAGCGGCGTCCAGAAAGTGACCAGCATCAAACCACCCAACAAGATATTTCGCACTCGCAAGGTATTCATTTATTCTTCCGACCCTTCCGTAAATACCATCACTTCTACTTCTCTTAATTAATGCTGCCGGTTTCGGTTTGATTATAAGGGCATTTCCCGGTACAAAACATCGTACAGTTGCGGGGTGCTGTCCAGAATTAAATCAGCGCCAGCCTTTTCCAGTTCATCGCGTTCGCCAAAGCCGCATAACACACCCACGGTTTGCGCTCCTGCTTGCTTTCCAGCTTTAATATCCACCATGGTGTCGCCAACCATCAGGCACTCTTCGGGCTTTACACCCATTTGTTCAGCAGCCCACAGCACCGGGTGTGGAAACGGCTTGGTATATTCACAGGTTTGCGAAGTGGCCACGCAGTGAAACAAAGGGCGCAATTGAAACTGGTCTAAAAAAGCCAGTGTGCTCCATTCATCCCGCGCGCTAACCACCGCCATGGGGAAGCGTTGGTGAAGACCCTGCAGCATTTCATCTGCCTTTGGAATGATCCAATACTGGTTTTTGGGACGATTTTTTTGCCGGCGCTGCAAGGCATGCAGCAAAAAGACCACCTCATCGTCCAGGTGCATCCGGTCAAATAACAGGTATAAGAAATTGGCGGGCGTCTCAGTTGCCATGATCAGCCAGCGGGCAAATGATTTGACATCACGCCGTGGAAAAAGGAACCGGGCGGGTGTCAACAAGCTTCCCAGGCGCTGCACCCACAGATCATCAGTGTCGCTGAGCGTGCCGTCCACATCGAAACAGAGTGCTTTAATTTTTGGAACATCCAGCGGCATGAAATCACCTTTCCAGATTCAGGAATACAAGAACTTGATCTACAACCTGTTGATTGGGCGCCAGCAGCCAGATGGTTTCACGATCTTGCTGCGCCAGGATGGAAATAACCTCATCGTCTTGCCACTTGAACCAGGTTTCTTCATACCCGCTTTGTCTTACTCCCCAGCGCTTTTCAGCATACCGTTGAAATGCCTGTGAATACTCGCGCGCCTCATTTTCATCTTCCCACAGGACTTTGTGCAAAACCAGCATTTCACCCGTTGTTTCATCTTGCAGGGCAATATAGCGGTCGCCTTCCCAACCTTCGGCGGCGTCACGGGCTTCACTCGCTTCCAGGCGCGTCTCCGGGTCATATCCAGCCGATAGCACCAGGTAGGTGTACCATTCTCCCAGAACACTATCATCCAGCTCTCGCCAGCGGTTCCCCAACACTGCCTTCACTTCCGGCAGGGTTACTGTTTCTGGGACATCATCGGGGTATTTCTCAGGATGCAAAATCTGCTCCGTGCTCACGGGGGGATTACGAAAAGCGCGATCAATGCCCGCAAAGCCGCTTTCATCGTAAATCGTGCTGACAAATTCATAACCCTGTGTGTAGGGAAACAGAAAATCTTCCTGCATATATTGGGGCGCCGAATCGAAAACCGGGCTCTGGTAGCTGCCGTAAAAATCTTGAATCTGCTGCCGGTCTTGTTTGGTTCCATATCGCACCAGCCAGGTTTCCTCGGTGATGACAGCATCTCCTTCAATCAATGCTGAAACTGCAGCGCAGTATTCAGAATTTCCTTCGCAGTTATCATCATTAAATTGCAGTCCTTCACGCAGGTCATACGTTTGGTCTTGCAGCGCATGAGTAAATTCGTGCGCATACGTCATGCGCTCAGTTCCCTTGAAGCCCGTTCCCTTAACAACATACATTTCCTTTGTTTCAGGGTCATAATAACCGGCAACCTGCTCACTGTATAATTCCCGGTAGAAACCATACAGGTCAAAATCCGGGCTTAACAGGCCAAATGCTGCCAGAACTTGTACATCATCGACAGCCTCTTCCAGTGAATAATCTTTGAAAAAATCCGTTTCAACGCGCTCACGCAATTCATCTGCGGTCAGCAAAAAACGCGGCACCGATTCTTTCTGTTCCAGGCCGCGCAGCTGACTGACCTGCGCCTGGATTGTATCCATTTGCAGGCGAATTTCCTCGGGTAGTTCTTGTTCGGTTTCGACTGTGGGAAATGGTGTGAACTCAAGGGGAGTCTCTGATTGCGGCTGTGATGGATCAGTTTGTGACTGTACAATCGTCCACAGCCCGGCTGCGCTGATCGCCACCCCGCACAGGCAGGCCAGGATTATTAAGATAACAAGTGAAAGCAGTATATGTTTTTTCATGAATTTCCAATTATTAAAAAGTTATGTAATTGTAATCTGGAATTTATGCATTTTTTAGAACATTTCTATGCATTGCTGTTTAAAATGGAGGAGGTGTATATATGGGGAAAAAACCACTTTACAAATAAAATAGTCAGGTCTTACCGCTGCAAGGAGAATGAGTTGAAAACAACCATCACCACTGTTCGCGCAACCATTGCACACTTCATCAAGTCAATGCGTGGCTTTCTGGTAATTGCCTTCCTGGGTATATCTTTTTTACCGCTGATTATATTTAGCCTGATCGGCTTTCAAAAAATGGAATCTACGCTCCGGGACAGGATTACCCAGGAATTGGAGCGCACCATTCAATCTCAAACACAATACATCAATGAGTGGTTGGGAGAAAAAGAATTAAATATTCAGATGCTGGCCAGCAATGATCAAATTCAGACCATGGATCAAGACCTGGTTAAAGAGGCCCTAAAGCAAAACTTTGAAATACAAAACGGCTTCGAGTCATATATTGTTGCAGATTTAAACGGCAACCTGGTTTTCGCCACCGATAACGCCAAAGTCAACATCAAAGACCGTGAATATTTCAAAAAAGCAACGGCTGGCGAATTATACGTATCAGAACCGTTAATCAGCCGGGGAACCGGTCATGTGATCGTGGTGATTTCTGCTCCGATTCGGAATGAAGCCAACCGGGTTGTGGGCATTGCAGCCGGCATGCTGCCCACCAACGCCATCATTCATCAACTTTCCCTTTTACAAACCGGCGACAGCGCAGACAGCTACCTGGTAACCCGGGAGGGAGTTTTCTTCACGCCATCGCGCTTTGAGGCTGAATTGAAAGACGCTGGAAGAATTAAGGAACGCACCGAATTGGAACTGAAAGCAGACAGCTTTGGTATTCAACAGGCGATTCATGGAAAAACCGGAGCTTCCATCTACAAGAATTACATGGGGCGTGAATCATTCGGCGCTTATGGATGGATCGAAAAAGGCAAATGGGGTATTCTCTGGGAACAGGATACTGCCGAAGCCCTAATCCAGGTGTCTCAGTTGCGCAATTCCTTGCTGCTTGTCGGCCTGGCAATTCTCATTATCGTTATTATGCTGGCAGTATACCTTAGCAGGAAAACCATCAACCCCATTTCACAGATTTCCGAAGGCATCAAACAACTTTCATTGGGTAACATAGCTCTGCTTGAAAACGAATCATCCAGGATAAAGAATAATGAAAAAATCCTTCAATTACTGAAACGAAGCGATGAACTTGGCATGGCTGCAATATCCTTCACAGACCTTGCTGAATATTTAAAAAATATTGCAGCTACTGCAACAGCCATCAGCAACAATGATCTGACTAAACCGCTTCAACCCCGCTCAGAAATGGATCAACTGGGTATCGCTCTTGCCAAAATGATGGATCAATTGCGGGGAATAGCCGCTGATATCGCCCACAACGCGGCGGTTGTTGATGACTCGGCGAGAAATCTTTCCACAGCAGCCTCGCAGACCGGTCAATCGACCGAACAGGTGGCCACCACCATTCAGCAAATAGCGCGCAGCATTTCACAACAAACTGAAAGCATTGGCAACATTGCCCAGGCCATTGACCAGATGGGCGCTGAGATTGAAAAAGTTGCCCGGGGCGCCCATGAACAGGCAGAAGCCGTCGGCGCAGCCGCCGATGTCACCGACAGGATTAATCAAAATATTGAAAGTGTGGAATCCAGCGCAGTGGCGCTCACCCGCCAGGCTGAAGACACCACCCGCCTGTCGCAGGTGGGATCGCAGCGCGTGGAAGAAACCATCGACGGCATTCACAACATCCGCGCAAAGGTTGGCTTCTCAGCTCAAAAAGTGCAGGAAATGGGCATGCGCTCCGATCAGATTGGCGCCATTGTAGAAACCATTGAAGATATTGCCAGTCAGACCAACCTGCTTTCTTTGAATGCATCCATTGAAGCCGCCCGCGCCGGTGAACACGGCAAGGGCTTTGCCGTGGTGGCTGATGAAGTTCGCAAACTGGCCGAACGCTCCGGTTCTTCCACCAAAGAAATTGCCTCGCTGATCAAGTCCATTCAAACCACCATCAAAGAAGCTGTTGACGCCATGGAAGCCAGCGCCTTTGAAATTGCCAACGGCGTCGAAAAAGCCACTGCTGCTGAAGAAGCTCTCAACAGCATCCTCGATTCAGCCAAAGACGTTAAGCAGCAGGCCGACAATACTGCCCGGGTGGCTGAGAAGATGCACCAGGCATCTGAAGAGTTGATTAATTCCATGCATGCCGTCTCACGTGTGGTTGAAGAAAACATATTCTCTACACAGAAAATGACCCAGGAATCACAGCAGTTGAATCAGGCTATTGAAAACATAGCCAGCATATCTGAAGAAAACAGCGCAGCCGTAGAAGAAGTGAGCGCCACCACTGAAGAATTGAACGCGCAATCTTCAGAGATTTCTGTCGCAGCGCAATCACTGGCCGGCATGTCGCAAGAGTTGAAATCCATTTCCACGCAATTTAAACTCTAACCATCCTGTTCAAAAGAAAAAAGTCCTGTGGATTTTTATCAATCCACAGGACTTTTTTAACCATTGTTTTGCACAAACTGGATCGCATATTTTGCATCACCATAACCAGGTCGCGCTTCCAACGCTTTCTGAAAATTTTCAAGTGCTTGCTGGGTTTTTCCCTGGCGGTAAAGCCCCCACCCCTGCCACAGCAGGGTCTCCTCTGAATTCGCGGTCACTTTTAATGCATATTCGGTTAGCGCCAACAGGTCATCATTCCGCCCGGCATGAAAGTAAGCCAAAAATGGGCCAAATTGATAACGCAGCATGCGCATGGGCAGGCCAATTTCACGCGCTTTATCATAAGCCTGGGCAGCCTCCACATACCGTTCAAAATAGACCAGGTTGCTGCCCACGTTGAACCAGGCAAAAGCATTTTGCGGATTGTTCTGGGTTTCAACCTGGGCTGCTTGCAGGGCTTGCTGCCGGTTCTTGTCCACATCCCAGTTATCACCCAGGATCGATTCAACCAGAGGCTGCTGTTCAGGCCGGAAGATCAAAATATACACCCGGTTAAATGACTGCCAATCATTGTCCAGTTGGCTGTAACTCACTTTCCAATCTGGGGAGACAAAACTGTTTTGTGTGATGAAGTTTTCTGTTGCGTCATCATAACCGTTCACCAACAAATAATGGCCGGTCCAGCGGTCATCTTGCGGCCCCAAAATTCCCAATGAACCCTCCGGCAAAACATAACTGCTTTCAATCATCACCGGAATGCCGTTGGCAATCAATGTGCGCAGCAAACTCAGGTTACCCCCCACACGATACCCGGCATTCAGCCAGCCCGCATTGGCGCGCACATACTGTACCAGGTCTTCCACATTCACATTGCGGTCAGCTTTGATCGGTTTCAAATCTTCCGAGATATTGGTCTGTTTGCCGTCCCAGCCGTAAAAACGCAAATACATCGCCAGGGTGGCCGGCCCGCAATTGTTCCAATCTTGTCCTTCAAACGGAGGAGATGGAAGGTTGATCTGCTGCGGCAGCGCTGTGGGAGTTGATGTGGGCAGTGGGGTTTGTGTGGCGGTCACTTCTGTGGGAGCTGGCATGGTTGCAGTTGGAGTGGGCTGAGGTGTGGCGGTCTCCAGGGGTTCCACCGCCACAATGGGGGTGGGCATCTCACCCACCGGCTGCACCACATGGCGCAAATAGGTCAGGCCTGCATCCGCCCGCCACTCCAGGCGCTGGCGCAGGGGAGTAAACAAAATAATACCGGCTGTCAAAAGGATAACCCCCGCCACAGCCAGTGCAACATACACTACCAATAATAGTTTTTTAGAATTAATCATGCTGCCAATTCTACCAAATATCAACATTCCAGCATCAATTTGGCGGCATTCCTGCCAATTTCCACCGCGAAGTTGGTACCCCGATCCCACGGATACACCTGGCTCATGCTGGCAAAAAACAACCCCGGCAAGGGTGTGCGAATGGCCGGAATATTGCGCGAGTGATTCATAAACGGCACCGGCTGGGCATAATTGGTGCGGTATAACCAGCTTCCGGTTACCCAGTCAGGTTGGAAGCTTGGGTTAATCCTGGCCAGCGCCGGAAGGAAGCGCTGTAGTAATTCTTCCTTTGACAGGCTGAAATACTCGTGATCGGTCTCCAGGTAGTCGCCGCAATAAACAATGTGGTCGCCGCCGTAGTGCTCTTTCGGCAGGTAATTGGTGTGTTCGACCAATGCCAAAAACGGAAAGCCTTCAGGCTTGGGCAGGTTGAACCAATAATAGCCCTGTTCAGATAATTGATGTTTCAATGTGATGGTCATTACCACCGCACCCAGGCTTTTTAATTCCAACAAACCGTGTAAATAATCGCCTGGCAAAGCAGGCGCCAGGCGAGCCAGCAGCGCCGGTGAACCGGTGAACAGGCACTGGTCAAATTCTTGCGTGCCGCCTTCCACATCCAGCCACACCCCGCCTTCGTTCTTGGGGCGAATGGCCTGCACGGGGGAGTTTAAATGAATTTCAGCACCCATGCCGCGCAAAATATCTGCAAATTGATCGGCAAATGCCTGGAACCCGCCTTGAAATGTGCCCAACCTGCTGGTGCGGGCGTGCATGCGCGCCCACATCCAGGCCATGTTCACCTGTTCAGCATAACGCTCGCCGAACTTTCCAACCACCATGGGTTTCCACATCTCTTCATAAACGCGATCACCGGCCCACTTGCGCATCCAGGCGTCCACCGTAGTGGCCTCCATGGGCTTCCAGTTCTTGGTCAACCGCAGATACAACCCAACCAGGCCAAAGCGAATCTTGTTGATACCCCAACCCAGCCCGGGATAAAGCAAAGCTGCAAGAATGGAATCAAAGGGATAGAACTTTCCCCTGTGATACATCACCGTCACGGGGCGTGGAAAAATCACCCTGTCGCGCAGCCCCAATTCATCAATCAACCCTAAAATGTGCCGGTCAGAGGCAAACCAGTGATGGTAGTACTGCTCCAGCGACCAATCCCAGTGCGGCAGTTTAAAACCGGCTGCCAGGCCGCCCACCCCATTGCTCGCTTCAAAAATCGTCACTTGCCGCCCGGTTTTCAACAAATCATAGGCTGCTGACATGCCGCCCAGTCCGGCGCCTACAATGGCAATACGTCCTGATTTTTCCATTTAGAATTATTCCTCTGCAAGTCTCTGTTTTTGCGCGCTGTCCCACGAAAGCCCCTCACGCGCAAAATAAAAAGCTCCCAGGGCTGTGATCGGCAGCCACAGCGCCACGTGCAGCAGCAATGTGTATCCCGCTGCTATTTCACCCGCAACATGATAAGCCTTAAGCAAGGCAATTCCCAACGCATCAAAAGTTCCAATATAGCCGGGTGCAGAAGGAATCATGGTTGCCAGATTGATTACACCATTCACCAGCATAAGCGCCAGAAAACTGATTTGAAATGGAAACGCGAGCATCACAAACCAGTATTTTCCGGTTTCCAAAAGCCAGATGAGGATTGTTGAGAAGAAAATCAATAAAACTTCCTGCGGAGATCTCAAGAATTCCAGACCGGTCAAAAATCTTTGCACAATCGCCAGAATTTTTTCCCTCCAACGCTGAGGTACCAGATGGCCAATGAAAAAATTCGCCGCCAGTTCGCCACGGGCTGGGAACATGGCTGCCAGCAAAAAAACTGCCAGTGCACCAAGAAAAGCCAGCGACCCCCACAATGTGAGCGCGTGAATTCGATCCACAACAGTATTGTCGCTAATCTGTTTTGTCAGACCGGGCAAATTGAGAATCACAAATCCCAGCATCACCACGCCGTCAAAGATGCGCTCAACGATCACCGTGGCAAGCGATGCTGAAATGGGCACACCTTCACGTTTTTTCAAAACCACCGCACGCAGCACTTCACCTGCCCGCGCCGGGTAAATATTATTACCCATGTAGCCAATACAAACGACGGGGAACATGGTTTTTACGGAAACATTCTTGATGGGGCGCAGCATAAATTTCCACCGCCAGGCGCGCACCCACACACCCACAAAATAAATAACCACACCGGGAAATATCCAGAGAAAATTTGCCTGCCTGATGGTACCCCAAACCTCATCCAAATGCAGCCCGCGCAGTGCCAGATATAAAAATCCCGCACTGATGACCACTCCCAGCCAAAATTGCCAGCGTTTCATGAATCTATTTACCTTCCAACGCTTTCAAGCCGGCCAGCATACGCTGAGCCGCGCCCTGCGTTCGTTCCAACGGGGTGGCGTATGAATAACGTACCCACTCCCTGCCATAAGGTGAGAAAAAGGAACCCGGCACCACCGTCATCCCATAATTACCTGCCAGATATTGTACCAATGGTTCGCTGTCTTCCCAAGCGCCCAGCTTTAACCACTTGCTCATGCGGATAAAAGCATAATAGCCTTTACCCAGGATATAAGTGAAATCATGTTTCTTGAGGAATTGCTCCATCCAGCGCCGGCTGATGTTGATCGGTTCGATGATTGGCCTGCTTGCGTTCTCGAAACCCATTTCATAAGCTGCCATGGCCACCGCCATGGAAAAGAAGGAAGGCACGTAGGTGTGCGAAGTGCGTGCTGACATGAAGTCAATCACAGCTTTGGATGCAATCAGGTGGCAGTTGCGAATGTTGGATGCACCCAGGCTCTTGGTGATGCCGTCCATGAAGATCAATCGTTCGCGTTCCTGCGGTGTGAACAGCGGCAGGAACGTATTAAGATCCATCGGTTTTTCATCTGTCACGTAATGATACATCCAGTCATAAAACACAAATGCCGCGCCGGCAGCCAGGGCTGCATTTCCCAGTTCAGCCTGGCGCTGCGCAGTGTAGGTTAACCCCGTGGGGTTTTCTGGGCTGGTGATGACCACCCCTGCCACTTTGCGGCCCGATTTCGCCGCCAGATCAACACATGCCTGAATGCCATCTTCTGTGTGCGCCCAGCCATCCTCTTCCCTACCCGGCGCATACATCACGTTGGCGCCCAGGGCATAAGGCCCCCAGGTGTATGATACCCACGGCACACGCGAAAATACCACCACGTCGCCTTCACGTCCGTGTCCCAGCGCCAGCATGGCATCATAAGCTTTCGCCAGCCCGTCACGTCCGCCCATCACAGCCATAACATTCTTTTCACTGTATCCCAGTTCAGGTTTGACCTCCCAGTACTTTTCAATGACCGCTCTTTTATACTCATCAGTACCGGAGGGTTCGTCATAGCCTGTGCCATGTTCAATTTGAATCTGGGCGGCGCGTTCCAAAATTTCACGAGGCACGCCGGGCAGGCTGGCTCCGCCGTCGCCCTGAGAGGCCAGGTAAACCGGTGAATCAGGATATTTTTGGCGGTACACTTCCAGCGATTGGCGTAAAAGGAAAATGCGTGATGCCGCAATTGGCGCCATGTGGGTCAAATGATCACTCACCGGCACCAGGTTTTCTTCAGGCAGAGCATAAACGGGTTGATCAGAGGAAGCGAGCGGGGACATGAATTCTCCTTGAAAAATCTTACGGGTTCATAAAAACACCCCGTCCATCAAACTTTGAACGGGGTGAACTTATTTCAAAATGGGATACTGTTTTTTCATGAGCTTCATTTCAAAAGCTGCTGCTGTTATCCAATAAGATTTCTTACGGTCTGAAATATACCACCGCTGAAAACACCAGTCAAGCGCCCCGCCATCAGTAAACCTGATCCAGAATCCATTATCTACACAGTTATTGTTTTTCAATCAAATTCCTTGAATGAATGATTTCAGCGATTATTAAAGGGAACAAGTTTAGCTGAGTGTTGTACAATTATTAAAAGCTTGGTTTTTCCATGCCCCCGAATTTCAGCGGGATTACTATTTCTTTGGATTGGTAGTGGTTTTCATTCTGGGCTTGGAAATTGTACTATTGAGTAAAGGTGTACCATGGCTGCTACCTTGATATTCGAACGCAAAACCGAACCACGAGAGAATGCCTTTTCGCTGCAAGCGCCGCAAGGGTGGATTTTGGAAGGCGGCATTCAACGCGCCAACCACATGGCGCAGCAGGTGACCGCGCAAACCGTGGAAGCCAAGGCTGATTTTGCAGTTAAAAAAGATGTCCCCGGCTCGGTGATGATGCGCTTATGCCCGGAAATGAAATATTGCGACCCGCGTTTCCTGGCGGGCTTATTCTCCGCGGGTGGAAATTACGGCGGCAGGATCGTCTGCCAGGTCATGCCGGCGGCTCAATTCCTGGTGAACATTTGCTTTCCCTGGGCGCATCCGCGCGCCAGCCAGATGCAGGTGGTGAGTTCACAACCCTGGGATGAGACAATTGGCGATTTTCGGGCGCGCGCGCAAAAACAGGGAATGCCGTTTACTTATGAAGGTGCCGAAGTTATTTTTCGCTATTTTGAAGACGGCATGGAATACCTGGAGAAGGCTTATACCGTCATTGAAAACACCGGCGCAGCCATTGCAGGGCAATGGTCAAACAAAAATACCTGGTATTTACGCGCCCCCGCTGTTGAGATGGATGCCTGGGAGCCGGTTTTACGGCATATTCAACGCTCAATCAAGTTCAACGTTGAATGGTTGGCACAAGAGCTGGCGATGCAAGAATTCCTTTCGGGCGCATTTCGCCAGGCGCTGAATGCCGAGCAAGCCCGCGCCAGGCGTGCCCTTGAATTGCAGCATTATTTACAGCAGTCTCAAAATGAGATATTGGAACACCGCCGCCAGACTCATGCCGAAATTCGCAATGATGATTACCTGTGGTTGACAGGCCAGGAAGAATATGTCAATCCCTACACCAACGAAATAGACACCGGCTCCAACCAGTACCGCCACCGCTGGGTGACCTCTTCTGGTGACGAATTCTACACCGATGAAGAATCGATTAATCCCAATTATGACGGTGGAGTGTTGGGCCGGCAGGATTGGAAACACACCCCGGTTCGTCCCCGCCGCCCATTTGATTAATCACCTCTGTCGATCAACGCTCAACCACTTCTTTTGCAGCCGGGTGGGATCAATGAAAAATCAGATGGGATTGACTTCGTTCAAGGAATATGGATAATGAAGAAAGACATGCAGTATGAAATCAGGTGGATGATATGAAAGCTTTGATCAACAATCGTCATCTTTGCATCATTTTTTTCCTGGCAATCATCGCATTGGGGGTTACTGTCCAACCTGTTCTGGCTGACGATGACATCCAACCCGGTGATCCGGCGCCGGCCGAAATTTCAGAGGAAAGCCCTGTAAAGGATGATGCCCAGTCCGTTGAACCTGCCCCCTCCGTCACACAGGAACCTGCCGCGCCCAATGTTGAACCGCCCCGGGATGGCATCTCTGACGAATTAACCTCATCAGACAATCCTCAAAGCAGCGACCTGCCTGAAAGTTCTTCGCAGGTTGAAGAAATCGCCCAAACTGAGCCAATTGCTGATCACGATTGTCCAAGCGCATCAACCGGTGAAGATGTCCTCGATGCCGCCTCACCTGCCGAAGCTCTCGACCCATTCTATTGGGACGGCATTCGCTATGTCGGGTTTACCAGCGGAACTTCCAATAATAATTGCCCCGATTGGGTTTCCGTTTGCAACCTGAGCGTCGCCAATCCCATCCAGCAGGCGGTTGACTCTGCGCCATCCAACGCCACCATTTTCCTGGAAGCCGCCGCTTACAATGCTTCGGTCGTGATCAACACCCCCAACCTGACACTGCACACCATATCGGTCGCGCAAAAATTTAATCTAAACACGTATGAGTGGGAAGACCTGTGGGTCGACACCGGCTGGTCCACCATCGCGAGCCTGACGCTTAATGTCCCATTGCGTAATGTTGTACGGGTTGAAGCCAGCAGCGTCACGGTTAACAACGGCGTCAGCATCCAGTCGGCCATCAACCTGGTCCGTGAAGGCGGATCAATCCAGGTGGGGCCGGGAACCTATCAACCCTTCACCATCGATAAGAACCGCATCACCATCAACGGCGACACCGGCGACCCCGCCGTTGCGGGCGCGGGCAACCGCGCCCCGCTGATCGAGAACGAGTTGGATGGCGTTCTTATCCAGGACGTGGAAGGAATAATTGTTCAGGGTATGGTCATCCGCAATTGTGAATATGGGATTCGAGTTGTCAATTCCATCGATACTGGCATATTCAACAACACGCTGCAAAACAATGAGGTCGCCCTGTTGAATGATGATGCCAGCCTCAACACCGCCGCCCGTTTGAACATCATGACGGGAAACACCACCGGCATTGTTTCCGACAGCCAGTGGGTGCAGGCTGATCAAAACTGGTGGGGAGACAACAGCGGCCCCAACACAGCAAACGGCGATTCTACGCAGGGGCTGGTTATTGCCGATCAATGGGCAAACGACGCAGATAACGACGGCGTTTTGGAAAACGACAACTGCCCTGCAATTTACAATCCCACTCAAAGCGACAGTGACGGCGACGGCAAAGGCAATGCCTGTGACCCTGTCTCCGAGTCATCACCAGACGAGATGATTGTCCCGTTCATGAAAGATTCAATTTTAATCCCGGTTACCGGGCATAATGCAGTGAAACTATCTTGCACACAAACGGTGACACAACTGAGACTGGAAAACGGCGACAGCGTCAGCATCTCAAACAGCTGCGGTTTTCTGGCATCTCTCACCCGGCTAACACTGGTTTCACTCCCATCGTCCCTGCCTCAGGGTTCCGGGCAAATCATCAGCGCCCTTGAGTTTGGTCTTTTCCCTTCCATGATCACTTCCGACCAGGTAATCAGTTTAAGCTTTGTAATCCCAGATGCGTTTCAAGATCGGGAACTGGTTCTTTATGTCTGGCAGGCAGAGAATGACGCGATTTCCGGTCAATGGCAAACCCTGCCAATCACCGCCATCCACAACAAGCATGCCATTGCTGCCGTTTCCGTCACGGGAATTTTTGTTCTGGCAACTCGGTAAATTAGTATTTCTCGAATTCATTCGAACATTCAGGCAAGAAGGAGGATTCTATGCAGAAGAATAAAAACATTTGGATCATTATTTTGGTCATTGTTGGCGTACTGGTATTGTGCTGTGCGGCAATTGGTTTGTTCATCCTGGTGACCAGTGGCACAGCCGTGGGCGCTGCACTGGGTCTTACACAGCCTGCCGTGGACACCGGCAATGAATTCATGCAGGCGCTCAAAGATGAGAATTACGAGCTCGCCTTTGATTTATGCGCGCCCAACATCCAGGAAGAACTGGGCAGCGCCGATGGCTTGCAGGATTTCATAGAAATCGGCGACCGCCAGCCCGAGAAATGGAAATTCTCTTCACGCAGTGTGGAAAATGATGTGGCTGATTTGAGCGGCCCGGCCACATTCAGGTTTGGTGAAGCCACCCTCACGCTCCAACTAACCAAAATTGATGACGCCTGGAAAGTGAACACCTTTGGAATTGATACCGATGGAGACGGTGAATAAGTAGAAAAGATATCCTTCAACAATTTAAAAACAATGCACCGCGCTGTCTGAAACAAAAAACACAGCGCGGTTCTTTTTATCACTGTATAATCGAATAACTTCTTGTGCCAATTCAATTATTTGGTGTTCAATTTTCTCAGGTGATTTTTATGAAAAACAACTCCATTCGAATTCCATTCAGCATCCTTGTAATCCTGGCATTATTTCTGGCCGCCTGTGCTGAAAAAGCGCCGTTAAACGATCCCTCCCAATTGCAAATCATCGGCTCCACCTCAGTTTTGCCGCTGGCTGATAAGCTTGCCGATGCCTACATGGAATCGCATCCCCAGACGCTCATTCAGGCGCAGGGCGGAGGCACCAGCGTGGGAATTTCTTCGACTGGTGAAGGCATCGTTGAAATGGGCAGCGCCTCACGTGAAGTGTTGTCTGCTGAACAACAAAAATATCCCGATCTGAAACACTTTACCATTGCTCATGACGGCATTGCCATTATTACTCATCCCAATACACAACTTGAATCTCTCTCCCTGGAACAAATCCGCGCCGTCTTCAGCGGCGAAATCACCAACTATTCTCAGGTGGGTGGAGAAGATGCAGAAATTGTTCTTGTTGCCCGTGAAGAAGGTTCAGGCACCCGCGCCATGTTTGAAAACCTGGTCATGTCGAAAAACGGGCAAACTTCGCCCATTCATTCATCGGCAATATTACAGACGTCCAACGGTGCTGTGCGCACCACCGTGGCTGAAACCCCTCACGCCATTTCATTCCTGTCCATGGCGTACCTTGATGACAGTGTGAGCGTTGTGCCAGTTGAGGGTGTGCTGCCTGGCATGGAAACGCTGCGAGACAACACCTATCCCCTCATCCGCCCACTCTATCTGCTGACCAGGGGAGAACCGCAAGGATTGAACCGGGATTTCCTGGATTTTATACTCAGCCCTGAAGGGCAGGAAATTGTGCGCCAGCAAGGATTCCTTCCTGCCGAACCTTGATCATTTCACTACAACAGGCGCAGTTCGTTCATCACATCGGTAACAGCCTGCACAGCCTGTAAAACCAGCTCTTCGTCCGCCTGGGCGCCCATGTGCCCCAGGCGAAACACTTTTCCAGCCAGAAGGCCATAACTGCCGCCAACCGCCAGCCCCCGCAGGCGCAGCGCGGTATTAAAATCAGCCCAGCTTATTCCTTCCGGCAAATAAGCCGCGGTCACCGTGGGTGAAGGAATGGCATCGGCCGCAGGAAATAAGCGGATGCCAATTTCTGCAAGTCCCTGCCGGCAAGACTGAGCCGCACGAATGTGACGTCGGAAACAATTTTCCAGGCCTTCCTTAATTATCAAACGCGCCCCGGCGTTTAACGCAGCCACACCATGCCAGTAGGGCGTATAGGGAAAATAGAAATTTTCCTGTGCAGTCTTGAACGGCAGCAAAGCATCATAGCCCTGGTACCCAACCCGTTCAATGATTTGCCAGGCCGACGGGCTGACAGCCGTGAAACACATGCCGGGCGGCGCCGACAGGCATTTTTGCGAACCACCCAGCAACAGGTCAATATCCCATTCGTCCATTTGCACATCTGCTCCACCCAGGCTGGCAACCGCATCCACATACAACAGTGGGACTTCATACTTCAATTTCATTTTTCCCAGTTCAGTCAAAGGGTTGAGCGTGCCAGAGGGGGTTTCACAATGAACGGCTGTGATCATTTTGGGGCGGAAATTCTTAATTGCCTGCTCAACTGCATCCCAGTCATGCAAAGTGCGGTCATATTCCAGCCCGACCGTTTGCACTTCAGCGCCCAGTGCCTGCGCCATCTGGGCAATGCCAAAGCCAAACACGCCTGTTGCCATGGCCAGCACCCGATCGCCGGGTTGAAGGCAGCTTTTCAGAGCGCCCCACAGCGCCAGCATGCCTTCGCCGCTTTGAATGACGATTGAATGTTTTGTCCCAATGATGCATTGCAAATAGTTTTCGGTCTGGTTATACAGGTCAAGAAACTCTGTTTCCAGGTCGGCTGAACCGTAATCAGTTTGATAGGCTGCCAATACTTCAACCGGCACCCGCACCGGTCCGGGTATCATGGGAATTGGGTAAGTCTTCATAATTCCTCAAATAATTCGTGCATCACATCCATTTTCTACTGTGCATCCACACGAACATACCAACAGGCAATAAAACCATAATCATCAGTGTCACGATAAAAACCATTCTTCCGGTCCAAACAGGCAACGGGATGACTGGGCCGAAGAAGTTCATGCCAAAAAAACCTGTCACAAATGAAAGCGGCATGAATAATGTGGTAATGATGGTCAATGTTTTCATGATGTCATTCATGCGGTTATTGATCACCGAAAGGTAACTATCTAAAACGCTGGAAACCAGATCACGCATGCTTTCGGTCAGTCCCAGCAAACGGAAGAAATGGTCATCAATATCGCGGAACAAAACACGATAGCGCTCACCAATCACCTGGAATCGATCCAACGCCAGTTGATTCAGTGTCTCACGCTGCGGCAGCAGCATACGGCGCAATTCGAGCACAACGCGCTTGATTTTGAATATATTCTCCAGTTCGGCGGCATGCGGATTGTGGAAAATTTGGTCTTCCATTTCATCAATCGCCTGGTCAATTTGCTCAATAACCGGCATATAGTCTGCCACCATTTCATTTCCCAGGCGAAACAACAGGTATTCAACCCCGCGCCGGGCGAAGCGGTCATCCTGCATGCTGATATTGCGCAAACGATCGACGCATTTCATCGGGTGATCATGCACTGTCACCAGGTAATTTTGCCCGACAAAAATATCCAGTTCTTCAAAATTAATTTCGCCCTCAAGCGGTTCACATTCGATTATGGAACATAGCACCAGGTAAATATAATCATCCCAGTCATCAATTTTGGGAACATGAATTTCCTTAAGCGCATCTTCCACAGCCAGCGGATGAAATCCAAAGGTTTCTTCCAGCAGCTTGCGCGCCGGTTCCAATTCTTCGTCGCACAGGTCCACCCATATCAGGTTATCCTGATTTTTTAAATAAATAACCAGCTCTGCTTCATCCATGGTTTCAGGAGTGTGATGATTAATAAAACGGGTAATTTGTTTCATATAAACATCCCTCAAGTTAAGCAGGTTTTGTCAGGTCTTTTGTGTTCAATTCGGCGATTTTCACAATCACCTGTACCGCTTTTTCCATGGATTGAGCCGGTACATATTCCAGCCTGCCGTGAAAATTGTGCCCGCCGGTGAACAGGTTGGGAGTGGGCAGCCCCATGTAAGAAAATCGCGCACCGTCAGTGCCCCCTCGAATGGGATGCACCTTGGGTTCCACACCCACTTCTCGCATAGCCCGCTCGGCCAGATGCACCACGTGCATTACCGGTTCGATCTTTTCGCGCATGTTGTAATATTGATCCTTGATGTCCAGTTCCAGGCGGGCGGCAGGATATTTTTTCTTTAAGAAATCAACCACCTTTTCCATGAATGCTTTTTTCTCATCAAACTTCTGGCGGTCGTGGTCGCGGATGATGTAATCCAAGGTGGTTTTTTCTGTGCTTCCTGAAATTCCCATCAGGTAATAAAATCCTTCATAACCACTGGTGAATTCAGGGCGCTGCTGAACAGGCAGCATTTGCTGCAATTCCATGCCGATCAGGATGGAATTGACCAGGCGGTCTTTGCCATCGCCGGGATGCACTACTCGCCCATGAATAACCACCCTGGCCGACGCCGCATTGAAATTCTCAAACTCCAGTTCGCCAATTTCTCCGCCATCCACGGTGTAGGCAAAATCGGCGCCAAATGCCTTCACGTCAAAAAAATCTGGTCCACGCCCCACTTCTTCATCGGGTGTGAAAGCCACTCGAATTTCGCCGTGTGAAATCGACGGATCGCCAGCCAGGATTTGCAGGGCGGTCATAATTTCTGCCACGCCTGCTTTGTCATCAGCCCCCAGCAGGGTGGAGCCATCTGTCACAATTAGTGTTTGCCCGCGGTAGTTCAACAGCTCGGGAAAATCGCGTGGAGACAGCATCAAATCAGGATCAGCCGGGTAACAGATATCACCGCCGTCGTAGTTTTCAATCAAGCGTGGTTGAACTCTATCCGCAGGGGTTTCGGGGCTGGTGTCCATGTGGGCGGCGAATCCGATCACCGGCGTTTTTACCCCTGGTGTGGCGGGTAATGTCGCCGTAACATAGGCATGCTCATCCAACCTGACATTAATTAAACCAATAGCTTTAAGCTCTACTTCCAAAAGGCGCGCCAGGTTCCACTGTTTGGCCGTACTGGGAACTGTGTTAACATCCTCTTGAGATTGTGTATCTATACAAACATAACGAAGGAATTTTTCGACAACGCTTTCCATGAATCCTCACATTTTCATTGAATACAACCAGCCTGAAATAATCATATCACGCCCACATCAAATGGTGAACGTGAAACGAGGCTGATTAAAGGTTTTGAAAGAGGGTTATTTTGTTTCGGCCGTTGTCTTTGGAAACATACATGGCTGTGTCAGCTTTTCTTAATAACTCTTCAGCATCCAATCCATCATCCGGCGAGATGCTGATTCCGATGCTTGCCGAAATGTTCACACTTCCCCCTTCAACCCGGATGGGTTGTTCGATTTTATCTAGAATTTTTTGGGCCAAATTTCGAATGATTTCGCGATCATTGGTCAGTTCGGTCAAGATCACAAATTCATCGCCTGAAAAACGCGCCACCGTGTCGCTTTTGCGCATCATTTCTGTCAGCCGATTTGCGACTTCAATCAGGACCAAATCGCCGCTGGCATGCCCATACTGGTCATTCACCATCTTAAAATTGTCCAGGTCTATAAAGAACACCGTAATCAGCGACCCGATCCGCCGGGTAAGCTGAATGGCATGGGTCAAACGATCGATAAACAGGGAGCGGTTGGGTAATTCAGTTAGCAAATCGTGCGACGCCATGAACTCCAGTTGCGAAAGGTTCTTCTTACGCTCTGTAACATCGTCAAATATGATAACAATTTCATCATTGGGCATGGCGTAACAATAAATATCTCTCCACGACACATTTCCATTGTGATCAATATAGTGCGTTTCTTGCCGTCTGATGGAATGTTTGGTCTGGTAAACCTGTTTCAGAATTTGAAAGATTTCTGTTTTCTCTGCAACGGGTTGCACCTCCGTTAACAGTCGATCCACCACTTCCTCTTTATTCAACTGATTAAAGTTTAGAGATGATTGATTGGCATCCCGCACAATGAAATCAATACCGTCATCCACCGCTTCAAAAACAAAAACATTGCTGCTCATGTTATCAAATAATTGACGGTAGCGGGCTTCTGCGATGCGCAAATTTTCTTCACTCTGTACCAGGTTACGATAAATGATGTGTTGAGGATGAACCACACTGGTTTTGATAATGGCTTCATATATAAAAAAGAATGCAATGATTTTAAATAAATGGCCGGCAACGGTAATTCTATCCATAGCCGAAAAGTAGAAAGTAAAAAGCAGTTCACTGATCACAGTAAAAATCAATGCGCCGACCAACATCTTAAAAACATACGGGTCAAATGCTTTGTGATGCTGAAACAATAATGCAATTGCCCCTAAAAAAATCAGAGAAATGACATACTCGGCCATTTTTTTAAACGGGGTTAAACCAACTCCTTCCACGAAACATGCAGGAAAAATCTTCCACACCATGATGGAAAGAATAAAAATTGTGGTGACCGCAAAATAACTCAAAATAAGCACTGCATAATTTGGTTTACGCCGCATCAGCAATGGCGCAACGATGAATATCACAGCTTGCATGGCGCGTGCGGCAATCCACAATTGTGTGGGCATATCTGCCGTTGCATTTTGGATAATCCCCATTCCTTTAAAGGTAATTGTATGGAACAGATCAGTAATGCCAATAAACAATGAGGCAACGCCAATATACAACAAGTAATAATTATCCATGTGATCGCGGGCATTCCAGGCCACCATAAAAATGCCAAAAGCAATCGAAATGCTAAACAACTCAGCAATCACATGGTAAAAAAGATAATTCCGTTGTGCAAGAATCGTAAGGCTGGTCAGGAAAATGAGCGCCAGGGCAAGAAAGACAATCTGCTTAGAATGGTTTTTTAAATTTACCATTAGCAACCTTTTCTCACGGTATTTATTTATCAGCGATGAAGCTTCTTTGGTTGAATTGGTTCCACCTTATATATTCATTATAGCGATGATTCAATTTTTAAATAAATAATTTCGCAAAAATCCAGTAAACAAACAACCTGCGTTGTATAATTACACCCACTATGAAAAAAACAATGTACATCATCGCCATCGGCGTACTGACCGGTGTTGTGATCTTTGGTTTCATCTATCTTCGCAATACACATAACTCATCCCGTACCATTCGTGTTATTCAATGGATACGCAATCCTGAACAACATACCGATTGGAGCATTCCTGCTGGAATCCGCTGTGGAGACGCTCCTTTTTACATGCCCACCAGCGGTTACATTGGCTTCCTGTGGGATGATTCATTCCGCCCCGGTCACCACCATGCTGGAATAGATGTTTTTGGCGGAGAAGAACCCGGAAAAACACCGGTTTACACAGCCTATGACGGCTATTTATCCCGTCTCTCCGATTGGAAATCATCCATTATTGTTCGCATTCCTGATGATCCCTTGCAGCCCGGCCGCCAGATCTGGACCTATTACACACACATGGCCGACGAACAGGGAAACTCTTTCATTGTCGCTGATTTTCCGCCCGGTTCCCACGAGGTATTCGTACCGGCCGGCACATTGCTGGGATACCAGGGAAATTTCTCGGGCAACGCGGGCAACCCCACCGGTATTCATCTGCATTTTTCAATCGTTCTGGACGATGGCAATGGGGGTTTCAAAAATGAACTGGATATTCATAACACGCTTGATCCTTCACCATACCTGGGACTCAATCTCAATGCCCATCAAAATCGAGATGAAATTCCTCTCTGCCCGGGCAATCAAGCAAAATAGGCATTTTTTAATCTTAAGGGTTTCAATTTTTATAGTTGAATATCGTATAATAAAAATCTACCTAAACCTGTCTGGATCGCATTCAAAAATATGGTTTCCTTCAGAGAGATTGTCAGCAGCCTACGTCAACTGAACATTGATCCATCTCTACCAGTGATTGTTCACGCTTCCCCCTCTTCCATGGATGAAATTCGAGGCGGGGCTGAAACCGCATTAGGCGCACTGCTGAGTGTGCATTCCAGATTGATGACCCCAACCTTCACCTTTAAAACCCTGATCATCCCCGAAACCGGGCCCGATGATAATGGCATTCAATACGGATCGGGAAACGAATCAAATCCCCTGGCAGAACCGTTTACGACCAACCTGCCGTCTGACCCGGCACTGGGGCCGCTTGCCGAAGCCATTCGCAAACATCCGGCAGCGTTGCGTTCCTCGCATCCCATTCTTTCATTCGCCGGCATTCAAATGGAAAAAGCAATCCAGGCGCAAACAGTCGATAACCCTTTTGCCCCTGTCCAATCTCTGCTCGATCAACGCGGCTGGATTCTCATGATCGGGGTAAACCACACCGCCAATATCAGCATTCACTTTGTGGAACACCTGGTTGGGCGCAAGCAATTTACACGCTGGGCGCTGACTCGCAGCAACATCACTGAATGTTGCGATTTTCCAGGCTGTTCCAACGGTTTTGACCAGGCTGCCGTTTCATTAAAACCTGTTACCCGCAAATCCATGCTTTCCGACATACCCATCCAGGCAGTTCCCATTCAACAAATGGTACGCATATTGGCCGACATGCTGCATAAAAATCCTCTCGAATTATTATGCGATGACCTGTATTGCGAACAATGCAATGCCGTCCGCCGCAGCATCAGTCAATTGTCTGGTTGATTCCATACATTATTTGCATTCTTTTTAAACCTCATTTTGTTCTGTGCTATACTGCAATCAAGAATTGATCTGATACGTGGTTTATTTTGTGTCCGATTATGTCCAACTCACAACCATCCAACACCCTTGAACTGCTCTACAACATTAGCCGCCAGGTTGCCACCTCGTTGGATTTGCACCAGGTGCTGGTGAAAGTGCTTTCACTTGCTGTGCAAAACGTGGGCGCAGAACGGGGGAGTTTAATTGTTTTAGATGACCGTGCCCGGCCTATTGATGCCGAGATTATCTATGAAAATAAACTGATCTCCAACAAAACTGGAGATGTCCAAAAAATCCTGGATCAGGGTTTGGCCGGTTGGGTGTTGCACCATCGCACCACGGCCTGGGTGCCCAACACCACCACCGATGACCGCTGGCTGCAGCGCGACGATGACCGCCGCACAACTCAGCAGGGCAAATCTGCCGTTTGCATTCCGCTCATCGCCCGCGAAGAACTGGTTGGAATTCTGACCATTGTACATCCCAGAACTGATTTTTTCACCAGAGAACTTGTTGCGCTGCTTCAATCCATTGCAGATGTTTCCAGTGTTGCCATCTATAATGCCCGCCTGCATGATTCCCTTCAAGCCAGCCACCGGCGGTATCGTGAATTCTTTCAAGACATCATCACGCCTATTCTGTTTACAGATAAAAATGGGCAGGTGATTGAAGCCAACCAGGCGGCATTGGATTCGAGCGGCTACACTCATGTTGAAATCAGCCAGATGAACATATCCACGCTGCATGACGTGGATTGGAAACGAGTTGGCGATCATTACATGCAAGTATTTTCACAAAACACCATCTCTTATGAATCGATTTTTCATCCCCAGGATAAAGACACATTTCCTGTTGAGATTTTTGTTAAACCCGTTGAAATTGAAGGGGAAACCCTTTTGCAATGGATGTTTCAGGATATTTCCGAAAGAAAAGCCCTGGATGTATTGCGCAATGACCTGGTGGCAATGATTTATCATGATCTTCGATCACCGCTTTCCAATGTCATTTCCAGCCTTGAAATGATGAAAGTGATGACCGACAGCGGAGACAGGGAATCGATGCAGCAATTGTTGTCTATTGCCGCCAGTTCGACTGAAAGGATTCAACGGCTGGTAAATTCGCTGCTTGACAGCAATCGCATCGAGTCCGGTCAATCCATCTTAAATTTGAGCGCAATTTCTGCTGACGAGCTGGTGAAGGACGCCGTTCGGGCAACACAAAATTTGCGTGACGCCAGGCAAGCCACCATTCAACTGGAAGTTGCCCCCAATTTGCCCCCCCTGTGGGTGGATGCCGATATGTGCCGGCGAATCCTCATCAACTTGTTGGAAAACGCCATTAAATTCACCCCAAATAGCGGACTAATCACTATTGGAGCCGAACTAGACGGTGATTTCATCCACTTCTGGGTGCAGGACAACGGCCCCGGTATTGCTCCTGAAGACCGCGACCGTATTTTTAATAAATTCACCCGCCTTCAGCCAGGGCGCTATCCAAAGGGCATTGGCCTGGGACTGGCTTTTTGTCAACTTGCGGTGCGCGCTCACGGCGGTAACATCTGGGTAACCGGTTATGAAAAACCAGGAAGCCGTTTCCAGTTCACCCTGCCCATACAAAAATCAGGTCAATAGACCATTATCCTGTACTGACAGGATTATATTAGGAGGAACCATGCAGGAAATTGCACCCCAGGTTTATATCGAAACCAATTATCCAGGTGTCACACTGGGAGCCATCAACGGACACCATGGATTAATCTTGATTGACACCCCCCTGCGCAGTGAAGACATTCGCTCCTGGAGGTCTGCGCTGCTCAACCTTGGCGGCGGTGTTGACCGTTTACTGGTGATCATGGACACCCATTTCGACCGCACACTGGGTGCAAACGAGATGGATTGCACGGTGGTTGGTCACATCAATGCCATTGATGTTTTTCGCAATCGCCCCAACACATTCAAAATGCAAACGGCTGAAACCGGCGCCGAGTGGGAACTTTATCCCAGTTCGACTATCATTCGCTGGGCAGCCCCTGAAATCAGCTTCACAGAACAAATGGAAATCAACTGGAATAACCAACCGGTGTTGCTGGACTACCGCCCCGGCCCATCCAGTGCGGCCATCTGGCTGCACCTCGCAGCGCAGCAGGTTCTGTTTTTGGGCGACGCCGTGATGCCCGATCAACCACCTTTTTTAGAGAATGCAGACCTGCCGGTGTGGATTGAGAATCTGAAAGGATTGCTGAAACCAAAATACCAGAATTACCTGTTTGTTAGCGGGCGCTGCGGGTTGGTCACACAGGATGCCGTTCGCGAGCAGATTAAAATCCTGGAATGGCTGTCGGCCGGAATTGAAAAACTCACCCGTCACACTGCCCCTGTGGAACAGATCCGCCGTCTTGCTGAAACATACCTGGAGAAAAACCCGGCGCCTAATGACCGGTCTTCCCTATACCTGCGGCGGTTAAACTACGGCCTGCAATATTACTACAGCCGACATTTTTTGCCCCCTGTTGAAGAGACAGATCAGGATTCTTAAAGAAACGCTCATGAACAAAAATAAATCGTTTGTTCCCCTGGTTGAAGTCACTCGCGGACCGCTGGTGGAATCAGTCCATTACGGAGCCATCACAGTGGTGGATGCTGCCGGGAAGCTGCTTTTTAGCCTGGGCGACCCGGATAATATGGTGTTCTTACGATCCAGCGCCAAGCCTTTCCAGGCGCTGCCGTTGATTCAATCGGGTGGGATTGATCATTATCAATTGACGGATAAAGAAATCGCCCTGATTTGCTCATCCCATTCAGGCACAGATGAGCATGTGACCGCTCTGGCTGATCTCCAAACCAAAATTGGCATCAAAGAAACCAATTTAATGTGCGGTGTTCATCCACCCTACCACGAGCCAACCTACCATGCCATGTTGAAGCGCGGCGAAGGCTTGACGCAAAACCGGCATGACTGCGCCGGCAAACACACGGGTATGCTGGCCATGTGCAAAATGCAGGGCTGGAGCGAAGAGAATTACCTCGATCCTGCCCATCCATTGCAGCAACTGCTCATCCGCACTTTTGGAGAAATGTGTTCGCTTCCATTTGACGAAATTCCCCTGGGTATTGACGGCTGCTCAGCCCCGGTCTTCGCGGCGCCGCTGCGCAATGCCGCCCTGGCTTATGCCCGCCTGTGCGACCCGAAAAGCTTAGACGCGAAACGCGCCGCCGCCTGCCAACGCATCACCGCTGCCATGGCAAAACACCCCGATATGGTGGGTGGTCCCGGCCGTTATGATACCGCACTCATGGTCGCAGGAGCCGGCAAATGGGTGGCCAAAGAAGGCGCTGAAGGCTACCTGGCCATCGGGTTGCAGCCCGGTGTGCTTTCTCCACACAGCCCGGGCATTGGCATCACCATAACCATTGCCGACGGCGATTTGAGCGGCCGCGCGCGGCCGACTGTCGCCGTTGAAGTTTTGCGCCAACTTGGTGTGCTTTCACAACAGCAGGCCGAATTGTTGGTAAAACAAGACGCCCGCCCGTTGCTCAACTGGCGCGGTTTGACTATTGGTGAAATCCGCCCCTGTTTTCAATTGAACAAATGAGTTCATGCATGCCTGCATCAACCAACACACCCGACCCACAACAACTGGTTGTTCGCGCTCAAAAAATCTATCATGCGCTGTTGGAGGCTTTCGGGTTGCCCGAATGGCGCGACCCTTTGCCACCTGTCGATGAACTGGTGTCCACCATCCTGTCGCAAAACACCAATGACCGCAACCGCGACGCGGCATTTTTCAACTTAAAACGGCGTTTTGCCTCCTGGGAAGACGTGCGCGATGCCCCTGCCGAGCAGGTGATTGACGCCATCCGCACTGCCGGGCTGGCCAACCAGAAAGGGCCGCGCATCCAGGCCGTGCTGCAGGCCATCACTGCTGAACGCGGTTCGTTGAATTTGGATTTCTTGCGCGATCTACCCTCTGAAAAGGTGCGCGACTGGTTAACACAATTCAACGGTGTGGGGCCAAAAACAGCCGCCATTGTGATGCAGTTCTCGCTGGGAATACCTGCCTTCCCAGTTGATACGCACATTTACCGCGTCAGCGGTCGCCTGGGTTTGCGCCCCGCAGAGATCAGCGTGGAACAGGCACACATCCATCTCGCGGCATTATTCAAACCTGAAACCTACGGCCCGGCTCACCTGAACCTCATTCGATTGGGACGCGAGATCTGCGCCGCGCGCAAGCCGCGTTGTTGTGTTTGCCCCCTGCAAAACCTGTGCGATTATGCCCGGGCAAACCCCTCCAACTCTGAATCAAAAGAGGCGGCATAAACATCTGCCGCCTCTCTGTTTTTTTTATTTATTCTATAATCCGGCCGCTTTGCGCAAATCCGCTGCCGGTGCAGTTGATTCCCAGGACAGATCCAGATCATCGCGGCCAAAGTGACCATAAGACGCTGTTTGCCGGTAGATCGGGCGGCGCAATTTTAAATCACGGATGATTGCGCCAGGACGCAGGTCAAAGTTATCACTGATGAGTTGTGCAATTTTCTCTTCAGCCAGTTTGCCGGTGCCAAAAGTCTCCACATTCACACTCAACGGGCGGGCCACACCAATGGCATAGGCCACCTGGATTTCGCAGCGGTCGGCCAGGCCAGCCGCCACCACGTTCTTGGCAACCCAGCGGGCAGCATAAGCGCCCGAGCGGTCCACTTTGGTCGGGTCTTTGCCGCTGAACGCGCCACCGCCGTGGCGGCCCATACCGCCGTAGGTATCCACAATGATCTTGCGTCCGGTCACGCCTGCATCACCCAGCGGGCCTCCAATGTGGAAACGCCCTGTGGGGTTGACAAAAATTTTCATATTTTTGTCAACCATTTCAGCCGGCAGCACGGGTTTAATCACATGCTCAATCACGTCTTCACGAATTTGCTCCTGGGTAACCTCAGCCGAATGCTGCGTGCTGATCAACACCGTGTCAACCCGCGCCGGTTTCCCAAATTGGTATTCGATGGTAACCTGTGATTTGCCGTCCGGGTACATCCATTCCAGGGCTCCGCTTTTGCGCTGCTCGGCCATGCGGCGGGTTAGCTTGTGCGCCAGGTAAATGGGCATGGGCATCAGGGTGGCGGTTTCATTGCAGGCATAGCCAAACATCATACCCTGGTCGCCGGCGCCAATGGCTTCGATTTCAGCATCGCTCATCTCGCCCGATTTGGCTTCCAAAGCTTTGCTGACACCCATGTTGATGTCGCCAGACTGCTGTGATATGGCTGAAAGCACGCCGCAGGTATAACCATCAAAACTTTTCTTGCCGCGATCGTAACCGATATCCACAATCACATCGCGCACCAGCTCATCAAAATTGACAAATGCTTTGGTGGTAATTTCGCCCATCAAAACCACAAACCCGGTTTTGGTCGCGGTTTCACAGGCCACACGCGAATAGGGATCAACTGCCAGGCAGGCATCAAGCACTGCATCGCTGATCTGATCGCACAACTTATCGGGATGCCCCTCCGTAACCGATTCAGAGGTGAAAAGGTACTTCGGTGAATTCATAAATGTGTTAGTCATGGATTTTGCCTCCTCTAGACAAAAAAATGCCCCGATCGGTAACTTCTGTTGGGGGCATTATATTGACAGTGCTGCCCTCCTATCTCCCAGAAATTTCCATTCTGACGGAATTGGCACCTTAAGTGAGAGATAATCACCCAGGTTGCCGAGGTTTCAAAGGGCCGGTCCCTCCACCTCTCCGGATAAGAGCGCCTTCGGGGCTTATTTGGTTTTTAACTCGACGCAATCATATCATATCCCTATGGGGCTGTCAAACAGGAGCGCGTTGATTGCCAGTCAACAAATCCTTTGACTGGTTTTGCTAAAGTCCTCCATGACAGTTTGCCAAGGTGTTTTTCCCGTTTTGTTACTGTATCAAAAGTCCATAGATCTGGAAAAGAGAGAGCCACGTCCATGAACAATCTTGCGTAGGTTGTTCACCCAAGGTTTGTCATGATCTGGGCCGTGTAAGATGGGCATAGTTTTATAAATC
>Ga0228536_1000757_pt1 | contig 47761 bp, 47 predicted proteins | sample SJ1Smetagenome_FD_168611 | JGI IMG/M metagenome (GOLD analysis project Ga0228536, IMG submission 168611) | Enriched culture of PCE-dechlorinating microbial communities from Ithaca, New York, USA - SJ1.S | ecosystem: Engineered > Modeled > Simulated communities (microbial... > Unclassified...
CATCCGAAAATTTCCCTTAGATATACTTCGCTCGACTTGCATGTGTTAGGCACGCCGCCAGCGTTCGTCCTGAGCCAGGATCAAACTCTCATTTAATAGTTTGATTTGACTCAATTACTTCTTTTTTATTAAAAATTAACTTTGTAGTTTATTCAAAGTTTCACACTGTTTAGTTTTCTTGGTTCGTGCCGCTCTCTTGGCGACTTTGTTAGTATAACATCTTTCAATGTCTTGTGTCAATACCTTTTTTAAATTTTTTTAAAGTTTTTGTAAAATCTTTTCAAACTTATTAAATAAACGTTCCCACGACAGTTGTTTCAATTCAACATCTATTGCGGTAGAATTATTATACCCTTTTAATATTTTCTTAATCATATTTTCTATACCATTTCCAAGTGATTTAATAAAAATAGTTTCCCCTTCTTTTGAGATGACATCTATGCTTGACATTGGTGGTAGATCTACGTATTCAATCACTCCACTTTTATTTATTTTTTCACCTAGATACTCTTTTATGCCAGAGTGATTTGTAACTACTGCACGAAGTCCACAAGCTAAAGCCTCTATTGTAACTAAACCCAATCCTTCATAAAATGATGGTAGTACAAATATATGAGATTTTCTAAAAACTTCCGCTAATTCTTTTTGGCTTAGATTCCCAAGATAATTAACTCCATTTTCATTAGCCATTTTCAATATCTTTTCTTTTTCTTCGCCTGTTCCATTTCCAGCTAGCGAGAGTTCTATATTATATTTATCTTTCAAATTCCTAAAAGCTGTTATGAGATATGGTACACCTTTGCTGTTACTCAATTTTCCTGCATAAATTATTTTTATAGATTCAAGAGATGGACGCACATCAGGAGGGTAAAAATATTCACTATTATATCCCGCTCCTATTACTTCAATGTTTTCTTTTGGGATATTGTATATATCATGAACTTCAAATTTTTGTTGGCTAGAAAGAGTTAGTACAAAATCTAATTTTCGACACCCCGAAACGACAAATTCCCTGTACTCAGGATTCAAATGCATCTGCCTAAGATCAGTGCCATGGCATATGCCTATGACTTTTTTGTTTGAGTTTAATCTACATACAAGTGATGTTAAAATCCAAAGATGATGTGATATTATTATATCTGGATTGAAATTATTTAATGCATCAATTATGGATTTTTCAAAAGCGTTCATCCAAGTAGATAGCATTTTTTTATTTAATTCTTTATACTTAGTGCTTGGATATGGCATTATATCACTCATGCCAACTATATTAAATGGGATTTCTTCAGTATTAAATCTAACTAAGTTCAAATACTCTAATGAATCATTTTCATATGTTAATCCATCTTGTATTGCAGCTATAAGTCCTTGTTGATGATTTCTCTTCTTCCCTTCATTGATAAGGGCATTTACATAAATTCCACTTCCTGTTTCCCCAGGAAATTGAGCTAAAATATGAAGTATTTTCATTTTTCTCACCTATAAAATATTGCGGCTAAATAGCCGCAATATAAATTTAATCTTCTAATGGTTTCATAGTTGGGAATAGTATTACATCCCTTATACTTGCTTGATTTGTCAACAGCATTATCATTCTATCTATTCCGATACCTTCTCCACCTGTCGGAGGCAATCCCACTTCAATTGCATTTATAAAATCGGTATCCATTGGATGCGCTTCATCATCTCCAGATTCTTTCTGTCTTACTTGTTCTTCGAATCTTTCTCTTTGATCTATAGGGTCATTTAACTCAGAGAATGCATTTGCAATCTCCCAAGTGTTTATGAATGCTTCAAATCTGTTTGTTATTCTTGGATCCTTAGGGTTTCTCTTAGCTAATGGTGATATATCTACAGGGTGACCTGTTATAAATGTAGGTTGAACTAGATGCTGCTCGACAAATTCTTCGAACATCTCAGATATAATCATTCCTCTGGTCATTTTATCATCTACTTCTAGTCCTTTTTCTCTAGCAACTTTTCTTGCTTCTTCATCAGTATCGATTACACTAAAGTCAACACCTGTGTACTTCTTTACTGCTTCAGCCATATCCATCCTGTTCCAAGGAGGAGTTAGATCTATTTCTGTGCCTTGATAATTTATTACAGTTGTTCCCAATGTCTTCATAGCTACATATGAAAATAACTCTTCAGTAAGTTTAATCATATCTTCATAATCTGCATATGCTTGATAAAATTCTATACTAGTAAATTCGGGATTATGTCTTTGGTCCATTCCTTCATTTCTAAACATTTTCCCCATTTCATATACTTTTTCAAATCCGCCGACTATTAGCCTCTTTAAATATAGTTCATTTGCTATCCTTAAGTACATGTCTATGTCCAAGGCATTGTGATGAGTTACAAATGGTCTTGCATTAGCTCCCCCAGCAATCGTGCTGAGTATAGGAGTTTCTACTTCTAAGAATCCTCTATTGTCCAAAAATTCTTTTACGGCTTTGATTATTTTACTTCTAAGTATGAAAGTATCTTTAACTTCAGGATTAACTATAAGATCTACATATCTTTGTCTATATCTGAGTTCTTGGTCTTTTAGCCCATGGAATTTTTCAGGTAGAATTTGAAGTGATTTAGACAGTAAAGTTATCTTTTCAGTTCTTATTGAAACTTCTCCTGTTTGGGTTTTAAATACAATTCCTTCTGCTCCAACTATATCTCCTATGTCAAGGAATTCTAAATCTTGATATCCTTCTTCACCAAGTACATCTTTTTTGGCAAAAAGTTGTATTCTTCCGTTGCTATCTTGCAAGTCAAAGAATGTAACTTTCCCATGACCTCTTCTAGACATCAATCTCCCAGCTACACTTACTCTTTCCCCTTCCAGCTCATCATAATTGTCTTTTATCTCGTCACTATGATGAGTGTAATTGTATTTTTCAATTAAATAAGGGTTCTTACCACTTTCCATGAGTTTAGTTAATTTTTCTCTTCTGATTTTTAACATTTCATTCAAATTTTGCTCATTATTATCCAATTTAAGGCCCCCTTGTTATAATAAAGATAGAATTATCTCATTATTGCTTTTATTTTATATTTGATTGTCCCATCAGGTGCTTGAACACTCACAGTATCTCCAACTTTTCTACCTAATAACGCTTTTCCCATAGGAGATTCATTTGAAATTTTTCCTTCAAATGGATCAGCTTCTGCTGATCCAACTATTGTATATTCTATTTCTTCATTGAATTCTATGTCTAAAACAGTAACCCTAGACCCTATTGACACTACATCAGTAGATATTTCGTCATCATCTATAATTACTGCATTTCTGAGCATCGCCTCAAGTTTTGCTATTCTCTCTTCTAATTTTGCTTGCTCATTTTTAGCTTGGTCATATTCGGCATTTTCACTTATGTCTCCAAAAGCAAGAGCTTGTTTTATACGATCTGCTATTTCTTTTCTCTTAACTACCTTAGCTTCTTCTAATTCCATTTCCAATTTTTCTAATCCTTCTGGGGTCAGAAATACTTCCTTTTCGGTCATTAAACTCTCTCCTTTGATTTAATTAATACATTTATTGTCAATATTAGTCAAATTTCTATCTGAATATTTCTAACTTTGTATGCAAACTATTATAATCAAGCATAAATTAGTTGTCAAGCTATAAACAATCTTATTTATCATAGGATTTTAGTTTGTCTAAATAATCATACAAAACTGATACTATTTCTGCCTTTGAGTTGATGGTATTTATTTGATCTCTTACATTCTTTGAATTTGGTAATCCCTTGATGTATCCATGTATATGCTTTCGCATCTCTTTGACACCAATTTTTTCTCCCTTTATGTTGCACAACTCATTCAGATGAAAAACAACCATATTTATTATCATTTCTGGTGTTGGCTTCGTAATTTCTTTTTGGGATAATGCTTCATTAATATTTAAAAATATCCATGGATTGCCTATCGCAGCTCTTCCTACTGCAACATAGTCACAATTTGTTCTTTCCAATAGTGATATAGCATCTTCTGCTTTTGATATGTCACCATTTCCTATTACTGGAATTGAAATGCTCTCTTTAACTTTTTTTATGAAATCTATGTCTGCTTTTCCTGAATAAAACATCTCTCTAGTCCTAGCATGCACAGTAACCGCACTGGCACCTGCTTGCTCTAACATTTTTGCAAAATCTACACCATTAATATTGTCTTTATCCCATCCCATTCTTATTTTGACTGTAACTGGTTTGTTGGAAGTATCTACTATTTTTTTTACAATATTATAGCTCAATTTTAGATCATTCATCAATGCACTGCCCTCATTGTTCTTAACAATTTTAGGGGCAGGGCAGCCCATATTAATGTCAACTATGTCAAAATCATCTCTTGTGTTTAGCTTCGTTTCAACTACATAAGCCATTATATCAGGATCAGATCCAAAAATTTGAATAGCAAATGGCCTTTCGGTTTCATCAGTCATTGTCAATTCAAATGTTTTTTTGTCATTGTAATACATTCCCTTTGCACTTACCATTTCACTTGTTACTAATCCCGCACCTAATCTCTTGGCAATTTTTCTAAAAGTTAAATCTGTATACCCTGCCATTGGTGCTAATACAGCTTTAGATTTAATATTTACATTACCAATAATAAACCCTCACCTCCTATCAAATAAGGTAAGTAACTATTAGTTACTTACCTTATTTCTCTCGTATATAATCCTTAATCCTTCTAATGTAAGATATTTATCGACAACTTTTATTTTCTTCGTTTCTGCTGAGATTAAATTCGCAAATCCTCCTGTTGCTACTACCATGACTTCATCTGCTGACTGATTCATTTCTTCAATCATTTTATCAATTATATAATCAATCATTCCGGCAAAGCCGTAAATCAAACCAGATTGAATGCTTGTGATGGTATTTTTACCAATTACTTTTTCAGGTTTCGTAATTTCTACCTTAGGCAGCTTTGCTGTCCTTAAAAATAAAGCTTCAGCAGATATATTAATCCCTGGTGTTATAACCCCTCCTAGGTATTCCCCTTCTTTGTTAACATAGCAAAAAGTATTGGCTGTACCAAAATCTACAATGATTACTGGCCCACCGTATTTTTCGTATGCAGCAACTGCATTTACTATTCTATCTGCTCCAACTTCTCTAGGATTGTCATACTTTATATTCATGCCAGTCTTTACACCTGGACCGATTACAATAGGCGCTATATTGAAATACCTTTGAGCCATTGCAGGTAAAGTATGCATCAAGGTTGGAACTACAGAAGATATTATTATATCATCTATTTCTTCTCTTTTTATACTATCGTATTTAAAAAACTGGTCAAATAACAACCCATATTCGTCTGATGTCTTTTCTTTGTCTGTAGCTATTCTTCTATCGTATATCAATTTCTTGCCATCATACACACCAAACACAATGTTTGTATTGCCAACATCAATTACCAATAACAAGTTTTCACCTTCTAGTCATTATTTTCGTTTAACTGCCGACACTACACTAGATACAACAATTGCAGCAATTATTGTTTCTGGAATTCCATTAGCAACTCCAATCCCAGCTATCACTCTACCTACAAATTGTGTGTCTTGCCCTATGGATTCTACAAATTGCTCCCCGTAGATTAAATATATCATTGACAGCACTAATACTGTATTCGTCAGCGTGCCTACTACTGCGCTTACTAAAACATCTATTGACTTTCCTTTGAATTTTTTAGTGGTCATAAATATCATGATGGCAGTCAAAACGATGAGAATTATATTGATTAAAACTCTCCAAATTGTAGTGTAGTTTATTATGTTTAAATATAATCCATGTGCTAAATAGATAATTATTGCACTCCATATCACGTTCATAATCCAAATTGTCTTTTTATTCCCAATTTTATTAAATAAACGATAACTATAATATGACGTTATCCCTATTAAAATTCTTGGGAGTACAGAAACTAATGGATTTAAAAAAAATGGACTGACAGGTGTAGGTGCGGTTAGCGCCTGATAAATACTAAAAAGCCCAAATATAAGCCCCACCAATGCTCCTACGACAGGGCCTTCTAATATTGCACCTATTATGACAGGTATGTGCATTACTGTAGCTTTAGTTGGTCCCACTGGAATAAACCCTAAAGGCGTCATACCTAATACTATGGATATGGCACCTAACACACCAACTACTGTTAGCTTTCTTACATTTACATCTTTACTCTTTTTCATTTTACCCCTCCGCTCTAGTTCCTTTTGGATACCAGTCGATATGCCAAAATATATTGTTTAGTCTGACTCAATAAGATGTCAGCTTGTTAACAAAATAATTATACCTATTTTGGTGAGATAATTCAATATTAATTTCTTATGTCCCTATAAGCTTTTAAATCATTTGTACTTTCCGCATTTAAAATTGCGTTAACTATTGCTCTCCTTGTTACCTCTGCACCTAATGTGAACACTAGATTCAAATCAGCTTCTACTTCATTTGTTGCTAATGCGAAAATCGTATCTCCATCATACATAGTATGAACTGGATTTATCGCTTTAGCGTAACCGTTATGTGATGTTTCTGCTAACTTGTTTGCAAATGCTTTATTTAGTTTTGCATTAGTAGCTACTACGCCGATAGTAGTATTAGTGTGAGCAGCTGAACTGTTAATGTAACCCTTTTTCATTATTTCAACTGTATTTAATAATTTATTTTCATTATAATCATATACCCCCGCAATTTCTTCGGATCCTTCATAAACATCTCCTAGACTGTTCACACAAATGAGGGATGAAACTACCAAACCTCCTACTCTTATAGAAGCACTACCTATACCTGATTTCATAGCATTATTAAAGCCCAATATCTTACCTATACTAGCACCCATCCCGCAGCCAATGTTACCTTGCCTATTTTCATTTGTACTTATATTTGCGCATGCTCTATATCCCATTTCCTTATCTGGTCTTATAGTAGGATTTCCAAGATTTAAATCAAATATTACTGCAGAAGCTACTATTGGCACTTTCGTAAAACCAACGTCAAGTCCTATTCCATTATTTTCTAAAAATTCCATTACACCTGATGATGCATCTAACCCAAAAGCTGATCCGCCCGCTAATACTACTGCATTTATTTTTTCTACTGTCTTATCTGGCCTAAATAAATCTGTTTCTCGCGTTCCCGGTGCGCTTCCTCTAACATCTACTCCTCCTGTAGCTCCTTCTTCACTAATGATAACTGTTACACCTGTCATTGCATCTTTGGAATGTGCATGACCTACCTTTAGTCCATTTACATCAGTTATATATCCGCTGTACATATTTACATCTCCTATTTTTAATTTACTATTAATTACCCAAAATTATTAATATGCCATCAAAGTAAAAACTTTGATGGCATATCTTAGCTAAAAAACATTAAAAGCATACCTGCAGCTATGGCAGAACCAATTACTCCTGCCACATTTGGCCCCATTGCATGCATTAGCAAGAAGTTTCTAGGGTTTTCTTCTTGACCAACTTTTTGCGATACTCTAGCTGCCATAGGTACAGCCGAAACTCCTGCTGAACCTATCAATGGATTTACCTTCCCACCGGATACTTTATACATAATTTTCCCAAAAATAACACCTGACGCTGTTCCTATTGAAAAAGCTATAAGTCCGAGTGCTAATATCCCAAGTGTTTTTAAATTCCAAAAATTCTCTGCACTTGCTGTTGCACCAACAGTAGTACCCAAAAGTATTGTGATTATGTTTATCATTTCATTTTGTGCTGTTTTAGAAAGTCTATCTGTCACTCCTGACTCTCTGAATAAATTCCCTAGCATCAGCATACCTATTAGCGTAGCTGCCGATGGCAAAAGCAAAGAAACTATTAAAGTTACCACTATTGGAAATATGATTTTTTCTTTTTTTGAAACAGGCCTTAATTGTTCCATTACAACGGATCTTTCTTCTTTTGTAGTAAGAGCTTTCATAATAGGCGGTTGAATGATTGGAACTAATGCCATATATGAATAAGCTGCAACAGCAATTGGTCCTAATAGTTGAGGTGCCAATTTTGAAGTAAGGTATAAAGCTGTTGGGCCATCAGCTCCTCCAATTATTCCGATACTTGCTGCTTCAGCTCCAGGAAATCCCATTAATATTGCTCCAATAAAAGTTGCAAATATGCCAAACTGTGCTGCAGCTCCTAGAAGAATTGACTTTGGATTTGCTATGAGTGGACCAAAATCTGTCATTGCTCCAATTCCTAAAAATATAAGTGGAGGATAAATCCCAAGTTTTACTCCTTGGTATAGATAATATAACAAACCCCCGTACTCTTTTGTGTGACTTACTAGTTCTCCTGTTTTTGGGTCTTTAATAATTTCAACGACAGGTTCTTTCATCATGTCCGCCCCAGGAAGATTAGCTAATAGCATTCCAAAAGCAATCGGTATTAATAAAAGAGGTTCGAAACCTTTGGCTATAGCTAAATATAAAAGAACAAGAGATATTATTATCATTATTATACTTCCAAAAGACATCATAGCAAAACCAGTGCTATTGAGAAAATCAACCAATACAGTTGCAGTCATTTTTTTCACCCTTTCTGAGGTAGCTCTATTCTATTATTGCTAATTTATCTCCAGTGTTTACTGTACTTCCTTCTTTAGCTATTATTTTTAATAATTTACCGTCACGTGGAGCTAAAATTTCATTTTCCATTTTCATAGCTTCTAGAATTAGTATGACATCGCCTGCTTTTATTTGTTGACCTTCTTGAGCCACTATTTTCCATATATTACCTGGCATTGGTGCCTCTACAACTTCTTGCCCTTGCTGAGGTTTTATTTCCTCTGTAACTTCCTTCTTTGGTTGTGGTTTTTCTGCTTGCTTCTCAATCGGTTTTTGAACTGTAGTTGTAGTGGCTGGTTGAGATACTAGATTTTCTTTAGATCCTATTTCCTCTACTTCTACTTCGTAACTTTGTCCGTTTACATTTATTTTAAATTTTCTCATTTCCTATCCTCCAGTCTATATTTTGTTAAAAATTTGTTCTAATTGCCCCGCTCTCTTCCAATCGCTAATATCTGGGGGTATTCTCTTTATTGTCCTTATTTGTATATCCTCAACTTTGCTATCTATTGCACATGCAATCGCAGCTACAATTACAGCTATCAGCTCTTCATCCAACTCATTTGTATTTTTCTTTAAATCTAAATCACTTTGCTTAGTTTCAATTTTTACAGTTTCTATTTGACTCTTTGAATTGTCATTATTGCCAATAGCTTTTAATCTATCTATCAGAAAAGATATCAGGATAAGTATTAAAAACACAACCAGCATACTAGCAACAGTGATAACCAATGATTCCCCTAGAGTTATATATTCGCCCATTTCTCGACCTCCTATACAGGCAAATTGCCATGTTTTTTGCTTGGCCTGCTTTCTCTCTTGGTCTCAAGCATATCAAATGCACTGATTAATCTTGGTCTAGTATGACTTGGAACTATTATGTCATCAACAAATCCTCTTTGAGCAGCAATAGATGGATTAGCTACAGTATTCCTGTATTCTTCAATTTTTTCCATTCTTGTTTTTACTGGATCATCTGAATTCGCAATTTCATTTTTAAATATTATATTAGCAGCACCATCTGGTCCCATTACTGCAATTTCTGCTGTTGGCCAAGCAAATACTTGATCTGCTCCTAAATCTTTACTACACATTGCAAGGTAGGCTCCTCCATAAGCTTTTCTTGTTATTAAAGTCACTTTTGGAACTGTAGCTTCTGAATATGCATAAAGCATTTTTGCTCCATGTCTGATTATCCCACCATATTCTTGATTTGTACCAGGTAAAAATCCAGGTACATCGACTAAATTTAGTAAAGGAATATTGTAGGCATCACAAGTTCTTATAAATCTTCCAGCTTTATCTGATGCATTTATATCCAAACATCCTGCAAGTACTTTTGGTTGATTTGCTATGACTCCTATGGTCTTTCCATTTAATCTTATAAAACCAGTGATTATGTTCCCAGCGTATAGAGGTTGTACCTCAAAAAATTCATTTTCATCTGCAATCGATTTTATTACTTCTTTCATGTCATATGGTTTGTTAGGGTTTTCTGGTACTATTTCGTTCAACATTTCATCTGTACGATTTATATCGTCATTGGTTCTTACAACAGGTGGCATTTCTAAGTTATTTGAAGGGAGATATGAGAGCAATTCCCTGACTCTCATTATAGTTTCTTCTTCTGTTTTATCCATAAAATGAGCAACCCCACTGGTTTTATTATGAGTCATTGCTCCTCCAAGCTCTTCTTGAGTGACATCTTCCCCTGTCACAGACTTTATTACTTGTGGGCCTGTTATAAACATCATGCTTGTCTTTTCTGTCATGAAAATAAAATCAGTTAGAGCTGGAGAATATACTGCTCCTCCCGCACATGGTCCCATGATTACAGATATTTGAGGTATGACCCCAGATGCTATTGTATTTCTATAGAATATCTTGCCGTATCCAGATAGAGCATCTACTCCTTCTTGTATCCTAGCTCCCCCTGAATCATTAAATCCTACTATCGGAGCTCCCATCTTTAGAGCCATGTCTTGAACCTTTACAATTTTATTAGCATGCATTTCTCCTAAAGAACCACCTACAACCGTAAAATCTTGAGCATATACAAATACCAGTCTTCCGTCTACTGTACCGTATCCAGTGACAACTCCATCAGCAGGTGCTTCTACACTTGCCATGTCAAAATTCGTCGATCTGTGTTTTACAAATGCATCTATTTCAATAAAGCTATTTTCGTCTAAGAGTAAATTAATTCTTTCTCTTGCAGTTAACTTACCTGAACTATGCTGTTTTTCAATTCTCTTGATTCCTCCACCAAGCTTTATATTCTCCTTGGCTTTGATTAATTCATTTATTTTGTCATTCATTTTAATCCTCCTTAGAGATTATTCTCTCTCGCTTATTTCTATTAGGACACCATTTGTTGATTTCGGATGTAAAAACGCAATTCTCGCCCCACCTGCTCCATATCTTGGTTTCTCATCTATTAAGCGCACACCTTTATCTTTTAATTCTTCAAGTGTTTTTTCGATGTCATCCACTCTAAAGGCAATGTGTTGAATTCCCTCTCCTTTTTTTTCAATAAATTTAGCAATTGGCCCTTCTTCATCGGTTGATTCTAATAATTCTATCTCAGAATCTCCTACGGGCAAAAATGCTACTTTTACTTTTTGCTCTTCCACTACTTCTTTTCCAGTGCATTCTATGCCAAGCATTTGTTCATAAAATTCTAATGCCTTTTCGAGGTCCTTTACAGCTATACCTATATGATCTATTTTTTTGACCATTCAAACCCTCCTAATCTATTTTAATAATAAATTTAACAGCTCTTCTTTTGCACTATATGGATCTTTCTTCCTTGTATATACTTCATTTACAAGATTATTTAAAAAATCATTCTCAACTGCTCTTTTCATGATTAAGTTGATCAAATCCTCTTTTGCTAAATCTAATATTTCTTGTCTAGCATTGTTCATTCTTCGTATATCAAAATTTCCTGTCCTCATTTGATAATCTCTATGCTCAAATATAGCTTCTAAAAGAGTGTCAATGTCTTTGTTCTTTATCGCAGAGACTTTTATTACCTTAGGTCTAAAATCTTTATTCTCATTTAAATCTAAATTCATTTCTATTTCTAATTTTGTCTTGTCTGCACCATCTAGATCAGATTTATTGATCGCAAAAACATCAGCTATCTCCATTGTGCCAGCTTTTATAGCTTGTATGTCATCTCCCATATTTGGGACTAATACCATCAAAACCGTATCTGCCATTTTTACTATGTCTATCTCAGACTGGCCTACTCCAACTGTTTCTACAAAGATATAGTCACAGCCAAAAATGTCTAAAACTTTTATTGCACTGGAAGTAGCTTTGGATAATCCACCTAAATTACCTCTAGTACCCATGCTTCTTATGAAAACACCTTCATCTAAGCTCAAATCAGTCATTCTAATTCTGTCTCCAAGTATTGCCCCTCCAGTGAAAGGGCTAGTAGGATCTATGGCAAGAATACCTATTTTTTTACCTTCTACTCGAAGTTTTTTAGCCATTTTATCTGTCAGTGTTGATTTCCCTGCTCCAGGCGAACCTGTCACACCAATGATATAGGCCTTTCCTGTTTTATGATACAATTTTTTAAGAATTTCTTCAGCTTCTTTGTCATTGTTTTCAAGCATAGATATGAGTCTTGCACAGGCTATTTTATCTCCAGCTAAAAGCCTATCTTCAATGTTCAAATAATCACCGCCTATTGCCTTTTTACATGAGTTTTTATAAATTCGACAACATCTTTTGTGCTAGTACCCGGGGTAAATATTGCTTCTACGCCGGATTGAATTAAAAATGGGATATCATCTTCAGGAATTACTCCTCCTCCAACTATTAGCCTATCAGTAACTCCTCTTTCTTTTAATAAATTTACAACTTTTGGAAATAATGTGTTGTGTGCTCCAGATAAAATACTCATTGCTACTACATCGACATCTTCTTGAATTGCCGCTTCCACAATTTGTTCAGGAGTCTGCCTTAATCCAGTATAAATAACTTCCATACCTGCATCTCTCAATGCCCTAGCGATTACTTTCGCCCCTCTATCATGGCCATCTAAACCCGGCTTAGCAACCAAAACTCTTATAGGTCTTTCCATTTATTTTCCTCCTCATCTTATAAAATGACTGATTGTTCGTATTCACCAAATACTTCTCTTAATGCACCACAAATTTCTCCTAATGTTGCATAAGCTTTTACAGCTTCTAAGATATATGGCATTAAATTTTCGTCTGTCTTAGCTTTTTGTGTCAAAATATCTATGGTCTCTTTTACTCTTACATTATCTCTTTCTTGACGTAATTTTTGTAGTTTCTTCTTTTGTACAATTTCTACTTGTGGATCAACTTTTAATATTGTTTTCTTTTGCTCTTCTTCAACTTTAAATTTATTAACTCCTACAACTATCCTCTCTCCACTTTCGATTTGCATCTGATATTTATAAGCAGAATTTTGAATTTCTTTTTGAATATAACCGGTTTCTATAGCTTTTGTCGCTCCACCTAAGTTGTCAATATTTTTTATATATTCCATAGCTTCTTTTTCTATCTTATCTGTCAAACTCTCTATATAATACGACCCAGCTAATGGATCAATAGTTTCTGTTACTCCTGATTCATAAGCTACAATTTGCTGAGTCCTAAGTGCAATCATTACAGAATCTTCTGTTGGCAATGCAAGAGCTTCATCTCTTGAATTTGTGTGAAGAGATTGTGTCCCACCTAATACAGCTGCTAAAGTTTGAATAGCAACTCTTACGATGTTGTTATCTGGCTGTTGAGCAGTTAAAGTAGAACCTGCAGTTTGAGTGTGGAATTTTAGCTGCATCGACTTTTCAGATTTAGCATTAAATCTTTCTTTCATGATCTTAGCCCAAAGTCGTCTTGCAGCTCTGTATTTAGCGACTTCTTCAAGCAAATCATTGTGAGCATTAAAGAAAAATGAAAGTCTTGGTGCAAATTCATCCACTTCAAGCCCTGCGTTTATAGCTGCTTTTACATATGCTATTCCATCTGCCAATGTAAATGCCACTTCTTGTGCCGCAGTTGAACCTGCTTCCCTTATGTGATACCCACTTATACTTATAGTGTTCCATTGAGGGACGTGTTTTGAGCAATATTCAAATATGTTTGTGATAAGTCTCATAGATTCTTCTGGTGGAAATATATATGTCCCACGTGCAATATACTCTTTTAGTATATCATTTTGAATTGTGCCTCTTAATTTATCAGATGATACTCCTTGCTTTTCTGCCACTGCTATGTACATTGCTAAGAGTACACTTGCTGGTGCATTTATGGTCATTGATGTACTTACTTTGTCCAAAGGTATCCCATCAAATAGAATTTCCATGTCTTTTAAAGAGTCAATCGCAACTCCTACTTTCCCAACTTCACCTTCACTAAGTGGATGATCTGAATCATATCCAATCTGAGTTGGTAGGTCAAAAGCTACACTCAAACCTGTTTGCCCTTGTTCTAGCAAGTATTTATATCTCTTGTTTGATTCCTCTGCTGTGGCAAAACCAGCATATTGCCTCATTGTCCAGAGCCTTCCTCTATACATTGTCGGTTGCACACCCCTTGTAAAAGGATATTGCCCTGGATACCCTATTTTTTCTTCATAATCCATGTCTTTGATATCTAACGGTGTGTACAATCTTTTTACTTCAATCCCTGAGCCTGTTGTAAATGTTTTCTTTCTTTCAGGAAATTTTTCAATTAGCTTCGCAATCTTATTTTCTTCCCATTTCTGATAAGAAGATAATATTTTATCAAGCTTATCTTTTTCGTACATTTCATTGACCCCCTTGAATTTCACTTTCAGTTTTTATTATATTAGAAAATGTAGCAATATTGCAATATAAATTGCAATATATATTTCAATTTATATCCTCAATGAAATTTATATTGCAATATTGCTTTTCTATTTTATATTCTATCTCAAATCTCTTATCTATGAAAGTAAAAAAAGCAGGAAATTAAATTTCTTTAATTTCCTGCTACTATAGCTTCAAACTCTTTTCCATCTATTGTTTCTTTTTCCATAAGTGCTTGTGCTAACCTATGCAAGATATCGATATTGTCTTTTAATAGAGATTCTGCTTTATGATAAGCTCTATCGATTATATTTCTCATCTCTTTATCGATTTCGGCAGCTACTTCTTCACTATAATTTCTAGTTCTACCTAGGTCTCTTCCTAAGAAAACTTCTTCATTATCAGTTCCATAAGTCATAGGCCCAAGTCTTTCACTCATTCCATAGTGAGTTACCATATCCCTTGCAATTTTAGTAGCTCTCTCTATGTCATTTTGTGCACCTGTGCTTATGTCTTCAAGCACTAATGCTTCAGTAACTCTTCCGCCCAATAATACTGCCAATCTGTCTTCCATTTCTCCTTTTGTCATATAGTTCCTGTCTTCTTCAGGTATATAGGCTGTAAATCCTCCTGCCATACCTCTTGGAATTATAGTAACTAAGTGAACTGGATCTGACCCTGGAATCAATTTAGCAGTCAAAGCGTGTCCTGCTTCATGATAAGCAGTAAGTCTTTTCTCTTTAGGGCTAATTACTTTGCTCTTTTTTGCTGGCCCTGCTTGTACTTTTATCGATGCTTCCTCAATAAGGTGCATAGGTATTTCTTTTAAATTATATCTAGCAGTCAATAGCGCTGCTTCATTCATTAAATTTTCTAAATCTGCTGGTGTGAATCCCGGCGTTCTCTTTGCCACTACTTTTAAGTCTACATCATCTGCTAAAGGTTTGTTTTTAGAGTGTATCTTTAAAATCTCTTCTCTTCCCTTTACATCAGGTAAGCCTACATAAATAGTTCTATCAAATCTACCTGGTCTAAGCAATGCAGGGTCAAGTATATCTGCTCTATTTGTTGCAGCCATTACTATAATTCCTTCGTTTTTGCTAAAGCCATCCATTTCAACTAGAAGCTGATTAAGAGTTTGTTCTCTCTCATCATGTCCTCCCCCTAGTCCTGCACCTCTTCTTCTTCCAACTGCATCTATCTCATCAATGAACACGATACATGGGGAATTCTTCTTAGCTTGCTCAAATAAATCTCTGACTCTACTAGCACCGACTCCGACAAACATTTCAACAAAATCAGAACCTGATATCGTGAAAAACGGAACTCCTGCCTCTCCTGCAACAGCTTTGCTAAGGTATGTTTTTCCTGTGCCGGGTGGGCCTACCATCAATACACCTGTAGGTATTCTAGCGCCTATGTCGATGTATTTCTTTGGATTTTTAAGAAAATCTACTATTTCTTGTAGTTCTTCTTTTTCTTCTTCTAGCCCAGCAACATCATCAAAAGTGACAATTTTACCATCTTCAAATTTCTGCATCTTTGCACGGCTTCTCCCAAAGGACATCACTCCTTTATTGCCTCCGCCCTGCGTTTGCTGCATCATAACCATCCAAAACACTCCAAATATAAGGAGTACAAAAATAGTCGGAAGCATTTCTACATACCATGGAGTCGTCGGTATTTGCTCTGCATCATATACGATCTTACCTTCATCCACTAATTCTTTGACATAGTCGTGATAAAAGGTAACTCTTGCCTCTTCAGGAAGAATAGCTGTGAATTTGTTGCCATCTTCAAGTTCTCCTTCTACTGTGTTGCCAATTGATGTTATTTTTTTGATAGTTCCATCATTTAAATGTGCAACTACTTCTGTAAAGCTAAGTTCCACAGGTTTTTCTACATTTGTGCCTAACATCCTTACGCTTAGCATAATCAATAATACTATTATTAAATAGATGCTTATGCCTCTAAAAAATCTCTTCAAATTAAGTCTCCCTCCAGTTCATAATTAAGTCTAGTAGATATATTTATTTATAATATTCTTCTTTTAATGCCGCCACAAATGGATAATTTCTATATCTTTCATTAAAATCTAGTCCATACCCGATGATGAACTCATCTGGTATAACAAATCCAGTATAATCAACTGCTATATTTACTTTTCTTCTCTCAGGTTTGTCTAGCAATGTGCATATTCTAACACTTTTAGCGCCTCTCTTATCAAGTAGTTCTTTTAGATATCCCAGAGTTAAGCCTGTATCTATAATATCTTCTACAATGATAATGTCCTTTTCTTCCACGCTAAAGTCTAAGTCTTTTATTATTCTAACTTCTCCAGTAGATATACTTGATTTGCCATAACTAGAAACAGCCATAAAGTCAATATGAATTGGTATTTTTAACTCTCTTATTAGATCAGATAAAAACACTACAGCTCCTTTTAATATACCTACAACTACTGGCTCTTTGCCTTGATAATCTTTAGTAATCTGTTCTCCTAATTCCTTTACTCTCTTCTTAATTTGATCTTCAGTAACTAAAATTTCTTTAATTATTTGATCCTCCACCTAAATACCTCCAAATCAATATTTTTGGTACTGCATTTTTAATACCCTTTGTGTTTTATTTGTAATCTTAAAAATATCCGAAATATCATAGCCTATTATCCAAATAATATTATTGCTATCACATACAAGAGGAATTCTATCTCTTTCTTCTTGTGGTATCTTTTTATCTATGAAGTATTTTTTAAGCTTTTTCTTGCCACCTAATCCTAGTGGATAAAAGATATCACTCTCTCTTCTTGTTCTCAATATAATTGGCCATTCTATTTTATCATAATCGAAATATTTTGTATTTATTAAATTGTATTTTATATCTTTTTGATCTATTTCTTCAATCATCAATTCTAGTCTGAGTTCTTCAATAATGTTTTTACCTATCGATAATTCCTTTTCTTTTAATGCTGTTTCTTTTTGTTTATCTGCTAACTCTAAATGAAGATCACCATAGGAAATTCTTACTACTATGCCTTTAGCTATATTTAAACTCTTGCCTGTCATGTTTTTTTCTAACAGATCAGTCACTAGCTCAATATGTTTTTTTTCAATATCAATGATATCATTGCAAAGGCAAAAGATTGCTTTTCTAATTATTCGATTTTTAATTGCAGGTAATTCTTTATTTAAAAGTGCGCCTTCAATGATTATACTATTATTGTCTTTTTTTTTCACCAATAAATTATATTTTTTTTCAGCGATTATATCTAGTGCATCTGAATCAATTTGAGCGTTTTTAGATAGCCTGTATAAACTGTCTACTATATTTGGATTAAAATTCTCTTCAATATACGGAAAAAGTTCCAGTCTTATTTTATTCCTTTGATATACAGTTTCAACATTTGTATAGTCTTCAACATGATCTAGCTTATGTGCTGTTAAATATTCTTCAAGCTCATTTCTCTTTATATTAAGTATTGGTCTTATTATATCTTGTGTTTGAAATTGCATACCTCTTAGCCCGTCTATACCAGTTCCTCTTATTATTCTTAACATCACTGTTTCTGCTTGGTCATTTTTATTATGAGCTACTGCAATTTTCCCGCCGCCAACATCATTTAATATCTTTCTAAAAAATTCATATCTAAGTATTCTACCAGCTTCTTCTGAAGAAATTTTCTTTTCTTTTGCATATCCATTCATATCTACTTTCCTGCTGTAAAATGGGATATTGTATCTTTGGGATAATTTTTCTACAAATCGCTCATCCCTATCCGCTTCATCGCCTCTTACACCATGGTTTACATGTGCAACATAAAGATTATAATCCATGATATTCATTAGTCTAACCAATAAATCAAATAATACTACAGAGTCAATACCACCGGATATGCCAGCGACAATATTGTCATTTTTATTTATTAAATTGTATTCTATGATATTTTCATAAAATTTATCGAATATATCGTACATTAACTCACCTTTTCCCTTAGATAAACAAAAAACCGGGAAACCCGGTTTAATTAATCACTATATCCTGCTTTTTTACTCCTCACTCCACTGCTTTTTCTATTATCCCTCGATTTCATTTGATCAAGCTTCTCGTTGCTATCTTTTAAGTACATATTTAACATATCCTCAAACGATAAGTTTTTCTGTCTTTCATCAGACTTATGCCAGTCAATATCAGCTGGTTTTGAAGTCTTCGGTTTTGCTTGTCTAATAGACAGGCTGATCTTCCCGTCATTTGAGATTGATAAGACTTTTACTTTGACCTTTTGGTCTTTTTTTAGATAATCTGATACTTTCTCTACGTATTCATGTGAAACTTCAGAGATGTGTACCAAACCACTTTTTCCATCTGGAAGCTCAACAAAAGCTCCAAAATTTGTAATACCTGTTACAGTACCCTCAACTATTTCTCCTACAGATAGGGGCATATATTAATTCTTCCTCCTTAGACTAATAATATACGTTAAGTATATATCAGGATTTATTAATTGTCAATCTATTATCTTCAATTGACATGCTTATTAAACAGTTAGATGAACATAACAATATGATATTTGCTGATGCTGTTGGTTTTATTGATATCAAATTTTCATGTTAATTTAAATATAGTTCTCGGGTCTATTTATTTGTTTAAAAGATCATTTTCATCTGCCTTGTTTTTGTCAATATATATTATTTCTCTTGGTTTTACTAGCCCGTACTCATCTCTTGCCACTTTCTCCACAAATGATAAAGTACCGCTTTGTTTTATTTGAGCATCTAAGTTTGTGATTTCATTGTCTAATTCTTTTACTTCCGCCTCTAATTTATTTTTTTGAAGCGTAAGGTCTTTTTTCATGTTTTGTTGATTGAAAAATGTTATAGTAGTATAAACGATTATTATAAGTATGACGAGATGATGGATTCTAAATCCCTTTTTGTTTGTCTTTTTTTTTCTTTTATTCTTAGACATATAATCACCACCTAAATATCATATATAGAATTATCTCACTTTTCAAAATTAATATCAATATCTATTCTATTATTTTATACATTTCTGCTGCTTCAGCTTTAGAAACATTTTCTTTTGTGTTTATTACTTCAATTTTTAAGTTTTTATTTCCAAATCGTATTTCTACTATATCTTTAGGTTTTACTTCATCTCCAGCTTTTGCAACCTTACCATTTATATAAACTTTACCCTCATCACAAGCTTCTTTAGCTATTGTTCTTCGTTTTATTATTCTTGTGTCTTTAAGAAATTTATCAATTCTCATGTTCTCACCCCTGTAAAAAAAAACCAGGTCATAGACCTGATTTTTTATTTCTTTTTGCCTTTTTTGGCTACATTTACACTTTCTTTGAGAGCTTTCCCAGCTTTGAAAACAGGTGCCTTTGAAGCTGGAATCTTTATTACTTCTTCAGGATTTCTTGGATTTCTGCCTTCTCTTGCTTTTCTTTCTCTTACTTCGAATGTTCCAAACCCAACTAGTTGAACTTTGTCTCCTGCAACTAGAGCCTCTTCAACTGATTTCATGAATGCATTTAATGCTGATTCTGCGTCTTTTTTTGTGAGATTGCTCTTTTCTGCAATGCTAGATATTAATTCTGCTTTGTTCATTTTTACTCCTCCTTTAATTTTAACTAATATTGAGTAATTATTTAGTTGTGTCATTTAAGCGACTCTTTGCTTGGTCCCATAATTCATCCAATTCTTCTATAGACATTTCAAGCAACTTTCTCTCTTTTTCTTGTGCCAATTCTTCGACTACTCTAAACCTATCTATGAATTTATCTATAGCTCTGTGCAGAGCAATCTCAGGATCGACTTTCAAAAATCTCGCCAAATTGACAATGGAAAACAATAAATCGCCTAATTCTTCTTCATAGCGTAATGAATCTTTTTCTCCATTTTCAATAAGCTCAAGTACTTCATCATATTCTTCTATTACCTTTTTCATCGGCCCATCTATGTCATGCCAGTCAAATCCCACTTCCGAAGCTAATTTTTGCACTTTTTTACTTCTGATTAGAGACGGTAATTTAGGAATATTGTCCATTCTACCAGACAAAGTATCAATGGATCTAGAGCCATACTTTATCATATTCCAATTATATACTACTTTATCAGGATTTACCAGTGTTTTTTTTAAAAAAACATGAGGATGTCTTGTAATTAACTTGTTAGCAAGATTTGTTGTGACATCAATCAAGTAAAAATCGCCATTTTCAGAAGCTATCTGCGTATGTAACAGCACTTGAAGCATCAAATCTCCTAGTTCTTCAGCTAGGTGATTGAAATTTTCTTCCTCTATAGCTTCTACTACCTCGTATGCTTCTTCAATTAAGTTTTCTCTTAATGTGAAATGATCCTGAGCTCTATCCCATGGACAACCATTTTCAGAGCGCAGTTTTCTAACAATGTCCACTAAGTCATTAAAATCATATACAGTAAATTTATCTTTATCTATTTTTGAAACTACTAGTGTGGTCAATGCTCCGATGTTTTTAGATCTATCTATATCCATTACTTTTATTTTTTCAATGATTTCTTTATCTTTTATGCCTGCGTAGTGGACTAAACTGACTTCATACTCATCACCATAAACTTCAGATAGCGCTAGTTTGACTTCAGAAGCTACTCTTTTATTGTATACTTGACATATTATTAGATTTGAATTTATATCTAATTGTGTTGATTTTATTTCTATAGCATCAATGATCTTCATCCCATCGATTGGATCTATTTTTAATGCTGTCAAAATAGGTTCAATAAAACTTTCGCTTGGGAGTATTTCAACCTCCACTGTTTTCAATGCCGCTTTTTCTATTAAATAAGACACTGTTTTTTCGGCTACCATCGGGTGGCCTGGAACAATATAGTTAATCTCCTCACTTAATTCTAGCTCTTCAAATAATCTATCTACTATTTTTTCATATACTTTTTCAAAACTCATTTCACTCTCGTATAGATAGTCCATGCTTATGAATGGAATGTTTTTGTCATAGAAATACTCAACTGTAGGGTGATTAATAGTTCTTAGTATGTTTTTGTAGCCCTTTTGAATTTTCTCTATTGCTCCCAATGTCAGAGAATCTACATTGCCACACCCAAGACCTATTATGTTAATTTTTTTCATAAGAACCTCCAACTACAAATATTTATCTGCGATAGCTAATATTTTTTCATTTTTTGTCATCAATAATATGTCTTCTTTTGTAATAGTTTTTGTAATAAATAATGCAATGACATAGGATACCACTCCTAAGATTACAGCAACCAATGTAGATATTGTGTTGCCTGCAAATAGATGCACTATGTAGTACCCTAAAGCAGCAAATAAGGCCATGATAATAGAAGAAGTAAATGGTTTAATGAATATATCTTTTAAATTTAAATGAATTTTTCCTCTTGTTATGACATATTTTAAATTTAGCACTGATGCTATTAAATAAGCAGCAACAGTACTTATCGCAGCCCCGATGATGTTTATTGAAGGTATAGCTGTTAATGTATAAGTAAGTATTACTTTAGCTAAAGCTCCAATAAATAAATTTCTTACAGGTATAAAAGGCTTTCCGAGTCCTTGAATAATGGCTGTTAAAGACTGAACTAAAGTCAAAAATATAACCCCAAAAGATAAATATCTAAGTATTCTTCCTGTGCTTACGATAACCTGTTCAGTGTTATTAAAATATAAAAGTCTAATTATCGGTTCAGCTAAAACGAATATGCCTAATGCACATGGCAATCCTATGAGCAAAGTGATCCTTATCCCAGATGATATCGTAGCATTTAATTCCTCCATTGAATTTTTTGCCTTAAATGATGAAATTGCTGGAACCAAACTCATTGCTATCGCCATTGAAAAAACTTGAGGTAAATTGATCAAAGTTTGTGCCATGCCTTTTAATTGCCCATACAAAGCATTTGACTGTTGTTGGGTAAAAGAGATTGATTGAAGCCTTCTTAAAACCAGACTAGCATCTATTGCATCCATGATCGGTGCAATTGCAGATCCAATTGTTATCGGTATAGCAATTAACAGTATATCTCTTATTATACTTTTTGCAGGATATTCCTTAGCTTCTATCGATTTAAGAGATTCTTTCTTCAATGTATTCCTAAATAAATAATATATAACAACTATGCAAATTGTCCCAAATATTGCTCCAACAGAACCCCCTAAAGATGCACCTCCTGCAGCTATCGGAATCCCTTTGTCTAGCAATATAACAGTTAAGGTTAGCCCAAACACTACTCTGAATAGTTGTTCTACGATTTGAGATAATGCTGTGGGAACCATGTTTTGTCTGCCTTGAAAAAATCCTCTAAAAGCTGACATTATCGGCACAAATAAAAGGGCTGGTGTCAATGCTATCAAAGCATAATATGCATTGGGATTCCCGAGGAAATTCACTATTTTATTTGCAAATATTAAGAGCACAGCCGAAGTAACTACCCCGGCAATCGCCATTACAGTTAGTGCTGTTTTAAATACTTTTTGTGCATTTAAGTAATCTCCTAATGCTCTCTTTTCTGAAACTATCTTAGCGACAGCTACTGGAATCCCTGAAGTTGAAATAGTAAGAAGAAGCACATAAAATGGGTAGGCTGTTTGATAATACCCCATTCCCTCAGCTTTAATTATATTAGAAAGAGGAATTCTATAAACTGCCCCTAATATTTTTACTATAACTCCTGCCATTCCCAAAATAGCAGCGCCTTTTACAAAGCTGTTTTGTTTAGACATGTATTTATCCTCCTGGATTAATTACTCTATATCATCATAATAATCTTTAATTTTTGCTTTATCTCTTAGTTCTGAAAGATACTCAATATATTTTTTGTCTTTTATTTCTTTAATTACATCATCTTTTAAATCATTTAAAGATTCTTTTACATCAGTCAATTTAATGATGTAAAAACCGTTTGAAGCATTGATAACTTCACTGAACTCTCCTACTTCTAACTCTTTTACATATTCGTCTAATAATAAATTTTCTCCTTTTTTAATATATCCAATATCTCCTCCATTTACAGCTGAAATGCTATCTTTAGATTCTATTTTAGCTATTTCTTCAAACTTTTCCCCTTTTTTTAATCTATCTAAAAGCTCATTGGCTTTTTGTTCATCATCCAAGTAAATTTGACTTAGTCTGTACTTAATTAAATCATCTTTATATTTATTATAATACTCTTTTATTTCAGATTCACTTATACTTAATGTTTCAGCATAATGATCTCTGTGCTTATTTATCATCAATTCGGCATTTTGCATCCTTTTTGCATCTTCCCAGCTCATACCTATTTTTTCTATAAAATCGCCGAACTCATCTTTTACTTCACCTAGAGATTCATCAATGTATTCTTCTAACTCTTTAGAATCTATGCTCAATCCACTTTTATTAAAATCTTGTTCAATGATTTTTTCAAGTATGATTTTATCATATACATCTCTCTTTAATGTATCTTCATAGGTCTTTCCATCCGATGTTTTTTTGTAAAGTGCATCTTCTCCATTTTTATATACAAAAAAAGATTTGTAAATTTCATATTCTTTATTATATTCATCAGTAGATATCTCTTCTCCATTTACTACTGCCGCTACTCCTTCTTTGTTAGTCGAACATCCTGTTGTAAAGTAAATAATCAAAAATGATATTACTAATACTGTTATTATTCTAATCTTTCTCAAATAATCACTTCCTCAGCTATTTTTTGATTATTGTTAAGCATATCTATTATTTCCATTAATTCCAGAGTAGAGTTTAATATGTCATTTTTTAGTCTAATTGTAATGTTAGCATCCTTTGTTAAGCTAAATAATATATTGTTTTTATATTTATCTGTCAAGAACGAAATGATGTCTAAAGAAATATTATTGGCATTTACAAAATTAACCTTTATACCTCTATCAATTTGTTGAATACTGATTATATTATTTTTACTTGCAAGATATCTGATGTAAGAAATAGTCATTAAGTTTAATACTGGTTTTGGAATATCTCCATATCTATCTAGAAGTTCATCAGTTAGTTCTTCAATATCCTCTTTATTTTCAACAGAAGATATTTTCCTATATATTTCAATTCTTTGTTCTTCTTCTTCAATATAAAAAGAGCTTATATATGCATCTAGCTTTAAATCTACTGTAGTATCAATCTTATCTATTACTTTAACCCCTCTAACTCTTTGAACTGCTTCTTGTAAATATTTGATGTACAAATCATAACCGATGTTTTCGATATGGCCGTGTTGGCTAAGACCAAGTAAATTTCCTGCTCCTCTAATTTCTAAATCTCTCATCGCAATCTTAAACCCTGCTCCAAACTCTGTGAAATCTTTAATTGCTTTTAGTCTTTTCTGTGCTACTTCACTTAAAACTTTATCTCTTTGATACATCAAATATGCATATGCAAGTCTATTTGTCCTCCCAACTCTACCTCTAAGCTGATAAAGCTGAGATAATCCAAATTTATCTGCATCATGTATTATTATGGTGTTAACATTTTGAATATCCATCCCTGTTTCAATGATTGTAGTACAAACTAAAACATCAACCTCATTGTTTATAAAATCTATCATGACATTTTCTAGCTGTCTTTCTGTCATTTGTCCATGGGCTACACTAAAGCTTGCCTCTGGTACTAGTTGTTCAAGTTCATATGCTATCTTATCAATAGACTCCACTTTATTGTATACATAGTAAACTTGTCCTCCCCTTGATATCTCTTTAAGTATTGCTTCTCTGATTAAGGATTTATTCAATTCTGAAACATAAGTTTGTACTGGATATCTTTCCTCAGGTGGTTCATCAATTACAGACATATCTCTAATTCCTATTAAACCCATATTTAAAGTTCTTGGAATAGGTGTCGCACTTAAAGTCAAACAGTCTACATTTTCTTTGAGTTTCTTTAATGCCTCTTTGTGTTTAACTCCAAACCTTTGTTCCTCATCAATTATCAAGAGTCCTAAATCTTTAAATACAACATCCTTCGATAAAAGCCTATGAGTTCCTATTACTATGTCTATAGATCCTTTTCTTATCATAGACAAAGTGTTTTGTATGGTTTTCGCGGTACTAAATCTGCTTAACAAACCAATCTTAACAGGAAAATTAGAAAATCTCTCAATCGCCGTATTATAGTGCTGCTGTGCCAATATCGTTGTTGGGACTAGTATCGCCACTTGTTTGCCATCCATTACAGCTTTAAATGCAGCTCTCAATGCTACTTCTGTTTTTCCATACCCTACATCTCCGCATAGGAGTCTATCCATAGGCCTTTTCTTTTCCATATCGGCTTTAATTTCCTCTATTGCTCGCAATTGTCCTTCTGTTTCCTCATACGGAAAACTATCTTCAAATTCTTTCTGCCATGGCGTATCAGGTGAAAATGCATAGCCTTCAATATGTTCTCTCTTTGCATAAAGTTCGACAAGATCTTTTGCCATTTCTTCAATAGCTCTTTTAGTCTTATTCCTCTTTTTAACCCATTCAATGCTGTCAAGGCTGTTTACTTTAGGTAAATTAGTATCATTACCAACATATTTTTGAATCATATTCATTTGGTCTATAGGTAGATAAAGTTTGTCCTTACCTCTATATGCGATAGAAAGATAATCTTTTTTTACACCATCCACATCAAGTTGAACTATACCTAAATATTGACCAATACCATGATTTTCATGAACTACATAATCCCCTTCATTTAAATCTCCTAATGATATTGCATCATTTGATTTTACTTTTTTCTTTCTTGCTTTCTTTGCTCTTTTATTGCTGCCTAATATATCTTTATCGCTTATCAGCGCAAATTTCGCATTTTCATATTCAAATCCCTTCTCTAAGCTCCTAGGAATTATAAAAACTTGAGATGACTGAATAAAAGTATCTTCATCTTCAATTAATGCAGCATTTATTGAAGCTTCATTGAGTTGAGTTTTTAATCTTTTTGCACGTTCTAAAGTTCCAGAAAAAATCAATGTTTTATATCCACGATACATATACCTTTTTAAATCTTCAATAAGAAAATTAAAATTATTAGCATAAAATGAGGCTTGTTTTGCTGAAATCTGGTAGATTGCTTTTGGTGGGAAATCCTCATCAGGTTTTAAGAAAAAACTTTTAGTGATTATATTTTTATCTTTTAAGGCTTTTACAAGTTTTGAGTAATCATAGTTTAAGTTCAAATGAGAATTGAGCACTTCTCCAGTTTCAAATAACTCTAATAGTTCCGAATTACGTATCTCCCTATTTACTTTAATTTTCTCTTCTATGCTTTTTACTTCGTCTAATAGCACTATACTATCTAAACAAAAATAGTCTACAACACTGCTTTTGATATTTTCATCCACATAAGGCAAAATTAAATCTAAATTAGCTAACTCACTGTTCTCATTTAAGCTTTCGATTATTGGATTAAACTTGTTTGAAGCAATTTCACTTGTCCTTGAGTTCTTAGTTTTATTTACATATTTACTCAAATCTCTTTTTAAATTTTCGGCAATATTTTTCTTCTGAGGTTCAGATAAAATAATTTCTTTTGAAGGAATAATTGCTATTTTTTCTAAATTATTAATTGTCCTCTGGGACATGACATCAAAATACCTTATAGAATCAATTTCATCATCAAATAATTCAATTCTTAAAGGATTTGAATAATTTGGTGAATAAATATCAACAATCCCGCCTCTTATGCTGAATTGCCCTTTTCCTTCTACTAAGTTTACTCTCTCATACCCCATCTGAACTAATTTATTCTGCAGTGAACCTAATTCAACTTTACTATTTAAATCTAAATTTATCGTAGTACTTTCAAAGATTTCTCTTTTGATAATTATATCAAATAAGCTTTGTGCACTTAATGTCAGGATTATGTTCTCTTTATTTACTAGTCTATAAAGTATTCTCAATCTTTCATGTGTAATTTGATTACTCAATGCTTCTATGTCATAAAATATTACTTCTTTTTTTGGAAAATACTCTACATCTGCATAATTCGACATAGCCCTTATATCTTCTGCTAATTTTTTAGCACTTGTTTCTTCTGCCGTAATGACAATTATTTGTCTATCTATATGCCTATTTAGAGCATATGCTAAATGTAAGAGATTTTCTTCAATCAATCCATGGATCATAATTGGAAATTCTTTATTTGCTATGCTCTCATTTAATTTTTTATATGAATCTAAATTCATTAATGGATCAATTAAAACATCCCTCATACTATCCCTCTTTAACACCTTAAGCCCAGGTATTACCTGGGCATGTAAGTTAATTATTATATAAATTCATAGATTTATCAATTCCATCTTTGATAAATACTTCTACTGCATCACAAGCTAATTTTATACTCTCTTCAATCTTTGCCTTTTCTTCCTTAGTAAAATCGCTCAAAACAAAGTCTGCTAAATCCCAGCCTGGCGGCTTCTTTCCAACACCTATTCTAATCCTTGGAAACTCAGTGTTGTTCAATTCTTTTACTACAGACTTCATTCCGTTATGAGTTCCACCAGAACCCTTCTTTCTAATCCTAATAGATCCAAAATCTATATCAATATCATCATATATCACTAATAAATTTTCAAGTGGTATCTTATAAAATGACACAGCTTTTTTTATAGCAATTCCACTGTTGTTCATATATGTGATAGGCTTAAGTAAAAGCACTTTTTCCCCATATAAATTTATCTCTTTGGTTAAACTGTCAAATTTAATTCTATCTACATCAACATTGTTTCTTTTAGCTAGTTCATCAATGACCATATAGCCTATATTATGTCTTGTATTTATATACTCACGGCCTGGATTACCTAGCCCGGCAATAATGATCACCGAACCATCCCCCTACATTAATTGAAAATTATACTAACTGATTGATTGCTATTAATTCTTTTAATAGCTTCAGCAAACAAAGGTGCAACACTTACAATATCAATTTTATCAATTCTTGCTAATTCTGGTAGTGGTATTGTATCTGTAATTACAAACTTCTCCATTACAGAATCCTGAATTCTCTCTATGGCTGGCCCTGAAAGTACTCCATGAGTAGCACAACCATATACTTTTTTAGCACCGAAATTTTTTAGAACACTTGCAGCTTTTACAACTGTTCCAGCAGTGTCTGCAATGTCATCTACTAATATTACATTTTTACCTTCTATATCTCCTATCACATTCATAACCTCGGATACATTTGCTTTTGGTCGCCTTTTTTCTATGATTGCTATTGGAAGATCTAAAATATTAGCAAAAGTTCTCGATCTAGTAACACCTCCTAAATCAGGTGATACTATCACAGTGTCCTCATCTATTATGTTTTTAAAGTAATTTGCTAGCAATGGTATGCCTGATAAATGATCTACCGGAATATCAAAATATCCTTGGATCTGCCCTGCGTGTAAATCCATTGAGACAACTCTGTCCGCTCCAGCAACAGCTATCAAATTTGCAACCAATTTTGCAGTTATTGGCTCTCTTGCTTTAGTTTTTCGATCTTGTCTTGCATATCCATAATAAGGAATGACAGCATTTACCCTGCCTGCAGAAGCTCTTTTTACAGCATCAATCATGATTAATAGCTCCATTAAATTGTCATTTACAGGTGAACAAGTTGGTTGTATGATAAATACATCAGCACCTCTGACAGTCTCTCTTATATCAACATTTATCTCTCCATCGCTAAAAGTTGATACTTCACAATCACCGAGTCTTGCACCCATTTCCTCACATATTTTCTTAGCAAGCTCTTTATTTGCATTGCCACTAAAAACTTTAATCTCCCCATAGCAAAGATTCATTTACAATATCCTCCTAGTTATTTGTGATTTTTAAACCCCTTTTTCTCAACCCATCCTGGTATATTTACCTGCCTTGCTCTAGCTATTGAAAGATCACCTTCATTTACATCATCAGTAATAGTAGACCCTGCTGCAACATAGCCATATTCTTCAATGACAACAGGAGCTACTAAATTCGAGTTACTTCCTATAAAAGCGTTGTCCTTTATAGTAGAGCGAAATTTATTCTTACCATCATAATTAACAAAAACTACTCCGCATCCAATATTTACGTTTTTGCCTACATCAGCATCTCCAACATATGATAGATGAGCAGCTTTAGAATTGTCACCTATATTAGAATTTTTAATCTCAACAAAGTTTCCAATTTTAACATTGCTGCCAATATTACAATTAGGTCTTAAATGAGCAAAAGGCCCTATATGGCAATTGCTCCCAATTTTACTTGATTCAATAAGTGTTGAATCAATGTCGCACCCATTTCCAATTACACTATTTACAATCCTTGTATTGCCAACAATCTTGCAATTCTGTCCAATAATCGAATTAGTTTCGATCATCGCTCCTGGGTAAATTACTGTGTCACTTCCAATAACCACATTTGGTTCAATATATGTGTTATCTAAATCCACAATAGTTACCCCATTGTCTAGATGAAATTTATTTATTCTCTTTTGCATTATTTTAGCGGCCATAGCTAGTTGCTCTCTGCTATTAACACCTAAGATCTCTTCACAATCATTTATCTTATAGGCACTCACCTTTACGCCTTCTGAATTTAATATCTCAATAGCATCAGTTAAATAGTATTCATTTTGCTTATTTTCATTCCCTATTTTCCCTATTGATTCTTTTAATGATCTTCCATTAAAGCAATAAATTCCAGAATTTATCTCTTTAATTTTTTTCTCATCGCAAGATGCATCTTTATCTTCTACTATCTTAATTAAATGTCCATTATCATCACTTATTATTCTACCATATCCAGTAGGATCTTCAAGTTCCGTGGTTAATACAGTAGCAGCGCTTTGAGTATTTTTATGATATTCAATCAGACTACTTATAGATTCACTTGTAACTAGAGGCGTATCTGCGCACAACACAATGACGTTGTCGTCATCTTGCACTTCATCAATAGCTTGAGATACTGCAAAAGCAGTGCCATATGGGCTTGTCTCTTCAATGGGCTGCTCTTTGATGATTATATCAAAATCTTTTAAATACTCCATTAGCTCTTCTTTTTTATGTCCTACGACGACAATTATCTTTTGGATACCTGCTTTGTGAGCTTCTTCTATAACATATGATATCATAGGTTTACCACAAATCTTATGTAAAACTTTTGCATGTTTAGATTTCATTCGCTTGCCTTCTCCTGCAGCAAGAATAATTCCAATATTCAATCTATCACCACCTTTTGTTTTTTCCCCTTTATTTATTTTAACCCAAAAAATAAATAAGTCCATAAAAAATTGAATAAATAATTAATAAAATTGATGTCAAAAAAAGTAAAAAAGCCTTAAGGCTTTTTTACTCGTTAGTTTCGGCTTTTTCTGAATGTTCTTGTGCCAATGTTTTTTCATACTCTTCAAATACTGCTTCTTGGATTTTTTGCCTTGTGGTGGCATTAATTGGGTGAGCGATGTCTCTAAATTCACCATCTGCCATTTTTCTGCTTGGCATAGCAATGAATAACCCATTTTGCCCTTCTATGACTTTAATATCATGAACTACAAATTCATCATCAAAAGTCACAGATACTATTGCCTTCATTTTACCTTCTTCTGTTACTTTTCTTACCCTTACGTCTGTTATCTTCATAGTCTCACCACCTTCCTTGACTAAACAATCACATCCAAATATATATATTCTAATTTTTTTGAAAAATACCTTTATTTTATATAAACTTTAAAAAAGTATTTAATAATTATTTCATTGTGGTATAATTTATCCGGAAACTAATAAATAAAGATAAAAATATAATACTATATATTGATTATATACGTCTTCAGGGGGAAAGTAAATGTTTGAATTTAATATATATGAAAAAATTTTCAAAAAAATTCATTTTATTGGAATTGGTGGCATAAGCATGAGCGGCTTAGCAGAAATACTATTTTATAAAGGATTTGCAGTGACTGGTTCAGACGCCAAAAAAAGCAAAGTCACTGATCATCTGGAAAGTATTGGCATAAAAGTATTTATCGGCCATGATGCTAAAAATATAGATGATGCGGATTTAGTCATCTACACAGATGCCGTCTCAAATGATAATGTTGAACTGAATGCTTGTATTGAAAAAAAAATACCATTAGTTGATAGAGCAACCTTCTTAGGAGCATTGATGAAAAACTACAAAGAAAGCATAGCAATTTCAGGCACTCATGGGAAAACAACAACTACGAGTATGCTCGCTACTGTTCTCAATTTCTCAGATTTGAATCCAACAATGTTAATAGGTGGGAATTTAGATGATATTGGAGGTAATGTTAAATTAGGTTCGGATGATTTAATCTTGACTGAAGCTTGCGAATACAAAGCAAATATTTTAAAATATTATCCTACAATTGCTGTAATCTTAAATATAGATGAAGATCATCTAGATTATTTTAAAGGGATTGAACATATAAAAGAAACATTTAAGGGATATTTTAAAAACATCCCAAAAGATGGATACTTAGTCGTCAATATAGATGATGAAAATATCAATTCTATATTGGCTCACGCAAATTCAAATATAATTACTTTTGGAATCAATAGTGCTGCTTCAATAACTGCAAAGAATATTGAGTATGATGTACACGGAAATCCGTCATTTGACATTTATAAAGAACAAAATTTAGTAGGAAATGTAAAATTAAATGTAATGGGAGAACACAATATATACAATGCATTGGCAACTTATTGTGTATCTAGCTTGATAGGAATGGAAGATAGAGATATACTAAATAAATTATCTCATTTTAATGGAGTTCACAGAAGACTTGAGTATAAAGGATTATTAGGAGATGTAAAGATAATTGATGATTATGCTCATCATCCAACAGAGATAATGGCTTCTTTAAGAGCCATTAGAAAATCTACTAATGAAAAAATATATTGTGTGTTTCAACCTCATACTTTTACTAGAACGAAGATATTATTAGATGGCTTTGCAAAGGCTTTCGTTGATGCGGACAAAGTTATTATAGCTGATATATATGCTGCTAGAGAAAAAGATTTAGGAGAAATTCATTCTAGAGATCTCGCAGAAAAGATCAAGTTATCTGGCACTGATGCTATCTATTTAGGTTCGTTTAAGGAGATAGAGGATTTTCTATTAAATGAAGTCTCTGACCATGATATCATAGTTACAATGGGTGCAGGAAATGTTTATGAGGTAGGGGAAGACCTATTGAAAATCAATGAAATGGCAAATGTAAAACAAATTGTTATATAAAAACCAAGTAGATTCTACTTGGTTTTTATATCATATTATTTTTTAATATTCAAAGAAACCTTTCTTAGTTTTTCTTCCAAGTAAGTTTCCACGAACCATCTTTCTCAATAGAGGATGAGCTCTGTATTTAGAATCTTTAAATTCTTCATATAATACATCCATAATAGCTAAGCATACATCTAATCCTATCAAATCCGCTAATGCTAAAGGTCCAATAGGGTGATTAGCTCCTAATTTCATTGCTTCATCAATGTCTTTTGCTGTTGCCACTCCGTCTGCCAATATCCCTACAGCTTCGTTTATCATAGGGATTAAAATTCTATTAACTACAAATCCTGGTGCTTCTTCGACCTCTACTGCTACTTTGTCAAGTTCAATTGCCAGTTCAAAAATAGATTTCTTAGTTTCTTCAGAAGTAGCAATGCCTTTTATTACCTCGATTAATTTCATGACAGGGACAGGATTGAAAAAGTGCATACCTATGACTTTATCAGGTCTGTTTGTAGCATTAGCTATTTCTGTAATTGACAATGAAGATGTATTTGTCGCAAGGATAGCTTCTTTTTTGCAAACTTCATCTAATTTCTTAAATGTTTCTTTTTTAATGTCCATGTCTTCAGAAATAGCTTCAATAATCAAATCACAGTCTTTTAAATCATCATATGATGTGGTAATGGATATCAATGATAGAGCTTTCTCCATGTCCTCTTTAGACATTTTTTCTTTCGATACTAATTTATCAAAAGCTTTTTCTACTGGTGCAATACTAGCCCTTCTGTTATTTTCATCAATAGATCTAACCCACACGATAACTTCGTATCCTTTTTGTGCAAATACTTGCACAATTCCTAAAGCCATAGTTCCTCTACCTAATACTCCTACTTTTTTCATTTTACGCCTCCATTATTTACCCTTAAATTGAGGGTTTCTTTTTTCTACAAATGCTCTCATGCCTTCTTTTTGATCTTCTGTAGCAAAGCAAAGCCCAAATAGGTTTTTCTCAATCTCCATACCAGTTTCAATGTCCACTTCAGCGCTTCTGTTTATTGCAACCTTTGAATACCTAACTGCTGGTTGTGCTTTTTGCGCTATTTTATTAGCCATATTCATTGCTTCATCCATGAGATTTTCTGCTTCTACCACTTTATTTACCAATCCAATGCGATAAGCTTCTTCCGCTCCTATCACATCGGTTGTAAAAATTAACTCTTTAGCTTTTGCCATTCCAACTAACCTTTGAAGTCTATTTGTTCCCCCAAAGCCAGGTGTAATGCCTAATCCAACTTCTGGTTGCCCAAACTTTGCATGGTTTGAAGCAATTCGTATGTCACACGACATGGCTAACTCTAATCCTCCGCCTAATGCGTATCCATTTACAGCAGCGATTGAAGGTTTTTCACAAAGCTCAATCTTTCTAAATACCTCAAGACCAGCTTGTGCAAACTTTCTTGCTTGTGCCGAGTTTAAGTCTTTCATTTCTAAAATATCAGCACCTGCAACAAAAGCTCTGCCTTCTCCTGTCACAATGAAAACATTCACTTCTTCATCGTGGATTAGTTCATCTACTGCTTTAGAGATTTCTGATAAAACCTCTGTGTTTAAAGCATTTAGAGCATTTTGCCTATTGATAGATAGAATGCCAATAGCCCCATCTTTTTTTAAAATGATATTTTTATAGTTCAAGCTATCCCTCCTCTTTGTTTATAATATAACAATCATTGTTAATTTTCAACCTATTTCAATAAATTATTCTGGTTTCCCCAATAATTTAAACATGTTCTTTTTATACATCTCAACTCCTGGCTGGTCAAAAGGATTTATACCTTGAATATAGCCTGAGATTGCACAAGCTTTTTCAAAGAAGTATATGAGATTTCCTATATTGTATTCATCAAGTTTATCAAATTCAATTACTAGATTTGGTACGCCACCTTCTTTATGTGCTTCTAGTGTCCCTTTGAATGCTTTTTCATTTACATAGCTGACAGTCTTTCCTGAAAGATAATTCAATTTGTCCAAATCCACTTCGTCATTCTCTATAGTCAAGTCTTTGCCTAATTCTTTGATTATTAAATTAGTTTCAAAGATATTTCTCTTACCATCTTGAATCCATTGACCCATAGAATGTAAATCAGTAGTAAAGTTTACACTTGCGGGGTATATTCCCTTTTTGTCTTTACCTTCTGACTCTCCATAAAGTTGCTTCCACCATTCTGAGATAAAAGACAAAGATGGTTCATAATTAGTCAATATTTCAATATCTTTACCTTTTCTATTTAAAATCTGTCTCGATGCTGCGTACATATAGCATTCATTATCAAATAAATTTTCATTTGTGTAAAGCTCTTCAGCTTCAAAAGCTCCTTTTAATATTTCATCAGTGTTTATATTTGAAACTGCTATTGGCAGTAATCCTACTGGAGTCAATACTGAGTATCTTCCCCCGATATCGTCAGGAATGACAAAGGTTTCATATCCATTTATATTTGCTAGTTCTTTTAACGAACCTCGGCTTTTGTCAGTAGTCGCGATAATACGCTTTCTTGCCCCTTCTTTGCCATACTTATCTTCCATGAATTTTTTGAAAAATCTAAATGCTATTGCCGGTTCGGTTGTAGTCCCTGACTTGGAAATGACATTAACATAAACTTCTTTGTCTTTTATGATTTCAAATAAGTCAGATAAATACTTCCCGGATAGATTGTTGCCTGCAAATAATATCCTTGGAGCATTTCTTTTATCATCTTCAATCAAATTATAAAAGCTGTGATTTAAAGCTTCTATAACTGCACGAGCTCCGAGATAGGATCCACCTATGCCTATTACTATTAAGTAGTCGGCATTGTTTCTTATTTCTTCAGCTTTAATTAATAGCCTCTGATATTCGTCGTGATCAAAATGCAAAGATATGTCAAGCCATCCAGTAAACTCACTCCCTTGAGCAGTTCTATCGTGCAGCATTGTATGCGCCATTTTTACTTGATTTTCTATATATTTATATTCATGTTCCTCGATAAATGAATTTGAATGATTAAATCTAATTCCCATATTTCTCCTCCTTTATTTAGTGACTTCCACCAATACTAAGGCATAGTCATCTTTTTGTTCTCCCCAACTGTGGACAATGAATTTCTCCTCTATTTCTTGTAATAAATTATTAGGGTGATTTCTCACTGTCTCAAGTACACCTTCAATACCAAATTGCTTCCCATTGTAATCCATAGCTTCGGTTATTCCATCGGTGTATAAAAGTATTTTATCTCCATAATTTAATTTCACTATTTTTTCTTCATAATTCATCTGATCAAATAAAACTGTGATTGGGTAACCTTTTATTTTTAATGGATTGACATCTTTGTCATTAAATTTTATAGGATAGCAATTATGCCCTGCATTTGAATATGAAAAAGTATTTTTTGTTCTATTGTAAACTCCATAAAAAATCGTAAAGTACTTATCAGCTTCCAATCCAAATGCCAAAAATCTCTTGTGAAGTTCTAATAGAGCTAATGATGGCGTTTTTATCTCATCTTTTATGTCTCTCATCATCTGTTTTATAAACATAGTAAGCATCGAAGCTGCAATTCCATGCCCTGCTACATCGCTTATATATATTCCTATATTTTCATCATCTATATGAAATACATCAAACATATCTCCACTTAGCATCTCTGATGCTTTATATATATATTCAATATTCAAGTTTTCAAACATCCCTTGCCTAGGAAGAATCTTTTCTTGAACTTTCTTTGCAAATTTTAAATCTTCACTTATGAGCTTATTTCGCTCTAATAATTCTAATTCTAGTTTTCTTTCACGTGTAACATCTCTAAATACTTCAACTGCAGCTACAATATCTCCATCTGTATTTCGCACTGGGGAACTCTTAACAGAATAGTATCTTCCATTTACTATCTCCTCTTTTTGAAAAGTTTCACCAGAAAATATACTTTTTAAAGTGATACAATGTATGCATCTATCATCTTTGTTCAATATCTTATAACAATGAGAGCCAATTATGTTCTCCCCAAGATCTCTTTTCATAGCTTTATTTGCATAAATCACTATACCATCTTTCGATACAACTCTTACCCAATCAGCCATGCCATCCAAAACTTGATAATTGAGTATGCCATGTTGGAACATTGTTAATTTATCACTTAATTTCTTATCGTTATCAAACACAAAATCACCCCACGGTCTAGAAACTATCCCTCATAATTCACTTCTTGTTGTTCGTCTTCCAAGTATCTAGCTAAAGCGTAAATACAATCTGATAATCTATTAATATATTTTATTAGTTTCTCATCTACATAATCCTGTTTCGATAAAGAAATAATCCTTCTTTCAGCTTTTCTACAAATAGTTCTAGCTACGTGTAGATGAGCAGATTTTTTATTTGACCCTGGAATGATAAACCCCGTTGGATTGTTTATCCTTTGCATGTATTCATCTATTACTTTCTCAAGAAAAGCTATATCCTCTTCTTTTATTCTATATTTGATTTTTTCTTGATCAATAGTAGCTAAATTAGAAGCTACAACAAAAAGTTTGTTTTGAATCTTAAACAAAATATCCTTTATGTCTTCATCTTCGATATAGTTCTTTGCCAACCCTATAAAGCTACCCAGTTCATCAACAGTACCATAGCTCTCAACTCTTATGTCATCTTTATAAACTCTTGTGTTATCAAACAAAGAAGTTGTGCCTTTGTCTCCTGTTTTAGTGTAAATTCCCATATTATCACCTTTCCTTTGTTGGTTTTGGACCATAGAATTGATAATAATCAACCTTTATCCTTCCATTGTATAACTTTCTCTTACGATCTGCTCTTTTACCAAAATAACGTTCAAAATCTTCGTCATTCGTAATCACATATATTGACCATTTGTCTAGTTCTCTAAATTTATTGCCAAAGTCTACATATAGTTGTCTGACTTCATCATCATTTCCCATCCTCACCCCGTATGGAGGATTTGTTATTAAAACTCCATATTCATTTTTTATATCGACATCTCTCATGTCTTTTACGAAAAAAGTTATTTCTTCTTCAAGTCCTAAATTTGCGAGATTATCTCTCGCAATTAGTATTGATTTTTTATCAATGTCGCTTCCCATTATTCTGAGTTTTGCATCATGATTTATTAAATTTCTTGCCTTTACCCTTTCTGCTTTAACAATTTCTTTTGAAAAAATTTCCCATGCTTCAAAATCAAATTTTCTGTCTAAGCCCGGTGCTATATTCTTACCGATTAGTAAAGCCTCAATGAGTATTGTACCAGAACCACAAAATGGATCGTATAAAAGCCTTTCATTATTCCAATAGCTCAGCATAACTAAACTTGCAGCAAGGGTTTCTTTTATAGGTGCTAAATTTGCTCTATTTCTATACCCTCTCTTGTGAAGCCCTTCACCTGATGTGTCTAGAGTAAGTGTTGCAATGTCTTTGTTAATAGATACTTCTACTTTAAATCTTGCTCCAGACTTAGAAAACCACTCCACATCATAATTTTCTTTTAACCTTTCAACTATAGCTTTTTCTACTATGCTCTGACAATCAGAAACGCTGTATAGTTTTGAATTCAAACTCTTTCCAGAAACCATAAAATTGCCATCTATATCTATCCATTCTTCCCAGGGAAGTTCTTTTGTTTTGTCAAATAATTCGGTAAAACTTAAAACTTTAAATTCTCCTACTTTTATAGATATTCTCTCAGCTGTTCTCAACCACAAATTTAACTTTACTACATCATCTAATTCACCTTTAAGTGTTATTCTACCGTTTTCAACTAAAAGTTCATCATAACCCAAATCAAGTAATTCTCTCTTTGTCAAAGCTTCCAAACCAAAAGTAGTTGAAGCTATTATATCGAATTTTTTCAATTAATCCCACCTCATATATATATTATACTTAAAAAACTACTTTATTCCATTTATATTTGTTGAAATATTATTTTTTTGGGTATAAATTTTAAAGAATAAATTTATTAGGAGGGATAATATGAGCATAGGAGCTTTTTATCAAACAGGAGATTTCAAAGGCGAAAAGCACGTACCTGTAATCCATGCCCCAGAAGTTGTTAAGAGGGGAGAAAAAATAGAGGTTAAAGTCCTAATTGGAGAAGAAATACCACATCCAAACACATTGGAACACCACATAGCATGGATTAAACTGTATTTCAGACCAGAAGGAGCTAAATTCCCTATCGAGCTAGGAACATATGAGTTTAATGCACATGGAGAATCTGAATTATTCACTGAGCCATGTGTGATATCAGTATTTAGTACTACACAACCAGGTACATTATATGCTACAAGTTATTGTAATATACATGGCTTGTGGGAAAATGCAGTAGATATAAAAGTTGAGTGATATTAGACTTGACAATGACATATTTATATATTAGTATGGTGTTAATTGAAAATAAGACGATGAAGGACTTTATTAGAATCTATGATAAGCTGTAAGAGAGCTAGTGTTTGGTGAGAACTAGTAGCTATCTAGTATTCGAATTACAATCTGGAGTTTTAGGGTTTTCACACCATACGTGTTTGAGGCTTTAAGCAAATTAAGGTGGTACCACGGGTCTTCTCGTCCTTTAGATGAGAAGGCCTTTATTTTATTTTAGGAGGGATATATTTGGAAAATGTTTTTGATATTCTAAGTGAAAGAGGCTATATAGATCAAGTAACACATGAAGAAGAATTAAAGGAATTACTTGGCAAAGAACCTGTCACTTTCTATATAGGGTTCGATGCAACTGCCGATAGTCTAACATTAGGTCATTTTTTGCAAATCATGGTTATGACTCATATGCAAAGAGCTGGGCATAAGCCTATAGCTCTAATTGGTGGAGGAACTACCATGATAGGCGATCCATCGGGCAAGTCAGATATGAGAAAGGTGTTAACTAGGGATATAATAGATTACAATGCTAATAGGTTTAAAGAGCAGCTATCAAGATTTCTAGACTTTTCACCAGGAAAAGCCATTATGGTCAACAATGCAGATTGGCTATTAGAACTGAAGTTTGTAGATTTCATGAGAGAAATCGGCGTACACTTTTCTGTAAATAGAATGTTAACCTTTGATTGCTACAAAAATAGACTCGAAAAAGGCCTTACATTTTTTGAATTTGGATATATGCTAATGCAGAGTTATGATTTTTTACACCTTTATAGAAATTACAATTGCAAGCTTCAACTTGGAGGAAGTGACCAATGGTCAAATATAATAGGAGGTTATGAATTAGTAAGAAAACTCGAAAATGATACAGTTTATGGAATGACATTTCAACTGTTAACTACAGCTTCAGGGAACAAAATGGGTAAAACTGAAAAAGGTACTATTTGGCTTGACAAAGATAAGACCTCACCTTTTGATTTCTATCAATACTTGAGAAACACTGATGATCGAGATGTCAAAAAATTCTTGTATTTGTTGACTTTCTTACCTAAAGACGAGATAGAAAATTTGACAAAAGAAGGTGGAGAAAGCTTAAACAAAGCAAAGGAAGTTTTGGCTTATGAAGTGACTAAAATGGTTCACGGAAAAGAAGAAGCAGATGCTGCTTTAAAAGCTGCTAGAGCGTTATTTGCAAATGGAGAAGATGAAGATTCTATACCACATACAATCATGGATAAATCAGTATTTGATAATGGAGTAAATTTAATTGATTTATTATATGATATAAAATTAATTAAAACAAAAAGTGAAGGAAGAAGATTGATAGAACAGGGTGGAATAAGTCTAAATGGCATTAAAGTGGAATCAATCGACAAATTAGTAACATTGTCAGATTTCACCGATAACAAACTAATGATTAAAAAAGGTAAAAAACAATATCATCAGATCAGAATATAATGTGGATATTTCCACATTATATTTTTATTGAAATTTGATAAATAAGTATCAATTTTGGATTTTTGCCCTTGATTAAAAAAATCTAAGGTTTATAATAATAATTGGGGATAAATATTTTAGTTTTTTTAACGAAGTAGGTTATTTTTTTAACATTTATTGAGGGGTGAATTTTTTGAATAACGGTATGAATTTTGATTTAAGCGAAAAGCAGGCTCTTATGAGAAAACTGTTTCGTGAATTTGCAGAAAAGGAAGTAAAACCTCTAGCAGCAGAAATTGATGAAGAAGAGAGATTTCCAATAGAGAACGTAAAGAAAATGGCAGAAATAGGCATGATGGGAATACCATTTGAAAGCAAATACGGTGGTTCTGATGGAGATAACCTATCATATATTTTGGCAGTTGAAGAACTTTCAAAAGTATGTGCAACAACAGGAGTAATTCTTTCAGCTCACACATCTCTTTGCTGCAATCCAATTTACACTTATGGTACTGAAGAACAAAAGATGAAATACTTAGTGCCTTTAGCAAAGGGAGAAAAACTTGGTGCATTTGGCCTTACTGAACCAAACGCAGGTTCTGATGCTGCAATGCAACAAACAACTGCTATCAAGGAAGGCGACTATTATAAAATAAACGGTTCAAAAATCTTCATAACCAATGGTGGTTATGCAGATATCTATATTATATTTGCAATGACAGACAAACAAAAGGGAACTAGAGGTATATCAGCATTTATAGTTGAAAAAGATATGGAAGGTTTCTCAATTGGCAAAATTGAAAAGAAACTCGGCATCCATGGTAGCTCAACTGCTGAATTGATTTTCAAAGATCTATATGTACCTAAGGAAAATCTCTTAGGTCAAGAAGGAAAAGGCTTTGGGATAGCTATGTCCACTCTAGATGGCGGGAGAATTGGCATTGCTGCTCAAGCTATTGGAATTGCTCAAGGAGCTTTAAACGAAACAATAAAATATGTAAAAGAAAGAAAGCAATTTGGCAGACCTATTGCAGCTTTCCAAAATACTCAATTTGTAATCGCAGATTTGCAGACAAAAATAGATGCTGCAAGACTTTTAGTATATAGAGCTGCATATTTGAAAGATACTAATCAAAGCTATACTTCTGAAGCTGCAATGGCAAAATTATTTGCTGCTGAAGTAGCTATGGAAACTACTACAAAAGCTGTTCAATTACACGGTGGATATGGATATACAAGAGACTATCCAGTAGAAAGAATGTTCAGAGATGCAAAAATAACAGAAATATATGAAGGTACCTCTGAAATTCAAAGATTAGTAATATCAAATAAATTATTAAAATGATAGGAGTCGATTATGAATATACTAGTATTATTAAAACAAGTTCCAGATACAACTGAAATGCAAATAGATAAAGAAACTGGGACACTTATAAGAACCGGTGTTCCAACGATAACAAATCCTGATGATTTAGCAGGGTTTGAGATGGCTTTAAGAATTAAAGATGAAAAAGGCGCAAAAGTTACCTGTTTAACCATGGGACCTCCTCAAGCAAAAAGCATGCTTAGAGAATTGTATGCAATGGGTGCTGACGAATGTATTTTAGTGAGTGACCCAAAATTCGGAGGTGCCGATACATGGGCTACTTCTAATACTTTAGCTGCTGTAATAAAAACATTAGATTATGATCTCATAATAGCTGGTAGACAAGCAATTGATGGAGATACAGCTCAAGTTGGACCACAAACAGCAGAAAAATTAGGAATACCACAAATAACTTATGTTGATGATATATTAGAAATAACTGATGAAAAAATCAAAGTAAAGAAAGCGCTCGAAAATAGCTATGAAGTGCTTGAATGTCCACTTCCATGCCTAATCACTACATTGAGCACAATTGCCACACCAAGGTATATGAGTGTTAAGGGGATAAGCCATGCTTTCGAAAAAGATATTAAAGTTATTACATTTAATGATATAGACATAGATCCTTCAATAATCGGATTAAAAGGTTCTCCAACAAAAGTAAAGAAGACCTTTACAAAAGAAGCTCATAAGAATTCTGATGTGTTGGAATTAGATCCAAAGACAACCGCTAGAAAAATAGTTGAAACACTAATAGATTTCAAGTTTATTGGTAAATAAGGAGATTGAGATATGGATATAAAAGAATATAAGGATATATATGTGTTTTGTGAAGAAAAAGATGGCGCAATAAATGATGCTTCATTGGAATTATTAGGGGAAGCTCGTAGACTAGTAGAAAACAGACCCCAACTTGGCTACAAAGTAATAGGAGTTGCTATTGGCAATCTAAGTGAAGACCTAATCAATGAAATTGGTTACCATGGTGCTGATAAAATCATTTGGCTATACAATAAGGATATAAATCACTATAGCACAGAGATTTTCACTACCCTTTTTGTAAACGAAGTGATAAAAAAAGATAAACCTGACATTGTACTTATTCCTGCGACAGTAATGGGAAGAGATTTAGCTCCTAGAATTGCAGCTAGGTGCGATACTGGTTTGACTGCAGATGCCACCAAACTTGAATTCGACCCAGAAAATGAAAATTCTTCACTACTTTATGTTACAAGACCTGCATTTGGCGGAAACTTATTTGGCACAATTGTAAATGAAACAAAAAGACCACAAATGACTACAATAAGACCTGGAGTAATGGAAAAATTGCCAAAAGATACATCTAGACAATTTGAGATAGATAAAAGAGAAGTTTCTATCGTAAATATAAATGATCCAGTAAAATTAGTTGAAGTCCTTCCAAGAGATCACATGGCTGTAGATATTACAAAAGCAGACATCATAATCTCAGGAGGTCGTGGAATTGGTGATAATTTCCATATTCTTGAAGAATGTGCTAAGATGATTGGCGCAGAAGTTGGAGCTTCTAGGGGAGCTGTAGACAAAGGCTATATATCAAAAGACCGTCAGGTTGGTCAAACTGGTAAAACTGTAAGGCCAAAAGTTTACATCGCTTGTGGAATTTCAGGAGCTGTTCAGCATTTAGCTGGTATGGAAAAATCAGATTTTATAATTGCAATAAATAAAGATCCTGATGCTCCAATATTTAGTGTAGCAAATATTGGATTTGTTGGCGATGCTTTGGAAATTGTACCACTAATCACTGAAGAAATAAAAAGATACAGAGAAAGACCATATTAGAATATTTTAAATATAGCGAGTGCTGTGCACTCGCTATATTATTGTTATAGCCCCCATTAGTCCATACTCTTCTTTATCTCTTCTATAAGAATGCAAAAATGATGTGGAATAAGTGGATAGATCAATGTCAACTATATTTTCATTTTTTAAACCCTTTTCTAATAAGTCTTGCTTAATAATGCCTTTTAAGTCGATTAAATATTTTGTTTCATTCTTAGCAATTGAAAAATCCGATATATTACTAAATTTTTCCTTAAACATTAAATAAACATCTTCTTCAACTTCAAAGTCTTCTTTGGATATTGATGGGCCTAATACCACTATGATATCGGAAACATTAGATGAAAAGTTTTTCACCATCATATCAATCGCTTTTCTGGCAATATTTTTTAAAGTTCCTCTCCACCCTGAGTGAATGTTAGCATGAACTTTGTTTATTGGATCATATATAATGATTGGAGTGCAGTCAGCAAATCTTGTGATAAGTCCAATTTCGCTTTCGCTTGTCATAAGTCCATCGGTATCAGGAAAATACCTCCCTGTATCATTTTCAAAACCATCTTCAACACTTTTAATGATTTTTATATCGTCACCATGTACTTGAAAGCCATTAAAGAGCTTAAAAGGCTTTCTACCTAGAAAATCATATGCTAATTCTAGATTTTTATTTACTAGCAGTGGATTTTTAGTTGTCTTTACCCCAAGATCCATGTCTTTTGTAGTAAAGCAATGGTATAGCCCTTTTTTTCTCAGTTCGTCTACATATATAAACCTGTGTTTATTATATTCAACAATTTCGTAATTCAAAGTATTCCTCCTATACTATAATGCACCTATTTCTCTCATTATTTCAAAAAACTGTTTTGTCATACGAGCAGTGAAACCCCAGATTATATAATCTTCATATTGATAAAAAAGAACGATATGTTTACCTTGTCTGAAATTATAATCCCTTCCCTTTGGGATTAGCTCATATGGAAATGAATCATTTCCTTCTGTTTTTAATGCTAATTCAAAAATCATCGGCTCATGAGTTAAAAAATAATCTATGGGTACTGCAAAAACATGATCAACTTCAGCTTCATTAGGTTTAATATCCTCCAATTTAATGTCTTTGAGTTCCCCTAAAAAGCAGTGAATAGTAAAATTTGCATAAGATATTAAATAATCTAATTCTCCTAATATACATATGTTTTTTTCATCTATATTTAATTCTTCTACTGTTTCTCTTATAGCAGCTTTTTCATAAGTTTCATTTGCCTCAACTTTTCCACCGGGAAAAGATATTTCTCCTGGCTGAGCTATTAATGTGGAAGCTCTTAACTCATAAATTATGTGCCACTTATCATTTATTTTTATTAAAGGTATCAAAACTGAGTATTTGTTTTTTATGTCTATGGGTTGAGGTATTCGAGATTTTAATCTTTTTTTTAACTCGTCAATCTCCATACTGCACCTCCATATCCTTTATAAAATCATATGCTATATTAAGCGTCATATCTTCTTTTCTAAAAACATTTGTTATGTTAGCTTTCTCTAAAATCTTATCTAATCTATTAGTTTGATTTGGAATTATTAAATTTGGCTGTCTTTTGATTATATCAAGGCATTCTTTAAAATCATAAATCCTAAATTTTTCTATTTTATAATATGCTAATAAAACTTCTACTAACCTCAATACAAAGTCTTCATAATCATAATTCCCTTTTAATTCAAGTAATTTTGAAATTTTAGGGATGATTACCTCAAACAACAATCGTTTATTTGGTTCTTCAGTAATATTTAATGTCTTAGCTATAGAGTCCAAAGTTGTTTCTTTAAGATTCTTTAATAAATCAAAATAGTATTCTTCTCCTAAAGGCTTAAAATAATATTTGTTTCCTTTTAATCCGTTAATTTCTTTTAAAGCATCAAAATAACCTAATTTGATGTTTTGAACAGCTATGTCTTTTTCATAGGTAAATGAATTTCCTATGTTCTCAGATGGCGCTATAGTGATTATATTGTATTTTTCATAAGGAACTTTTCTTGTCATTCCAAGGGCATTTGTCCTTATGATAATCATGTCATTATATCCTCTTTCTGCTAACATATCAAAAGGAAGATTGTTATAATATCCTCCATCTAAAAAAATTTTCCCATTGATCCTCTCTTTTTTAAAAACAGGCAAATAGCAAGAAGCTAGTATATAATTCTTCATTTCTCCATATGGTATGTCCTGTTTAAATAGTTTCAGTGGTTTTAAATCTGAAATATTGATAGTTACTAAACCATAATCAATGCTTGAATTTCTGATTTTTTCTTCATCAATGTACTGATCTAATAGGTTTTTTAATGGAGTTATGTCAAAACCTCCATCTTGGATTATTTCTCTAAGCTTATTTAATAAAATCCTTAAATCTTCTCTAGTAAGCCTTAGCTCTTTTAATCTATTAATTTCATCCTCATTAGCTTTTATAATATCTGTGTAATTAACATTTTTCCACAGTTCATATGCTTTATCAAAATCTCCTTGAACAATCATAGCACCATTTATAGCACCAACTGATGTCCCCACAATAGCACCTACATCAAATTCTTGCTCTAATACCGCTTTATAAGCGCCAATATGATAAGCACCCTTTGCTCCTCCGCCTTCTAATACTACTCCATACATATATTTCCCCCCTAATACACAATACATATATACCCATATTATAAAGATATATTTTTATGTTATAATACATTTTGATAGGAGGTTTTACAATGACAAATAGGAAGAGTTGGAATCAATATTTTATGGAGATTACCGAAATGGTCGCTTCAAGGTCAACCTGTGATAGAGCCTTCGTAGGTTGTGTACTTGTCAATGACGATCACAGAATTGTATCAACTGGATATAATGGATCAGTTGCAGGAAATCCACATTGTGATGATGTAGGCCACACAATGAGAGATGGCCATTGTATTGCAACTATACACGCAGAAATGAACGCTCTCTTGTATTGTGCTAAAGAAGGCATATCAGTAAAAAACTGCAATGCATATATAACTCATTTTCCCTGTTTAAATTGCACTAAAGCGCTCATACAAGCTGGTATAAAAAAAATATACTACAAATATGAATACAACATCGATGAATATGCCCTTTACTTATTAAAAAATAACAATGTAGAAATCCAAAAATTATAATAATTTAGAGCTCTTAGCTAGTTTATCCGCTTCTTCATTGAATTTATCGCCTGTATGTGCTTTAACTTTAATAAAACGAATTTCGATTTTGTCTTTTACTTCATCAAAAAATTTTTTATAGGCTTTTGTACCTTCTTTAGTAGCTTTCCATTTACCCACAGCCCAATTCTCTATCCCCATGTAATCGTAGTGAAGAACTAGCTTCTTCACTTTGTTATTTAAAGCCCATCTCATGACAGCTTCAGCACCTTTTATTTCACCAGCAACATTTCTCATGGAAATTAAATTTTCATCATCAAACCTTTGTGAAAATGTTAACTTTTCGCCTTTAAAAAATACAACTGCACCATATCCAAAAGTCTTGGTTTTTAAATCAAAACTACCGTCTATATAAGCAACAGCAGTATCTTCATTTATAATCATATCATTATCATCGTCATTGGAGTCTTTATTTATAAAAGCTTGTGCTTGTTCATAAGTACTGAATTTCTTGTACACAGCCCCGCTAAAGCCTTCTACTTCTCTTTTACAATCCTCCCAAGTATCATAAATACCAATATTTCTCCCCTTCTTAACTGCATAAAACATATCTCACCTCTATTAGTTTATTTATCTATATTATATCTAAATACATAAAATATCAAGTATAGATAACCTTAATTATGCATTGTATGTTATATTTGTGTCAATTTTGCTATAATTATTAATTTTCTGTTAATTTGTATTGTAATCAATCCTTTTTTCTGCTAAAATAATATTAATTGATTCAAACGTTTTCATAAGAATCAAAATACAGACTCTGTAAACTAAACATGAAAAAATAGCACAATATTTTACAAAATTGTATTAAATTAGAATTAATTTCATCTTCATGATGATACTTGAGATGATAAATCTTCGGCTTGAAATTGTCAAGGGGAA